>Ga0187780_10003675_pt1 | contig 11549 bp, 5 predicted proteins | sample 1015_Q2_SP10_20__FD_132429 | JGI IMG/M metagenome (GOLD analysis project Ga0187780, IMG submission 132429) | Tropical peat soil microbial communities from peatlands in Department of Meta, Colombia - 1015_Q2_SP10_20_MG | ecosystem: Environmental > Terrestrial > Soil > Wetlands > Peat | place...
AACGCAGTGATCGAAAAGAGACGGAAGTTGCCGAGGAAGCGCTGGCGCTGACGCGAGAAGCCGAAAGGAAGAAAGATGACAATCCCCGGCTAGCCCTTCGCCGTTCCCATATTGGTTATTATCTCGTGGCCGAGGGTAGGAACCAGCTGGATCAGAGGGTTCGGTTTCGGCCCAACCTGGGACAGCGAGTGCAGGCTTTCCTCCGCCGCCATCCCGACGAGTTCTACTTGCCCGGCATCGAGATCCTCACCCTGGCCATCATGTCCCTCTGTGTGGTCCTGTTGACCCCTCCCTACAGCTCCCCGGGTTTGATTTTCCTGGCCATGCTGGCACTGCTGCTGCCCTGCTCGCAGAGCGCCGTGCAACTGATGAATTATCTGACGACGTCGTTGCTGCGCCCGGAGATTCTCCCCAAGCTCGATTTTTCCAAGGGAATCCCCCAGGATTGCGCCAGCTTGGTGGCCGTACCTACCTTGCTGCTGAACGAGAGCCAAGTTCACCGTCTGGTCCAAGATCTGGAAGTTCGCTTTTTGGGGAACCGCGACCCCAATCTGCATTTCGTGCTTCTGAGCGATCTTTCCGATTCCCGCCACAGTCCTCGCGAGGACAGTCCTTTGGTGGACTTGTGCGCGGCTCTGGTCGATCGGCTGAATGAAAAGTATCGAGAACAAGGGAAAGGATCCTTCCTGCTCCTGCATCGTCACCGGGTCTACAACCCGCGCGAGAAGGTGTGGATGGGCTGGGAACGCAAGCGCGGCAAGTTATTGGACTTGAACAAACTCTTGCGTCAGGAGTGCGACAACTTTCCGGTCAAGGTCGGCGATTTGTCGATTCTTTCCCAGGTGCGCTTCGTCATTACCGTGGATTCCGATACGGAGTTGCCGCGCGGCAGTGCCCAGCGCTTGATCGGCGCCCTGGCCCATCCCTTGAACCAAGCCATCATCGATCCGGAGAAGAATATCGTCGTCGCGGGCTACGGCATTCTGCAGCCTCGGGTGGGAATCAGCGTGCAAAGCACGGCGAAGTCGCGCCTGGCAGCCATCTATTCCGGCGAGACCGGGTTCGACATCTACACCCGCGCCATTTCCGATGTCTATCAGGATCTGTTCGGAGAGGGGATTTTTGCGGGCAAGGGAATCTACGAGGTCGAGACTCTGCATCGCGTGCTCGATCGCCGCTTCCCCCGCAACGCCCTGCTCAGCCATGACCTTATCGAGGGGGCTTACGCCCGTGCCGGGCTGGTGAGTGATATTGAGGTCATTGAGGATTATCCCTCGCACTACCGCGCCTATAACCGGCGGAAACATCGCTGGTTGCGGGGCGATTGGCAAATTACTGCATGGTTGTTCTCGCGCGTGCCCGATGAATCCGGCCAACTGGTCCCGAACCCGATCTCGCTGATTTCGCAATGGAAGATTCTCGATAACCTGCGACGCAGCCTGGTGGAACCCGCCTCCTTACTGCTTTTCCTTTTGGGTTGGACGGTGCTGCCCGGGCCGGCCGCGGGCTGGACCGCGGCCGCGATCGCCATCCTGTTTGTCCCCACCTGGTGTCGTTTCGGATTTGAACTCATCCGTTCTGTGGTCGAGCGCAAGTCGGGCATTTTCAAAGATGCCGTGCAAGCGCTGTTCGCCGCCAACGTGAGCGTGCTGCTGAATCTGACCTTCATGGCTCATCAGATGTTGCTGTCTCTCGACGCCGTGGTGAGAACTCTGGTGCGCCGCTTGTTCACCCGGGAACGGTTGCTGCAATGGGAAACCGCGGCAGAGGTCGAGTTGGGAGCGAACCGGCGTACGCCCCTCGACGTCTACCTGCAATGGACGCCGGCCCTTGCCTTGGGACTCGCTCTCATCGTGTGGTTTGTGAACCCGAGAGCCATTTTTTCGGCCTTGCCCGTTCTTCTGCTGTGGGCTTCGAGCAAGATGGTTTCCCTGTGGCTGAACCGCCCCCCGCGAGCCCGCTTCCAGGGGCCGGACTTGAGGGAAAAACTCCTGCTGCGCATCGTCGCCCTTCACACCTGGCGATACTTCGCGGAGTTCAGCAACGCCGAGCATCACTGGCTCGTTCCCGACAACGTGCGGGCGGATCCTTTTTGCGTGGTGGCTCGGGTTTCGACTACCAACGTGGGGCTTCTGCTCAACACCCGGCAAGTGGCGTGCGAGTTCGGGTATTTGCTGCTCGATGAGTTTGCCGACCACACCCAGCACACCCTGGCCACGCTCGGGCGTCTCGAGCGCCATCGCGGCCACCTCTTTAATTGGTATGACGGCCGCACTCTCGCCCCGCTCCATCCCAAGTTCGTCTCCACCGTCGACAACGGCAATCTGGTCGCTTCCCTGTGGACCTTGGAGCAGGGCTGTTGGGACCGCTTGAACCGGCCGCTGTTCGAGCGCGGTGTGGCGGACGGGTTTCTGGATCATTTGCGTGTTCTCTCGGATTTGCATGTGCTTTCTCGCGAGCGGGTGCTCGCGATCGAACGCCAGCTGGCCGGGGAGGATTGGCTGGATCGCGTGTCCGAGTTGGCAGATTCCGAGCTTGCGCAACTGCCGGGCGTGAAATCGACGTCCGACGTGCGATGGTTCGAGCACGAGGCCGGCCAGCGACTCGAGCGCATTCGCCAAGGCGTGGCCGTTTATTGTCCCTGGCGGCTGCCCGAGTTTCAACCCCTGCGACGGGAGCTGAATCTCGCCGTCGCCGACCGAGTGCCCGTCGAAGTCCTGCCCGACTTTATCGACCGGCTCAACGCCAAACTCCAGTTGGCGCACACGACCAACGGCGGCAACGAATTGAGCCAACTGCGGGAGCGTTTGCGGCTCCGGCTGGGGCCGGCTCGTTCTCACACCCTGAATCTCATCGACCAGCTCAAGGCGATTGCGCACGACGCGGGAAAACTGGCGAAGGAGATGGATTTCCATTTCCTCCTCGATCCGCGGCGCAAGCTCTTGTCCATCGGCTACGATGCCGGCGCCGAGCGGCTGCATGCTGCTTGTTACGATCTGCTGGCTTCCGAAGCGCGCATCGCCACCTTTGTGGCCATCGCCAAAAATGAGATTCCCCAGGACACTTGGTTCCGGCTGGGGCGGGTCCACACCAAGGATCACGGCCGACCGGTTTTGCTCTCCTGGACCGGCACCATGTTCGAATATTTGATGCCGGCGATCTGGATGCGTTCCTACCCGGAGACCATTCTGGATCGCGCCCAGATGGGCGCGGTGCGCGCTCAGCAAGCCTACATTCGGAAAAACATTCCCTGGGGTATCTCCGAGTCGTCCTATGCGAAACGCGAGCCCGACGGAAGTTATGGTTATTGCGCCTTCGGGGTGCCGAACCTTGCGCTACGAGAGCAAGAACTGGATGCCTTGGTGGTGTCCCCGTACTCCACGTTCTTGGGGTTGCTGGTTGATCCGGTCGGCGCGCTCGGCAATATCCGCAAAATGGCTCGGCGAGGCTGGTGCGGCCGCTATGGTTTTTACGAAGCGGCCGATTTTACCCCGGAGAAAGGGAGCTCCGCGGGGCAAGCTTGCGAGCTGGTACGTTGTTGGATGGCCCATCATCAGGGCATGAGCTTGGCCTCCATCGCCAATTTCCTTTGCAGCGGAATCGTCGTGCGCTGGTTCCACAGCAATCCCCAGGTCCAGGCCACAGAACTGCTTTTGCACGAAAAGCCCCTGTCTCACCTGCGTCCCGTGCGGGCGGGCTACGAACCCGCCGCGCTCTAAACCGGATCGCCGATTCGCCGGATCGAAGGGCCGGAACGCGCCACAAAATGAACCCTCGCCGGGTAAACTACGCTCTAATTAGAACAGTGAATTCCAACGGCAAACCGGCCAGCGCCAAGCTGCCCGCGTCGGAAAGGCTGCGTACGGTACTCCCGATTCTCGGAGAGCTCATTCGTCCGCGCCGGAGAGTTCTTCTCCTGGGGTTGCTGTTGATGATCATCAACCGAGTCTCCGGGCTCGTACTTCCTTATTCGACCAAATACCTGATCGATACCGTCATTGTAAAAAAGCATTTCGCGCTCTTGAAGCCCTTGGTTCTTCTGGTGCTCGGGGCCACGGCCATCCAAGGAGTGACTTCGTTTTCCCTCACCCAATTGCTCTCCAAGGCCGCCCAGCGCCTGATCACCGAACTCCGCCGCAAGGTGCAGGCGCATGTGGGCCGACTGTCGGTCACGTTCCATGACTCGACCAAGAGTGGAGTTCTGGTGTCGCGCATCATGAGCGATGTGGAAGGCGTGCGCAATCTGATCGGGACGGGACTGGTGGATCTTGTGGGCGGACTTCTGACGGCAACCATTGCTCTGGTCGTGCTCTTTCACATCAGCGCCCGCATGACCGTTCTGGCCTTTGCCTTCCTGCTCTTGTTTGCCCTGTCTCTCAAGCGAGCCTTCGGAATCATCCGCCCCATCTTTCGCGAGCGCGGCAAAATCCACGCCGAAGTGACCGGGCGCCTGGCCGAATCGCTCGGGGGCGTGCGGGTGGTGAAGGGCTACCACGCGGAAGAGCGCGAGGAGCACGTGTTTACGCGCGGCGTCGAACGTCTGCTCGAGAACGTGCTGCGCACCTTGACCGCCACCTCGGTCATGAGTTTGTCGGCCAGCCTTCTGATGGGGGTGGTGGGCGCCTTCATCATGTACATTGGGGCGCGGCAGATTGCCGCCGGGGGGCTGACTCTGGGCGGGTTCTTTACCTACACTCTTTTTCTGGGCTTCCTGATCGCGCCCATCATGTCCATCGTGCAGATCGGCACCCAGCTCACCGAGGCCCTGGCCGGCCTGGAACGTACCCAGGAGATCCTGAACGAAAGCCGGGAAGACCGGGACCCGCAGCGCACCCGGATCCTAGGCCCGATACAGGGACACGTCCATTTTGACCAGGTCAGCTTCAGCTATGACGGGAAACGCAACGTTCTGGTTGATATTTCCTTTCGTGCCGAACCCGGCACGGTGACCGCCCTGGTCGGCCCTTCCGGATCCGGCAAGTCCACCACCATCGGGCTCATTGCCGCGTTTTATGCTCCCACCCGGGGGCAAGTGTGGATTGATGACATCGACTTGAGCACGGTGCGGCTGGATTCCTACCGGACGCAGCTCGGACTCGTGCTCCAGGAGTCTTTCCTGTTTGACGGCACCATTCGGGAAAATGTCGCGTTCTCGCGGCCGGAGGCCAGCGAGCCTGAGATCCTGCGAGCCTGCCGCATCGCACGGGTAGACGAATTTGCCGAAGGTTTTCCGGATCAATATGACACCGTGGTTGGGGAACGAGGAATCAAGCTTTCCGGGGGGCAGCGCCAGCGCATCTCGATTGCGCGAGCGATCTTGGCCGAGCCGCGAATCCTGATCCTCGACGAAGCTACCTCCAGCCTGGATTCCGAATCCGAGGCCCTCATTCAGCAGGGGCTCTCCTATCTGATGCAGGGTCGAACCACCTTCGTGATCGCCCACCGGCTCTCCACCATCCGCCGCGCCGATCAGATTCTGGTTATGGAACAAGGACAAATCGTGGAACGGGGAACTCACCAGGAACTCTTCGCCCAGCGCGGCCGCTATTACGAGCTGTACACCCGGCAATACGGCCTCGAGAGCAATCTGTTCCTGGCTCCCGGCGAGGGGGATGCCTATCCGGTGACGAGCGGAGAGCAAAGCCCGACGTCGACCCGGAGCGAGGAGCAAGCGGGGTTATCGGATGCCTTGCGTCTGGTAAGAGATGAGATTCGCTGACCGATTATGACCGCCGCTGCTGAAGAGAAGGGAAATGGCTCGATTGCGGTCCGCACGGACAACCTGTGTCGCCATTTTCGCATGGGGGAATCGCTGATTCCGGCGGTCGATCGACTTTCTCTCGAAATTCGCTCCGCCGAATTTGTTGCCCTCCTCGGCGCCTCGGGTTCGGGAAAATCTACCCTGCTCAATCTCATCGCCGGGCTCGACCGCCCCACCTCCGGATCGGTCGCGGTTCAAGGAAGGGATCTGGCCACGCTCGGCCGCGACGATCTTGCCAGATACCGTTTGCGGACCGTGGGCATGGTTTTTCAATCGTTCAACCTGATACCCAGTATGACCCTCGTCGAAAACGTCGAGTTGCCGTTGCGTTTCGCCGAAGTCGATCGCGCCGAGCGGACCGATCTCTGTCAGAAGGCACTGGAGCGAGTTGGCCTGGGCGCCCGGTTGCACCATCGTCCCGGTGAACTGTCCGGAGGAGAGCAGCAGCGGGCCGCCCTGGCGCGGGCTCTGATCAATCAGCCGCGGCTTCTCTTGGCGGATGAACCGACCGGCAATCTCGACAGCCAGACCGGTCGAGAAATCATGAATCTGCTCGAGGAATGCAACCGGTCTCTGAGGATGACCGTGATCATGGTCACCCATGAGCGTTCGCTCGCGGAGCGCCACAGCGAACGGCTGATCTTCTTGGCCGACGGAAGGCTGGTCGACGACCGAAGCGCGGCCCCGGCGTCCTTGGCGCCACGGGAGGCTCGGTGAAGGCTTACGATGTGACGGAACTGGCCCTGCGCAATCTGCGCGAGTCGGTGCTCAGAAATTCGCTGACTACCGTGGGCATCTCGGTGGGTGTGGCTTCCCTCGTTGCCATGCTTTCGCTCGGCATCGGCCTTCAGCAATTGGCCAACCGGCGGCTGGAGAAATCGGGACTGTTTGACACCGTCCGCGTCACTTCCCGGCGCGATCTGCGCAATCTCACCCGCGAAGGGGGAGAAAACGGGCCGGATGCTGCCGACAGCCCGCCGCTCAATGAGTCTGCCCGTCAGAGGATCGCCCAACTGCCCAATGTGGGCGAGGCCTATCCCGAGATCCGCTTTGTCACCGAACTCCGCTTCGAAGACAGGCCCCACCTGAGCGTGGTGGCCGCCCTGCCTTCCTCGGCCCGCACCACCGATGCCTTTGAAGGACTCGAAGGCCGGTTCTTCTCCTCCGACACCGCCGCCGAGGCGATTCTCGAGAGATCCTTTGCCCAGCGGTTGTTGGGGTCAAGCCCCAAGCCGGGGACGAACGACTCCCGTCCAGTCACCGCCTTGCTCGGAAAGCCATTGACCATGCGCTATGGCGAGCGCACGGCATTACCTTCCGCAACGGCAGGCTCCGCCGACCAGCCGGACACGGCCTACTCGGTGACCGCGCGCTACCAGAATTTGACCATCGTTGGAATCTGCGACCTCGATCCCGACAGCATGCGTGGACAGTCGCGGGCCCGAGTCTTTCTTCCCTTGAAGCTAACCGAAGGATTGCATGTGATGGATCCCTCCAATCTGCGGGATACCACAAACGTGCCCGGCAGTAGCCCAACCTATTCCGCTCTCGAAGTACGCGTCGACAGCCCGCAACATATTCCCCCGGTCGAGGCGGCCATCAAGCAGCTGGGCTTCGAAACATTTTCCTTGCTGGATGCCACCAAGAACCTGCGCCAATTCTTTGCCGTTCTCGATCTCTTCCTGGGTATCTTTGGCAGCTTGGCGTTGACCGTGGCCTCGATTGGGATCATCAACACCCTGGTGATGGCAATCCTCGAGCGGAGGCGGGAAATTGGCATCATGAAAGCCATTGGCGCCACCGATCACGACGTCAGAGGACTCTTTTTTGCCGAAGCCGGGGTGATGGGTGGCTTCGGTGGCGCTCTGGGCGCGGCTCTCGGCTGGGCTCTCGGCCACATCATCAATGGGGGCACGAACCTGTACTTGAAACGCCAGCACATTCCACCGGCCGAAATCTGGTTTGTGCCCTGGTGGCTGATCACGAGCGCCATTCTCTTTGCCATCATCGTGAGTCTGGTCTCGGGTCTCTATCCCGCCCGGCGGGCGGCACGGCTCGATCCCGTCGAAGCCTTGCGCTACGAGTAAACTGACCAGATGCGCGCAACCGGTCTGGTGGCGGTTCTCCTCGGCGTGGTCGCATGCGCCGCAGCCGACGGCCGCATCGAGTGCAACGCCCTGGCCAGCCGCACCCTGGCACGGCAGGTCCACTACTGTGTGCTGCTGCCGCCCGGATACGACGCGGCTCGCTCGCGCCGCTATCCGGTGCTCTACTTCCTGCATGGTCTCGGCGAAAACGAACGCGCCCTGCTCGAGAGCGGCGGCTGGAACTTGGTGGAAGACCTGCGGCAGGCAGGCAAGATCGGCGATTTCTTGATCGTAACCCCCGAGGCCTGGGCCAGCTTCTATGTGAATGCTGCCGGCGGACAATTCCGTTACAGCGATTTCTTCCTCGAGGAGTTCCTGCCTTCGATTGAGACCCGATATCGAGTCCGCCGCGAACGCCGGTCGCGAGCCATCACAGGCATCTCCATGGGAGGTTACGGCGCATTGCGGTTTGCCTTTCGCTACCCGGAAAGCTTTTCTGCGGTAAGCGCCGAAAGCGCGGCGTTGATGACCGCCTCGCCCGAGGAGCTCAATTCGGCCATCCGTTCCGGCACCCCTCTCGGTCGGCTGCTGGGCACGGTTTTCGGCAATCCGATCGAGGTTACCCACTGGAGGGACAACGATCCCTTGGTGCTTGCCAAAAAGAACCCGGCCGCCCTCCGCCAAGTGGCAATCTATTTCAACTGCGGCCGCGAAGACCAATTCGAATTCGCACGCGGCGCCGAAGCCCTCCACCGCATCCTCGACGCCGAAACCGTCCCGCATGACTACCACTTATATCCGGGAGACCACAGTGCCAGTTACTTCTTGCGCCACTTCGACGAGGTGATCGAGTTTCACTGGCGAAATTTTTCCGCCGCAAGGTGAACCGCGAACGCTCGCCTTCGTTCGCTTTCCCCAGCCCAGTCCGTCTATCATGGCAGGATCGCCTCGCAGCAGTCTGACTCTGCCGGGAGTTCGTCGATGCACTCCCACCAACGCGATTCCAGGTTCCCGCGTCCCTTGGGCATCCTGGCGGTGGTGTTGGCAATCTCCACCTTCGCCCCGACCGTCCAAGCGAAGACGGCCAAGCTCAGGGGAATCATTTTCACCGTCGGCAACGACGGCAGGCAGACACTTTGGGCCAACGCGCGAGTCAGCTTGCGCAATCTCGAAAGCGGCAACGAAATCAATACCGTTTCCTCCGAGCTGGGAGTTTACGTATTCAGCGGCGTACTTGCGGGGACCTACGAAGTGCACGTCACTCTGATGGGGTTTGAACCGATTACCCGATCCATCACCCTGGACGGGGGAGAAAGCAAGCTGGATTTTCAACTGGTCCTTAAGAAGCGCGAGGAAACGGTGAACGTTGCTTCGGAATCGGCCGGCGTGGATCTGACCTCGAGCAACGGAGGCAGCCCGACGCTGACGGCGAATATTTTGAAGTCCTTGATCCAGATGAATCAAGACTTTCAGGACGCGCTGCCGTTACTGCCCGGCGTGGTGCGTGGTCCGGATGGGGAGATTCACATCAAAGGGGGGCGGGCCAATCAGTCGAGCACGCTGGTCAATTCGGCGAGTGTAGCCGACCCGTTTACCGGCCAACCGGCGCTGAAAATTCCTGCGGTCGCGGTCGAGTCCGTGCGCGTGCTCTCGAATCCGTTCTCGGCCGAGTACGGCAGATTTTCAAGTGGCGTGGTGGAGGTGACCACGCGCGGAGGCACCGACGAATGGAAGTGTCTGTTCGAAGATCCGGTTCCCCGATTTCGCTGGATCAACTATCACACCCACGGGGTGGAGAGTGCCTCACCCCATTTCACATTTTCCGGACCTCTCGAGCGCAACAAGCTTTACCTGTTTCAGTCGCTTGCCTACGGTTATGACGTAGGGCGAACCACATCCCTGCCTAACCCGGACAACGTTCGTATCCAGGAAAGCGTTACCACCTATACCCAATTGGATTGGAGGCCCGTGCCCAATCACCAGTTGAGTGCCGTGTTGACGACCGATCCGCGGGACACGAATTTTGCCAATATCGACACCTTCAATCCTCAGCCGGTGACGGCGGACTACCACCAACGGACATTCTTTGCTTCGGCCGCGGATCGCTGGATTCTATCGGATGGCGGATTCGTCCAATCGCTGTTCTCGGCCAAGCGGTTCGATGTTCACGTTTTTCCCGCCGATGCGACAGCCGGAGAGATGGTGCTCTACCCCGAGCAGAATTCGGGCAGCTATTTCGAGCAACAGCACCGCAGGACGCGCCTCTATCAGTGGGCACAGGCGCTTCACCTGCGACCCCTCGAGTCCGCCGGCCGACATTTGCTGACGTTCGGCTATGCCTTCACAGATTCCGACTATCAAGGCGAGATCAGTAATCTCCCGGTGAACGTTCTCAGGGAAGACAAGACCCTCTCCAGCCGGATCACCTATGGCGGCAGCGCGCTCGCCTCGGCCGCGTCGGGGAACGAGATCGCCCTCTTCGCCCAGGACAGCTGGCAGATCAGTCCGCGGTTCACGCTCGATCTCGGAGTGCGTCTCGATCGCGATAGCCTGGCGGGGAATCCGTGGAGCGCTGCCCCGCGGATTGGCTTCGTGTTCGCCCCCACCCACGATAACCGCACGGCCATTCGCGGCGGCTGGGGTGTGTTTTTCGACAAGATTCCTCTTAACGTGGCTGTGTTTCGCGCTGTTCCGGCGCAGACCGTCACCACGTTCGCCGACGATGGAACCACGATCGCGACCGGTCCCGTTACCTATACCCATGGGATTGCGACCGCAGACGGGCAATTGCGTGTTCCCTACAGCCTGGGCTGGACGCTGCAGTTCGACCGGGATCTAGGCCATGGGCTGCTTTTTCGATTGGGGTACGAGAACCGGCAGGGATTCCGCGAGTTCTATGTGAACCCTCTCGAGACCGGCTCGCTCGGCCAACTCGAACTGCTGAACTCCGGCCAAGAGACCTACCGGGAGTTCCTGGGGATGCTGCGCTGGCGAGCCGCCGAACGCACCACCCTGTTTGCCAGCTTTGTGCGTTCACGGGCGCGCGGCGAGTTGAACGACTACAATCAGTTCTTCGGCAACGTCCCCTACCCGCTGATTCGCCCCAACCAAACCGGAATTCTCTCTTCGGATGCGCCCAATCGCGGTCTCGTCTGGGGAGTCGTGGCACTGCCTCACAAGTTCGATTTTGTCCCGGTGCTCGACGTGCATACGGGATTTCCTTTTTCCCGACTCGACGACAATTGGAACTATGTTGGCGAGCGAAATGAAGCCGGGCGGTTTCGGACCTTCGTGGGGTTCGACGTGAAGGTGCAGTACCCGGTAGACTTCAAGTTCCGTGGCCACCGGATTCAGTTTCGCGCCGGCGTGAGCGCGCTCGACGTGTTGAACTATGCCAATCCGAGAGATGTGCAGCAGAACGATGCTTCGCCCCACTACGGCACTTTCTACAATCCGATCGGGCGTCTTTGGCGCATCGACGGAGATTTCGACTTCTAGCCCGGGGAATCAGGGATGGGGACCATCGTAACCCTTCCGGTTCCCGCCATGAGGGACAGTCTCCTATTACAGGATATTGACGGCGCGCGCCGCGAGCAGGGCAATGATCGTGAGAGAGAGCAGCGACTGAAGCATAGTGCCGAGCTTGGCCCAGCGCGACAGGACTGCCGTATCGGTGGGCGAAAAGGCGGTACTGGTATTGA
>Ga0187780_10003676_pt1 | contig 11548 bp, 8 predicted proteins | sample 1015_Q2_SP10_20__FD_132429 | JGI IMG/M metagenome (GOLD analysis project Ga0187780, IMG submission 132429) | Tropical peat soil microbial communities from peatlands in Department of Meta, Colombia - 1015_Q2_SP10_20_MG | ecosystem: Environmental > Terrestrial > Soil > Wetlands > Peat | place...
GACCACTTGACCGTCCGCGTGCCGTGCCCACGGGATCATTCCGGGGCCGAAGGTGCGAGAAGGAAAAGCCGGTGCCGCCGCCCGTTTTTTGAATCAGCGCCATATCCCGGAGTGTCCCGAAAATCGAATCCATCGAATCATCGATAGGAAGTACAAAGCATCCGGATAGCTGCCCTCCAGGGAAACCGGCATTGACCAGTGTCGGCGAGTTCGGAAGGAAATCTAGAGATTCCAGCAGGCCGCGAAACGCTTCTCCCGTTTCCTGGACCTCCGCGGGGCCCGCCCACTGACGCTCGACGCTCGCCACCGCCAGAGCCACGCGGGAAAACATTTCCTCCGGGGTTTCGAGAACTTTTCCAGACGAGTCCGCAAGCAGGATCCGCTTTTTCAAAACGTCGCGCGCGATGTCGTCCAGCTTCATGAGCGCTATTCCCAACCTTGGGGGACTCTAGCAGAAAACCGCTGCAGACAAGACGCCCCTTATGGGCAGTATTTGCTGTATCCTCGTTGGAAGACATTTTACCCAATGAGGGTCGAATCCTTGAGTCCGCAAAACTTCGCTTTGCGTGCAGTTGGCGTTCTGGCCTTGCTTCTGGGAATCTCCTTGTCTCTTGGGGCGGAAGTCGTTTCGCCGCAAGACGCGGCGTACCGGTTGCGGCTTTACCATACGCACACAAACGAACGCATCGACGTCGTCTATCGAATTGGAGACAGTTACATTCCTTCGGCTGTCGCCCGGCTCGATCAGTTTTTGCGGGATCACCGCACCGGTGATGTCTTTGAGTTGGATCCGCGCGTTTTCGACTTGCTCCATGATCTGACTGTCGCGGTCGGGCGGCCCGAAGCCGAAATCGACATCATCTGCGGGTATCGCACGCCATGGAGCAATGAATTTCTGCGCCGCACCACGTCCGGCGTGGCATCGCACAGTCTGCACATGCTCGGCGAGGCGATCGACATTCGCATGCCGGGCGTGCCGACCTCCGCACTGCGCAGCGCTGCTCTTGCCCTTCACCGCGGCGGAGTGGGCTATTACCCCCGGTCGAATTTCGTTCATGTTGACGTTGGCCGCGTCCGGTGGTGGTGAGTTCTCTCACGGGGCGGGAGCTTGCGACTCGCTGCTGTAGGGATAGCCTTCCGCCAGTGTTTGTTCGAGAGCAGCGTCCAGTCCGTAGATGTCGTCGAAGAAGTGGACCTCGCCGTCTTCCATGACAACGGCTGTGCCATAGACAATCAAGACAGGGATCGGTTTGTCCAGTTCGACCTGAATCGTTTCCTCGCCATTCATAGCGGCTCGGATGCTGTCTTCCGTCCATCCATCTTCGCCCCGTAGAACCCACTCCGCCAGGGCTACCGGATTTTCCACGCGGATGCAGCCGTGGCTAAAGTCTCGCCGGGACCTTGCAAACAGCTGTGTTGCGGGCGTGTCATGCAGGTACACGGCATAGGGACTGGGAACTTCGAATTTCACCAAGCCGAGTGAATTCTCCGGCCCGGGCTTTTGCCGCACGCGCAGTTTCCCTGCAGAAAGTTGCTCTTTCATCTCCTCGCTGACGGGTCCTTCGCTAACGACTCTGCCGCTTCTGTCGACGATTTCATAGGAGTTCTCGGAAAAGTAGGAAGGGTTCTTCTCCAAATGCGGCATCAGTTCAGCGAGCACGATGCTCGAAGGGACATCCCAGTATGGACGGAATATCACGGAGGTGATTTCGCTTGCAAAGACCGGCGTCTCGTGCCGATAAGCTTTCCCGACCACGACTTTCATGGAGAGAACCCAATGGTATGCTGCATCATCGGTGTGAAGCCGAAATTCAGGGATATTCACAACAACCGGCGGCCGGCTGAACTCGTGGGGCAACCATCGCAATCTCTCCATCGTGAGTTCGAGTTGGGCCACACGTTGGCGCAACGGAATGTTCAGCTCTCTGAGCGTCGGCGCGTCGAGCAGGCCATTTGGCGCGAGCCCGTGGCGCGCCTGAAAATATCTCACGCCGTCAACCAGAGGACCTTGGTAGACGTCGCCCGTATACGAATATTCGCTTGAAAGATCCCCCAAGAGTGCCAGGAGCTTCGCGAGCCGCGGCACACCTGCGTAGGAATCGCCGGGTTTGACAATTCCATGAGGAACTGGGAGCCGTTCTGGTACGTCCCGGCGGGCCAATTCGAGGTAGGTTTTCAGCGCAGTTTCCGTCCGGCGGTAAACAGGGAACGGCGGTTCGGCGGCTTCCAAAGTGGCTTCGACATTCTGCGAACTTATGAGTTTCTGTGCCAGGAAATCGGACAAGTCGAACTTTGTATGATCAATTCTCAGGTCAAAGTGGAAGATGCGCGGATTTACGCGGCCATTGTGCAAATCGGAGACGTACCTCATGCTGGAAACGGTCAGCGCGAGGTCGAATCGAACCAGATCGGATTCGGGAGGCTCCGGTGATTCCGCCAGCTGAGTGAGGCGCTCATTCCACATCGAAGCGTCGTAGTCCTCCGGCCTCAAGCCTTTGTTTTCGGCGTTTTCCAACAACGCAATGATTGCCCGCGCTTGAGGAGTCGGTTTGCCATTTTCAATCCACGGGAGTTGGCCGTCGAACGCATCATAAAAGTCCCTAACTTCGTCTCGATAATTGGGAAAATTCGGCCAATGGAGGTCAGGTAAGTTCCCTGATTCCACCAAACGGTGGAGGAAGGCTTTGCCGCTTAGGGTGAGACGCTGTGATTCGAGAGAGGCTTTCGGGGAAGCGGGCATGTTGCCCGCGGCGCCAGCATTCCCGACGAAGACTCCAAAACTCGCCAGCGCAAGCAGGAGAACACTGACGCGGCTTGTTTTTCCCCAATTCAACGTCATCAGGTTTCCTGTAGCCTGGTCCGGCAAACTTCAAGACAGGTCGCTTGCAGAACAAGGTGAGCAGATGATCCAGTGGAGGCGGCCACTAACGCTGGCATTCGCTCATGAAGTCGGCGCGCTGCCAAGAATCATCAACGGCAATTCCGTTTCGCGCAGCAGTGTGTCGAGCGACGGCAGCTTGTCCAGGAGTTCTCGACCGCCGAGCACAAGCACGCCGTTTTTCTCGCCCTTCAACAAACGCAGCAGGTTCTCCTCATTCGATGCATCAAACGGCAGATACCGAATCTGAATGTCACCGCCGTCGAGAAGGGCATCTATCTCTTTCTCGACCTGCTTTACATCCACTTTGTTTCTTGACTCGACGAGGACTGCAATTCCGTCCATACCAGCTCTCGCCAGCATCGCGGCAGCCAGCAACCCTCTCTGCGCGGCCGGCGAACTATCATAATAGACAAGCAGGTGAGCGTTTTCAGGCACCCCGCGTTCAGGCAGAAGGAACACGGGAAGAGAGCTCTCCACGATTCCCATGGCGGTCGAACCGATCCGGATCCGGCTGCCGAGAGACCACCCGCCTTTGCCCAAGGCAAGAAGGTCGACGCCCGCGCTGGCAGCCAGAACTTCGGATGTGACCCTGCCACGGGCAGTTCGAAAAGACCACGTAATCTGCGCACGTTCGGCAGCGGCTTCCAGTGATTTTCGAGCCTGTTCCGACTGAGCTTTGAGCCGGGACTCCATACTGGCGCGAGTCACCGGAGCTTCGGCAGACGAAAAATACAGTACCTCGCGCGCGTAGGGGATTTCGGAGAGGCCCAATAGCGCAGCATCCTCAACAAAGAGTCCGAGTATCTCGGCATCCAACTTCGCCGCCAGGTTCACAGCCGCATCCAGTGCCGCCAAGCTCTGAGGGGATGCGTCGAGAGCCACAAGAATCCGGCGGATAGCGAAAGTGAAATCGGGCTTGCTCATCATTCGCTCTCCGGTTTCGTTCGTTGCGCGGCCAGCCTTTTCTCGGCGAACTCGACAAGTCGCGCCTCCACCCTCTGGTTCACGCTACCATTGGGGAACTTTCCGGAAGCGTCGCGTTCGCCCGCCGGCAAGCCGGTCAGAATCTCGATGCCTTGGTCGATCGTCTCGACTGCATAGATCTTGAATTTCCCGCCGCGTACGGCATCCACGACGTCCGGCCTCAGCATGAGGTGCCTGGCGTTGGAAGCGGGAATGATTACGCCTTGCCCGTCGAGGTCTCGCGCCTTGCAGAGGTCAAAGAAACCCTCGATCTTTTCATTCACCCCGCCAATGGCCTGAATCTGACCATACTGGTTGACCGACCCCGTAACCGAGAAAGATTGCTTGATCGGCGCTCCGGACAGCGCTGAAAGCAGCGCATACAACTCGGCCGAGGAAGCGCTGTCCCCCTCCACGCCTCCGTAGGTTTGTTCGAAGACCAGGCTGGCGGACAGCGAGAGCGGTTGCTCGGCCGCATAGCGCGCCCCAAGGAAAGCGGAGAGGATCAAGACACCTTTCGAGTGGATAGGACCGCTGAGCTCCACTTCCCGCTCAATGTCGATCACTTCACCTTTTCCCATTCGGACCCGAGCTGTGATTCGCGTGGCGTGCCCAAACGCAAAGTGAGTCAACTCCACAACGGAAAGCCCGTTCACCTGGCCGACTTTCTCTCCCTGCGTGTCAATCAGGAGCGTTCCCTTGAGAACTTCTTCCAGCAGCCGCTCGCGCATGCGATCGGTGCGGTGAATTTGAGCATCGATGGCGCGCTGGACATCTTCCGCGCAGACAGCGAGTTGACCGTTTTCGCGAGCCCAATAGTCCGCCTCGCGCAATAGATCAGCCAGAGCCCGCCTATGTGTGGAGACCTTCCCCGAATCTCCGGCCGTCCGCGAACTCCGTTCGATCACGCGCCCGACCGCTCCACGATCAAAGGGGAGAAGTTCTTCCCGGCGGGCAATCGTGCCAATCAGCCGCGCGTATAGGACATCGGTATCCGCGCTGCGATCCATATGCTCTTCAAAATCGGCGGCCACTTTGAAGAGTTCATTGAATTCCGAATCGAACGAGCAGAGCAGGTAATAGAGCATGCGCTCGCCGACCAGAACAACTTTGACGTTCAGAGGAATCGGCTCCGGCTCCAGCGAAACCGTGCTCACCAGGCTGAGCATCTGTCCAAGCGACTCAATCCGAATCTGCGAGGATCGCAGCGAACGCTTCAACGCTTCCCAGGCATACGGCTGCATGAGCAGCTTGTAGGCGTCGAGAATCAGGTAGCCGCCGTTTGCCTGATGTAGGGCACCGGGCCGAATCAGGTTGAAATCGGTGGAAACCGCGCCCAGGTGGGCAATGTATTCAACCTGTCCTATCAGATTCTGATAGGTCGGATGGTCCTCATAGACGACCGGTGCGCCATGATTTCCGCTGTGATCAACGATGACATTCACCTGGTAACGCCTGAGGAACGGGGATTCCTTGGGCGCAAACGGCATGGGAGCACCTAGCATCGCCGCCAGAGGGCTTTCCGGCGGCGCAAGGAATTCGTGCACGTTTTCAATGATGTCCTTTTGAGCTTCGTTCAGAAAGCGCACGACTTGAGGCATGTCCGCATATTTCTTTCGCAGCTCTTCAAGGAGGTGTCCGACCGCAAAGATTGCGACCTCGTTGTTCAGCGCGCGTATCTTTTCCCGCCCTTCCCGTTCGTATTTGGGCATCTCGCGGAGCGTGTTATGGAGTTTCTCCTGAAGTTCGGCGATGGCGGCCTGGATCTTTCGGTGCTCGGATTCGGGCAGCTTCTCGAATTCCTCGGGACTCAGAACCTCATCATTGCGTGCGGGAGCGAGCACAAATCCCGTCGGAGTGCGGATGACCACGATGCTTTTTTCGCTGGCATCTTCCTGAAGTTTTTCGAAGGCCTTTTCCTGATGCTCTTTCACCTCCTGTTCGATGACATTCTTGCGGGCCCGGTAATTTTCCGTTTCAAAGGCCGAGGGAATCGCCGATTTAAGATCGTCGAGCAGCCGGCGCACGTCCTCGCGCAGCAGCGCGCCGCGGCCGGGAGGGAGCCTCAGGGCCCGCGGCGTTTCCGGGCTGTCGAAGTCATTGACGTAGCACCAATCGTCGGGCACCGGTTCGGCAGGGGCTCTCTTTACGAGGAAGTCGTGCGCGGTCGCGTACTTTCCAGTTCCGGCGGGACCGAGCAAGAAAATGTTGAAACCCTGGCGGCGGATTCCGACGCCAAACTGCACGGCTTCGAGCGCCCGGTCTTGGCCGACGAACTCAGGAAGGTCTTCCAGTTCTGCCGTGCTTTTGAACTTGAAGGCCGCGGTGTTGCAGCGCCTATACAACGCTTCCGCAGCCAGCGGTTGATGATCGACCGGATTCCCCATCGAGATCGCTCTCCTCCAAGATTCAGACCGGGACTGAGTACGGGGTCAACCCTTGACGCAAATCAGCGGAACGAGGCGAGCCACGCGCCGCGCCAGCCCCGCGTGCTCGGCAGCCTCAGCCACTGCGTTCACGTCCTTGTAGGCGCCCGGCGCCTCTTCCGCCACGCCGCGATACGATCGAGTCCGAATCAACACGCCCTTTTCGCGCAATTCGTCAACCAGTTGCCGCCCGTGCCAGTGCTTCGTTGCCTGGGTTCGGCTCATGGACCGGCCCGCGCCGTGGCACGCTGACGAGAATGCGAGCCGCTCGCACTCGCCGGTGCCGACCAGAACATAGGATTCCGTCCCCATCGTTCCGCCGATCAACACCGGCTGTCCTGCTGCTCGCAATGAGGCCGGCAGATCCGGATGACCCGGACCGAAACTGCGCGTGGCGCCTTTGCGGTGCACGAACAGCTCACGAACATCTCCGTCGATGGAATGCCGTTCAATTTTGCAGGTGTTGTGCGACACGTCGAACAGCAGAGTGAGTGCAGCGCTCGGAATAACCTGAGCAAACGCGCCGCGAACCAGATGCGTGATGATCTGCCGATTTGCCAGTGCGCAATTCGTGGCGGCGCGCATCGCCCCCAGGTACTTCTGGCCGAGCTCCGACAAGATGGGCGCGCACGCGAGTTCGCGGTCGGGAATGGGTTTGTAGCCGTCGATGACCATGCTTTTCAGGTAGTCCGTGCCCACCTGATGCCCCAAGCCTCTTGATCCGCAGTGGATGCTCAGAACGATGTCGTTCAGGTGGAGCTCGAAGGCCGCGGCGCTCGCAGCATCGAAGATTTCGGCTACGCGCTGCACCTCCAGATAGTGATTGCCGGAGCCAAGCGTTCCCATTTCCTGGGCTTGGCGTTTTTTCGCCTCATGCGACACGCATTCGGCCTTCGCCCCGGAGGCACACCCGTTCTCTTCGATCCGTTCGAGATCCTCGGGCCTGCCGTATCCCCGGCCGATGGCCCACTCCGCGCCACCGAAGAGCATTTCGTCCATCTCGTGTTCGTTGAGCCGGATCGCGCCTCTGCTACCCACTCCTGCGGGAACGCTATCGAAAAGGCTTTCCGCAAGTTCTTCTTTTCGTCCTTCCAGCTGATCGGCCGTGAGCATCGTGTGGAGTGCCCGAACCCCGCAGGAAATGTCGAATCCTACGCCCCCGGCGGAGATCACGCCGCCTTCTTTCGGATCGAAGGCTGCCACGCCTCCGATCGGAAAGCCGTAACCCCAATGGGCATCCGGCATCGCGTAGGCTGCGCGTTGAATGCCGGGAAGCGTTGCCACATTGGTGATCTGCTCACGAACCTTTTCATCCATTTCGTCGATCAAATGCTCTCCCGCGTAAATGACCGCGGGCACGCGCATCTGGCCCGTGGGCTCAATCCACCATTCGTAATCAGAGTGACGTGTGAGAGATTCGCGATTCATGACTGCTCCGTAGTCAATTCAAACGTCCACTACGCATTGCGCAACCCACCGGCCATTGGCCTCGCGCAAGACCCTGAGCGCGGTGACGGTCGCCCCTTTTGCTTCAACTGCTACGTGGTGGCGCGGGGGATCGACCTTTTCCCCCCTCAGAGTGCCCTTTAGCGCAGATCCTTCCATCTCGACACGAAACGCCCCGAAGAGCATCCCGCGCACTGCCATCTCGTAGATAATCGCATTGAGCCAGCTTACCAATAACAGTTCGACATCGGGCGCGTCGCAAAGCACCTCGACAGTTTCATTCTGCCTCACCGTCGAAACATCTGCCACAACCGCCGTGAGGGCGAGCGCCGCCTGCTCGAATGCCTCTTCGACGCTGCGCCCAAACCCACGAACGCCTATGTCGGAGCCGTGCGAAAAATGCTCCCAGGTACCGGTGTCTCTCAAACATTCCTCCAGACAGTGCTAGCGGCGCCCGTAGAAACCTTCGCCCAAACGAGCCACCCAAAGATGTGCGCATTATCACATAGCCGAATTGCCCGCAGTTGCTATCTGGAACTCATCAAGATTGCGATCAAGGCGGGAGTGATGGGTGTCACTTATTTCCCATCCGGGCGTGTGTGAGGCTAGGTTGCGCCTGGAGCTGGAGTTAGGCAATTCGATTCCCAATAAGCTAGCATGACGCCCAATCCGATAGAGCGTGACGAGGAAACCGGGATGGCTTGGCAGACGATCACAAAATCGGAGCGTGACTGGGGCGTCCCTCCCAACCTTAGAAATTATGAAGAGGCCCGGGGAACGTTCTCCTGGGAAAACGCCCGCCGCGAGCTGGACGGCCTCCCGGATGGAAAAGGGCTGAACATCGCTTACGAAGCCGTCGATCGGCATATGCGAGGTCCGCTTCGCGACCATCTGGCGATCCGTTGGCTTGGCAAGAACGGCGAATTGCAGGACTACAGTTACAGGTATCTGCATGACCAGACCAATCGCTTCGCGAACGTCCTTCAGGGGCTCGGCGTGGGCAAAGGCGACCGCGTATATGTGCTAGCAGGCCGAATTCCCGAGCTGTATATCGCTGCACTCGGCACACTCAAGAATCGAAGCGTCTTCTCCCCTCTTTTTTCGGCGTTTGGTCCTGAACCGATTCGTGCCCGGCTGACCATCGGACGGGCAAAAGTTCTGATCACGACGCAATTGCTCTACGAGAGAAAAGTAAAGGCTCTGCGGGCTTCGCTCCCCTTCTTGGAGCATGTCCTGCTCGTGGGGGATGATCATGGATTCACGGATGTCCCCGAGACCAAGAGCTTTCGGAGGCTGATGGACGATGCCTCAGGCGCTTACTCGATTCAGCCGACCGAGCCGGAGGACCCCGCTCTCCTTCACTTCACAAGTGGAACCACCGGCACCCCAAAAGGGGCGCTGCATGTCCACGGCGCCGTGGTCGCGCATCACATCACAGGAAAGCTTGCTTTGGACTTCCATGAAAGCGATATTTTTTGGTGCACAGCCGATCCCGGATGGGTGACTGGCACGTCCTACGGAATCATTGCTCCCCTCACCAATGGCATCACCTCCATCGTGGACGAGGGGGACTTCGATGCGGATCGCTGGTACGGAATTCTTCAGTCGCAAAAGGTCACCATCTGGTATTCGGCCCCGACGGCGATCCGCATGTTGATGAAGGTAGGATCGAGCGTGGTTCGCAACTACGATCTTCGTTCGCTTCGTTTTCTTTCCAGTGTCGGGGAGCCACTGAATCCCGAGGCGGTCGTTTGGAGCAACGAGACCTTCGGCATTCCGTTTCACGACAACTGGTGGCAGACGGAAACCGGCGGAATCATGATCGCCAACTTTGCCTCCATGGATATTCGGCCCGGCTCCATGGGGAAGCCCTTGCCCGGGATTGACGCGGCCATCGTGAAAACAAAGGAAGGCGGCTCAGTCGAAGAGATTCTCGAACCTGACGTGCAGGGCGAGCTGGCGCTCCGGCCCGGCTGGCCCTCGATGTTCCGGGCATACTGGGAGGAGCCCGAACGATACAAGAAATGCTTCTCGGGAGGGTTCTACCTGACGGGCGATCTTGCCAGAAAAGATCCGGACGGCTATTTCTGGTTTGTCGGGCGCAAGGATGACGTGATCAAGACTTCAGGGCACTTGATCGGACCATTCGAAGTGGAAAGCATCCTGATGGAGCACAAAGCCGTGGCTGAATCGGGGGTGATCGGCAAGCCCGATCCGATGGCGTTCGAGATTGTGAAGGCCTTTGTCGTGCTCCACACTGGCTATCAGCCGACGGAGGATCTGAAGCGCGAGCTGCTTGCGTTTGCCCGCTCGCGTTTGGGCGCTGTGGTCGCTCCGAAAGAGATAGAGTTCGTGAGTTCGGTGCCGAGAACGCGCAGCGGTAAGATCATGCGGCGCTTGTTGAAGGCACGGGAGCTCGGACTTCCCGAAGGAGATATCTCCACACTGGAGACTAGCTAATGTCCACCAGTCCGATCACAGACCGTCCGCCGACCACCCGTGAGCACGGGAATTTTCTTCTCCGCGAAATGCTGCGCATCCGGCGCTTTGAAGAAAAGGCAGCGGAGATGTACAGCCTTCAAAAGATCCACGGTTTTCTCCATCTATATATCGGGGAGGAAGCGACCGGCGTCGGATCCATGCAAGCTTTTACGCCCGACGACAATATTGTCGCAACGTACCGGGAGCACGGCCAGGCGCTGGCGCGGGGAATGTCCGCGAAAGTGTTGATGGCGGAAATGTTCGGGAAGGTCACGGGATGCAGCCGCGGCCACGGCGGCTCGATGCACTTTTTCGACGCGAGTCGGCGCTTCTACGGGGGGTATGCGATTGTGGGAGGCGGCTTGCCGGTCGCTATCGGCCTGGCGCTGGCGGACAAGCTCCAGAACCACGCAAGAATCACGGCCTGCTATTTTGGAGACGGCGCGGTAGCCGAGGGTGAGTTCCACGAATCCCTGAATCTCGCTTCGCTTTGGAAGCTTCCGGTGCTTTTCCTTTGCGAGAATAATTTCTACGCGATGGGCACGGCACTTTCGCGCCATCAGGCACAAACGAACATCAGCCGGAAAGCCGATTCCTATGGAATCTCAACCAGTGCCGTCGATGGCATGAACGTTCTGGCCGCCGAGGCGGCCACCAAGGAAGCTTCCGATTTCGTGAGAAGCGGGAAAGGGCCGTACCTGCTGGAGCTCCAGACCTATCGCTTTCGCGCCCACTCGATGGCGGACCCCGATTTGTACCGGACGAAGGAAGAGATCGAGGAATGGAAAAAGCGCGACCCGATCGTGCTCTTCGAAGCCCGGCTGCGGGAGTGGGGGCTGCTAAGCGATGCGGATCTGGCTCGGATGGAGACGGAAATCGGCTTGGAATTGGACGAGGCAGTCCGTTTTGCCGAAGCAAGCGAGCCGGAGCCGGAAAGCGATCTGCTGAAGAACGTGCAGGGGTAAGAAGGCGTATGGCCAAAATGACTTATCGCGAGGCGGCAAGAGCGGCGATGCGCAAGGCGCTTCGCGAAGATTCTCGCGTGTTCCTGATGGGAGAAGATGTCGGCCGATACGGCGGCGCCTTTGCGGTGAGCCTTGGCCTTTTGAAGGAATTCGGGCCCGAACGCATCCGCGACGCTCCGCTTTCGGAATCCGCTTTTCTGGGTGCCGGAATCGGCGCAGCTCTGGGCGGAATGCGCCCGATTGTCGAAATCATGACGGTTAACTTCAGCCTGCTGGCGATGGATCAGATCCTGAATAACGCTGCGACGCTGAGGCATATGTCCGGGGGACAACTGAACGTGCCGCTGGTTGTGCGCGTGGCGACAGGAGGGGGCCGCCAGATGGCA
>Ga0187780_10003677_pt1 | contig 11545 bp, 11 predicted proteins | sample 1015_Q2_SP10_20__FD_132429 | JGI IMG/M metagenome (GOLD analysis project Ga0187780, IMG submission 132429) | Tropical peat soil microbial communities from peatlands in Department of Meta, Colombia - 1015_Q2_SP10_20_MG | ecosystem: Environmental > Terrestrial > Soil > Wetlands > Peat | place...
CATACACGATTAGAGCACGTTTGGTTTAGGAATTTTATGAGGCGTGGAGGCGTTAGAAGTGAGCCTACCCGTCGTTTTTTGCGGCTGAGGTTGCTGTGGGTCTCTCGAAGGCTCTCTGCAAGTGTTCTGGTTCAGGTTCGTGTTGAGTCCTTAGGGCCTTGCCCGTGGCCCGCCTGTGGTACGAGCCTTCTGAGGAAGATTGGTGGAACGTGAGTTTGGTAAACTTCCATGACTGCGAGACGCCATCGATTTCTGTTACGGCAAGAGGTTGGGTTCCGTTTAATGCGGTTAGAGGGAAATTTGGGAGCAGATGTGGGCGCGTTTCTTTTTGATAAAGCTTCGTGGTCGATGATTTACTGTCTGAACGAGAAGTGCCTGGGCTTTTCAGTTTCGTTCTTAAAGAAGTTTAAATGCACAGTTTTCTCTTTATGGGCTGGATGAAGAAGACAATAACGCTGAAGGTGGACGCTCAAGAACCCGACGTTAGAAAGATTCGCATAGCGGCAGGTTTCGTTAGAAGAGGCGGGTTAGTTGCTTTTCCAACCGAAACCGTTTATGGTCTCGGGGCGGACGCGTTGAACCCGGCGGCTGTTTTAGCTCTTTTTGAGGCGAAGAAGCGTCCGCTTGACAACCCCCCGATCGTGCATGTGGGACATGTGAGGGATGTTCAAAGGTTGGTTGAAGATGTTTCCTCTGAGGGAGAGAAGCTGATGGAAGAGTTCTGGCCTGGACCGTTAACGTTGATTTTTAGACACTCGAAAGTTGTGCCAGACGTGACTGTTGCTGGGTTGGAAACTGTTGCGATAAGGATGCCGCGGCACAACGTTGCATTAGCGCTGATCAGGGAAAGCCACTGCCCGATTTCGGCACCGAGCGCGAACCTCGCAGGGAAGCCGAGTCCAACGTTGGCTAAGCATGTTTTGGATGACCTAGGCGGTAGGATAGACGCCGTTTTGGATGCTGGGCCGACGAACATCGGAGTGGAGTCTACCGTTCTGGACTTAACTGTTGACCCGCCGCAAGTGCTTCGTCCAGGCGGGACACCGTTTGAATTATTGAAGAAGGCGCTTGGCAGAGTGGAGCTTAATCCCATTGTCACAACCGAGAAGCCGCTGCCAGTTGAGAAGGCTCGTTCGCCAGGGGTCAAGCATAAGCATTATGCTCCTGACGCTGACGTTGTGGTTGTGGAAGGCGAATTGCCAAATGTTATTGAAAAAGTTGCTGCGTTGACGAGGTTCTACAAGCGCAGAGGGAGTAAGGTCGGTGTTCTTTGCACGGATGAGACCGTTCAGTATTACGATGCAGATGTTGTGAAGTCTCTCGGGAGCAGAAGCGATTTGGCCAGTGTCGCCCGAAACTTGTTCAGGCTTCTGAGGGAGTTTGACTTGGAAAAAGTAGACACGATCGTTGCAGAGGGCTTTCCAGTTCAAGGCTATGGGCTTGCTGTCATGAACAGACTTCGCAAGGCTGCCGGATACAATATTGTCAAGGCTTAAGTGCTTTTCAACGCGAACCTTTTAGACATTTGCTGTCTCACTGTCATTTCATTTCGCATTAAAGCTAACACGGACATAACGATTGAAGGATAAACGAGACATTAGTCTTGCCCATAGTCGCCGATCAAATAGGATGCGCGCTCAGTTAGTGTAGTCAATTGCGCTAATCTAAAGGCTTTCCTACTTAAGCATGGGCATCTTGATGTTTTTCTCCTTGGCTATCTTTTGTGCTTTTTCGTAACCCGCATCTGCGTGTCGGACTATTGCCAACCCTGGGTCGGTGGTCAGCACCGTGACTAGTCTTTTCTCCATTTTCTTGGTTCCGTCCGCGACCAGGCACATGCCAGCGTGGATGCTGTAGCCTATGCCAACACCGCCGCCGTGATGCACGCTTACCCACGTGGCGCCGCCGACGGCGTTTATCAAAGCGTTGAGTATAGGCCAATCTGCGACCGCGTCACTACCGTCTTTCATGCCCTCGGTCTCGCGGTTGGGTGAAGCCACGCTTCCGCCGTCTAAGTGGTCACGACCTATCCAGATGGGGCCTGAGACCTCTCCCTTCGCGACCATGGTGTTGATGGTTTTTCCAAACCTTGCGCGTTCGCCGAAGCCGAGCCAGCATACTCGTGCCGGTAAGCCTTGAAACTTCACTTGTTCTTTGGCTTTTCTTATCCAGCGGCACAGTTCCTTGTTATATGCGAAGTCTTTCAGGATGACGTCATCGAGTTTGTAGATGTCGTCTTCGCTGCCGACAAGCGATGTCCATCGGAACGGGCCCTTGCCCTCGCAGAACATTGGTCGTACATATCGCATGACGAATCCCGGGTATGAGTAGGCGTCTTTGAAGCCTGCTTTGGAGGCTTGTTCTCGCAGGTTGTTTCCGTAATCGAAAGTAACTGCGCCTTTGAGCATCATTCTGACCATGGTTTCGACCTGCAGACGCATGCTTGAACTGGCACGTCGGCAGTATTCTTTCGGGTCACTCTTTCGCAGTTCGTCTGCTTCTTCCTTGCTCAGCCCTGCTGGGTAATAGCCGTTCAGCGGGTCATGTGCGCTAGTTTGGTCTGTCAGTACGTCAGGTATGATGCTTCGTTTCAGAAGTTCTGGGAGCACCTCCGCAGCGTTGCCCAGCAGGCCGATGCTTCTTGGAACGCCTTGTTTTTTGGCTTCCATAGCCAAGTTCACAGCCTCGTCCAAGCTGTCCGTCCAACTTTCCAAGTATTTGTGCTTGAGCCTGCGGTCGATTGCCCGTTTGTCTATCTCAACTACGAGTGCAACGCCATCGTTCATCGTGACAGCTAATGGCTGAGCCCCGCCCATTTCGCCGAGACCTGCCGTGAGGACTAGCTTTCCGCGCAAGCTTCCGCCGAAGTGTTCCTTAGCGACCTCTGCCAAGGTTTCATATGTGCCCTGCAGGATGCCCTGCGTTCCAATGTAGGCCCAAGACCCCGCGGTCATCTGCCCATACATGATTAAGCCTTTCTGTTCTAACTCGTAGAAGTAGTCCCAGTTTGCCCACTTTGGCACGAGCATAGCGTTAACTATCAGAGCCCTAGGCGCCCACTCGTGCGTTTTGAAAACTGCAACAGGCTTGCCGCTTTGGATGAGCATCGTCTCATCGATTTCGAGTTCGGTTAAAGTTGTGACTATGCGGTCGAAACACTCCCAGCTTCTAGCAGCCCGACCGGTTCCTCCGTAAACAATAAGCCTGTCAGGGTCCTTGGCCACGTCGGGGTCAAGAACGTTGCAGAGCATCCGCAGAACTCCTTCAATCTGCCAGTTCTTGCAATGCAGCTCGTGTCCGGTCAGGCATCGAATAGGTCTAGTAAGCTTGGCCAACATGGTTCACCAATTTTCAAAATATCCGAAGGCACTTTAATTCTTTGCCTAGTCCTCTAAACCCTAAGGAGGTTGAGGTGGTTCACATTTCCTGTTCCTCTGGAAGCCTGAATTCGCTTCGGCTTGCCTCCATGTCGACGACGAGCCTGCCGTTCTTGATCACTTTATTCACAAGGTTCACGCCGAAACGGTACCCGAGGAACTTGTGGTTCGGCACGTCTAGAACGATTATGTCGGCCTTTTTTCCAACTTCTAGGCTTCCGATTTCGTCCGCTCTGCTAACAGCGTGTGCAGCGTTAATTGTTGTCGCTGTTATGGCTTCGGATGGAGTTAGCTTCATTAAGTGGCAAGCGAACGCGATGACTAACTGTTGGTTCTGAACCCAGCAGCTTGGGTTGAAATCGGTGCCCAAAGCCACGGGAACGCCTGAGTTGATCATTTTTCGAGCATCAGCATAATGAGCGCTCATCAGACTGAAGGCAGCGGCTGGTAGCAAAGTGGCCAAGACTCCTTTGTCAGCCATGGCCTTGATGCCTTTGTCGGAAGAGAAAAGCATATGGTCAGCTGAGACCGCTCCGACGCTGGCGGCAAGTTCCGCGCCGCCTAGCAGATTGAACTCGTCAGCGTGCAGCTTCGGCTTCAAACCTGAGTTCTTACCAGCCACCAGAATGCGCCTGGCTTGGTCAAGGGTGAAGACTCCTCGCTCGCAAAAAACGTCGCAGAACTCTGCTATTCCCTTCCCCGTCACTTTGGGAATCATCTCGTTGATGATCAGACTGACGTAGTCTTCTGGGCTGTTTGAAAATTCTGGTGGAACGGCGTGGGCTCCTAGAAAGGTTGGAACCAAGTCAACGGTGTGCATCTCATTGAGACGCTGGATGACCTCCAGGATCTTCAGCTCGTCTTTAGTCGTTAGCCCGTAGCCGCTCTTTGCCTCAACCGTTGTCGTTCCGTGCTCCAGCATGGCGTTCAGCGTCTCAGTGCCGTTTTCAACGAGCTTTTCGACGCTTGCTCTCCGCGTCTCTTTGACGGTTTTCAAGATGCCGCCGCCCGAGTCGAGGATTTCCATGTATGGGGTTCCTTCGACTCGCATCTGAAACTCGTCCTCTCGTGAGCCGGCAAAGACGAGGTGCGTGTGTGGGTCGATGAAGCCTGGCAACACCGTTTTGCCGCTGGCGCTCACGATGTTTTCAGACTTGTAAACTTTACCGATTGCGGGTGTGTTTCCGACAGCGGCGATCGTTCCATCCTTGACTGCTAGAGCACCGTTGCGTATTATTCCGAGATCCAGCATCTGTTTGCCGGTGCGTGGTTTTTGGTTGTTTCCTTCAAGTGTGACCAGTTCGTTAGCGTTTACGATGAGCAGGTCTGCCTTTTCCCTTGCCTTTGACCGGACGGCTTTACTCAAAAGCACCGCCCTTTTCAATGGCGTTTTGAACGGCTATCTCCAATACGCGGTCTTCAGTGAGGTTGTCGACTTTCAAGTAGTATCCTGCGACATCTATCAAGGTTTTCAAAGGCGCCATGCCGCAGAACTCTGAGCCTATGATCGGCACGTTGTAGCGTGCGGCTTCCACCTTGAGTGCTTCGAACACGCGGTACAGAGGCGTCTTTTCGAAATCGCTTATACTCATGCCTATCTGCGTGATATTCTTGTCGGGAATGGACGCAGCCATGGCTTTGACGTTTGTGAAACCTCCTTTAGCCGCATGCAGAGTCCTTGCGATCTTCTTGGCGACTTTAATGTCAGCAGTGCCCAAGTTGACGTTGAAGCCGGCCATCACCCGCCTGGCTCCGGTTATTGTCGCGCCGGCAGTGGGATGCGGTTTGGAGGGCCCATAGTCCGGTTTGCGTCTGGGTTTGGAAATCATTTCAGCAAGTTTCTCATAGTCTCCTTCGCGTATCCAATCCAAATCTTTCCGTTCAGGTTTGGTTGCAGCTTCACCGTACAAGTAGACTGGCACGCCACATTTCTTGGCCAGAGTTTGTCCAAATTCTTTGGCAATTTCAACACAATCTTCCATCGTCACATTCTTTGACGGGATAAACGGGACAACATCAACGGCTCCAATGCACGGATGCTGGCCCTTGTGTTTTCGCATGTCAATTAACTCTACAGCCTTGAAGGACATGTTTAGCGCGGCTTCAAGAACCGATTTCCTATTGCCCACGAATGAAACTACGAGGCGATTGTAATAATCGTCACAGGTTTGGTCAAGCAAGAAGGCGTTCTTAGTTTTTTTGAGCTCGTTAAGAATTGACTTTATAACCCTAGGGACTGACGTACTGAAATTTGGAACACACTCGACAATCTCCAAGCCCAATCTCACCAGCTTAACATAACCCGCAACGCGAGGTAATTAAGACAACTGGTCTAATAAGGACATTTCGTGTTAACGATCCTACCAAGCACGCGCTTTTGCTATCTTCTCAGGTTTAGAATCTGCCAGTCGATTGACATTCTTAATGCCTGCTTTTATTAGCTTCTCTGCGAGTCTTAGATCAACACGCTTCGTCTTAGTAAGATCAACTGTAACCACAGGAGTCGCAACTTCAGCTTATTTTTAATGTGAGTTTTTCACCAGAATGATTGTACACCGCAACGTTCTCTTCGTTATTGTACGGAAACGCGACTATCATGATTATTCTGCCAAAAGAATGATGTAGATCCGCTAGTGACGGTTTCGCAACCCCAGACGGATGCGAATGAACTGTGCCGATTAAGGAAAAGTCCATGGAAAGCATGTGTGGTTGGAAGCCTGAAAATCCCCTTCCATGCGTTGCTAACGGCGGCACTATCAGGTCGGTTACTGTAGTCTGGTTTTTGCTGCTCTTTCCACGTAAAAGAAGCATCATCTCTCGCGGATGCACCGCTTTGGCGTTTATGAAGATATAGTTTAGCATTTCTCTTTTGATGGACACTTCACTCATGATTCTCCAATCCTGTGAGTGGCTTATGGTTAGAAAAACAAAATAGCCTCTTTTTTGCGCGTGCTTACGCCCGCCATAGGGCCTTTTGAACAGAAGCAGAGTTGTCTTTTGGCGCTTGATACCTCAGATTGCATACGCTGTTTTTTGCATCCTATCTTTCTCGTTGGTTGGCGACTGTCATACCCCTTAGATCTCATGAATCTCCCGAGTATTTCTTGATTTGTTGGTTCATCAACTTGATTGATGTTCTTCCATCTGAACTTAGGCTTCATCCTCCCATTCCTGATAGCGCATTCCTCAGTGGAGTTCTTATTATTTATGGATGCTGCGAAGTCTCTCGCCACATCGAGCTTTACGGATAACAGATGGACGCCCGAGCGCGCGCCGACGATCTGCTTCGACGTGAATTCGCTCATAAAGCTTGACAGTCTATGAGGAATTTTCTCAAACAATAGGACCGCACGTCTTTGTTTCCGAGGTAAATCCCCTGCTCTCTTTACCAGGCACTTCAATAATCGGCTCAACTGTCTTTTCCTCTGATAATCTAGGATCCCTTCTACGAGCTTAGTCCGACTCTTGCGATCCACTCTTTCTATTATGAGACAAATGATTGGGGGCGCGCGTCGCTGTCAATAAATGGATATGCCTTAACGCGCGTGACTAGGAAAAGCCTTAGAAAGGCTTTGAGTATACTGTAGACGACGTTTGTCAAACATGCGCTGATCGGCAGTCGCGAGCGAAGACAGGTGTGGAGTTAACGTGGATGAAATCTTGCAGATATTGAGAAAAACGGCCTCAAGGACGCAGAAACTGTTCGATGAGAACAAGGACGCCTCTTTAAAGAGGATAGAAGGTTACGATGCGACACTCAAGTCTGAGAGAGCGTCTGAAACACGGAAAGTTCAGGCTTCGCTGATGAAAACGTTGGAGTACGACAGGTTGGAAAGGTGGTCTTCTCAGCTTAGCCTTCTGTACATTCTTCAAATGTTCGCTTTCAAAGTTAAGATTCTCCAAATATCAATCGCTAAGATGGAAGAGCAGCTTCAGAAATCGGAGCTTCTCGAAAAGACCAATGAAATTGAGGATGCAAAGAACGATGTCGAAAAATTGAAGATACTCTTGGAAGCTCAGTACGAGCTGATCAGACAGATCGGAGAAGGCCGCAAAGACGACCTCTTCTACATCTCCTAGCCGAGCAACGCACTAGATTTCTCAGATTTATAAGGTTTCAGCCGACTCTGTATGAAGCAGAAGGAAGACGTTTTGCACATGGAACTGCAGTTTGAAGCTCCGTCTTGGAATCAGATATACGACATGCTCCTAGACTTGGCAGACAGAGTAAGAAAGGATGGCTTCAAACCAGACATTATCGTGGGCGTTTCAAGGGGAGGCTGGCTTCCTGCGAGGGTTATGTCTGACTTGTTGAACAACCCAAACCTCGCAAACGTTAGAGCTGAGTTTTATCTTGGTGGTGGCGAGACGAAATGTGAACCTTCGCTGACCCAGCCGATATCCGTGGCCGTTGCTGGAAAGACGGTATTGATCGTGGACGAGGTTGCTGACACCGGGAAAAGTCTGAAGCTGGTGAAAGAACACGTCATAGAGCAGGGCGCTGCAGAAGCGAGAACAGCCACGGTGTATTGCAAACCGTGGAGCATCGGGAAACCCGACTACTACTCGAAGAAGACTGATAAATGGATAGTGTTTCCGTGGGAAGTGAAGGAAACTGTTCGCAATGTCACCGTGGAACGCGGAGAAAGCGGGAAACCTGTGGAAGAAGAAGTTGAAAAGCTCAGAAAAGCTGGGGTACCAGACCCTCTAGTTAAAAGGTTCTTGAAGGAAATCCGTGAGGAAGAAAAGTGCTGAAGCTCATCGAAGAGTTCGACACTTACGCAGAGATAAGCGGTTTCAAAAACGTGAAAATCAGTCAAGCAAAAGAATTCTTGGACAAGGTCAGCCAGAAAAAACGAGCAGGCGTTGAGGCTCAATTCTTTGACGCCAGACACGTTGCCACGTGGCAGCACCTGTACTTTGCCGCCTTGAACGCACTTAAAGCGTTCAAAAACGGGGAAAACATTTCGAAGAGTCTAGCTATGGAGACACTGCTCTGCGCTGCAGCTGAACGGCAGATAACGAAGGCAGTTGAGCTTGTGGGGATCAGAGCGACCTCGTCGGACGTGGCAGTATTGATAGTTGGAAAAGAACCTCGAAAAATGGAGTCGGCTCTCTCGATGATTTCCAAGAGCATCGGCGGTCAGCGTGATGACAAAGTTCTTGAACTGTCGAGGGACAAAATGGCAACGATTCAAAGGGTCTTCGATATTCCAGAGGCAGAGCTCAGAACGGTCATGGGAAGGAACGATGCGCAAAAAGCCTTGACCGACCTTGTCGTTGAACGGATGGCCTTGTTGGCGACTCAACGTTAGGCTAGAGGACTTTCTCCTTTAAGACAGATAGAATCTCATCCGGTTTTGCCACTGACACTCCGGTCAGTCCGCCCACAACCTCGACCAACAGGATCTTGTCAGGCTTGGTCAAGTTCGCTTTTCTTTTGATGAGTGCCGCAGCCGCCTCGATTATGTCTCTGGAGTGTGTTTCCGTGAAACGCTTCTCGACTTTAACTCTGAAAGTCTCGCCCTCTGCTACTTTTGGACCGAGTTCTTTGACGGCGTCTTGAATTTGCTCTAGCCCCGTGTGCACAACCTTTTCTATGGGAATCACTCTCAGCATGTAACGAAACTCGTACGGGCGGTCTTGTAGAATTTCGCGAAATTTTCTTATCACGTCATATGGGTCAAGAGCTGTTTTGGCGACGATCAGCCCTGAAACACCTGTTCTATCAACAACCGCGGTTTTGTCACCTATCTGCTCAAGCAAGTACCGCAACTCAGAACGAGCGTGGCCCTCGTCTCGACGGTAGGTGGTTGCTAGAAGGTTGAAGTCTTTGAGCACTGGTTTGCACCGCTGCTTTAGTTGTTTCGGAGAAATTTAACTGTTTCAAGTTTGATGTGTGGTCAGTTCGGTAAATGGCTTTTTCATCGCCAGAGGCTCCTAGCCGTCGCCTCACATCATCCCAACAGTGAAGATCGGCACATCAACGATTTAATCATTTTGACGGTTTACGGCATTAGGCTTAAATTCTGATCGCTTAGGTCAACTTATCAAGCCTGAGGAAGAAGGAAGATGGATATCATGCCTAAACCAGTAATGGTCGTTCACGGCGGTGCAGGACACTGGCAGCCCGAGCGCAGCCAACCTGGCATCATGGGAGTTAAGAAAGCTGCTGTTGCCGGCTACGATGTTTTGAAGAACGGCGGAGAAGCGGTTGACAGCGTGATGGAAGCGGTTGCCTCTATGGAAGACAACGGAATATTCAACGCGGGCTACGGCTCAAGCCTCAACATTGACAAGCAGGTTGAGATGGAGGCATCGATCATGGATGGAAAAACACTCCGGGCTGGGGCTGCTGGACTCTTGCGAGACATCAAGAACCCGGTGTGTTTAGCAAGAATAGTCATGGAAGACACTGATCACGTGTTTGTCGTAGGCGAAGGGGCGGAGAAGCTTGCCAAGATGCACAATCTTCCAAGAAGGGACCCTATGACTGAGCTCAGATTGAAATATTATGAAGAGCAGAAGAAATCCTTATTCGAGGGAAGGTTCGAGCTTCCAAAACTTGCCGAACTGGTCAAGAAGCACCCGGAACTTTTTTGCCTTGAAACTGTAGGAGCAGTAGCGCTGGACAAGAACGGGAATGTAGCAGCAGCAACTTCCACAGGAGGTTTTCCGCTGAAGCTGCCAGGAAGAATCGGCGATTCTCCGATAATCGGGTGCGGCACTTATGCGGACAACCAAGCAGGCGCGTGTTCGGCCACGGGCGTAGGCGAAATAGCAATGCGACTCGTTCTGGCGAAGACCGTTTGCAACTACATGGAGAGCGGAAAGTCTGGACAAGAAGCCGTTGAGCTAGCAATAAAGCTTGTGAACAAAAGGCTTCCCACCGGGTACAACGCCATGGGGTTAGCTGCAATCGACATGCATGGAAGGTTTGGAGCGGCACACAACTCGCCCAACATGTGTTGGGCTTATCTGACGTCTGAAGTCAAGGAGCCCGTAGCCTCTTTGACGGGGAGAATCGTGAAAGAAACTTCCTGAAAAAGCTGAAGGAAACATACCCTCAGACTTTGTTCTCGACAACTGACGAATGATAATGTTTAAAGATTTCTAAGCTGCTTTCACTCTACCCATCTAAATGTTGCGGAGGTGAAAAGTGGTGTTTGAGGAAGACTGGGAAGAAGAGGAAGACTGGGAAGAGGAAGACGAGGACTGGGAAGAGGAAGAATGGTAAGAATAAGTAACCAATAGGCACTCTCGTGCTTTTTCTTTTACTTAGAAGGGCCTGACAGTTTCTTGCGCTGTTTTTGAGGTTCACATTTATAAACCACCAGCAGCGAGCCTTCACTAGCGGGTCAACCATGACAAGGGTTGCAGTGTTAAACGTGGATAAGTGCAAGCCGAAACGCTGCAATACGATGTGTTACCGTTTTTGTCCGATCGTGCGAAGCAAGATAGAGGCTATACGGTTTGAGGGCGAGAAAGCCGTGATAGTGGAGTCTCTATGCACAGGATGCGGAATATGCGTCAGGAAATGCCCGTTCAACGCTATTTCCATAGTGAACCTGCCAGACGAGTTGGAGAAAGACTGCAGCCACCGCTTCGGAGAGAACAGCTTCAAACTCTACAGGCTTCCAACCCCTTCCCCAGGAACGGTTTTAGGGCTGCTCGGAGAGAACGGGATAGGCAAGACGACAACGCTGAAGATACTTTCTGGAGAAGTGAAGTTGAACCTCGGAAACTACACAGAACCGCCCGCATGGAGCGAGATAATCCAACACTTCAGAGGCTCAACGCTCCAGGACTATTTCCTTAGAATGAGTGAGAACAAGCTGAGGATTTCGCACAAGCCTCAGTACGTTGACTTGATTCCGAAGGCCGTTTCTGGAAAAGTCGGTGACCTGCTTGAAAAAGTGAACGAAAGAGGCATCATGGACACCGTGGCAGAGCAGTTGGAACTTAAACTGCTCTGGGACCGCCACCTTAAAGTCCTTAGCGGTGGGGAACTCCAACGCTTGGCTGTAGCCGCTGCGATGTGCCGAGATGCAGACGTCTACCTCTTCGATGAACCTTCAAGCTACTTGGACGTGAGTCAGAGGCTTCAGGTTGCTAGAGCCATAAGAAGCCTGACGGCGTCTCAGAAGACGGTGATAGTGGCAGAACAC
>Ga0187780_10003678_pt1 | contig 11545 bp, 6 predicted proteins | sample 1015_Q2_SP10_20__FD_132429 | JGI IMG/M metagenome (GOLD analysis project Ga0187780, IMG submission 132429) | Tropical peat soil microbial communities from peatlands in Department of Meta, Colombia - 1015_Q2_SP10_20_MG | ecosystem: Environmental > Terrestrial > Soil > Wetlands > Peat | place...
CCATCGAGAGGCCAGAGAAATGATTATCTCCATGAAACTGCACGCGACGCGGCAAGAGATCGACGAGGTCCGAAAACAGGTGGAGCATTTCGGCTACAAAGTGCACTCCATCGAAGGGGAGGAGCGCGTGGTTATTGGCGTGGTTGGCGTCGGCGACGTGACGGCATGCATGGAATCCATCGAGGCTATGCCGCAAGTGGAAAAAGTGGTGCGCATTTCCGCGCCGTACAAGTTTGTGAGCAGGGAGTTTCGCAAAGGAAAAACGCAGATCAAAGTGAATGGCACGACGATTGGCGGCAATGAATTTGTGGTGATGGCGGGACCATGCTCGGTGGAGTCAGAAAAACAGATCATGCAGTCGGCGGAAGACGTGGCGAAGGCGGGCGCGAAGCTGCTGCGCGGAGGCGCGTTCAAGCCGCGGACTTCGCCATACGATTTTCAGGGCATGGAAGAAGAAGGATTGAAACTGCTGCAGAAGGCCAAGCAAGCTACCGGGCTGGCGATTATTACGGAAGTGATGACGGACCGCGACGTAGATTTGGTGGCGCGATACGCAGACGTGATGCAAGTGGGCGCGCGCAACATGCAAAACTTCATGTTGCTGAAGGCGCTGGGAAAATGCGGGAGGCCGGTGCTCTTGAAGCGCGGGTTGAGCAGCACAGTGAAAGAGTTGCTGATGTCCGCTGAATACATCACCGCGCACGGAAATCCGGACGTGATTTTATGCGAGCGGGGAATCCGCACGTTCGAGACGGCGACGCGCAATACTTGCGACATTTCCGCAATTCCGGTGCTGAATGAATTGACGCACTTGCCCGTGATTTTGGACCCGAGCCACGCAACGGGTAAGCGAAGCCTGGTGCCGGCGGTGTCGCGGGCGGGAGTGGCAATTGGCGCCGATGGTTTGATCGTGGAAGTGCATCCCGCGCCGGAGAAAGCCATCAGCGATGGCGCGCAATCGCTCGACCTCGCGCAGTTCGAGCGAATGATGAAGGAACTTGCTCCGTACATTCAGCTCTGGAACGAGTCGAGAAGAGAGCAAGCCCTGGCCGCCGCGAATTGAAGGCATTAGGGCATCCCACCCAAGGGCCGCCAGTGCCCTTTCGGTTTGTCTTCACCGCTCACCCTGTTTGCGCCTTATAGCAGATCTCCGTGGAGATAGGCGAGGCCGTCGCGGAAGGCGACAAGTTTGCCGGAATTGGCGGGGACACGCTCTCCGGGAACGACAACGCCGACAGCATTCAAGCGACCCGCAGCGAAGATGGTGATTTTGGCGAGGTGCCCGGAGGTGGGGCGGCATGCTTGACATAGCCGGGGAGGCGGGGGAATCATCTTAGGTAGCAGAAAGAGTCAGTCGGTCCCCAGAACCGAGAAGTAACGTGAACCAGGTCTTGGGTAAGTTTTTAGCTGGAATGCTCGTTTTGGTCTCCTCAGGGTTTATCGCAGGACTAGCAGCCGGGCAGGATAGACAGACGACTACGCAATCCACGGGGTTCTGTGCCCAAACGGGCGCCCTAAAACCACAGAACAAGACAGCACCTCCCTTATCAAAAGAAGAGACCCCTGCAAAGCTGCAGAAAGACCTCACGCCCCCTACTTCAGTAGAGAAGAGCGCTGTGGAGCTTGAGGACGGGTCCGCAAGTCTTCTTTTGAAGGAACTCTCCGAGAAAGCTACGACGGAACGTTCAACGGGACAGGACGACGGAAAGCTTTCGAAGGAGATGGAACCAGCAAAGGCGCCGGTGATTGTGGTGGGGTTCGTGGGCGGGTTTGTGGGACACGGGAACATGGCGCACAACCCGGTGCAAATCGCAGCGCGTTTACGGGACGGGCATCCTACCGGCGTTTCCATAAAAGTGTTTGAGAACCGCCGCAGGAAAGATGCTCACCGGGAAATCCTGAGTTTGCTGGACACGAACCATGGCGGCAAGTTGTCCGCGGAAGAGAAACAGCAGGCGCGAATCATTCTTTACGGAGTGAGCTGGGGCGGCTCGGCGGCCGTGGCGCTGGCGCGGGAACTGGAAAAGGAGGGCATTCCGGTTCTGCTAACCGTGCAAGTGGATAGCGTGGCCAAGATGGGGCAAAACGACGAAGTAATTCCGGCGAATGTCGGCGAGGCGGCGAATTTCTTTCAAACGGACGGACTGCTGCACGGCAAGAGGAGAATCCGGGCGGCGGATGCAACACACACGAAGATTCTGGGAAACTTCCGAATGGAGTACAAAACGAAGAGCGTGAGGTGCGAGAAGTTTCCCTGGTACGATAGCGTGTTCATGAAATATCACACGGAAATTGAGTGCGATCCGGCGGTGTGGGACCAGGTGGAATCGCTGATTCGCGCGAAGCTGCCGCCGACGGAACAGCGGCAGGTTGCCAACCTCGAAGAGAAAAGCGAGAAAAGCAAGGAAGAGTGAAGAGCGCGTTTCAATCGCGGCCGTGGCGGAAGTGTGAAAAGCCAGCGGACATCTGGGGAGAGGAGATGCTCGCGAGGGTCATAGTTGGATTGCCGGAAGCGAGCTGAAGCGTTGCCCAATCCTGAAGAAATTCCGACATGGTCTCACGGCTGTGTTTGGGACTCTTGAGGACGCGGTCGACACGCGACAGCAAGAGTTCGTGGGTCAGTTGCGGGTCGGAATCGCGGGCGAGAACATTGCTTGCGCTCAGCCCCAGGCGGGTGGAACTGCCATTTTCCGAAACGTTCATCCAAAGCGAACCAGACTCATCAACGGACGGGGCGCCCGCTTCGTCGAGGTGTTTGAAAAAGCGGGTCAAGCTGCGACGGCTCTCGTTGGCGTCGTGCTGTTCGTCGTTCGCAACCAGGGAATCGAACGTCTTGCGGTATTCCTTCCACTCCTTGGAGGTGCCGACGAAAAAGGTTCGCTCTTGTAAAGAAACAAGCTCAATTGGCGGGCTCTGGTCCGAATCGGGCCCGAGAGCAGGGCGCCGCTCGAATTCATGCTCGGGATTGAAGCGCCCGGTAAGCAGATAAGAGGCGGCCACGACGGGAAGTTCGTGATCGGCGAAAATGAGCAGAGGGATCAGAAACTTCTTGGAGCGGTAGAGTTGCTCGGTGCCCGCGCGGACTTCGCGGCTGCGCTTGATGGTGCCGGGCACCTGAGCAAAGTGCAGCACGCGGAGATGGGATTCTGGATGTTTGGCGGCGTAGTGCGTGAAAGAACGAGTGACCGCCTTGGGCGAGGTCATTCCAAAATCATTCAAATAGTCGGGACGCGTGGCGTTCGGGAAATAGGCATTGATCACGCGGCGAGTGAAATCGGCGCAATTCCTGGTAAATCCATTGAAGTGGTTCTGATTTTGCGAATCGTTGAAATCGGCGATGAGCTTGCGATCCTGCTTTTCGGTAGTGTCAATAACAAAGATATAAACGCTGCGAATGAGAGTGGCACCAACCATCTCCCGCCATTCGGACTTGTTGCTGTATTTGCACGGGTCGCCGGAGCAAAGGGGCGAGAGGTAGCGGTCCCGGTATCGTTCCTCGAGGAGGTGCTTGATCTTGTAGGAGCCGAAGAGCGGGCGATTCTGAGGATCTTCGACTCCGTAGAGATAAATGTTGAGTGAAACAACGTTCCACTCAAAGGACTGATCTTCGCCAATGTTGATGTAATTGCTCATCACAGAGCCGTTTTCGCCAGGGCCGCAGAGGCGGAGCCTGACCGGCGACTCAGGACAGATGCGAGAGAAATAGACGGCGCTGTGGCCGGTGCTGCTGATGCGGTCGACGTTTTCGTCCAAGGATTCGTTGAGGACGACGCCAACGTCGGCATTTGCGCGCGGACATGCGAAGCCGACAAGCAGGAGGGCCAAGGCAAACGCGAGGCGCGCGACGACGCGGAGAAACACAAGCGTCGACAAGGATCGAGTGGAAGCGATCCCCGAGGGAACAGGCTTGGAGTTCTTGCGGCTCGGCATTCCTTTCCTCGTTCTAGCTCTCTTATAGGATGCCTTTTCTCAACGAGCAGATGGCGTGCGGATGCGAATCAGTTCACAGGGTGGTGCCTTTTTATAACCCTGTAAGAAGGGGAAAGTTGCGGCCTGTACCTTCGGACAGGTGAATTAAATTGCGTTGGCTTTCGCGACTGTAGCGAGTCAGCCAGCAGCGGGGAGGCGAAGAAAGTTGGGACGGTCGGTGGAGTGAATGTCGACAGCGAGGCCGTCGCAGAAGGCGACGAGTTTGCCGGAGTTGGCGGGGACGCGCTCGCCAGGAACGATGATGCCGACGAGATTTAGAGGGTCGGCGGCGGAAACCGTGATGATTTCGCCGGAGGGCTGCTGGTGGCGCGTGGCGCGCAGAGACTCGACGGCAACAGGCAAGGCGAATTGTTCACCAAGAAAGTTGCTGACGAAGCGGCCGCCGCGAATTTCGCCGCGATCTTCCAGACGGCGCAGGGTGATCAGGAGCTCACGCCATTTGGGAAGAATGGATTCGCGGGCAAGAAGCTCGCGGAAGACGATGCCGTAACGGCGCAGCAGCATCCAGCAAATGGCTTCGAGTGCTTTGGTGCGGTCGTGGGCCTGGCTGGAATCAAGCATCGACCAGCGGCCCACGCTGTGGCGTGGACGCGAGGAGCGTCCGCGGCCCTGGCCGGCGCGGCGCTTGGGATCAATGAGCGCGCGGAGATTGTCGAAGCCATCGGCGGTGAGCAGGCCGGCGGCGACAAGTTCCCAGAGCGCGGTTTCCACTTCGGACTTGAGTTTCGCGGTACCGCGGACGATATCGGCGAAGAAGGAAGCGCCGCGCTGACGCAAGAACTGGAGAACTGCGACGGCATCTCTGCTGAGACCTGCCAGTTCGACTTGACCGGCTTCGTGGCGCGGAATCATCCAATCCGCGTCTTCGCGGACGAAGAAGGTAATTGGCGCGACGCTGGTAGGAATGACGCGGCGTTTTCCTTCCGTGAAGGTTTCGAGCGTGGCCGGATGCGGGGAGAGACGGCCCCAGCCGACGGCGCCAGTCAGGCAAAGCTGGTCCAGAACCTTTGGGTCATAAGCGGCGATGCGGCGCTTGAGGATTTGGGATTCCCAAGAATTGGCGGGCGCTTCGAAGCCTTGCACCTGGCGAATGGCTTCGAGCGTGCCGCGCTCGCCGAGAAGTTGCGTGCTTCGCGCGAGGTGCTGCCAATGCAGCAGCCAATTCATGAATTGGGCAGGAGTAACGGACTGAATCTCTTTGCGGAGTTGTCCGAGCGTCAGGCGATGGATGCGGGCGAGCAGGCGGCGCTCACACCACTCGGTTTCGTTGGAGTGCGGATCGGTGAATTTGCCGCGCAGGATGACGCCGCGAGATTCCAGCCGAAGGAAGGCTCTGTCGATGTCTTGAACCGAGAGAGCGAAGATGCCGCTGAGTTGACTGGCGGTGACTGGGCCGGAGTGAGAAATCCAGCCAGTGACGAGGCTCAGCAGGGCGTCTTCGCGCGAGGATGCAGGCGAGTCCACGGGTGGCAGCGGAACGTCGAAGTGTGCTGAGGGGAAGATTTGCGTGAACGAGGAGGCGCGTTCTGCGGCGACCCAATAGGTTTCCGGGCCGAAGTGCGCGACACCGGCGCGGCGGTCGGCGAAGAGTTGCTCGAAAAAGGGACTCCAAGTACTGAGTGATTTTTGCAACTTCGTTTGTAGGCGAGTCGCGGAGTTCGCGTCTGCGTGACTGCCAGTTGGCAGTGCGAACAAAGTGAGCAGCGCATCGTGCAATTCTTCGGCGTCGCGCACATCGGGCCAGGCGTCATTGCAGACTTCGGCGATGGCGGCGGGATCGAGACGGCCGATTTCTCCCAGCAGAACCTCGGGCAGGACGCGGCGCATTTCGACGGCGCGGGCGCGACGCTCCTCGAGCGGAACATCATCGAGATAGGCGTATGGATTGGCGTTGAGAATTTCGTGGGAAAACTGCGAGGGGGCGGGCGTGTCGACAGCAAGGCAGGTGATGCGGCCGCTCGTAATCTCTCGCAAAATACGGTCAAGCCCTTCAAGGTCCAACGCTTCGGTGAGGACGTCCTTCATCACTTCGCGGATCAGAGGATGATTGGAGATGGGGATGTCGCCGGCAGCGAGATTTTCCGGGCAGGCCTGCTGCTCGGGAAAAACGGCGGCGAGCAAATCGTCGGCGCGCATGCGCTGAATTTGCGGCGGGACTTTCTTCCCGTTGCGGAAGCGGAGCAGAGCGAGTGAGCGGCCTGCGTCCCAGCGCCAGCGCTCGGTGAAAAGCGGAGAAGCAAGGACAGCTTGTTCGAGCACGGAGCGGACGGAATTGGGATGGAGAAAATGAAAAACGTCAGCAAGCGGGAAACTATGTTGCTCACTCAAGGAGATATTCAGGCCGTTGTCGGTGGCGGCGGCTTGGAGTTCGAAATTGAAGGAGCGGCAAAACCGTTTGCGCAGCGCGAGGCCCCAGGCTTTGTTGATGCGCGCTCCAAACGGGGCGTGAATCACGAGCTGCATGCCGCCACTTTCGTCGAAGAAGCGTTCAGCGATGACGGTGGTTTGCGTGGGAACCGCTCCAAGTGGCGCGCGGCCGGCCACGACGTACTCGACGGCTTGCTCGGCGCCCGCGTCGTCGAGGTTGCATTCGAACTTGAGCCAATTGACTGCGGCGCGAATGCCTTCAGCAGTTTGCCCGTCGGAATCCGAAGCACTGCGTGGAACGAAAGCGCTGATTTTTTCGCGCAGCTCCGAAACGTGCGCGGAGAGTTCGCCGGTACGCGACGGCGCTTCACCGCGCCAGAAAGGCACCGTCGGCGACGCGCCTTGCGCGTCTTCGACTAGAACGCTTCCAGCTTGCACGCGGCGAATGCGCCAGGAAGTATTGCCGAGAAGCATGACGTCGCCGGCGATGCTTTCGACGGCAAAGTCTTCGTCCACGGTGCCGACAACGGTGCCTTCGGGGTGTGCGACCACGGTATAGAGCGAGTTTTCAGGGATTGCGCCGCCACTGGTGATGGCCGCGAGACGGCTGCCGCGGCGGGCGCGGACCATGCCGTTCACACGATCGCGATGCAGATACGCCGAGTAACGGCCGCGAGCGCTGGCGATGCCTTCGGAGAGCATCTCGATGATTTCGTCGAAATCGGTCCGCGCGAGATTGCGATAGGGATAAGCGCGACGTGCTGCGAGGAAGAGTTCGTCCTCGCGCCAATCTTCCGCGGCACACATGGCTACGATTTGCTGGGCGAGAATGTCGAGCGGCGCGTCGGGAACGGCGAGGCGGTCGAGATCACCTTGACGGATGGCGCGCACAAGCGCGGCGCATTCGAGAAGATCATCGCGCGTTGTGGCAAAGAGGCGGCCTTTGGGCACGGCGCCGCGCCAGTGGCCCGCGCGGCCGATGCGCTGCAAGGCTGTGGCAATCGAACGCGGCGAGCCGATCTGGCAAACAAGGTCGACGCTGCCGATATCGATGCCGAGTTCGAGAGAGGCAGTGGCCACCAGTGCGCGAATCTCTCCGGCCTTGAGTTTTCGCTCAGCGACCAAGCGAAGCTTGCGCGACAAACTGCCGTGATGCGCGGCAACGGCGTCGTTGCCGAGGCGTTCGCCAAGGTGATGCGCCATGCGCTCGGCCAAGCGCCGCGTGTTTACGAAAATGAGTGTGGAGCGGTGCTGCGTGGCCAGAGAGGCGAGGCGATCGTAGATTTCGTCCCACATCTCGTTGGAGGCCACGGGACCAAGCTCGCTGGCGGGAACTTCGACGGCAAGATCGAGTTCACGGCGATGGCCGATTTGTACGACCACGGGATCCGGCTGGTCCGCACCCGTCAGAAAATGAGCCACGAGCTCGATGGGTTTTTGCGTAGCGGAGAGACCGATACGCGTGAGGCGTTTGCCAGTTAAGTGGTCGAGGCGTTCGAGTGAGAGAGCGAGGTGGGCCCCGCGCTTGTCGTCCGCCACGGCGTGGATTTCGTCGACGATGACGGATTCGACAGTGGTTAGGATGTCGCGGCTTTTGGCGGCGGTGAGAAGAATGTAGAGGGACTCCGGCGTGGTGACCAGAATGTGCGGCGGACGCGCCAGCATGGCGCGACGCTCATGCGCGAGCGTGTCGCCGGTGCGCACGGCAGTGCGAATTTCGGGCATGAGCAAGCCGCGCTGGCCCGCAAGCTGGAGGATTTCGCCGAGCGGAACTTCCAGATTTTTCTGGATGTCATTGCTGAGAGCCTTAAGCGGGGAGACGTAAAGAACTTCGGTGCGGTCGGACAATTCCCCACTAAGAGCTTTGCGCACAAGACGGTCAATGCAAATCAGAAATGCGGCGAGCGTTTTTCCGGAGCCAGTGGGAGCGGAAATCAGCGTTGTTTTGCCGGCGAGAATGTGCGGCCAGCCTTGTTGTTGTGGCTCCGTGGGCGTGCCAAAGCGGCTGACGAACCAATCGCGGACGAGCGGATGCGCCCATTCCAAGCCAGAGGGGACCGGTTGTGAGGTATGCGCGTTCATTAGGCAAAGTCAAATTATAGCGTGAACGAACGACGAGGAATTCGGAGCTTATTCGGAGAGCGAAAAATCAGACTACGCAAACTCTTCGTCGCGTACCAGGGGGACTGTTTGCGGCTCAATGCGGAGCAGCGGTCTTCTTGCGTTCTTCATCGACCGAGGCTGCGGCGCGGGCGAGCATGGCGTCGAGAGCGGCGCGGTCGTAGAGTTTGCCGTCAGCGAAGACAGCAAAGATTGACTTGGTATCCGCGATGTTCCGCAAAGGATTGTGATCGAGTACGACCAGATCAGCCAGCTTGCCAGGTTCAATCGTGCCCATGTCTTTTTCAACGCCCAATAATTTAGCGGGTTGCAGGGTGGCCGCTTCGAGAGCTTGAGCGGGAGTAAAGCCGCCCTTTTCCACAAGCAGTGCGAGCTCGTTGTGCAAGCTGAAGCCGGGATAGACCAGGGGAACCCCAAGATCGGCTCCAGCGACGACAGGGACGCCCAGCTTTCGCATTTCGGCAAGATCGGAGAACCCCTGTTGTAAGAGTGCCGGCCAGTCCTGTGGCTCTTCGACTTGTTTGATGAGAATCTGCGCGCGCCAAAACTCGAGGAGCGATGGCGAGAGGTATTTGCGGCGCGGATCAACGGTGTTGGCTTTATCTTCCACGACCGACATGACCTTTTCGTTGGACACGCCGCGATATCCCATCGTGGCTACGAGGGTGGGATCAACCCACGTGCCATTGCGAGCAAAGGTGGCGAAAATCTCGGCGCGTGCTGCGCCGGTTGCCTTGGCCAGGCTCATGAAAGGCAGATGTTCGACGCTGCGTTGCCCGGCATTTGATGCTTCTGACAAGCTCAGCACTTCGGGATCATGGCCAGCAAACCAGATCTTGCGCTTGGCAGCTTCGTCGGCCATGGCCAGAAAGACTTCGCGGGAAGGCATGGTTCTGAATTTGACGAAATCCATGCCTTCACCGGCGATGCGGTCGACAGCCTGGCGCGCTTCTTCCGGAGTTTTGATGCCGATGCGTCCCTGCAGAACCGCCTCGCTCAGATGGAGGTTAAACATCTGGTCGACTTTGGGAATAACGGTGAGCCAATCGGCGCTCTCGATTGCCCATCCAGCCATTTTGATGCGCGGCCCGATCAGCGAGCCGGCAGCAATTCGGCTCTTCCAATCGCGAAGGGTGGCAGGATCGCCGACCATGTCGCGGACATTGGTCACGCCGTTGGCAATGTAAACCTGCAGAGCGGATTCGCCGTCGAGGGTAAGGTGCGCGTGGGAATCCCACAACCCGGGAATCAGAAACTTTCCACGGGCGTCGACGATTCGCGCGCGTGATGGCACTTTGATTTCAGCACTTTTGCCGACAGCCTCGATGCGATTCCCGCGAATTAGGACGGTCTGGTCCTCCGCGATGCTCGATGCGGACGCTTGAACGACAGCAACGTGAGTGATGGCAAGGACGGCCAGAGGCGGCTCGTGCGGCTTCTGCGGGGCGGCATGGCCGAATCCAATGAAAAGAAAAAGAGCCGCGATCGTGACTAAAGTGCGCCTCACGGGCATGGCAGGTACCATCCTGTTCCTGTTTGCTATTCCTGCTTGCTGTTTCGGCTTGGTTGTCCTAGTCCGTGAAATGACAACCGAGATCATCCATCCCAAAGCGTACTGGCAGGACGCGCCAAGAAGTTGCGGATTATAGTGCATTGGAAAGTCGAAATGCGAACGGGTTGTCACAATAGGAAGTCATAGGCTGCGCCAAATCGGGAAGGCTAAGTTGCCTGCCACCAGGCACGTAGCGTGGGTGAGCGGAGTCACGTTTCGGAGTGACAGGGCGCACAGAGGCAAATTGAAAAGACGGGTAAAAAAGGCGCGAGTGTTCAGAATGACCGCCCGAATGTTTAGATGGGCAGTCTCGATGTGACCGCAAGCCAGCGCAGGAGATTCGCCGGGTACGCTCCACCCCATAGCGTAGCAATGGCCTTTAAAAACGTAGCGCACTTATTCCGGATTGCGTCAGCCTTCGCCATTGGGATCGTGGTCTTCCTGATTTTGCGGACCTTCCTGGTGCCGAAGAGTTTTGGGCAGTATGGCCACTACCGGGGCGACGCGCTGAACGAAATTGCGTCCCGCCCCATCTCATATGCAGGCCACGAAGTCTGCGAAACGTGCCACGCTGAGGTATTGGATGTAAAGAAGCGGGGACGGCACGCGCGGGTGGCCTGCGAGTCTTGCCACGGGCCGCTAGCAAATCACACGCAGGACCCTGCCGGAGTTGTGCCTGAAAAGCTGGATACGGCGAAACTCTGTGTCCGCTGCCATGAAGCCAATCACTCAAAGCCCATGGATTTCCCGCAGGTGCATTCCGCAGATCATTCCGCGGGATTGCCCTGCAACACCTGTCACCAGCCGCACACGCCGAGGATTGAGGCCGAGGGAAAAAAGAAATGAACATGACGCGGCGCCAACTGCTGATTTTGCTGCCCGCGGCGGCGGTGGCGTGGGAACACGTCTTAGCCGGCACCCCGGAAAACGCGCCCAACTACAAAACGACGGACCACTGGTGGGGCATGCTGGTGGACATTACGAAATGCGTTGGATGCGGGAGCTGCGTGCGCGCCTGCCAACTGGAGAATCACGTCCCGGACGGCTACTTCCGGACGTGGGTGGAGCGTTACGTAGTTCAGGACTGGGGATTTGAGCATGTTCATGTGGATTCGCCGGACGGCGGCAAGAATGGATTCCCAGACCTGGGCGGCGACGCAAAGTCGTTCTTCGTGCCGAAGATGTGCAATCACTGCGCAGATTCGCCGTGCACCCAGGTTTGCCCGGTGGGGGCAACGTTTGTAACTCCGGATGGAGTGGTGCTGGTGGACCCGAAATATTGTCTGGGCTGCAGGTACTGTGTGCAAGCGTGTCCTTATGGTTGCCGATTCATCAACCCCGGCACAAACACCGCAGACAAATGCAGCCTGTGCTACCACCGGATTACCAAGGACCTGACGACGGCGTGCTGCGAGGTGTGCCCGACGGGCGCGCGGCAGCTTGCGGATTTGAAAGATCCGGCGGATCCCGTTCATGAATTTTTGAAGACGCACAGCGTGCAAGTGTTGAAGCCGC
>Ga0187780_10003680_pt1 | contig 11543 bp, 10 predicted proteins | sample 1015_Q2_SP10_20__FD_132429 | JGI IMG/M metagenome (GOLD analysis project Ga0187780, IMG submission 132429) | Tropical peat soil microbial communities from peatlands in Department of Meta, Colombia - 1015_Q2_SP10_20_MG | ecosystem: Environmental > Terrestrial > Soil > Wetlands > Peat | place...
CGCCGGGTTCTGGCTCGCATCGAGTCTCATGGACCTGGCACGTTACATCGGTGACGCGCGGAGCTTCGATCTCGATCTGCTGAGTTTCGGCGAGAATGGGGTGCACGACTGGGCCTGGCTGCTGGGCCGGCTGGGTCTGCTGCCGTACGATACCCGGATCGCCGCGGTTACCCGCGCGGCAGGGGCGCTGGTGCTGGTCGGCTCGGTGGTGCTGGGTGCCTGGCTGTGCATAAAGATGTGGGCGGCGGCGAGCGCCGCTCGGCAGGACGCCTCCCCTTGACGGGGGGCGCGAGGGCTGTAAATCGAAGCTCGGTTCTCCCCTCCCCCACAGGAGTCTGTGCATGGTAACTCTCCCGCAGCTCTGGGCGCCGATCCTCCTAGCCGCCGTGCTGGTCTTCGTGACCAGCAGTCTGGTGCACATGGTCTTCAAGTGGCACAACAGCGATTACCAGAAGCTGTCCAACGAGGATGAAGTCCGCGCTGCGATCCGCAAGGGCAACCCATCCCCGGGACAATACGTCCTTCCCCATTGTGCCGATCAGAAGGACATGGCCAAGCCGGAGATGGTCCAGAAGTTCGCGGAAGGGCCGGTCGGGTTCGTGACCCTCCGTAAGAGCGGGGCGATGAACATGACACCAATGCTGGTCAACTGGTTCATTTTCAACCTCGTGGTGGCGTTCTTCTCGGCCTACTTGGCCTCCCGGACCGTCTCGGCGGATGCCAACGACTACCTGCACGTGTTCCGCATCGTGGGAACCGTCACCTTCCTTGCCTATGCCTCCGGCGCGGTGCCTGGCGCCATCTGGATGGGGAAGCCGTGGAGCGCAGCCTACAAAGAGATTTTCGACGGCCTCCTGTATGGACTGGTTTCCGCCGGCGCGTTCGGCTGGCTGTGGCCCCGCGGCTGAATCTTCCAGCCTCGACTTCCGGTATGAGTGCAGGCGCGTGACTCAGCGCGCCTGCACACCTTTCACTCCGTTCCGCAGTCCCACTCTGACCTGTTGATCCTCATGCGCACGTCTCGCCTGTTCCTGCTCGTCCTGCTCCTCGCCATTCCCGCGGGCCTCCGGGCCCAGGATCTCCTGGAGGGCGAATACCCCGGCCTCGAGACCGGGAAGATGTGGACCTTCGATGTGCCGCCCCGGGAGTACTGGGCCAAGCGGTACAACTTCACCCCCTCGGACGCCTGGCTCGAGCATGTCCGGCTCTCGGCGCTCCGCTACGGCAACGGCTGCACCGCTTCGTTCGTCTCCGGTGACGGGCTGGTCATGACTAACCATCACTGCGCCAGGGCCTGCATCGAGAGCTCCACCAAGGAGGGCGAGGACCTGCTCGCCAACGGCTTCTACGCCATCAAGCGGGAGGACGAGCGCCCCTGCCAGGGACTGTTCCTCGATCAACTGCAGCAGATCACCGACGTGACTGACCGGGTCGCCGGCTCCGCGGCTCCGGGCGCGGACGCCAAGAGCGCGGCCGCCCAGCGTGGCAAGGTCATGAAGACGATCGAGGAGGAGTGCGGCAAGACGGAACCCGACGCTTTCTGCCAGGTAGTCACGATGTATCGCGGGGGACAGTACAAGCTGTACCGCTTCCACCGCTTCAAGGAGGTGCGTCTGGTGTTCGCGCCAGAGGCGCAGATCGCCTTCTTCGGCGGCGATCCCGACAACTTCACCTACCCGCGCTGGAACCTCGACATGAGCTTCGTGCGGGCCTACGTGGACGGGAAGCCGGCGTCGACCCCGCAGCATTTCAGCTGGAGCCGCGGCGGCAGCAAGGAGGGAGACCTCACCTTCGTGATCGGGAACCCGGGCTCTACCGGGCGTCTCAACACGATGGCGCAGCTGGAATTCCTGCGGGACGTGCAGTACCCCAGCCAGCTCGATCAGCTCAAGCGGATGATCGAGACTTATCATGCCCTCGCTGCAGCGGACGAAACGCGGGGCAAGGCGCTACGCAATCAGATCTTCGGTCTGGAAAACACCCAGAAGGCGATCGCGGGGTACCAGTCGGGCCTGCTCGACCCCAAGCTGATGGCGCGCAAGCGCCAATGGGAGAAGGAATTTCGCGCCCGGGTGGACGCCGACCCGGCGCTCAAGCGGCAGTATGCCAGGGCCTGGCAGGTGATCGCGGACGTCAATGCGCGGCGGGCGCAGATCGACGTGCGCCGGCGCTATCACGCCGCCGGGGCTTATGGTTCACAGCTCCTGGCCACCGCGCTTGGCACGCTCCGGTACGCGGCGGAGACCGCCAAGCCGGACAGCCTCAGGCTGCTGCCCTATCAGGAGGCCAACCGGGCCAACTTCGAGCGCAACGTGTTCGAGGGTGCCCCTATCGACCCAGTGCAGGAGAAGGCGCTCCTCACGGCCTACTTCACCGCGATGCAGCGCGAACTGCCGCCCTCGGATCCGGCGCTCAAGCAGGCCCTCCAAGGGAGGACCCCCGAGGCGGCGGCAACGGCGATGGTGGACGGCGCGACGCTCACCACCGGTGAAGCCCGCAAGGCACTCGCCACCGGCGGTGCCGCGGGGCTGGCTGCCTCCAAGGATCCGTTCCTGCAGCTGGCGCGGGTGATCGATCCGCTGGACCGCGCCCTGACGAAGGAAGTGACCGATCTGGGAGACCGGGAAAGCCAGGCCAACGAGCAGGTGGCCCGGGCCTTCCTCGCGGTGTACGGCAACACTGCGTCACCCGACGCCACCTTCAGCCTTCGGATCTCGGATGGCGAGGTCCGGCGCTACCCGATGAACGGCACGGTCGCGGCCCCCTATACGACCTTCAACGGCCTGTACGAGCGGGCCTCGGCGTTCGGGGAGCAGCCGCCGTTCGATCTACCGCCGCGCTGGAAGGAGCGGCGCGATTCCCTCAAGCCCGACACGCCCTTCAACGCGGTCGGCACCAACGACATCATCGGCGGGAATTCCGGGAGCCCGGTGATCAACCGCGACGCTGAGGTGATCGGGCTGATCTTCGATGGCAACATCGAGATGCTGCCCAACCGCTTTCTGTTCACGGAGCGGGTCGCGAGGTCGGTGTGGGTGGATTCGCGGGCCATCGTGCACGCGCTCAGGCGGGTGTACGACGCGCAAGGGCTCGCGGACGAGCTCGAAGCGCCGCCCTCAGGGCCACCCGCGATGTGAGGATGTCCTGCGAAACGCGAAGGCCGGACTCTCGGGTCCGGCCTTCGCGTTTTTCGGCGTCAGGAAACCCGCCTGGTTTTTCGCTTCATAAAATCCATCAGGATGAACTGCCCCAGCGTCATCGTGCTCGTGAAGTAGGCCTTCCCGCGGCAGATCTCGGAAACCTTCTTGACGAATTCGACGAGCGAACGTTCCCGCGCCAGCATGAACGTGTTGATCATGATCCCGGCCCGGCGGCAGTCGGCGACCTCACGATAGGTTGCCTCGAGGATCCGCGGGTCGAGGCCGATCGAGTTCACGTACACCTGGCCATCCGGCATCGTCATCGCCGAGGGCTTGCCATCGGTAATCATGATGATCTGCCGCATGTCCTTCTTCTGCGCGGTAAGGATTCGCCGAGCCAGCTTGAGTCCCTCCGCGGTATTGGTGTGGTAGGGACCGACCTGCACCGATGGGAGCGCGGCCAACGGAATCTCCTCCGCGGTGTCATGAAAGAGCACGCAGCGGATGGAGTCGCCGGGAAACTGAGTACGGATGAGGTGGGTCAGCGCCAGCGCCACCTTCTTGGCCGGGGTGAACCGGTCCTCGCCATACAGAATCATCGAGTGGGAGCAATCCAGCATCAGCACCGTCGCCGCCGATGACCGGTACTCCGACTGGTTGACCATCAGGTCGCCATAGTCGAGATCGATGGGGACCTTGAGACCCTCGCGCGCGATCGCCCGAGTGAGCGTGGCGGGAACGTCCAGGTTCAGGGTGTCGCCGTACTCGTAGGGCTTGCTCGCCGCCTCGGCCTCAGTGCTGGTGGCGAGGTGCGGCGTGTCGTGGGCGCCGGCGCTCGACTTGCCGATGCTCCCCAGCAGCCCCTTGAGGGTCTTGAAGCCGAGAAAGTCGGCCCCCTTCTCGGTAAGCGAGAACTGAACCTGCTGTGCTGCCGAACGGGCCTGGCCCTGCGGGCCGAAGAGCGAGGTGTAGCCAGCCGGCATCTCCGGCGCCTGGGAGAGATTCAGGTATCCCTCCTCCATCAGCCGCTGCACGATGCGATCGAGCAGTTCCGCCATCTGCTGCTGCACCTCGGCGTCTTTCGCGGCATCTCCGGTGGATTCGCCTCGCAGAAGCTGCATCATCTCCGGAGTAAGTTGGCCCGAGTCCATGAGCGCCCGCAGAATCGCATCACGCAGCGCATCGAGGGAGCGATCGCCAGGATCCTCGCCGCCCCACCAACTCTGGCCGGCAAATCCGGATTGCAACAGGAAATCTCCCAGCTCATCGAGGAGGGCCTGGAGGTTGACCGCCTCGGCGAGGCCGGGCACGTACTTGGAGTAGGTCGTGAACCGCATGCAGGGCATCCAGCGTTCGGCGTTGGGCGGGCGCGCGAGCATCCCGCCGATGTGAGCATACCCTCGGTGCACCCGAAGGTTCAAGTCGCGCCCCTGTACGCTGGACCCCGGAAGTTGTACCCTCTTGTCCGTGCCCCCCTCCGCACGCAACCCTTTCTACGCCCTGCGACACCGGAACTTCCGGCTCTTCTTCATCGGCCAGTTCATCTCCCTGGCTGGTACCTGGATGCAGGTGGTGGCGGAGGGGTGGCTGGTGCTCGAGCTCACCAACTCCGCCTTTCTGGTCGGCCTGGTGAGCGCGCTGGAGTCCCTGCCGATCCTGCTGCTCACGTTGTATGGCGGAGTTCTCGCAGACCGGGTGGACAAGCGGCGGGCGATCCTGCTGCTGCAGTCGGGCATGCTGCTCCAGTCGCTCGCGCTGACACTGCTCACGGCCACCCACCACATCACCGTCGCCTGGCTGATGGTGCTGGCGACGGTGCTCGGAACCTTGAGCGCGTTCGAGGTCCCGATCCGCCAGTCGTTTATGATGGAGATGGTGGGCCGGGAAGACTTGGTCAGCGCGATCGCGCTCAACTCCTCGGTCTTCAACCTGACGCGCATCATCGGGCCGGTGGTGGCGGGCGGCCTGATCGCCGGTCTCGGCACGACCGTCTGCTTCGGTACGAACACGCTGAGTTTCCTGGCCGTGATCGCCGCCTTCCTCCGGATGCGGCCGCCATTCGCCGGCGCGGTCGTCACCCATCACGAGCAGGAGCCCACCCTCCGCGACGGGGTCCGCTATGTCTTCGGGAGCCCAGAGCCGAGGGCGCTGCTCACTCTGGCCGCCACCCTCGGCATCTTCGGGCTGGCCGCGGCGCTGGCCATGCTTCCGGTCTACGCCCGGGACATCCTGGGACGGGGTGCCAGTGGCTATGGTGGCCTGATGGCGGCCGTGGGTGTCGGCGCCGGTCTCGGTGCGATCGTCATGGCCTCGATCGGTCACCGGCTCGATAGGCGGCGAGTCATCCCCAACGCCACGCTCCTGTTCGCGGCGAGTCTCGCCGCCTCGACGGCCCATGCGTCGTTCGGGCTGGCGCTCGTCGGCCTGGCGGTGGCCGGGTTCGGCAGCGTGCTGGCGGCGATCAGCACCAACGCGCTCCTCCAGGTCGACGCGCCGGATCACCTGCGGGGCCGGGTGATGGGATTCTATTCGTTCGTGGTGCTGGGACTGGCGCCGTTCGGTTCGCTGCAGGCCGGCTTCGTGTCGGAGCACCTCGGCGTCCGGGTGAGTTTCCTGGCGGGCGCGATCATCTGCGGGATCGGCGCTCTGCTCTTTCGGTCAGGCCCTTCCCGCGCCCCGCGAGGGGCGTAGGTTATCCGTCATGCTGATCACGATCTCCCGCCAATACGGCGCCGGCGGCTCCGAGGTGGCCAGGCTGGTCGCGGCCCAGCTCAGCTGGAACGTGGTGGACGATGACATCGTCGCACGCGTGGCCCAGCGGGCTGGGCTCTCACCGGCCATCGTGGCCCGGCAGGACGAACGGGTCCCGGGATTCGTGGAGCGGCTGGCGCGGGCACTGATGGCCTCGTCCCAGGAGTACTCGGTGCCGGAACTGGGCGTCGCGGTGCGGGAGGAGGAACCAAACCTGGTGCAGACTACCGAGCTGGTGGTGCGGGAGGTCGCGGCGGCGGGCCGGGTAGTCCTGGTGGGGCGGGCGGCGCCCGCAGTCCTCGGCTCGAGCCTGGACGCGCTCCACGTGAAGCTGGTCGCGCCGCCGGAGTTCCGGATCCGGATGGCGCAGGAGGCCGAACATCTCGACCCGGCCGCGGCACGCCAGTTCATGATGGACACGGACGCCAAGCGAGCCCGCTACCACCGCGAACACTACGGCCGGGACTGGGACGACCCGGCCCACTTTCACATGGTGCTCAACACGGGATTCCTGGGGTTCGATGGGGCGACCCGCATCATCGTCCAGGAGGCACGCTATCGAGGCTGGTCCCCGGGCTGACCCGCGGCAGCGTCAGCCCAGATTGAGGCCCTTCCCGTATCCCCCCATGGGATCCTTACGGTCCGGCTTGGCCCGCACGTAGCCCAGCTCCTCTGAGCGGCTGATCAGCTTCCGATCGGCCAACCCCTCCAGAATCAGCTCGCAGGCCGCCACCAGGGTCGGGGCATCATTGCGTTGGGCGAGCCCGCCTGCCACCGCGGCGTCCACCAGTCCGGGGACGGTGGCGAATCCCTTCAGGCAGAGATCGCTCCGCTCATCTCCCCGGATCTTGAGCGCTCCGCCGCCGTTGAACCAACCAACGACAGCGTCGAGATCGATCTCTCCCATGCGCTCTTCAAGGGTCCGCCCTGCGGCGCGACGGATCAGCTCCTTGGCGATTGCCTCTCCACCCTGCAGCTCCCCTTCGTATTCGAGCTCGAGCTTGCCGGTGATCGATGGGAGGGAGGCGTAGACATCGCTTACCCGTGAGACCAGCGCCGACTCGCGCGCGGCGAGTCCACGGCGTTCGGCGTTCGACACCGTATGCTCGAGGAGGCTGATCGGCAGCCGCTGGCTTACCCCCGAACGCTTGTCGATTCGCTTGTCCCCCCGCGCCTCGAACGCCACCCGCTCGATCAGCTCGAGAAGGAATTCCGGGGTCTTCACCTGGCGCCCGCCCCGCTCGGTCCAGGCCTCCTGAGTGGTGATGGCCATGCCGAGCTCCACATTGCGCGGATAGTGGGTCAGAATCTCCGAGCCAATCCGGTCCTTGAGCGGCGTGATGATCTTGCCGCGCGCCGTGTAGTCCTCGGGATTGGCGGTGAAGGCGAGCAACACATCCAGCGGCAGCCGGATAGGGTAGCCTTTGATCTGGACGTCACCTTCCTGCATGATGTTGAACAAGCCAACCTGCACCTTGCCCGACAGGTCCGGCAGCTCGTTGATGGCGAAGATGCCCCGATTGGCCCGCGGCAGCAGACCGAAGTGCATGGTCAGCTCGTCCGAGAGCAGGTGCCCGCCCCGCGCCGCCTTGATCGGGTCTACATCGCCGATCAGGTCCGCCACCGTCACGTCCGGAGTCGCCAGTTTCTCGACGTAGCGCTGGTCCCGTTCCAGCCAGGCGATGGCGGTCGCATCGCCGCACTCGGCGAGCCGCTCCCGCGCGTACTTGGAGACCGGCGCGAAGGGGTCGTCGTTCACCTCGCTACCGGCCACGACGGGGATGACTGGATCAAGGAAGCGGGTCAGCTCTCGCAGGATCCGGCTCTTCGCCTGTCCGCGGAGGCCGAGCAGGATGAAGTGGTGGCGAGCGAGAAGAGCGTTGGTGAGCTGAGGGAGGATGGTGTCCTCGTAACCTACGATCCCGGGGAAGAGGGCCTCTCCCCTTTCCAGCATGCCGAGCAGGTTGGCGCGCAACTCGTCACGGACCGAGCGGCCGCGCAGCGGAGGTTCGGCCCAGGGAGAGCGCCGAAGATCACCGAAGGTCTGGGGTAGGCGTGTCATGCCGGAAGGTACACGCCATCGAGGGAGATCCTCCACCCCTCAGTCAGGGGCCTGTCGAGTTTCCGTCACCGGTGCGTAGGGGGATGGGGCTGCTCCCCGCCGGGATGCGGTCGGTTCTTCCAAGCGTGAGGGGGCAGGCATCCTTCCGCATGGTTAGGGGTATACCCCGGTGGTGGGTTACCCCCGGGATTCGGTGATCGTGCGGGACGGAATGTCCCCGGCTGACGATCCAGCAGGGCCGTTCTGCCAGCTTGACAACTGCATCCCGCTCGGTAATTTGCGCGCGGTTTTTTCGGGTCTTGGCACAGGTCCCAGTTGGTCCACTCTATCCCGTTCGAGGAACCCCATGAAGAAGTACCTCGCCCTGTCCGCGCTCCTCATGCTCGCGGCGTGTGGCAAGAAGGAAGAGGCCGCTCCGCCGGCCAGCGCCCCGGCCGCCGCTCCTGCCGCGACCGACACGACCAAGCACGATTCGACGATGGCCCGGGACACCACCCACAAGATGTAATTCGGGCTGGCTTGGATGGGATGGACTCGAAGGGCCGCCGATACGCTGGCGGCCCTTCGCCGTTTACCTCGATGGAACAGCTCGCCGTCAGGCGTACGCGGCGAGTGTCGCAAAGGGCAGGGGAACCACCCGGGCATAGTGACCGCTGGTGGACACGACGGCCCCCGGGTTCACCTCGCGGCGGAGGATGGCGAGCCCGACCGTGATCTTGGGCAGGACCAGCAATGAACCGATGGTCCCCAAGGGCTGGCCTTCGGAGCCGGTCACCTTGTCGTCCACCAGCTCGGGAAGCCCGTGCCAGATCAGGCCGCGCAGCTCCCGGTTGGTATGTCCCCGGAAATGCAGGCGGGCCACCGTCTCCTGCCCGACGTAGCAACCCTTGGTGTAACTCACCCCCTGGAGCTCGTCGAAACGAACTTCCTGCGGCAGAGTCTTCTCCTGAATCTCGGCGCCGAGGCGGGGCCAGCCGGCGATGATGCGCGAGGCCTCGAGGTCGACCTGATCCCCGGGGATGACGCCGGCCTGTTCGAGCGCCTGCTCGGCCCGGTCGAGCAACTCTGCAGAGGCCACCAGCATGGCCCGGAACGGGGCGGTCGCCTGGGGACGTGCCAGGATCAGCTCCTCGGGCCCCGTGTCTTTCACCAAGAGGCGGTTCTCCCCATCGGGCACGGCGAACCCCGCGGCGGCCAGCGCGGCGATGGCGAGATCGCCGCAGATCCAGAGCACCTCGCGCTCGGCCGAGCGGCTCTCCACCCGCGCCAAGCGGAGCGGAATCGAGCGGCCGAACACGCCCATGATGGAGGCTTGCGATGACGGCTCGGAGACCAGAAAGAGCCGTTCGGGCTTGAGACGGAGCACCCACATGTCCGCGGTAATCATCCCCTTCGGCGAGAGCAGCGCGGCGTAGACCATGCTTTCGTCCCCGGCGGAGACCAGATCGTTCGTCAGCAATCCCTGCAGGCACTGCAACCCGCCAGGTCCTCGCACCTCGAGGATGGTGGCGGGCGAGCGCACCATCACCGCTCCGTCGCGGAGACGGCTCAGTCGGGCTGTGTCGAAGGTGATGGGAGCGAGCATCACCGGCTCCAGGGAAGCTCGCGCGGGTGGTGGTTGCGCAGATCCTCCCAGACCAGGTCGGCGGCGGCCAGTTCCGAGGCCGAATGTGAGGTCGTCACCATGGCGCAGCGGATCCCCGCGGCGCGCGCCGCTTCGAGGCCCGGCAGCGAGTCTTCGATGATCACGCACCCCACCGCCGCGACGCCGAGGGCTTTCCGGGCCGCCCGGTAGCCCTGGGGATCGGGTTTGCAGCGGGTGACGTCCTCAGCCGCGACGATCAGGTCGAAGTAGCGGCGGAGACTCGACTCTCCGAGCACCAACTCGATCTCCCGGCGAAGCGCACCCGAGACCACCGCCAGGCGGTGGCCTTCCTCCGCCGCGGCCTGAACGAACTCGGCTGAACCCGGCACCAGTTGTAGCGAGGCGCGGATGGCCTGCTCGTAAAGCACTGCCTTCCGCTCGATGGCTTCGTCGATCAGCGAGGTATCCGGCCGCTTTCCCATCCGCTCAAAGGTAAAGCGGAAGCACTCCCGGTCGTCGAAGCCGAGGTACTCTCGATAGTAGCGGTCTCGGTCGAGAGCGTAGTCGTAGGTTGCGAGGGTCGCGATCAACGCCTCGCAGTGCTGCGGCTCGTCGTTGACGATGACGCCGTTGAAGTCGAACAGAATCGCCCTGGACATGGGCAGGTAAGATAGAAGGAGCCGGAAGACGGGAGAAGGTTGCGCACGCCGCGTGCGCCATGCGGCGCACGATGCGGGCCTCAGTACACCCCGCCCACCCGATACGACCAATCCAGCAACTCCACCGGGTGGGCGACTTGGATGGAGAGTCCCGCGGCCCGGAGCCCACCGCCGATCTGCATCAGACACCCTGGGTTCCCGGTTGCGACGACGGCGGGGCGGGGAACTGCCCCGGTGATACCGGCGATCTTCGCCTCGAGTACCGCTCGCGACAGGGCGGGTTGGAGCATGGAATAGATGCCAGCACTGCCGCAGCAGCGATCGGAGCCGGGGAGAAGGCGCAGCCGGAGACCGGGGATGGCCCGCAGAACCGCGAGGGGCTGATCCTGCACCCGCTGCGCATGCTGCAGGTGACACGGCGCATCGTAGACGACCTCCAGATCCAGGGCGCCGCCGGGCCGCGGGCCGCGGTCGGCGAGCAGCTCGGTGACGTCGCGCACCCGCTTCGCGAATCCCGTCGCGGAGTCCCCGCCAACCAAGTGGCCATAATCCTTGAGCAGGGCGCCGCATCCCGCGCTGTCGACGACGATGAAATCGGCGCGCTCCCCGAAGGCAGTCAGGTTTTGTTTGGCGAGCTGCACTGCGGCGTCGCGGGCGCCGGCGTGCTCGTGCAGGGCGCCGCAACAGACCTGGTCGTCGACGTCGAGGACACGATAGCCGTTGGCGGCCAGGGTGCGGCGAGTGGCCTCATGCACGTGGGAGAACAGCCCATCCATGACGCAGCCACGGAACAGGGCGACGGTGGGCCCCGTTTCAGATCTGGACCCGCCGGCGCGCGACTTCGCGTGCGTGATATGCCGCGGAGCCGTCGCGCTCACCATTGCCATCCCGAACCCAGCCCGGCCTCGGCTGGACAGCACCCCGGTGATGCCAAGCTCCCGCAGCCAGCGGAGCGCGCCGAACACCGGCCGCCACAACCAGGTCCGGGCGAAGACTGCAAGGATCATTCGGGCGGCCGCCGGGAGCCCACGCTGCCGCACTAGCAGCTCACGCGCCGCTTCGAGACCGCGGCCGTATCCCACTCCAGACGGACATACCGGCTCACAACCCCGGCAGCCGAGGCAGGCATCGAGGTGCTGGAGAAGGGCGGCGTCGGTGGCCGTGACTTCGCCGCGCTCGAGGGCCCGCATGAGCACGATGCGCCCCCGCGGGCTGTCCGCTTCGTCACTGGTGGCGAGGTAGGTGGGACAGGCCTGCAGGCAGAACCCGCAGTGGACGCAGGGATCCAGGGAGGAAAAGTCGCTCACTGCTTACCGCTCGCTACTGACCTCGCCCTCGAGGGCGAC
>Ga0187780_10003681_pt1 | contig 11543 bp, 6 predicted proteins | sample 1015_Q2_SP10_20__FD_132429 | JGI IMG/M metagenome (GOLD analysis project Ga0187780, IMG submission 132429) | Tropical peat soil microbial communities from peatlands in Department of Meta, Colombia - 1015_Q2_SP10_20_MG | ecosystem: Environmental > Terrestrial > Soil > Wetlands > Peat | place...
CGATGAACGCCGCCGGCTTGGCGAAGGGGTCGTGGGCGCCGTCGCCCTCCGCCGCGAAGGCGTGATCCTCAACGAATTCCGGGCCTGGCCTCACGCCCCTCACGCGATCCTGGAACGGTCGCCGGTCGCCAAGGTGGTCGCCGAGCCGCTCCTGTACCGGGAGCGGCTCATCGGGGTCATCATCGTGGATCGCCTCGAGGGAGAGGCGTCCTTCGCCGAGGAGGACCGGAAACTCCTCGCCCTCTTCGCCGCCCAGGCCGCCGTTGCCATCGAAAACGCGCGCCTCTTCCAGCAAGAACAGGAACGGCGGCGGCAGGTGGAGGCGGTCCGGGCAGTCACCGAGGAGATCACCCGCGAGCTGGATCTGCCCGCCCTGCTGGGCCTCATCCACCGGCGGGCAATGGAACTGGTGGGGGCCTCCTCCGGTTGCATCCACCTGTGGGACGAGGCGGCACAGGTCCTCGTCCCCAAGGCATGGCACGGCCTCGGAGACTGGATGCAGGAGGTGCGCTTCCGGCTCGGCGAGGGGATCTCCGGGGTCGTCGCCCAGCGGCGGGAGGGCTTTGCGGTCAACGACTACCGGAGCTGGCCCCAGGCGAGCCCCCTCTTCCTGGAGCGCACCGGCGTCACCGCCACCCTGGGGGAGCCCCTCCTCTACGGGGACAGGCTCATCGGGGTGATCACCGTCGACTCCCAGGAGGCGGGGCGGACCTTCAGCGAGCAGGATCGCGAGGTTTTAGGGCTTTTCGCGGCCCAGGCGGCCATCGCCATCGAAAACGCGCGCCTCTACGCCCAGACCCGGGAGGCCCTCGACGAGCTTGCGGCGATCCACGAGGCCGGCCGCGCCATCGCCCAGAGCCTGGACTTGCAGGAGACCCTCCAGCACATCCTGGCCGCGGCCATGCGCCTCACGGACACCGATAAGGGGATCGTCACCCTCCTGGATGAAGAACGGCAGGAGCTGGTGGGGATTGCCTTCGCCGGGGTGACCGGGCACTCGGAGGTACGGGTCCCCTTGTCCGAACAGGGCTTCGCTGTCGAGTGCTTCCGCACGGGCCGGGTGCTGACCTCGGAGGACCCCGAGAACGACCCGCGCTGCAGCCCGAGCCTGCAGGCCCGGTTCGGCAACAAGTCGCTGATCGCCGTGCCCCTCCGGTCGGGGGACCGGGTCATCGGCGTGTTCGATGTGGGGGACCTGAAGCGGCGGCGCCAATTCACCCCGCGGCAGATCGCCATCCTGGAGCGCCTGGCCCAGCACGCGGTGGTGGCCATCGAGAACGCCCGACTCTACGCCCAAACCCGCAAGGCCTACGAGGATCTCCGTGCGGCCCAGGAGCAACTCGTGCGGGTGGAAAAACTGAAGGCCCTGGGCGAGCTATCGGCCGGCGTGGCTCACGACTTCAACAACCTCCTGGCCGCCATCCTGGGCCGGGCCCAGCTCCTCCGCATGCGCAGCACCGACCCGCAACTGCGGCAGGGCCTCGAGGTGATCGAGCGGGCCGCCCTGGACGGCGCGGAGACCGTGCGCCGGATCCTCGGTTTCGCCCGGGCGGGCTCGGAGGCCGAGTACGCCCCCGTGGACCTGATGGCCCTCATTCCCCAGGTCCTGGAGGTGACCCGGCCCCGCTGGAAGGACGAGGCCCAGCAGCGGGGCGCGGCCATCGAGGCGGAGCTGGTCCTGGAGCCGGTCCCCGCGGTGCGGGGCAACGCGGCCGAGCTGCGTGAGGTACTGGTGAACCTCGTCTTCAACGCGGTGGATGCCATGCCGCAGGGCGGCCACCTCACCATCGGCACCCGTCGTCTCTGGCGCCCGGGCCCGGCCGGCGATGCCGTAAACCCGCATCTGGAGGTCCTGGCCGACCAACGCGAGGAGGTCCGCGAGCTGGTGGAGATCTTCGTGCGGGACACCGGGCTGGGCATGTCCGAGGCGGTGCGCCGCCGCGCCTTCGACCCCTTCTTCACCACCAAGGGGGTGAAGGGGTCCGGGCTCGGCCTCTCGGTGGTGTACGGCATCGTGTCGCGGCACGGCGGCGAGGTGATCCTGGAGAGCGAGGAGAGGACGGGGACGACCGTGGCCATCCGGCTCCCGGCCACCACCCAGGCCCCCGCCGCGGCGGACGAGCCCACCCTCTCCCCCGCCCCGCGGACGGGGCGGATCGTGGTGCTGGACGACGAGGGGGTGCTGGCCGAGACCTTGGCGGACGTGCTGCGCCTCCAGCGCCATCAGGTGGAGGTCTTCACGGATCCCCGCGCGGCCTTGGCGCACCTCGCCCACGCCTCCGCCGACCTTCTCTTCACCGACCTGGGGATGCCCGATATGTCGGGCTGGGACGTGGCCCAGGAGGCCCGGCGCCTCCACCCCCAGCTCCCCGTCGTCCTGGTCACGGGCTGGGGCTACCAGATCGACCCCGCCCAGGTCCGCGAATCCCGGGTGAATGCCATGGTGTCGAAGCCGTACCGCGTGCAGGACATCATCCGCGTCGTGGCCGAGGTCCTCCCCGCCCGGCCGACGCCCTGATCTCCAGCAGGCTGCTGAAAAAGGCCCAACGTGTCTCCCCGCTGCCCCGGCGGCAGCGGGTGGGGCGTTGGCGCGCTCGCGCGGCGCTGCGACGTACGGACCAAGTACGCCTCGCAGCGCGCGCCGCCTTGCATCTGGACCTTTTTGAGCAGCCTGGGCAAGAGGGAGCCTTACGTCTCCTGCGAGAGCACAACGGCCGTGAGCCACAGAGCCCACGGCCGCCTCCCCCGCCGTCTTGTCCCTGCCTCTCTTCCGGCCCCAGCCGGAAACCCCTCTCGTGTTCTCCCCGGCCCCGTTTCCTCCTCCCCCAGGGCTCTTCCCGTCTCCTCCACCCGCCGGCGCCAAGCCGGCGCGTTAGGCGTCGCGGCGGGGGCGCCGGGCGGCCCGATCCAACACCAGGCGGACCCGCTTGGGGATCTCGAAGGGGGGAAGCCCCAAGCTGTCCCAGGTCTCCTTGGCCTTCAGCATCAGGTCCCGCGGCGGCAGCGAGATCTCCCCGGCGCCCGTCTTCTCCGTGGCGTCGATCACCACCTTGCTGCCGGCCTCGATGGGCCTGCCGTCCACCCACCGGATGGACGGGTCCATGATGATCCCGGTGGTGACGTTCTCGATGATGATGGTATCCCGGGCGGGGTTGTACCGGCTGTTCAGGGCCCAGTCTACGTGGAACGGGTCGCGGATATCCACATCCTCGTCCACTACCGTCACGCGCTTGAGGGCCGTGCCCTCCGCCACGAGCCGGCCCACCCGCTTGGCGTGCTCCGGGTCCCGCGGCGTCATGGACACGATGCAGTGGGCCAGCAGGCCGCCGTAGGTAAGATCGATGGCCACGTCCTTCACCGTCGTCTCCCCGTGGTCGTGGCGGAGCATCTTCAGGATGAGGCCCTCGTTGCTCTTGCTCTGGATCATGGTGCTCTCGCTGGGAGGCATCTGGCTGATGTAGCCGTAGTAGATGGCGTCGCGGCGGCGGCTGATACTGGTGATGGCGGCCAGCGGTTTCTCGTTGATCCCGCCCATGTAGCCGGCGAACTCGCCGAAATTGCCCTCCAGCGCCGTGGCGTTGGGCGGGATCTCGCCCTCGAGGATAAATTCGCAATGGGCCGGGATCAACAGGTCGCCGCTGCGGCCGTGAACGACCTCCACCGGGGCCCCCTTCAGGCCGCCCGCGATGGTCAGCTCGTCCGTGCCGTAGGGCACGTTGGAGATGGCGGCCAGGTGCACCACCGGCTCGGCGCCCACCACGATGGCGAAGGGCGCCGGGCGGCCCCGGCGGCACCACGTCGAGTAGTTCGTGTGGCCGTGGCGGCCTGGGGTGAGGTTGATGGCCAGGTGGTTACCGTCCTTTACCATGCAGCGGTACGTCGCCGCGTTCTGTAGCCCGGTGTCCAGGTCCACGGTGATGACCGTGGCCGTGATGTAGGGGGCCGCGTCCTTGCCGGGCGTCCAGGTGGGGATGGGGATGGCCTTCAGGTCCACGTCCGCCCCGGCCGCCACCACCTCGCGCGCCGGGCTCTCCTCCACCACCCGCGGGGCGATGGGATGCAGGAGCGCGTTCACCCACTTCTCGTGGATGCCGTCGGGGGTGGTCTCCAGGGCCAGGGCGTAATTCCAGCGCGAGGCGCCCAGGATGGCCGTCATCACCCGGGTGTCGAACCCCGTGACCTTTTCGAACAGCAGGCCGAATCGCTGCTCCTCGGGCAGCCCCTGAAGCATCCAGCGAGCCAGGCAGGCCAGCTCCCAGGTGTGGTCCACAGGCACGGCGATCCGCCGCAGCCGCCCGGCCTCCTCCAGCTTCACCAAAAATTCGCGGATGTCCCTGTACGCCATCGCGGCCCCTCCCCCCTTGCGGAATGCGGAATCCGACCGGAGCCATGACGCCCGAACGGTCGAGAGTTCTTAGGTGTCCAGCAGGCGGCGCAAGGCTGCGTCGTGGTCGCCCGCCGCCTCAGCGATCGGCGGCGCGTCCCCGGCGTCTCCACCCCCGCGGTGCGGAGCCAACCGATAGGTGCATCCCTCCAGATCGCATCGGCGGCACTTGTGGGTCTGGTCCACCCGCACGTCCGGGCCCAGGCCCATCCCGAAGGAGAGCGACTTGCCCGGGAGCATCACGCAGTAGTCGTTGATCCGGACATCGATGGTGTGCGCCGGCAGGATCCGGAAGAGCACGCGCTGGTCCCAGATGTCCCACCCGCTGAGCCCCGGGCTCAGCCGGGGCGCGGCCTTGACGCCCTCGGCGAGCAGGCGGTTGCAGATCCAGTGGCCCAGTTCGTTGGCCAGGGTCTCCACCGCCACCCAGCCGGCGCTGTCCAGCATGAAGGCCACCGGGAATTCGCGCCGGGCCAACAGCGCCTCCACCCGCCGTTCCAATCCCTCCCCGATGGTGCAGATCCCGAGGCCCACCTCGCGGATGGCGCCCCACCGCCGGGCCGCGCCGGCGATGGCCAGACGCACGCCTCCCGCCAGCTCCACCGCCTCGTCCGAGACGGCGGCCACGGGGAACCGCTCGAAAAGGTAGCGGGCCCGAATGTGCGCCTGGGCCTCGTGCAACGCCTCGTCCCGGATGGCCAGCACCTCGGGGGTGGGCACGTCCGTGGCCTTCTTGTACCCCTGCAGGCGAAGGACCTGGCGGCCATCGATGACGACGGGCAGGGCGGGAGGGAGATCGAGGCGCGCCATGGCTAGCGCGCGGGGCCGGCCGGCCGGTGCCGGCGCACCTCCTCCACGATGCGCGCGATGTGTGCGGGGGTGCTGCCGCAGCAGGCCCCCACGATGAGTCTCCCCCCGGCGCCCAGGATCGAGGGGTAGCCCGCGGCCATCTCCTCCGGGCCCAGCTCGTAGGTGGTCCGCCCATCCTTCACGACGGGCATGCCGGCGTTCGGGTAGGCGATCAGGGGCGCATCCGTGACGGCGCGCATCTCGCGCAGGATGACGGCGGCCCGGTCCGGGCCGCGGCCGCAGTTCATGCCCACCACATCCGCCCCGAACCCCAGCAACTGCACGGCCACGTCCGCCGGGCTGTCCCCCCACATGGTGCGGTCCCGGTCGTGGGCCTCTTCATATTGGAAGAACATGGTGGCGACGACGGGGAAGCCGGTGGCGTCCTTGCAGGCCTTGATGGCCATCTTCGCCTCGTCCGGGAACATCATGGTCTCCACGGCGAACAGGTCCACCCCCCCTTCCGCCAGCGCTTGGGCCTGCTCCCGGAAGTTTTCGTACAGCTCCTCCTCCGTCGCGTCCCCGTAGGGCTGGGGGATCTGGCTGGTGGGCCCGATGGATCCGGCCACGCACCGGCCCGGCGGGCACACGGACCGGGCGAGCCGGGCCCCCTTCGCGTTCAGCTCCCGCGTGCGCTCGGCGATGCCGTAGTGCGCCAGCTTCAGCCGGGTGCCGCCGAAGGTATTGGTCTCCACGAAGTCGCTGCCCGCGTCGAAGTAGCCCTGGTGGACCCCCCGGACCACGTCCGGGTGGGTATCGTTCCACAGCTCGGGGCAGGCCCCATCCAGCAGGCCGGCGGCGAAGAGCTGGGTACCCATGCCCCCGTCGAAGACCAGGACCTCCGCCTTCAGCCGCTCCAGGAATTCCACGCCCTCGCGCAGTCCCATCGCCTCACCCAGCAATGAGCAATGAGACACGAGCAATGAGTTGTCCCACAGGCCCTGCCTCCTGGCTCATTGCTCGTTGCTCATGGCTCGTAGCTACGCCTTGCCGACCAGTTCCTTCGCCTTCACCACGGCCTTGGTGGAGTCCTTGGCGTAGCCGTCGGCCTTGATCTCGTCGGCGAACGCCTGACTCACCGGCGCGCCCCCGATCATCACCTTGACCTGGGAGCGGAGGCCGGCCTTCTCCAGCGCGTCGATGGTGCGCTTCATGCCCGGCATGGTGGTGGTCATCAGGGCGGAGATGCCCACGATCTGCGCCCCCTTCTCCTGGACGGCCTCCACGAACTTCTCCGGCGCCACGTCCCGCCCCAGATTGTGCACCTCGAAGCCGGCCCCCTCCAGCATCATGGCCACCAGGTTCTTCCCGATATCGTGCAGGTCCCCCTGCGCGGTGCCGATGGCCACCGTGCCCAGATACTCCTGGGACGCGCTGGCGGTGATGAGGGGCTTCAGCAGGTCCAGGCCGGCGTACATGGCCCGCGCCGAGAGGAGCACCTGGGGGACGTAATACTCGTTCCGGCGGAACTTCTCCCCCACCACGTCCATGCCGGGGATCATCCCCCGGAAGATGATCTCCTTCGGATCCTCCCGCTCCGCCAGGGCCTCCTCGGTGAGCTCCTTCACGGCCTTCCGGTCGCCGAGAATCAAGGCGCGGGCCATCATCTCGTATTGGGGCATCGCTCCCCCCCAGCAGGCTGCTCAAAAAGGCCCATCTGCGGCGTTGGCGCGCTCGCGCGCTCGCTGCGGCGTACCCGGAGTACGCCTCACTCGGCGCATCGCGCGCCGCCATGCATCCGGACCTTTTTGAGCAGTGGCCATGACCCTAGCGGGTCACCACGGCGCATGAAAATTGTCTGACCTTACGTAGTATCGAGCACTTACCGGGCCATTTTCTTCGCAGCCTGGGCGAGACCGGGTCTTTCAGCAGCCTGCAAAAGGGATTGGCCACCCGCGGCCTGGCCCCGGGCTCCGGCCCGACGGCGTCCCACATCGTCGCCGGATAATCAGCCTACCAAGAACCTCCCCCATCGTCCAGAGAGGAGCGGGCGCGGGGTCAGGCCGCCACCTTGCGGCCCCTGGCGGCCAGAGCCCGCCGCAGGATCCGGGCGGCGTTGCCCCCCAGGATGCCTTCCTTGGCCTCCTCCGCCAGGGGGAGGCTGCGGATGGCGGCGATGTTGTTCGCGTAGCTGGGGATGCCCGGCCAGTCCGTGCCGAAGACCAGCTTGTGCGCGATGGCGTCCAGGTTCGGGAAGAACCGCGGGAGGTGCTGCGGCGGGAGGCCGGCCACGTCGATGTAGAGGTTCGCGTGGCGTTCCACGAGCCAGGCCGCCGCCTCGTACCAGAAACCACGGCCCCCGTGGGCCATCACGATGGTGAGGTTCGGAAAATCCCGGATGACGTCGTCGTGGATCAAGGGATCGCCGTAGTCGATGCGGGCCCCGGGAAAGATCGAGGAGCCCGTATGGGCCAGCACCGGCACCTGGAGCTCCTCGGCCACGGCCAGATAGGCGTAGAGCTGATGCTGGTCCGGCCGGAAGAAGGAATAGGTGGGCGTGAGCTTGATCCCGCAGAACCCCTGCCCCGCCACCAGGCGGCGGAGCTGCCCCGCCATGTCCGCATCCAGGTAGGGATTGAGGCTGCAAAACGGGATCAGGGAGGGCCGGCCCGCGCAGAAGGCGCCCACGTAGGCGTTGGAGGCCAGGCCGGTCACCCCGGGGGCGTTATCCGCCAGGCACACGGCGTAGTCTATCCCGCTCTCCTCGAGGACGCGGCAGAAGCCATCCACGGACATCCGGCCCTCGGCGTCCAAGGTGGTCGCGTAGCCCGAGCTCTCGAAGTACTGCATCTGGAAATCATCCACCCTGGGGCGCCAGAAGCTCCGGTCCCCTACGTGCACGTGGAAGTCGATGATCATGCCTCGCCTCGATCTCCCCGCCTCCCGCATCCGGCCCGCATGCCGGGCGGGGGAGCAGCCCCGGGAAGTATCCCCGCCAGGTGCCCGCCCCGCAAGTCCAAAAAAGGCCGAGCCGAATTCCTCGCAGGCGATGGTGGCGGGGGAAGGGACTACCCTCCGGCGCTTAGGAGGACGTTGAAAAGCGCACTTTCGCCAAGGCTGCTCAAAAAGGTCCAGATGCAAGGCGGCGCGCGATGCGCGGGGTACCCACGAAGGTGGGTCGGAGGCGTACTTCGGTGCTACGTCGCAGCGCCGCGCGAGCGCGCCAACGCCCCACCCGCTGCCGCCGGGGCAGCGGGGAGAAACGTTGGGCCTTTTTCAGCAGCCTGTTAGGTGCGCCACGACGGCGGCCTCGTAATCCTGCAGGTTGGGGAAGACGACGAGCCCTTGGAGGCTCAGGCAGGCCTCGCGGCTCGGATGGGCCGCGGCCCCCGTGGCCTTGAGGATCGTGGCCACGAGCCGCTGGAAACCACGGACGGGAGAGGGCTCCCCCTGGAGCTGCGGGATGGCCAAGTCCCGGAGGGTGAGCCGCACGCAACGGAACTCGTCGCCCGCGGGGGTGTATCGTGGGACCATGAGGAGGTCCAACAAGAGCAGGACGGCGGCCGGATCAGCCGCGTCGGGACCCCCGATCCTACCCACCGAAACCGTCGCCACCCGCCCCCACTCCAGCATACCAGTTTTTCCCCCGCGGTCCTGCAGGTGGAGGCCGCGGGCATCGATCCCCACGGCCCGCATGGGGAGCGGCACGAGGCGACCGCCCCGGGGGACGGGGGCAATCGCCCCCGCCTCCCCCGCCGGGATGATGGCCGGGGGAGCGGGCGCCTCCGTCGGACGTTCCGCGGCGGGGGAGGCGGGGGCGGGCCCGGAGCCGGCCGCGGCGGCGGCCCACGACGGCCGGAGCGCCTGCCTGGCCGCAGCAAGCCCCTCAGCGGCGGCCCGGCGGGTCTCAGGCGTCGCCTGGGGGTGCGCGGCGGCGCGTTCCAGGAGGTCCACCGCATCATCGGCGCGCTTGAAGACCTGGTGCTTCAGCCGGGCGTAGGCCAGCAGGGCCTTGGGCGCCAGCATGTCTCCCGGCCACGCGGCGATGGCCTCCCGGTACAGCTCCCCCGCCTCCTGGAACTCCCGGAGTTTTTCGCAGTGGGCCGCCAGGGCCAGCTGGTCGCGCAACGGCAGCGGCACGTCGTGATACTCGGCGGCGTGTTCCCGGAAGGCGGCCAGGGCCCCTTCCAGGTTCCCGGCCTTGAGGTGCTGTCCCACGATCCCGGCCGACTCTCTCCCGGCGGCGGGGCGGTCCCCCCGAGCCGCATAGGCGCTGACGAGCGCCATCCGGGTGTCGAGGTCCTCGGGCCTCGCCCGCAGGAGGGCCTCCATGTCCCGGATGGCGCCCGGCGCGTCCCCACGGTCCAGTTTCGCCAAGGCCGCCGCCAGCCGGTCGGACGGGGTCCAGGTGGTCTTCTTGTCGATGGCGGGCGCCAGGACTTTCGCCTCCAAGTTGGTGGCGCGGACGAGGAGGGCCACGGCGGCCCCGAACCCGAAGCCTCCGATGTGGGCCCACACGGCCACGCCGGTCTCCCTGCCGCCCATCGCCATGGCGACCTGCTGGAGCAACCAGAAAGGCAGCACCACGTAGGCCCGCGCGTAGAAAGTCCCCGCGAAGATGCGGAGCAGAAAAATCCAGTAAAAGAACCGGATGCGGGTGGACCCCACCCGGACCAGGAACGCCCCCATGAGGCCGGCGATGGCCCCCGAGGCGCCGATCAAGGGGGCGGTGCTTCGCGGGTTGAGGGCGACGTGGATGGCGGTGCCGGCGATGCCGCTGATCAGGTAGAACGCCAGAAACAGCCCGCGCCCCCACCGGTCCTCCAGGCTGGGGCCCGCCAGCCAGAGGAACAGCATGTTCCCCAGGAGGTGGAGCCATCCCCCATGCATGAACATGGACGTGAAGAGCGGCAACAGGCCGGGCCTCGCCGGAACATAGCCGAGGGTGCGGTAGATGGACCCGGAGGCCATCTCCCGGATTTCCGCGACCAGTCGATCCAGGTGGGCCTGCTGTTCATCCAGCAGTTCGGGGGAAAGGTCGGCGGGGGGCGGCCCGCCGGCGACGCGCCCCTCCAGTTCTGCGGGGAGGTGGAGGTAAGGATGCTCCTGGATGAAGTGCACGACCTCGCGGCTGCGGGCCCGAATCTCGGCGGCCTGGCGATTTGCGGCGGGCAGGGTGGCGAGGAAGGCGCCCACGTTCAGGGCGATCAGACCGATGGTCACCCACGGCAGGCGCTGGACCTTCTGGTCCTCGTGCGCGATGGGCAGTATGAACACCTTACCGCCTCGCGCCCCAGGCCCCCGCGCCCTCGCGAAAGATCCATCCGGTGCATGCCTGGGCGCCGGAGGATCCGGCCCGTGCGTGCACGTGGGAATCGGCGATCATGCTTCCTCCCTCGAGCCGGCCTCCCCGCCGGAGGACCCGCGGCGCCCGCGCCGACCGTCGGGATTGTAGCACAACTTCCCGGCCACGCCAGCCCGCCTGCGGCAACACGCGCCTCTGCGGTCCGCCGCTGGCCGAAGGCGTTGCGCCGCGTCCCGCGGCTTGATAGCATGGCGCGGTCGCGGGCCTGGCCCCTCGGGGCCGGGCCCGCAGGCGCCGCCATCACCCGGCCGACGGAAGGACCCATGGGCAAGAAGTGGTTCACCTATCGTGGCATCGAAGAATTCGCCAAGGACATCGAGGCGCTCGGGGTGGATGTTTCGCTGGACGCCGGGCGAACGGCCATGTTCCGGCCCGTGCGCATCGGCCGCCTGGTGGCCGGCAACGCCTGGGCCATCCACCCCATGGAGGGGTGTGACGGCACCGCGGAGGGCGCGCCCGACGAGCTGACGTTCCGCCGCTACCGGCGGTTCGGCGCCGGCGGCGCCAAGCTGATCTGGGGCGAGGCCACGGCCATCGCCCTGGACGCCCGGGCCAACCCGCGGCAGCTCGCCATCAACGAGGCCACGGCACCGGCCCTGGGCCGGATGCTGGAGGAAACCCGGCGCGCCCATCGGGAAGTCTTCGGCCGGGACGACGACCTGGTGGTGGGCCTCCAGCTCACCCACTCGGGCCGCTACAGCCTGCGCCCCGTCATCGCCCAGCACGACCCCGCGCTGGACCCGGCCACCTTCGTGGATCGCAAGCGCGGCCTCACCGTGACGCCGGACCACCCCATCCTAACGGACGGCGAGCTGGAACGCCTGGAAGACCGTTACGTCGAGGCCGCTCGCCTCGTGGCCCGCCTCGGGTTTGACTTCGTGGACGTGAAACAGTGCCACCGCTATCTTATGAACGAACTGTTGAGCGCTCGCGACCGGCCGGGCCGGTACGGCGGCAGCTTCGAGAACCGGACGCGCTTCGCGCGCAACGTCTTCGGCAAGATCC
>Ga0187780_10003682_pt1 | contig 11535 bp, 8 predicted proteins | sample 1015_Q2_SP10_20__FD_132429 | JGI IMG/M metagenome (GOLD analysis project Ga0187780, IMG submission 132429) | Tropical peat soil microbial communities from peatlands in Department of Meta, Colombia - 1015_Q2_SP10_20_MG | ecosystem: Environmental > Terrestrial > Soil > Wetlands > Peat | place...
GCGCGCGAGCACGATCGCGCCGTGGTTGACCGGATCGATCTCCACGCCGTCGACGCGGATCGGCGAGGTGGAGTAGTAGATCGCGTCGCCGAGCTTTTCGCTCACGGCTTCGGTCAGGATATCGGCGGCGCGCGCGCCTCTGCGCGCAGCTTCCGCCCTGACGATCGGCTGGGAAAGCAGGCTGCACAGCTTGAGGTACTTGCACAGGATCTTCCCCTCGGCTGCCGGAAGCGGGTGTTGTTGGTCGACCTGCGTGAAGCAGCCGGCGCCCTGGATGATCCCGACCTGAACCTCCTGAAAGCACGCGCCGGGTGGTGTGAATTCGGTCGTGGGGCCGGTGTCCCCAGGCGTGATCGCGTGGATCGGGGGCGCGCTCGCCGGCTGGGATGGGTTGCCGGCGGCAGGCAGGCACTGCTGTGCGAGCGACTGCACCTCTCCGAGCTGCGTGCTGGCGGCGTGTGCTCTGGCTCCAGCGCTACGCGCTCTCGCTGCGGCCGCGAACCCGATCGGCAGCTTGACCAGCGGCAGATTGCCAGGGGAGTAGCTGATAGGGGTGCTGGCGACGGCCGTCGCGCCCGAGCTCGAGGTCACGGTCACGCTGGCGGTCGTGTCCACCTGATTGAGGACCATCGCGTTCAGCACCGGGTCGCGGCCGGGGCAGGTGACGTGTGTGGCGCCGTCGCTGCCGAGCGAGTAGGTGTAGGAGGTAGCGTTGGTTGAGCCGGCGGCGCTGAGGGTCAGGCCGTGGCCGGCCACCCCAGGCATCTCAGCGAGGGCCGCAGTGGGCACAGGCCCGGCGCCGCCGCTCGCGCCGCCTGTGGTCGAGCCGCCGCTCGCCGCGCCCGTGTTCGGCGGTTCTGGTTCACCACCACCACCACCGCGAATGACGGTGTATTTGTCGGTCTGTTCGGTGCGCTCGGTGTCCTTGCTCTTCGCCGTGACCGTGAAGCTGTGCACTCCCGGCGTCGAGGTGGAGATCGGCAGGCCGTTTTCCACCGTCCCGGCGCAGCCTTCGGTGCCGGGGAGAAGCCCCGGGCCCGATTCGCCCTCGGTGCACGAGAACGACGCGTCGACGACCTGGTTGAGGCTGTAGACGGCGCCTTCCGTTGGCGTAACGATCGAAACGGACGGCGGCTTCGCCGAGCCCGGAACGAGGTAGGAGATCGTCACGCTCGGTTTGCCGCTGGCGTCGATCGAGGACGTGCCTCCCGCGGGGACGAGGTTAGAGCCTCCGCCTCCGCCGCCCGCGCCGGCAGTCACCTGGTGCTGGCCTTCTTTGTCTTCAGGTGTGTTGCCCGCGCCACCCGCGCCGCCCCCTCCGCCGCCCGCGAGGCCCCCGCCGCCCCCGCCTCCGCCGCCGGCACATTCCCCCCCGCTTGGGCTGCCGGCCCCGCCGCGCGCTTCCGTCCCGCTCAGGCCGGTGCAACCGAAGAACGTGTAAGGCGGCGCGCTGGTGCCGCCGATGCCGCCGGCGCCGCCGACCGCTCCGCTGGCCGGGGACCCGCCCAGCCCGGGTTCTGCCGTTCCTTTGGGGGTCGCCGGGAACGCAGTGCCCGCCGACCCCTTCGCCCCCGCGTCACCGCCCGCCCCGCCGGCGACGCCTGGCTCTTCCGGCGTCTGGTCCCCTGGGTTGCCCCCGCCGCCCCCGCCCGCCGCCACCAGCAGACGGGTTGCCGGGTTCAGCCGCGACGTGCGAACGTCGGATGCTCCTCCTCCCCCGCCGCTCACGACGTTGCCCTGGTAGTTAGTGCCCACGCCACCACCGTTTGCGCCACCCGAGGAGCCGGATCCGTTTCCGGCGACGAGCACCACGAGCTTTTCGCCCGGCGTGACGCTCAGATCGCCACTCACGACCGCGCCGTGGCCGCCGGGGGCGGGGTCGTGGCCGCCGGGGCCCGTGCCAGTCCCGCCCGTGCCGCCGACGGCGATCACGTGCACCGCGGTGACTTCGGCGGGCACGGTGAATTCGGGGGAGCCCGATGTATAGGTGCACGTCACCGTCGGCCCCACCTGTTCACATTCGGGCGGCAGCACGGCGGGGTGCACGGCAGGCAATCCAAGCGCGTTCGAGTCGAGCGCCTCTGCAAACGGTCCGCTGCTCGCCGTCGCCGAGGAGGCGCAAAGGAGCGCAAGCACGATCGCGAGCGCCCCGGCGCGCGCCGTGCATGTTACCCCCAGAAGCCAGTCTGCGCCCGTCGAACTCACCCCGTGCAGTGTGGTTGTAGGCTCCCCCGCCTAGGGACAAGCTACCTAAGCGGGAACCGCGGCGCGGTGACGATCGACGCCCGGACCCCTGCTAGCTTGTGTCCGTGATGCGTCCGTCTAGGTCGCCCGGAGGGCGGCTCTCGCCATCAGACGGGCTGGCTGGATGCTGCCCGGAGGATCGCCCGCGGGATGAATGCGGGGTGTTCGGGCTGTACGCACCCGGCCACGAGGTGTCCAGGCTGTCGTACTTCGCGCTGTACGCGCTGCAGCACCGCGGCCAGGAGTCTGCGGGCATCGCGGCGGCGGATCGCGGCGGGCACATCATCACGCGCCGCGAGCTCGGGCTCGTCAGCCAGGTGTTCAGCGAGAACGACCTGCGCACGCTCGCGGGCGAGCTGGCGATCGGACACGTGCGCTACTCGACGACGGGATCGAACGCGTGGGAGAACTCACAGCCGGTGCAGCGCTCGGAGGGCACCAACGGCACCCGCCGCGAGCTCGCGCTCGCGCACAACGGCAACCTGATCAACGCGCTGGAGCTCCACGAGGAACTGCTCGAGCGCGGCGTCACGTTCAGCTCGACCTCGGACTCGGAGATCATCGCGGCGATGATCGCGACGCATCCCGCGGAGCGGATCGAGGACGCGATCGCGGACGTGCTGCCGCGCCTGCGCGGCGCCTTCTCGATCGTCGCGATGACCAAGGACCGCGTGCTCGCGTTTCGCGACCCGCACGGCCTGCGCCCGCTGGCGATCGGCGTGCTCCCCGGCTCCGACCCCGCCCACGCGGGCGAGCCCGACGGCGACGACGCCGCCGGCGAGCGGCGCTACTGCGTCGCGAGCGAGTCGTGTGCGTTCGACATCATCGGCGCGAGCTTCCTGCGCGACGTGCAGCCGGGCGAGGTCGTGACGCTCGGCGAGGATGGGCTGCAGAGCCGCTCGGTTGTGAGCGACGCGAGGCGCGCGTTCTGCGTGTTCGAGTACATCTACTTCGCGCGGCCGGACTCGCGCATGAACGACCAGGTGCTGCAGGTCGCGCGCGGGCGCATGGGCGAGATCCTGTGGCGCGAGGCGCCGGTCGAGGCGGACCTGGTGATCGCGGTGCCCGACTCCGGCAACCCCGCCGCGCGCGGGCTCGCGCGGGCGGCGGGCCTGCCGCAGGACGACGGCTTCGTCAAGAACCGCTACGTCGCGCGCACGTTCATCCAGCCCGGCCAGGAGCTGCGCAAGCACGGGCTGCGCCTGAAGTTCAACCCGCTACCCGACGTGATCGCGGGCAAGCGCCTGGTCGTCGTCGACGACTCGATCGTGCGCGGCAACACCACGCGTCAGATCGTGCAGATGCTGCGCGACGCGGGCGCTGCGGAGATTCACATGCGCATCTCCGCGCCGCCGATCAAGCATCCGTGTCACTACGGCATCGACATGTCAACGCGCGAGGAGATGATCGCGCACGGGCGCAGCACGCAGGAGATCGCCGCGGAGCTCGGCTGCGACTCACTGCACTACCTCTCGCTGGAGGGCGTGTATGAGGCCGTCAAAGCGACGCCCGCGACTCACTGCGATGCGTGCTTCAGTGGCGACTACCCGCTCGCGGGCAGCGACGGCGCCGCGGGCAAGTACTCGCTGGAGGAGGGTCCGCTGACGAGCAGCGACGAGCAGCCCGACACTACCTCGCTGATCGGCGCCTGACGTTCGTCGGCGGGGCTGGCGCCTCGAAGTCAGTGGCGGCTACGAGTCACCAATAGGGCGGCCCAACAATCAGAAACGCTGCTTGACCAGCACACCACCACATGTCAAGATCATTTCAGTAGCTTGACTCCTGCCCGGGGGCTCGTCTAGAGCGGCTGGTGGTGGCTGCTGATTAGCGGGGACTGATCTAATCACGGCGAAACGGAGGTGCCGATCACCATGGTCGGACTCATATGCAATGGCGTACCATTTCGACGGCTGCTAGTGATAGCAGGCTGTCTCGCGGCTTGTGCAACAGCTGGCGCTGCTGCGATGCCTGCATTTGCGACGAACGAATTCTACGAATGCGGCTCCTGCGCAGAAGTCAACGGCAAAGAAAACTTCGTCAAAAATAACCAGGTCATCAACCATTCGGGCGGTGGTATCTGTGGGGCTGTGTGGCGCAACAATGGCGGCGGCAACTTCACGGATGTGGCGAAAATGTGTGAACCTGGTGGTGGAACTGCCACCGCTTGCGCTTCCAGTGAAGTTCATGGCCATGGTGAGGCTGAATCGGAGTCCGGCAACGGTTTACTTCGAGGGCGACAAGATAACTTCTCCAAATGCGAATGAGAGGCGAGCGAACGATAATGACACAGCCCATGAACATCACTCGCCGCGCCGGTGGCCTGCTGTTCGTCGTCGGCGCAACCGCCGCCGGGATACTGGCCGCGGCCGCACTGGCGTCGAATGCAGGTCTTGTGAGCGTGCATCGAGCCACAAAGCGCACGGGCATCGCGGTATTTTCACACCCCCCCAAGCTTGCCCGGATCGCAAAGACGGGCTCGCTTAGTGCCCCGTCGGGGGCGATCCTTGCAGCCATAAGTGGTGAGAATGAAGTCTACGCCCTGCATGATGCGGGTGGCGAAGACTGCGTGATGAGCCTGCATGTCGGCGCTGGCGGTGGATCAGTATGTGCGCCGCCGAGGCGGGTCGAAGAACAGGGAGCTGTCGGGATCTTCGAAGAAGGCCAGGGAGCAACCGCGCCTGACTCCCCGGCGAGACTGCGGGTCACGGTTATGGTCCCCAACGGCGTTGGAAGCGTCCAGTTCACGTACCGCGATGACTCCACCGATCAAGTCACGGTGTCGAACAACGTCGCCGAGCTGGAAAGCACCGAGATCGCGTCCGTCAGCTACCCGCTCCCCGGCGGAGGTAGCAGGACGACGAACGTAGCCGCGGTTGTCGACAACGCACCGAGCCAGCCAGGAGCTGGAGGCTCGAGCAGGTAGTTCACAGTCAAATGGTCCCGAGGATGGCTTCCGTCCTCGGGACCACGGCGCACCGAAGCTCGGGCGCGGGGCGCGCCCGTGAGCTGCCATGCTTTGCGGGTGAGCATCCGCGAGCAGGCCCGCGAGCGCTATGGCTCCCAGCTTGGCGGGCTGCGGGCGCTCGCGGTGCTCGTCGCGATCATGTGGGCGGTCGAGCTCGTCAACCTGCTCGACGGCTACAGGCTGGATGAGGACGGCATCGTGCCGCGCAGCGCGGGGCACCTCGATGGCGTCCTCTTCGCTCCGTTTCTGCACGCGAGCCTTTCGCACATCCTCGGCAACACGGTGCCCTTCGTGATCCTCGGGTTCGCCGTCGCGCTCGCCGGCGCGCGGCGCCTGCTCGAGGTGACGCTGCTGGTCGCGGTCGTCAGCGGGCTGGGCGTGTGGTTGATCGCGCCCGCGCACAGCGACACGGTGGGAGCGAGCGGCGTGATCTTCGGCTATGCCACCTACCTGATGAGCCGCGGCGTGTTCGACCGCCACCTCGGCGAGCTCGCCCTTGGCGTGATCGTGGCCGTGCTGTTCGGCAGCGCGCTGCTCTACGACCTCGTGCCCCACCCGGGCGTCAGCTGGCAGGCGCACCTGTTCGGCGGCGTCGGCGGCGTGCTGGCCGCCTGCGCGCTCGCGCGACCCGCGCGCAGCGAGCGGGCAGGCTCGCCCGCGCGCGCGGTCTAGCGTTTCCCGGGCGTGCTCGCTCGCGCCTACGCGGCTTTCGCCAAGAAGGTCGTAGAGCCGCTGCAGGAGCTGCTCGAGTATTCCGAGCGGATCGTGCCCGTCGCCTTCTTGCCGGAGAATTTCCCGCTGAAGCTCGCTTTGAAGGACGTTTTGTGCATGAACTGGTAGGTGATGCTGCCGCTGAACGAGCCGTTGCGGTGAACCTTGGCAGGTTTGGTGATCTGTGTCTCCGGGGGACCGCCGCCCTGACAGTAGAGCGGGGGATCCGCGATGCTCACGGTGACCGACTTTCCGTTCCCGGAGACCTTCAGGCTGATCGGCCGTTCGCCGCGGACGGTCGTGCCGGTGTACGTTGCGCCCTTCAGCGGGCCGGCTGCCAGTGCGACGGCCGTTGTGGCCAGCGTGACCATCACAGCGAGGGCGGGGGCACGGCGAAGCTGTCTGCTCATCGGATCTCCTTATCGTCGATCCCCCGACCGCGCGGAGGAGTCTGTAGGAGCGCCGAAATCTAGCCGAGGTGATCCTCGCGCGCCCCCGCGGCGTCGTTGTAGCGGTTGGCGTACGGGCGGCGCACGATCAGCTCGCCCCTGCCGGAAAGTCTCGCGTAGCCGAGCGCGGCAGCGCCGACGAGCGGGATGATGATGATGACTGAAAGCATTGGCGGGTCCTGTCGGTCGAAGTTTGCGAGGACCTCTCCACCCTTTGAAATCGATTGAAGCCCAGCGAGCACGCGAGCTGTGTGACATGCCTCACGTACGTATGGAAAGTCCGGCAATTACGCTCGATCACGCATCACGGCCATGAACAGCGCGGATCGTCGCGCGTTGGAGTCGTACTAGGAGAACTTGCCCCCGAGAAGCCCGAAGATGGCCCCGGTGCCGGCTGCGAAAACGTGCGAGACCGTGTTGATGAGGGCGGTCTGTCCCGACGTAGGGTGGGATAGGGCAAAGACCAAGATGACCCAAAGCGCGAGACAGATCAGGGTCAGCAGAACGACCGCCCCCAGGGCCAGCTTGAAGTTGGACGACGCGACCGCCGCAACCTGCACCTGCCCAGTGCCTGTGGCCATCAGGTCAGTCCTGCTCTTCAGGCTTAGGCGTCGGCCGTCAGCTCGGCGGGAACCTCGCTCGCAGGGAGCACCTCGACTCGGCGCTTGCCATCGTCGCTCTCGATGACGATCGCGCTTGCGGTTTTGGGGTGCCGAATCGATTGGACGATCAGTTTGCCCGCGGCCGGAAGAACTGCCCACACTGGAACCATGGTGGCCGAATTCTAGCTGGTTGACATTCGGCGCGGCATCTTGGCTGACGAATGCTTGAATCGTTGCAGCGCACGAGCGTGGCGCGCCTGACAGCTCACAGCTATCGTGCGCGGCGCGTGAGCTACAGACTGCCCATCGCCGTGCTGGTATCGGGAAGTGGCACGAATCTGCAGGCATTGCTGGACTCGGTGCACGGCCGCGAGGCTGAGGTCGTGGCGGTCGCCTCGAGCGTCGCCGACGCGCCGGCGCTCGCGCGTGCGCGGGCGCGCGAAGTGGCGACGGCGGTGTTTGCGCGCGCGGACTACGCCGACCGCGGCGCGCGCGACCGGGCGCTAGCGGATTGGCTGGCGCAGCGCGGCGCGCGACTGGTGGTGCTGGCGGGCTACATGGAGCTGCTGGGCGAGGCGTTTCTCGCGCGCTTCGCGGGCGCGGTGATCAACGTGCACCCGTCGCTGCTGCCCGCGTTTCCGGGCCTCTACGCGATCGAGCAGGCGCTGTCCTACGGCGTGAAGGTGTTCGGCGTGACGGTGCACTTCGTGGACGCGGGCGTGGACACGGGGCCGGTGATCCTGCAGCGCGCGGTCGAGCTGCCGGATGCGCGCGACGCGAGCGAAGTGCTGGCGGCGCTGCGCCCGCTCGAGCACGAGCTGCTACCGCGCGCGGTCGCGCTGTTCGCGCGCAGCGCGCTGCACGCCGATCCAGAGAACCCCCGCAGGACGATCGTGGATAGGCTCTGAGGGGTGGCCGCGAAGGACGAGCTGATGAGCGCATCGTCCCCGCATGGTGCCCGTAGGGGGGAGGGGGATCGCAGCACGGGCGTCGAGCGCGCGGCGCCGGGCGAGGTGCGCGTGCGCAGGGCGCTGCTGTCGGTGTCGGACAAGCGCGGCATCGTCGAGCTCGCGCGCGGCCTGAAGGATCTGGGCGTCGAGCTCGTGTCCACGGGCGGCACCTCGCGCGAGCTCACAGCGGCGGGCATGAGCGTGCGCGCGATCGAGGACTTCACGGGCTTCCCGGAGATGATGGACGGACGCGTGAAGACGCTGCACCCGCGGCTGTACGCGGGGCTGCTCGCGCGGCGCGACGAGGACGCGCACCTGCGCGCGGCGCAAGAGCACGAGATCGAGCAGGTGGACCTGGTGTGCGTGAACCTGTACCCGTTCGAGCAGACGCTCGCGCGCGGCGACGCGAGCGAGGCGGAGATCGTGGAGAACATCGACATCGGCGGCCCGACGATGATCCGCGCGGCGGCGAAGAACAGCGAGTTCGCGGCGGTGCTGGTCGACCCGGAGGACTACGAGCGCGTGCTGGCCGAACTGCGCGAGTCCGACGGCAGGCTGTCGCTGCGGACGCGCACCGAGCTGGCGGGCAAGGCGTTCGCGTGCACGGCGCGCTATGACGCGGCGATCTCGACGTGGTTCGCGCTGCGCACGAGCGGCGACGCGTTCCCGCCGAGCTGGCGCGAGTCCTACGAGAAGGTGATGGACCTGCGCTACGGCGAGAACCCGCACCAGCGGGCGGCGTTCTACGCGCGCGTGGGCTCGCCGACGCACCTGCTGGCGGGCGTGCAGCAGCTGCACGGCAAGGAGCTGTCGTTCAACAACCTGCTCGACCTGTCCTCAGCGCGCGAGCTGGTGGAGGACTTCTCCGAGCCGGCGTGCGCGATCGTCAAGCACAACAATCCGTGCGGCTGCGCGCTCGGCGGCAGCGGTCAGCAGGCGTACGAGCGCGCGTTCGCGTGCGATCCGCTGAGCGCGTACGGCGGCGTGATCGCGGTCAACCGCCCGGTGGACGGCGCGTTCGCGCAGAAGCTCTCGGAGCAGTTCATCGAGGTGCTGCTCGCGCCCGGCTACGACGCGGCCGCGCTGGAGACGCTGCAGGCGAAGAAAAACGTACGCCTGCTAGAGCTGGCTGACTGGCCGGCGCCCAGCCGCGAGGTGGAAGCCAAGCCGGTGATCGGCGGTCAGCTGGTACAGACTCACGACGCGGTGGACGAGACGCGCGAGCAGATGCGCGCGATGGGCGAGCGCGAGCCGAGCGAGGAGCAGTGGCGCGACCTGCTGTTCGCGTGGGTGCTCTGCCGCCACGTGCGCTCGAACGCGATCGTGCTCGTGAAGGGCGGCGCGAGCATCGGCATCGGCGCGGGCCAGATGAGCCGCGTGGACGCGGTGCGCATAGCGATCGAAAAGGCGCGCGAGTTCCGGCCGGACGAGCTGGCCGGCTCGGTGCTTGCCTCCGACGCGTTCTTCCCGTTCGCGGACGGCCCACAGCTGGCGATCGACGCGGGCGTCGCGGCGATCATCCAGCCGGGCGGCTCGGTGCGCGACGAGGAAGTGGTCGCTGCCGCGGACGCGGCGGGCGTGGCAATGATCGCCACCGACCGGCGGCATTTCAGGCATTAGCTCAGCTGCAGAAGCCTAACTAACACCGCGTGGACGCTCTCGCGCAGCGGGTGATCCGCGTTTGCTAGGCTGCGCCCGCATACGGCACCCGGTGGCGATGAGCGGATTGAGTCCAATATGCGGTGGATAGCATGCGGCACCCGACGGGCAACGTTTCTTCCGGTGGTCGTCGGTGTACTCCTCATGCCGACACTCGCTGCAGCTGAAAGCATCCCGGTGGGCAGCCCGCCTCAGAACATTCAGCCTCCGAGCATCAATGGGACTCCCACGGTTGGCAAGACACTCTTCTGCAATCAAGGTGTATGGGAGGGCAACCCAGCCGGCTACACCTACGCGTGGTTGCGCGATGGCAGTCCTATCGTTGGACAGACTGCCAGCACATACACGATTCAGATCGCCGATCAAGGCCACGCGATCTCATGTGCGGTGACTGCCAGGAACTCTGATGGCGAATACACGATTATTGCGTTGCCAACGGCGTCTTACAACGTTAGCTTCCACAGTAGCTCTCAAGCTGGCAACTATTCCCCGCAGTCGCTCACCAGCGTGTCGGTGACCGCTGGAGCTGTAACGGCCGGGATCAATGCTGCGATGCCGGTCGGCGGCCAAATCGCGGGCCGCGTAACCGATGCCGCAGACCCGTCAGCTGCCGGCGAGGTCGAAGCGTGCGCTGAACGCGAAGAACGCCAGGAAGCCTGCACTGCGACCAACAGCTCCGGCGAATATATGATCTCCGGACTTCCCAGCGGCTCTTACTCGATTTGGTTTCACACCACTATCCCTGACAGTCGGCTCTGGCGCTGGAGCAAGTTCTATAGCGACAAGACCTTACGGGCCGAAGCCAACATGGTTTCGGTGCTGTCCGGAAGTGTCACGCCTGGCGTCAACGAGGAAATGCAGACCGGCGAGATCGCTGGCCGGGTAACGGCCGCCGCTGGCGATGCTCCACTCGAAGGTGACGAAGTGTGCGCGAGGTATGATGCCGAACATCATGCGGGGACCGGTGGCTGCGCTCACACAAACGCCGCCGGGGAATACACGATCTTGGACCTGATGGCAGGCCCCTACATCGTCCAGTTCGCAGCGATGGGCGCCGGCAACTACCGGAGCCAATATTACGATAACGCCTCATCCTGGGAAACGGCCAGTGTAGTGAACGTCACCACCGGAAACAGCACAGCCGGCATAGATGCAAGCCTTGAACCCGGCGGGCGGATCACCGGCACGGTTACAAGCGCAGCAACCCACCTGCCGTTGCAGGGCATAACAGTCTGCAGCGAGTCGCCGATCGGCTCCGGTCTGTGCACGTCCTCGAACGTGGGCGGCGAATATGCGCTCCAGGGGCTCGCTAGCGAACCCTACAACGTTGGCTTCTCCACCGAACGGAACGGTGAAAACTACCTGTCTCAATCTCATGTCGGCATTGCCGTGACAGCGGGGGACACAGTCACAGGTATCGACGCGGAAATGCTGGTCGGTGGCGAAATCACTGGCAAGGTGACCAGCGCGACCTCCCACCTCGGGGTTCCGCATATCGTAGTGTGTGCGCAAAGCCAATGCGGCACGACAAACGCTGCGGGAGAATACGCGATCAACAGTCTACGGTCTGAATCCGCTGTTGTTAGCTTTAGACGATTTCTCGAAGGGGGTAATTTTCTTTCGCAGCTGTATTCGGGACAAACGTTGTCGTCTGCCGCTAACCCAGTCCAGGTGGCCGTGGGCAGTGTCACGGCTGGCATCGACGCTGAATTGTTTGTCGGTGGCGAGATCAACGGTCGCGTCACTGCACCCGACGGATCGGGAATCGCCGGCATCACAGTCTGCGCTCAGTATGAAGGACCTTTCAGTGAAGCCTTCAACAACCAGCTCGTGGGCGGAAGATCTTGTGCCGTCAGTGACAGCGGTGGTGACTCTACGACCGACACGAGCAGCGCTGTGCACGTTCCCGCGCGTCACATCACGGTTATCAAGACATCGCTCGACCCAGCAACGGA
>Ga0187780_10003683_pt1 | contig 11534 bp, 13 predicted proteins | sample 1015_Q2_SP10_20__FD_132429 | JGI IMG/M metagenome (GOLD analysis project Ga0187780, IMG submission 132429) | Tropical peat soil microbial communities from peatlands in Department of Meta, Colombia - 1015_Q2_SP10_20_MG | ecosystem: Environmental > Terrestrial > Soil > Wetlands > Peat | place...
ACGGAACTGGTCCGCCATGGCATAGACGTGAGGTGCACTCGGGGTATGAAAAGTAATCGCCACCAAGTCCACATGCATCCCGAAATCGACCGACCTCACCACCTCATCAATATGCCGTACTGCCCAGTGCGGCGGTACGAAGGCGGCAAGATACGGCATGGTGATCTGCTGGAAGTTCAAAACGCGGGGACGCCGCACTCTTTGGATCTCTAACGAGGAAGCTGTGATCAGAAGTAGGGTTCGCACCGCAGTCGACATTGTGCTCCCGGTTGTCTCCTTGTTCCCAGCAACTGTGGGCACGGCATCTCGACGAGAATCGCCCAGGAGGTGCCAAGAATCACTAATACTAGCGCTGGGAAGTTGGCGATGAACACTTGCCCATGCTCGTCGTCAACTTCGAGTGCGAGCTGGTTTGGCCGATCATCAGCGGCAAATCTTACGTGGTCGAAACGGGCAAGTCAATCAAAGCGATGGGGTTGTTAATGGCTGAGCAGCGTCTCGTAACAACCGATATCGATTTTCGTTCCTTTAAGCCGACCGTCGAGATCCTGATCACCTACTGTTGCGGTTCCCAGATTTTCCCCGCAGTTTCGCGCTGGGGAGTCTGGCTGCAGATGGAAGTTGTTTGCAGCAGCGTCTACGAATCGCGGAGTGGTTTTGCGGAGGACGGTCACCCGAGTTGAGCATCCACATCTGAGTTTTCAGGCGGGTGTCGATCCTGGCCGAGCCTGGCAACTGCAGGTTTACGTCAACGACCAGAGAATCCTCGACGAACTGATTGATGGAATCGCCGCTTCGAACTGGAGGGACATCGACCTCGATCTTTCAGCCTTCAAGAGCCAGAATGTCACTCTGCGGCTCTATCAATTGGTCCTCATTCCGCATCACGAGGCCGGGAATGCCTATTGGCGCGACCTGGTTGTCTCCAAGTAGTGGAAGATGGCCCACAGGAAGACATACCTGGACGGTCGGGAAGGACGATTGCCGAGCTGCGGCTAAGACTTCAATTGCGCGAGCTGTTTCTTGACCTCTGTGGCGCCGCTGTAGTTGGGGTCGATCTTGAGCACTTGTTCCAGTTGCTGGCGGGCGAGGCCGGGTTTGCCTGCCTTTTCATATGCCAACCCCAAGTGATAGTGAATGCCCGGGTCTTCGGGAATATGGTTCTTCTCGCGCAATTTGAGCGCTTCCTGCAGTAGACCCATGGCGGACTCGTAAGCCCCCTTCTGGTAATAAATCCAGCCCAAGGTGTCGGCCACATCGGAGGAATCCGGCAGAGCGCGACGCGCGCTTTGCGCCAGGGACAGAGCCACATCGATGTTGCCTCCGGTTTGTAACATCACATTGGCAAGATTGTTCGACGCAATCGGATCGTCAGGTTTGAGTTCCAGGGCCTTCTGGTAGGCACCTTGGGCGCTCTGCCAATCCTGCCTGGCTTCGTACAACTGTCCCACCAGGACATAGAAACTGGCTTCGCGAGGGTGGTCTTTGATCGATTGCTGGTAGGTCGCAAGCGCCAGGTCCGGGTGACCGCTGGCGGCTTGGACCTCGCCCAGTTTGATCAAAGCACCCGTATTGTTGCGATCGAGTTCCGCGGATTTGCGGAATGCTGCCTCCGCACCATTCCAATCTTTCTTATTCTGGAAAAGCACAGTTCCCAGCAGATCATAAAATCCGCTGCTGGTGGGCGCCCTGGCGATCTGAGCGTTGGCCGTGAGAATGGCCCTGTCGATTTGTCCCTGCATGACATAGGTGTTGATGAGCCCACGTAAAGCGTCAACCGAGTTAGGGTCACGGTCAAGTCCTGCCTGGTAGGCTTTGGCTGCTTCGCTGAATTGGCGTTGCACCAGCCGCAGATTTCCCATCTGCACGTAGCCGACAGCGCTTTGCGGAGCTACTTCGATGGCCTGATGAATGTCCTGTTCCGCCGGGGTAAAAAGTCTGCGGTTGATATTGGAGACGGCTCGCAAGGCGTAGCCATCCGGCGAGCCCGGTTCGAGACGGATGATCTGCTCAGCGGCCAGGTCCAGAGCCACCATGTCACCCTTGCGCATTGCCACACCCGCGAGCGCACGCTGCGCTTGCAGCAGATCCGGCCGCAGCCGGGCGGCATCTCTCCATTCTGTCTGGGCTCGTTCCAGGCTGCCCATTTTCTCCAGCCCCACACCCAGGTAGAAGTGGCCCATACTGTTTTGGGGATCGTTCTTGGTCACGCTCTCCAAAGTCGAACTAGCTTCATTCAGACGGCCATCATGCATCTGGATCTGGGCGCGGCCGATCAGCGCATCGCTATCCTGGGGATTGGCCGCCAGGATTTCATCATCGAGCACACGTGCATCATCCGTGCGCCCCGCCAGGATGAGAAGTTGGATGTAATTCTTATTGACCTCCAGGTCGTTGGGGTGGTCGTGGAAAACTGTGGCATACTCTGCTGCGGCCTTGTCGAGGTCATCGATAGCGTAGTAAAAATCGCCCAACATGCGATAGCCTACGGAATTGTCGGGAAACTCCAGCTTAGCCTTCCGCACATATTCCTCGGCTACCTCCTTCTTGCCTTCGGCCAGATACAGACGCACCAAGGCGCCGCGCAGATTGGGATCTTTTGGATCAATCTGAATGGCATTCTTGAACTCCTGCTCCGCCTCGCTCAGGCGGCTGCGCGATGCGTAGAAGCTGCCGAGAAGGAAAGGCGGGTCGACGGCGTTGGGATCGAGTTGGATTGCCCGCTTGAAATTCGTCTCTGCTATATCCAGCTGGTTGTTCTTCACCTGCAACAGTGCCAACCCCAGATAGAGGTCCGAGCGGTTCGGCGCCAGCGTGATTGCTTTTTCCATCTCCTGCACCGCGCTGCTGAAGTTACCTTGTGCAGCAAGAAGACTCGATACCACCACATGAGTTTGAGGATCGTCCGGCCTCTTCTGCTGGAGCCAATCCGTTTGCTCGTGTGCCCCATCAAAATTGCGCGCGGCAATCAACAACTTCGCCAGATCATCGCGGGCCTGGTAGCTCTCCGGCTGCAGTTCCACGGTTCGTGAAAGTTCCTGGTACGCGGGCGACCACTGCTGCAGCTGGAGATAACTCTGGGCCAGCCCGTAATGAGCCTCTGCAAAACCCTGGTCGATCTGAATGGCATTGAAGAACTCTATCGCCGCTTCCCGATACTGGTGTTGATCAAAGTAACGTTGTCCGCTTTCCAAATACTTTTGCTTCCGAATATTAGGATCACGGGAGCAGGATGAAAAGGAGAGAACAAATGCTGCGAGCAGCAGGAGACACACAACTAAACGGCCAGATGACTTCACTGCGGATGCCCCACCTTCTGTATTGCTCAACCCAATGACCTTCTTTCCAACCTACATCAACCGCACCCTTAAGGGAAGTGACTTCCGGGTAGTGGTGCAGTTTGAACTGCACACTACCTTCTGCCTAATGCCTCGGAGGCACCGCCAGATAAAGCTGTCCGGAGCTGCCCGCAAGGTCACCGGATCGAATCGGAAGGAGGAGCAAGATTTAATGGGACTTTTGGTTATCGAAGAAATCGCCAGAATCTGCCCGCATTCAATTGAAAATACGATCATTCCATCCTGGTTGCAGGGAGTTGCAAGGGTGTTGCAAGAATTATCATCCTTGACATCACTAAGAACTGCGCTAGAGTACTATTGTAAGTTGAAGTTGAAGTGTAACTTGAAGTAATGGGACCCTCTGCCCGTACCCCCCTGAAGAAGGTATCTCAATCAAGTTTCGAGATCAGGAAACTCCCCCGCAGATGAGCTAAGGAGAGGACTGATGTCTCAAGCTAGCCGGGGTCTGTTGGGAGTGGGTCTGGCGATGTTGCTGTTCTTGGTGCCTTGCGCACTCGGTCAAGCCACCGTGGGCATCACCATGGAGAGTGGTGGTCCCTATGTGATGAACGGAGTTTACGTTGGCGCCTACACCGCTACGGTGAACGGACAATCAGCGCAGATCATTTGTGATGACTGGGCCGATAACACCTACTTGAACGAGTCGTGGACTGCCAAGGTGACGAATTTCTCGAACCTCGGCAGTTCCAAAACACCGATGTGGTCAAGCCAATTCAACTCCGCGACCTTATACGCGGATGCCGCCTGGCTAGCCACCCAGATGTTCGCCCCGGCAAACCAGAATACGAATACCCAGGGTTATCTGGCATACGCGCTTTGGAGTCTGTTTAATCCCAGCGCGCTGAAGGAGTTGAGTTCGAGCCAGCTTGCCGGCGTCGATGCCTGGCTGTCCAAGATCCCCAGTGGGCTGACTCCCAGCCAGTTCGCCAATTTCTTTATCTACACGCCCGACTTGAGCCAGCCGATCACGTGCAACGGAGGCACTTGCCCGACCGCGCCTCCGCAAGAGTTTCTCGGGTTCGCGGTGCCCGAAGGTGGCGCGGCGTTGCTATACCTGCTGCTGGCCGCGTTCTCGTGTTTTGGTGCGATCGCTCTCCGACATCGTCGGCCGTCGTCCCTTGCAGACCTGAGCTAGCGTAGTTCTGACCCGCATCCCTGGAGATGCTGGTAAGCACTGCCGAAAACCAGGATCGATCAAGAACGCGGTCGCAGTTTTGAGCAGCTGTCAGGAACAAGCCCTCCCTCGCATCGTCCCATGTCTTTCGTTTCTCGCTAGCGCTCTCATCTTCCCCAAAAAACCGCCGAGTGCCGCGCACCAATTCTCAGACGAGAACCCCAATCAGTAATTCCGAATCGAGCCAGGAGAGCATCGGCGCCGCAGAAGTTTTTGACAGGATAATCGACCGCTGGCTAGTTCTTGCGCCCCACAGGGCCTCCGCCCAGGGCTCCGAGTAAGTCCCTTTGAGTCGAAACCCCGGGCTTGTAAGTCACCTGCCGACTATGAGTTACGGGATACATTGCAAGCCTTTGCAACTGTTGCAGAAATTATCAGACTTGACACAAGATGGAACTGCCGTAAACTCAAATTCCGGGCGACTCCTCCTGCGGCGAAAAGCCGTATAAGTAAAGAGTTTTTGAGGGCTTACGGAAATGCAGTCTTGCAGTAACCGTCTTATTTGTGTCGCATCGTTGCTAATCGCTGCGGTTCTCCCCGCCGCCGCCGGCTCCATTACCTATAAGGACAGCACCACCGCGACTGGCAAAGGCGTAACTGAAAATGTCACGGCGACGTTCACGCTGACCAAGAGTGGCAGTACCGACTTGATCAGTGCGGGTGCGCTCACGTTCAGCGGGGCGTTAGGTAATTTCACGGTCGACTTCGTAGGGTCCTGCCCCGTCGGTAGCTCGGTGTGTAGTCTTACGTTTTTCACGAAGAGCGGCGACTCAGGAACGTATAACATCAATCTGAGCAAGATGAGTGCAAGCGGGTCCATCTCGGGTTTCCTGGGTGGGAAGCTAGACACTGCCACTTACTCTTACTCACTCGTGCCCGAAGGTGGATCAAGATTTTCCTACGTGGCTCCCGCTGGTTTGGTGATTTTTGGTGGGATTTTCCTGAGCGGATTCTTGCGCCCGCGAGTTGGCCGCCAGGAAAACATCTGAAGTAGTCGCTGATTGTTTCCGCCCGTTATTTTTTGTTTACTCCCTATCAGCTCACCGAGTAGCTGCGCTTATTTCCACACACCTCAAATGGAGTCTGCGAGCTATGCCGTGCGTCGGTTAGCTCGGCATCTTGCGGACGCGCGAAGACCCCTTTTTGGTTCGTCCACTACTCGGCTGGCACGCCTCGAAACTATTTGAGCAACCTGCGTTGAATGGCGCAACTGAAGGCTCCATTGCCCAATGGTGTTTATACACAAGAGAAGTAGGTTAGTTCGCATGAAAGTCAAGTATTCGGTGGCAGCGAGGTCCCCGCAGATTCCGTTTGGAGTTTGCAGGAAACGGTGGGATTATTGTGTGCTCTGGTGGTACCAAGGGGGTCGCGCATGCCCGTGAAACAGGGAGATCTTGAGCTCTTGCAGCATCCAGCTGCGCAAGCGCTGCTACGATCGACCATTCCTGCCCGGTTGGCCTATGTCTGGACCGATGGTACGCCCCGGGTTGTACCCATCTGGTTCCACTGGAACGGGCGGGAGTTCGTGCTGGCAACTCCGCCAAGGGCGCCAAAACTGAAGGCGCTCCGCAAGAACCCCAAAGTGGCCCTCACGATTGATGACAATGTTTTCCCCCACAAAGTGCTGCTGGTGCGCGGTACAGCACGTTTACAAACCCTGGACGGAGTCGTTCCTGAATATGCGATGGCGGCCGAGCGTTATTTCGGAAGCCAACAAGGCAAGGCGTGGGTCGCGCAGATGGGCTCCATGATTCAGGAGATGGTGCGTATCACCGTTACGCCGGAGTGGGCCGGGCTGCTCGACTTCCAGACTCGCTTCCCAAGCGCTCTGCCGTTGTGATTCCAGCCTCAAGAATCGGCAATTCTCCCGGCAATTCGAACCATCTCGCCCATGCGCTAGTGCGGGCGGAACGGCTACGCCCCACAATTCGTTGCACAGCCGTCTGGCAACCGAAAGCTCATCCAAATTAGCGTCAAGCGAACATCAGGCATCCCAATTGACCGGGAGGTGGAATTTGGCAACCTACATTGGCGCAATCGATCAAGGCACGACCAGCACACGCTTCATCGTGTTTGACCGGTCCGGCCATCTGGTATCGGTCGCGCAAAAAGAGCATGAACAGATTTACCCCAATCCCGGTTGGGTGGAGCACAACCCGGAGGAGATCTGGCACCGAACCCGGGAAGTAATTGCGGAAGCGATGCAAAAACGCAATTTGCGATCCTCGGATCTGGCGGCTATTGGGATCACGAATCAGCGCGAGACGACTGTCTTGTGGAATCGCAAGACGGGGAAACCGGTGGCCAACGCGCTGGTTTGGCAGGATGCCCGTGTCGCGCAGTACGTCTCAGAGTTTGCGCAGGCGCGGGGGCAGGACATATTCCGCGCCAAGACAGGTTTGCCGCTCACGACCTATTTCAGCGGGCTCAAGATTCGGTGGGTGTTGGAGAACGTTCGCGGCGTGCGTGAACTGGCAGGGTCGGGTGACGTGCTTTTTGGGAATATCGATACCTTCCTGGTGTGGCACCTCACCGGAGGCCCCAACGGCGGCATTCACATTACCGATGTGACCAACGCTAGCCGGACCCAGCTCATGAACCTGGAATCCCTGTCGTGGGATGAGGAAATGCTCGCGACGTTTGGTATTCCGGAAGCGATGCTGCCAAGAATTTGTTCCAGCAGCGAAATCTACGGCGAGGCGAAGGAACTTCCGCTAAAAGATGTGGCGATCGCCGGGATTCTGGGAGACCAACAAGCGGCCCTGGTGGGGCAAACCTGTTTCGAGCCGGGCTAGGCGAAAAACACTTACGGCACCGGGTGTTTTCTCCTGATGAACACCGGTACTCGCAGAGTCGACTCCAAATATGGCCTGCTCACCACCATGGGATACAAGTTCGGCGACCGGCCTGCCCACTATGCGCTCGAAGGAAGCATCGCCATTGCCGGCGCCCTGGTGCAATGGGTCCGTGACAACCTCGGCCTGATTGAGAGGAGCTCCGACATCGAATCCTTGGCCAAGACAGTGAAAGACAACGGTGGCGTTTACCTTGTGCCCGCATTTTCCGGTTTGTACGCGCCCTATTGGAAGGACAATGCTCGCGGCGTAATCGCGGGCTTGACCCGCTACGCCAACAAGGGACATCTTGCGCGTGCTGCGCTGGAGGCGACGGCATTCCAAACCCGCGACGTGGTCGAGGCCATGGAAAAGGACTCGAGTATCAAGCTTGACGTACTCCGCGCGGATGGAGGCATGGTCGATGACGATCTGCTCATGCAATTTCAGGCAGACATCCTCAACCGGCCTGTGGTCCGGCCCGTTACGAAGGACGCCACAACTGCGCTGGGTGCGGCCTACGCAGCAGGACTGGCTGTCGGCTATTTCAAAGATCTTAAAGATCTGCGCGCGAACTGGGCAGTTGAGCATACTTGGAAACCCAATCTCGACGACGGCGAGCGGGAAGAGATGTACAAGCTATGGAAACGAGCGGTCACTCGATCATTTGATTGGGTGAGCTGACCACCGCAGAGCACAGCAGCCGCTCGTCCGAAGAATCTCGGCGTTCCAGCAGGGCGAGGTTGAAGGCACTGCAGAAGAAGGCAGCATAGAACACCAGCGGACTGAACGCTGCAAGTTCCATTCGTAACCAGTAAGGTCTTCCGAACGTCACTGGCCCGATTGGGCCATTCACGGCAGCATCTAGAATCGGTAGATTTGGATTCGAACAGTTTTCGGGGGAGGGCTGTTCGACCTAACGTCCCAGGACTCGTTTTGAGTCTGGGACGTTTTGTTTTGCGTTTTACACGGCATTTGGGCCCAGCCCATCCCTCTTCCACTGCTAGGGAGCGTGCATCGCCTGATCCCCGGCTTTCCTTCGGCGGCGAAGCCCGCTCCTGCTTGCCAGCGCCGGTGCCGATCACCGGTCGTGCCTATAGGTCCGGGATTCCACCTGTTTCAGATTCTATTGGGTTCGATCCTGTTGCTGTTCTGCCTGCGCGGGCTTCGTACCAGAGAGCCAGTTCGACGCGGTTCCAGAGGCCCAGCTTGTCGTAAATCACACGCAGGCAGTTTTTGACGACGTGCTCGGTGCTTCCAACCGCTTGCGCGACTTCGCGGTTGGTGAGCCCCTGAGCGACAAGTTGAATGACTTGGAATTCTCGTTGGCTGGGCACGCGCTTTCCATAACGTTCAGCGGCAAACATAGCTGCCTCCGATAGAGAAGGGTTGCGAGTTTCACCCGCTTGATGCCGTGGCGGATGCCGAACCGCAAAAACAAGCGGCTGAAATGCGCCTTAACTGTCCGGTGTTTCATCTTCAGCTGCCTGGCAATCTCTGTATTGTCACACCCTTGCAGCAGCAAGTCGGCGATCTGCTGCTCGCGAGGACTGAGCTGGACAAAACTGTTTCCCATAATGGTTGCACCTGGCAAGAGATGCCGCCGGTGATTCCGAGGTTTAGGCGAAGGGCGGTCTTTGGAGAGACGGAGCTTTGGCCTACCTGGTCTGGTAACCGCAGTTCCCGGAGAAAGGCCGCCCAGCGCGGGTTCTGATGTTATCACGAATGTCAAAAGGGCAACGCTGATACCCGAGCGCATACCGATTCGTTGCACACCAGATGAAAATCTTTTCACAGTGTTGCGACCGGGCAAGATGGGTGTAGACTGTTCGCCGCTGAATCACTCATGAAATTGACACGAGTCCAGCATGAGCCAGCGACTCCCCCTCGATCCTGCCTCCTTCGAAACGCTGTTGGTCGCAGCTTGGGTTCTTCAGTGCCAGCATGAACGGGAAACGCGCAACCTCCAAACTGGCCCCAAGCAGAGCTCTCTTTCTTGGCCGGTGGTTCGCCAACAGGCGGATCTGGGGACTGCGTCCGTGGATGCCTGCGCCTGGCGTGCATCCCAAGCTCCTCTGCGAGCTCATGCTTGGCTTTCGAGTGGCGTGGCCAGCACTGCCAGATACGGGCAAAGCATGCAGACAGAATCTGCCCGTCGATATTTGAGCGCGAGCCAATCTTTCTGGTCGAGTGCTCCAGGGAGTACCCGCCAAGAACTTCGTCGCATTACCACGCGCAAGCCATTCTCTGGGCTCTCGCAAGGAGCCTTGGGTCAAGGGTTGCGACGCGCGCTGCTATCGCTGTTGAATGCCGGCGCAAGTGCCAAGAACAGGCTTGACTTCTTCGCCAAATACAGAGTCAAGGTGAGGATCACTCCAAGCGCAGGTCGCGCCGCGGCAGTACTCCTGATCGTGGCTGCATTCACGCTTTTCGAAGTTTTGCACCAAAGGTATTTCAATGTTGTAGCAGCAATATCAAGAATGGATCATCAGTCCCAGAGCGGAATCAGGAAACCTGATCCATTGATCCTGATTCCTCCGGTCCAAGTCAGCCACCGGCGAGTAACTGACTGGGTCGTCTCATCTGCTGTGAAGGGGTTAAGCCGGTATGAAGTTCGTGCATTACGACGCCAGGCGTACTACGGAGACGACACTGCGGCTCTCATTATGGGGATGCTCTACGAAACCGGACGCTATGTTCCTCAAAGCTGCACAAAAGCAGCCGAGTGGGTTACGAGGTCGGCAAATTGGGGCAATGCTGCTGCTCAATACAACCTGGGGCTGCGCTACCGGGACGGGGACGGACTGATTGCCAATAAGGATGAAGCCGAGAAGTGGTTGCAAAAGGCGGCTGATCAGCGGTATTCGAAGGCCAAGTTGGCGCTGGAAGCGCTCACATCGCGCGACGCGCGTTCGACTTATGCGCCGTAGGAGGAGTGGTCAGAATTGCCGCCCCCAAAGCGGCGATCATCTCCTCGCTTAACGGGGCTAACGACCACGGGAAGCATCGGCTACTTTTCAAAGATTCTGTCATCGGGGGGCAGATAGGCATCACGCGGTCTAGTGATGCATGTCACGGATTACTGTGCGGTCCTGAAGTACAAAGGGGTGGAAGATACGGCCCGTTCGCCCCAAGGAGGGACCACTTGAGTCGTGCCAGGCATCTAAGGCCGTACATAGCGGGGGTGGCTTCATTCTTGAGGCTTCTCAGCTTGAATCCTGACGGAATTCTTCGATTTCGCGATAAAACCACGGTTGTCATCTGTCCCTCGATGAAACTGCCGGCCGAGGTAGGAATTGGTCCCGGCCTCCGCATGGAAACCTGTTCACGCTGGCTGGACTCGCAGACCTGTAGCCACTCCTGTATGCCTCAGGTCCAATTTTCCACCGAAGGCGCAAAGGATTTTGCCGCCCGCTACGGAGGTAAGACGTGCGCTCAGTGCGGTTCGGCGTTAACCCAAGACGACTGGTATAAGAGTCGGCTGGCGGTCCTTGAAACTAACACCGGAGTACCGGAAGTACTTGGGGGTGTTCGCCCATCGTTCTTCAGCATCCCTGAAAATCGTGATCCGATCTGCTCAGCCTGTTACAGTGCGAAGGTGCGTAACGTCCTCGAAGCCCGGCTTTCTCGTCGAAAGTTAGGCTTGATAGATTAGCCCGCGCGGCCACCGTGTCTGCTTGCCCAAGGATTACAACGGGTGCAGTTCGATTGCCATCCAGATGCAATCCGTGTCTGCGTAATACCGGTGCCAGGGGTAGCTGAAGCTGCGATCGTTCCCGACAGTGAAGAATGGGTCGTGAGTGTATCCCGGAGACATTGTGACGTCTTCGTAGAGCGTCTCTGCGTTGTTTTCCTGAAACTTCTGCATGTGCCCGGTGCCCAGAACCTGGGTATGGACTTCAAGAAACTTATGCCCGGTATGAATTCCGCAATCTGTCTCTTCAGGCGTATACCAGAGGTTCAGCTTGAGCCGGTAGCGTTGCGGCGACGAAGAAATGGAAGGAGCATGCGTGAAGGCAAGGAGCGGGTCGAGCTGTACTTCTCCAATATCGTCCTGACTTGAAATGTAAAGAGGAGTGCGGCGAGGAAACTGCGGATTGCGCTGACCGTACCACTCCCAACCCAGCGCGACTCCACCAAGATTGGTGCGCTGACGGACATGAAGCA
>Ga0187780_10003684_pt1 | contig 11532 bp, 10 predicted proteins | sample 1015_Q2_SP10_20__FD_132429 | JGI IMG/M metagenome (GOLD analysis project Ga0187780, IMG submission 132429) | Tropical peat soil microbial communities from peatlands in Department of Meta, Colombia - 1015_Q2_SP10_20_MG | ecosystem: Environmental > Terrestrial > Soil > Wetlands > Peat | place...
CCCATTAACAAGATCACAACCCGCACCATCGCATAAGCGATGGCTGCAAGCGCTCCGACACCCACAATTCGCGCGAGCCAGATTTTCCAGGTTGTTTCTTTGTTCTCCTCCGCTTGGCTGCTCCGTGCAAAGTGGGCCATGAGAGACTCGCGAACCGGAATCACTGCACGCTTATGGAGTCCTGCCAAAATCCGCGAGTGCCGCAAGAAATCGAGAACCCAAGAATGCGGCACTTCCGTGCTTTCTACCTGCTCAACTTTGAATTTCTCCGCCCAGGCGATTACCGGTCGCCAGACGAATTGATCCAGCAACACGATGACCGTGATCATCGTTGCGACGCCCCACAGTATCGATGGTGTGTCACCTGCACTCGCCGCGGTCTGCAAATATGATCCAAGTCCAGGCAAACGAAAATCGCGCGAGCCCAGAACAAACATTTCGCATGCCATCAGGAAAAACCATCCGCCCGCAACCGACATCATGGAATTCCACACCAGCCCAATCGCCGCAAAGGGCAACTCCATTTCCGTAAAACGTTGCCACCAACTGAAGCGGTAAATCTCTGCCGCCTCCCGCATCTCGTGCGGAATACTCTTCAACGATGCGTAAAAGCTGAATGCCATATTCCAAACCTGCCCTGTGAAGATAAGCAGAATCGCCCCCAATTCAACACCCAACTGTCGACTGGGGAAAAGCGCCACCATGGCCAGCATGACCCCGGGCAAAAAGCTCAGCACGGGAATCGACTGCAGCACATCCAGCAGCGGAATCATGAACTTCTCGGCCCTGGCGTTATAGGCCGCGATATACCCATAAACCAACGTGAACGCCAGGCTCAGCACATAGGCGATCATGATCCGCAGCAGTGATAGTGCCGCATATACCGGGAGGGCGCGCGGGCTACGCGAGATCTCAACCGACGGATTAAATGGCGCAAACCAGGCGCGGCCCACCAGCACAACGCTGTAAAACAGTGCTATGCCAGCCGCAAACATGAGCAAGTCCGGCAACGTGGACTTTTCCAGACGGGGCAGAACTGACCATAGCCGCTGCGGCGAAAACGCTCGGAATGTGGCCTCTCGGTTCATACTGACGCTTCTTTATACGTGATTGGCGAGCATGGTTCCAAGCTCAAGTTGCCGCAACTTTCATCCCGCGCTGGGTTTATATAGTTGATTATTGAAAAATGCTCAAGGAGCGCAACGTGAAAACCCTGCGCTTTACCGTCGCAATTCTGGCCAGCCTCGCTGCTCTGGCCCCGGCACAAAACAATGGTGTGTCTGCCGGCGGCAAGTGGACCATGTCGGAAACTGAAGAGAAAATGACGGGCGAGAAGCGGGTGAAATTCGATCTGCCCGCGGATAATAATCTGCGGGATAGCGATCGCCCGCCCGAAGTCATGATCTTCTGCGTTGGCGGCAAGCTGAAGCTTGCCGATTTCCACCCGAATTTAAGAATGTCGGGTCCCAACCGGGCGAGTTTCTGGGGACGCCCTCAAATGCGCGTCACCGTCCGAGTCGACAGTCACCACTCCAAGCACAACTGGAATTGGGTGAACGGGGATTTCCTCGCCATGGATGAGGACACAGCTCGAGAATTGATCCAGGCAAATATCTTTAAGGTGGAATTCAATTCGAGAGAGGGCTCGCAGATCGCCGAGTTCAGCCCTGCTGGACTCGATGTAGCTAAGGTCCATCAAGCTTGCGGAATCAAACCCGAAAAACCGTAAGCCCCGTGGGAGTAGAGATCAGCACTGTGTAGCGCTGACACTCCTGTCCGCGGTACTTCTCACTTCTGATTTGCTTTCCCTGACGCTCGACTACGCGAAAAACTCCGCGCTCGCTGGGATCGGTAGTGCTTGCGGCAATCGGTCCGTGACTTCTGCCAGGCTAGCAAGCTTCTGCGCGAGTTCAGGCCTAAGCGATCCGGGCTGATATCGCCAATGATAGTTCCCGGTGTGCGTGCTCGGAGTGTTCATCCGCGCCTCGCCACCTAAGCCGAGCACGTCTTGCAATGGAACCACCGACAAATTGGCTGGCGAAGTCTGCGCCGCACGGATCATCGCCCAGTTGATGCCATCGTTTGAACATCCCAGATATGCCAGAGCGGACCGTTTTTCATAATCGGTCGCGCTCGAATTCCACCAACCAACGGTCGTGTTGTTGTCATGCGTGCCCGTATAAACCACGCGGTCCGGGGTAAGGCGATGCGGTAAATAAACATGTGCACCAGGATCGCCGAAGGCAAATTGCAAGACCGCCATGCCAGGGATGTGATGTTGCTCACGCAATGCATGTACATCGGGCGTAATAAACCCGAGGTCCTCTGCAAAAAATGGAAGCCCGCCCAATTCCTGCTTCAGCTTGTCAAAGAGCTCGCCCCGAGGTCCATCGACCCATCGCCCGTGAATCGCTGTTTCCTCATTTGCCGGAATCTCCCAGAACTGAGCAAAACCACGGAAATGGTCCAGCCGGATTAGATCACAGGTCTGTGCCGCCCATCGCAGCCGTTGCACCCACCATCTGTATCCGCGGGCGCGCATTGCGTCCCAGTTGTAAAGTGGATTTCCCCAGCGTTGTCCAGTCGCACTAAACGCGTCAGGGGGCACTCCCGATACAACCTCGGGCTCGAGATCGTCGCGCAACCGCCACAGTTCGCGTTGCGCCCAAACATCCGCGCTGTCGTAGTCGACGAAAATCGCAATATCGCCTACGACGCGGATCGATTTCTCGGCACAGGCTCGGCGCAGAGAACGCCACTGCTCCCAGAAAAAAAACTGAATGACCCGCCGAACTGCAATTTCATTGGACAGTTCCCTGCGAGCTCTTTCAAGCGGCTCTGAATCGCGTCGTGCCAGTTCCGACGGCCACTCTTTCCAGTTGTGATGCTGGTAGCGCTCTCGTAGCCCGTCATAAAGAACGAAATCGTCGAGCCACCATGAATTTGCATTGCAGAACCGCTCGAACCGTGACTTCGGCTGATCCGACGCGAACGCCAAGAACTTTTTCGCGGCCTTCTCCAGCAACGGTAACTTGTGGATACGCACCTCGTCGTAGTCGATGCGCTTGACGTCTTCTGGAAGTCCAGAGAGGTCAGAATGCTCGAGCCACCCGCGATCAGCCAGTCTTTCCAGACTAATCAGCAAGGGGTTTCCGGCGAAGGCTGAAGTAGATGAATACGGTGAATTCCCGTTTGCAGGAGGGTTAAGCGGCAACACCTGCCACAATCCCTGACGCCCTGCTGCCAGGAAATCGAGAAACTCGTAGGCAGCGGGACCAAAATCGCCGATTCCGCCACGCGAGGGCAAAGAGATCGGATGAAGCAGAATTCCAGTGGAGCGCGGGAATGACATTTCTACTTACACTTCCATTGTGATTTGCGCTGGCGTTACTCGCCCTCGTCTTCCGCGCCTTGCTGCTTGGTCAGACTCTTCATTTCTTGCTCATTGATCTTGATTTTGCCGGCCTTCTCCATCTGGCTTTGCAGGTTGGAAACAAACATTCCGAACAGCTCAGACTGCTTCTCCTGCAAGAGCGTCTCGCGGATCTGGTCTCTTTTTTCCGCCAATTCCTGTTCGCTTGGCTGTTGTACCTGAAGGATAGTCAGTACCACACCAGCAGTGTTGGTATCGATGGGCCCGCTGATTTCGCCTGGTTTTAGTGTGAAGGCCACTTTCGCGGGGCCAGACATTGAGCCAACATCAGGTACTTGACCGTCTGGCGCAACCAAATCGCTGGTCTTGATCGTGGCGCCAAGCTCTTTCGCCGCTTTTTTCAAATCGTGCCCCGCTTTGGCTCGATCCGAGAGCTCTTGTGTCCTCTGCGCCAACAACTGGGTCGCTCGCTCTTGCTTGAACTCATTTTCGACTCGGCTGCGAATCTCCTCAAAGTTCGGTGTCGCCGGCGGCTTTACTGCCAGTAAGTTGAAAATCGCATACCCCTGCTGCAGCTGCACTTCATCGGGCGGAGCTTTCTCGGGTTCATTGAACACGGCATCCATCAATTGCGGGGAGTTGCCCACCCCAGGCAACGAATCTGTTCGGCTCACGAAATCGGTTGTGATGACCTGCAGACTCTTGTTGGCGGCGGCTTTTTCTAAGCCCAGGGTCCGAGCTTGATTCAAAACTGTCGTGGCTTGCGCATCCGCGAACTGGGTGGCTTTCTGTTGTTTTAGCAGCGGCTCGATCTGCGCTTTCGCATCGTCCAGCGTCTTGACATGTGCATCTTGCTTGTCATCAATGTGGATGATGTCAAAACCGCCTTCCGCGCTGATGACGCCGCTCGTACCGCCCTTGGGCAGCGAGAATGCGGCTTTCTCCATGTCGCGGGACGGAAATTGGCCACGTTGCACCCATCCCAATGAGCCTCCGTTGGTCGCGCTGCTCGTGTCCTCTGAGTATTTTTTGGCAAGCTCGGCAAAATTGCCTCCCGCCTGCAACTGTTTCAGCACGTCTTCCGCTTTTTTCCGAGCGGCGTCGACACCTTTCTGGTCAACTTTCCCGTCGGGACCTGGCAACGGAGTCTTGAAGTAGATATGCCGAACGTTTGCCTGCTCAGCGATTCTGTATTCGTCGCGATGTTGGTCGTAATAGGACTGCAGTTCCTGTGGCGTGATCTTTACTTCATTTTCCAGCTTGCTGGTATCAATCAACACATAGCTGATCTTGCGCTTCTCAGGAATCGAATTGGTGTACGACGGCTTGTGCTGGTCGTAATACGCCTTCAGTTCAGACTCCGACGGATGAATGCTCTTAACGATGTCATCCTTATGAAGAACTGCGTAATCGAATTTTATCTTCGTATTATCTTTCTCAAATTTGTTCCGCACTTCGGCATCCGTAACGATGGCGCTGTCAGCAATCAGGTTCCGTAGCTTTTCGATCAGAACGTCATCTTTGACACTCTGCTCGAACATGGAAATTGTCAGGTCCGCTTGCTGCAGTCGCTCTTCGTACGCAGCCTGGCCAATGAAATTGCCGTTTGGGAAGAACACCTCTGCATAACGCCCGTGCTGGAGTTCTTCACGCACATCTGCATCAGTTGCGCGCAATCCAAGGCGACGCGCCTCACTCAGAACCGCGTCCCGCTGGATCAAGCTCTGAGCAGCTTGCGACGTGAAAAACGGCAACAGCATGGAAGCCTGGGCTCCGCCCTTGGGAAACTGCTGCCGGATCATCTGCCGTGCCTGTTTTTGTACCTCTAGGGTGGTGATGTCATTTCCGTCGACACTCGCAATCACACCTCGCTGCGGAGTGCCGGTTCCAAACAGATTTCCGCTCCCAAAACCTGGCACGAGCGTGATCACCATGAACACGCAGATAATTGTCAAGAGACCGCCCAGGACAACCTTCTTAATTGGACCAGGGGTTTGCAGAAAACGAATCATGTTTGAGTAACTCCAGAAGTAAAACGGGGAACCTCAATTATAGACTAATGCACGCAGCGGAAAGGCTATGGCTTGAGCGTCGGGCGCAGCAGCACTTCACTAGCAAATGATTGGGGCGCTTGCGTGACCAGCATCGCCACTACGTGGGCGACGTCTTCAGGCTTCAGCATTTTTCGTGCGTCCTTACCGATATGGGGGCTCAGTTCGGTATCAACCGATCCAGGACACACCACCGCAACGCGAATATTGTAAGCACGTAATTCCTCTGCAACCGAGTAGCTCAAGCCATTCAAGGCCCATTTCGAAGCAGCGTACGCTGCACCGTTCGGTAGTGCATTTTTTCCTGCGAGAGAAGAGATGTTGATGATGTGGCCACTTTGTGCTCGGATCATCGCTGGAGCCAAGGCGCGAATGCAGTAATAAACACCGCGCAGATTTGTGTTCAATACCTGCTCCCACAAGTTCGGCGGCATCTCGTGCAGCGGCCCGCCGAACCCGCCGATTCCGGCATTATTCACGAGAATATCCATGCGTCCATAACTCGAATCGACCTGCTTAGCGAGATTCTCGACGGAGCTGAAATCCGTGACATCACACCGAACTACCTGGGACTTGCCATCTGCCCGGGAGATCTTTGCCGCTATAGCTTGGAGCGGCTGGGTGTTGCGGCCGCAAAGCACGACTTCTGCCCCCATACTTCCCAACTGCTGCGCGATAGCGGCTCCAATGCCGCGTCCAGCGCCAGTTACGACGGCGATTTGCCCCTGTAATGGCCGAGTTTCTGAGTTCATGATAAAGAATTACCAAACCACCAACGAGCTGCCATTTCGCATCTTACAGCAATGAAAGTGGTATTAGATTTCCTGACTTGCCTTCGTTGAGGTACATACTTATAATCCGCACACCGGGCCTAGGACCTTTATCTTGGGGATGTTACATAAGGGCGTAAGGTTTCCCGGTCTTGTCACGTGAGCTGGCGAAGCTCATGTTTGAGCACCGGGTCGCAGTTCCCGGGCAGGATGTCATCGCCGATTTCCCGAAAACCTAAGGAGCCTTTGGAAATGAAGACCAGTTTAGTGGCGATTGTGCTCGCGCTTGCCGCAGCCGCTTGGGCCGAGCAGACCGCAACACAGCCTCAGACCCAGCCCGCCGCGCCCGCACAGGCGGCGCAACCGGCACAAGGTACCCAAGCGGGCGCTCCCGCCCCGGCGCAACAAAAGAAAGAAATCAAGGATCCAGCTGAATACAACGCCTACGTCGGCGCGGTGCAGCAAAAAGATCCTACCTCCAAGATTAGCGGCCTGGAAGCCTTCCTCACCCAGTATCCCAACAGCGTCATGAAAGAAGATGCGCTGGAGATACTGATGGGCGCTTATCAGCAGGCGAATAATCAGGCCAAAACCATCGAAACCGCCCAGCGACTGCTTCAGGCGAATCCGAACAACCTGCGTGCACTTGCATTGCTGTCCTATCTAAAGCGAGCGCAGGCCGAGGCCGGACAGAATCCGCAGCAGAACTTGGCCGACGCCGCGCAGTACGCTAACAAAGGCTTGGATGCATTGAAGACTGCTCCGAAACCTGAGGGCATGTCCGATTCCGATTTCGACAAGCTAAAGACCCAGATGAGCGTGATTTTCAACGGTGCGGCCGGCATTTCCGCGCTCCAGAGCAAAGATTACGCTTCTGCACAAACGGAGTTGCGCGCTGCGGTGCAAGGCGATCCGAACGAACTTAGAAACGTTTATCCACTAGCTTTGGCGGATCTCACGGGAACTCCACCCAACCAAATTGAGGGCCTCTTCTTCATCGCGCGAGCTGCGAACCTCGCCGCCGGTTCGCCCGGCCAGCCGCAAATCGAAAATTACGGCAAGAGCCAATACGTGAAGTACCACGGCTCAGATCAGGGCTGGACTGATCTTTTGGCGACTGCCAAAACCAACCCCATGCCTCCGGCCGGCTTTGACGTTACGAAATATGTTCCTCCGACACCGGAGCAGCAAGCTGCCGACCTCGTAAAGAACAAGGCGCCCAACGACATAAAGCAGATGAGCTTTGCTGATTGGGAATTAGTTCTGTCGGCGGGCAAACCCGAGGATCAGGAGAAGGTCTGGAGTGTGATCAAGGGCATTCCTCTTCAAATGGAAGGGCTGGTGATCTCTGCAACTTCTACGGAGATACAAATCGCCGAAAGCCAGGATGATATCGATCAGAAGCGGGCTGACATCATCGTAGCGATGTCCGGGAACATCCCAGAGCGCCTGATGCCGAAAACTGGATCCAATCTCCAGTTCGAGGGCACGCCAGTCTCCTACACTCCCAGCCCGTTCGTCATGAATATGGATAAAGGAGCCCTGCTCACGGCCAAGAAACCGACTCCAGCGAAGCGACCCGTACATCGCCCCGCTACATCGCAACAATAGCCACAATGGCCAGAGGTCATGAGGGCAGGTATCCCACTGCCCTTTTTCTTTTTGGAGGTGGGGCTGGGCCGCTTAGCGAAAGGCTTTTCGGTCGAAGGCAGCAGGCCGGGCACTTCGTGGAGGACGTTTAGCTCCGTCGCGCAATTGCCGGACATCAATCTTTAGCTCCGCCACAGTCCGACTCAATGTGTTGCGGTGCATACCCAGCTGACGTGCAGCACGGCATTGGTTGCCATTGTTTTCCTGTAACACGGTTACAATGAAACGCTTCTTGAATTCGCGTACCGCCTCCGAATACAGGATGTTGCTCCTATACATTTGCATCACGAGTGCTTCGAGCTGGTCTCTCACGGCATCTCTCTTTCTGGGAAGAGCTGCGCTCTCCGCTCGTATGAATTAAGTAAGACTTGTTAGCCGTACTCGTTTGCTACTCTGCCTTCCGGTGCAATAGATCCAATCCCTGGTAAAACCGGGCCCGCAATTCTGATGGCGCCACCCATATGGCCGCCCGCCCGGCCACCAAAAAATATGGCGCGAGTTGCGAGTTCCGCAACCAGGACGACGTGGGCGTAAACGCGGCCATGCTGACCAAGACGATTGCGACGACTAAACACCCCCGCAACAATCCCAACGCAGCACCCAAAATGCGGTCGAGAAAATTTAGTCCTGCTTCCCGCAACACCCAGCGGGCAACCCGCCCAGCCAGACCCGCCAAAAGCATTACGCAAATAAAAATAACCAGGAAACCGGCGATGTCCAGCAACCACGGCGCGCCATACGACGCAAAATGTAGCGCCAACCGGTGGTAATTCCACGCGGCCAGCAGATAGCCAAATACCAGCCCAGCTATTCCGAATGCTTCCTGAAAAAAACCCGCGCTTGCTGCTTGAATAACGGACAGGAACAGCACCGCCATGATGATCCAGTCAGCGGCGCTCACTAGCTGCCTTTCCTTTTGCCTTTGTTACACATCCAGCTCGTATCCCGTGAGCCGGTGATATGCCTCCAAATATTTTTCACTGGTCCTGCGGGCTACTTCCGGCGGGAGCGCTGGAGCTGGTGGTTGCTTGTTCCAGCGAATTTCCTCCAGGTAATCCCGAACATATTGCTTGTCGTAGGAATCTTGTGCGCGTCCGGGCTGGTAGGTGTCGCCGGGCCAAAAACGTGAAGAGTCCGGCGTCAAGACCTCATCGGCCAAGGTAATTCCTGATTTCGTAATGCCGAACTCGAACTTCGTATCGGCAATGATAATGCCTTTCGTAAGAGCGTACTCGGCTGCTTTGCTGTAAATTTCCAACGAGAGATCCCGTAATTGATGGCTGCGGTCGGCTCCGGCAATCCGAACCATCTGGTCGAACGAAATGTTTTCGTCATGACCCGACGTCGCTTTAATCGCAGGAGTAAAAATGGGCTCAGCGAGTCTGTCGGACTCTTTTAGCCCGGAGAGCAGTTTGATTCCGCAAACACTGCCACTGGCTTTGTATTCCTTCCAGGCTGATCCCGAGATGTAACCTCGCACGACGCACTCGACCGGAATCATCTCCGCTCGCAAAACCATCATCGATCGTCCACGCAGCTGGTCAGTATACTGAACAGCGGCGGATGGATAGCGATCTACATCCGCCGTGACACAGTGGTTCGGCACAACATCTATCAAAAAATCAAACCAAAAGAGAGAAAGCTGCGTCAGCACACGTCCTTTGTGCGGAATACCTGTAGGCAAGACGTAATCGAATGCGGAGATTCGATCAGTGGCCACAAACAGCAAGTGATCCTGGTCTAGTTCGTAAATGTCGCGGACCTTGCCGCTGGCATGAAGTTTGAGGTTGGAAAAATCGGTACGGAGCAAGACGGGTTCAAGGACTTGGGGGCTCATGAAACGATTTTACAGTTAGAAAACGTCGCGTATTCTAATCTCTCTAAAATTTTTGTCAACGCTTAACTGAACGACCACCGATCAACGCTGCTCAATGATTGCGGCTGAAGGAGTTGAGCATTCACGACGGTGTTATGCATTCTTGGTTTGTGGAAAAAACTGAGGATTGCAGAGGAAAAAAGGCCGAAGTCCTATCAACTGATGAGGGGCAGCAGCATCTCACTTGCAGTCGGCTCAAGCCGTACCAGCTAAGATGGACTTCTGATCATGATTACAATAACCGCGACGAAAGCGAAAATCCTGAATAGGCTAGTCTTGCTGATCCTTTTGACGTTGCTGGGCGCGTGCGGTACGTCCTCTAATCCTGCCCTGACAGGAAATTGGCTATTCGTATTCACCCCGACCGGCTCAGCAACCTCAGCCATTCAAGCAACCGCCAATTTGACCCAAGTCGGTACCAATGTAACTGGGCAAGTCAGCCTGAGTGGTGGCGCAGTATCCTGCGGCAGTGAAGCTTCAATGTCTGGAACAGTAAGAGGGAATTCCCTCAGTTTTCAGCTCACTCAGATCGAGAGCACAATCAACTTGACTGGTACCGCCAACCAGGCCTTCACCTCTGCGCTGGGAAACTACACCGCTGTGTCTGGATCTTGCCTTCTGAACGGAGGAACCGGCAGTTGGTCCGCTGCGCTTCAGTGACGCAGAACAGCAGTAATTCCTCCCAACGTGACCACAAAAATTGCGGGTGGGCGCAAATATTAGTTGGAAATGGCTTCGGGGCTGCCAGTCCGCATCTGCGTCATGCTCTTAGCGGGCGTCCCTGAGGGTGTCGATCCATTTGGTTGAGGAGCGTATTTTGACGCGCACTTCGCCTGAAGTTGCTTGGCGTGGAATATGCCGTCGCGCCCGAAGCTGCCGTCGGCCAAAGCTTGGGAGTTGTCTTTGAACGTATCCGGGGGCGCTTCCGTGCCACTATAAACGACCGGCAATACCTGATCATTCTCCACCAGGATGAATTCGACCTTGGTTCCTGCCCGCTTGATGGAGCCCGGCTGAACATTGCCCGCGACTCGGAGCCGTTTGGTATAGGCGCTGTCACCCATGCCGTGGAGTTCTTTGATGGTGACGTAATAGCTCTTGCTTTCCTGTACGCCGGTGTATGCCAGATATCCCAGCACCAAAAGCATGACAGCGGTTGCTCCACCAAACTTCAAGTATTTGCTGGTTTCACTCGACATGTCCACCCCACCCTTCTCACAAAACAGTATTCCAGCCGATCTGCCCGGTCAAGCTCCCAAGCTTCGAATTCTGCCATCATCTAAGTATCATGTATCCCTGAAGTTACATCTCAGTTGCAAGTCTGGAGTAATAAAAACTGATCATGATCCACCCCTGGCATGACGTCACACCCGGCGACAGACTTCCCGCGGAATTCAACTCGGTGATCGAGATTCCGTCCGGATCTAGCATCAAGTACGAACTCGACAAAACCAGTGGCCTAATCAAAATGGATCGAGTGTTGTATTCGGCCGTCTACTATCCCGCAAACTATGGTTTCATTCCGCAGACCCTCGCCGAGGACGATGATCCTCTCGATGTGCTGGTGTTTTGCCAGGAAGCCGTGGTTCCGCTCACGATTATCCATGCTCGCGTGATTGGATTGATGACCATGATTGATCAGGGCAAGAAAGATCATAAGATTATCGCCGTGGCGACCAACGATCCAGAATTCAATGGCTATCACGAGGCTCGCGAAATGCCATCGCATCGCATGCTCATGCTGCGCCGGTTTTTTCAGGATTACAAACAACTCGAAGGAAAAGCTGCCGAGGTCGATGAAATTCGCGCAGC
>Ga0187780_10003685_pt1 | contig 11529 bp, 10 predicted proteins | sample 1015_Q2_SP10_20__FD_132429 | JGI IMG/M metagenome (GOLD analysis project Ga0187780, IMG submission 132429) | Tropical peat soil microbial communities from peatlands in Department of Meta, Colombia - 1015_Q2_SP10_20_MG | ecosystem: Environmental > Terrestrial > Soil > Wetlands > Peat | place...
TCAAATCCTTCATTTTTTATTAAGCTTATATGATCCCTTCATAAAATTTCTATAAACTCATAATCTTTATTCATAATGTATAGATTTTATACGTAGTATTAAAAAGTAGTTTACTTTTATAAAAAATTGTTTTGTAACGGAGGGGAAAATGATGCGTATCAAAGGTAATTATGTTGAACGCAATCTAGTTAAATACATCAATGAAGATTTTACTCTAAAAGAAGCATATGATTTTCTAATTCTTACGGGGTATCGTTGTATTCCTGTTTTAGATAAAAAAGAAGAAAAATTTATAGGGAATATTTATAAAGTGCATATTTTAGAATATGAAAAACAAAACAATTTAAATGAAAAAGTTACAAAATTAGTAACGGATTCAGACGTTTCAATTTTTGAAAACTCTTCATTTTTCGAACTATTTTTTTCAATCAAAAAATTCCCTTATATTGCAGTGTTAAATGATGAAAAAATATTCTTAGGTATTTTAACTCATGCGAAAGTATTAGAATTATTACAAGACTCATGGGGATTAAGTAAAGGCGGATTTGCACTTACTTTAGCAACTAGCGATTATGTAGGAACACTAGCTAGGATTTCTAAAATTGTAAATAAATATACTTCTATTCAAAGTTTAATTACATTAGACAATGAACATCTCTTCGTTCGAAGAGTTGTGGTGACTTTACCTAAAGATGTTTCAGAGGATAAATTAGAGTTTATTTCATCAGATTTAGAAAATCATGGCTTACGGGTAGTTCATATTGAGAGTTTGTAAGATGTTTTTATACAATTTAAGTTAATATGATACAGACTCATTTTAAAAGATAGGACCACTCTTAAAAAAAGGGTTTCAAGCCTATCATTAAAAAATGAGTCTATTTTTTTGTCTAAAATTTGACTTTCCAAAAGGATTATTGTTCAATTAAAAGAATAAATTATGGGAATTAACTGAAAGTTGGTTAGTTAATTTACGTTGATCATAAGAAACTAGAGGTGAAAATACATGAACGAGCTGAAACCAAGTGCTAAGCGAGTACAAGATGAGTTATTAAGAAAAGGCTATGAAAATAAAGTGATTGAAATCTCAAATAGTGCTCGAACAGCTCAAGAAGCTGCTGACGCACTTAATTGTGAAGTGGCCCAAATTGCAAAATCAATCATTTTTAAAGGAATGAATTCGAATCAACCGATTTTAGTCATTACAAGTGGATCAAATCGAGTTAATGAATCTAAGATAGAGCAGTATGTTAACGAACCTCTAGGGAAAGCATCACCTGAATTTGTAAAAGAACATACTGGATTTGTGATTGGTGGTGTGTCTCCAATAGCTCATACTTCTAAATCAAAAATTTTTATTGATGAAGATTTATATCAATATACTGAAATATGGGCTGCAGCTGGTCATCCAAAAGCTTTATTTAAATTAACTCCTGCTGAATTAAAAGGATTAACAAATGGTGAAATTATTAATGTTAAATAAATATTACATAAAAGAGATATTTTCAAGAATTTAATAAGTATTCATCTCTTTTTTTCTATTAAAAATAAGTTTTAGAAACTAAATTTATTTCTATGTATACTTGCCCAGCGAACATTTTGAAAAAGTAAATTTGAATTACAAAAGAATATAGTATAATAGGATTATCATTTAGTAGATTTTCAATCTAAAAGGAGTTTTCAAATGCTTACAAAAGCAAAACAAAATTTACTACATTATTATGGTTATGAAAGTTTTCGGAATGGACAAGAACAAATCATCTCTCGTGTTTTAAGTGGGAACGATACGATAGGGATTATGCCAACAGGCGGTGGTAAATCGATTTGTTATCAAATTCCTGCTACTCTTCTCCCAGGAATTACCCTCGTTATCTCTCCGTTAATATCTTTAATGAAGGATCAAGTGGATGCATTAGATCAGGTTGGAATTCCTTCAACGTTTATTAATAGCTCATTATCATCTAGTGAATATTATGGAAGGTTAAGAGAATTACAGAATGGAGATTATAAAATTTTATATATTGCTCCTGAAAGATTAGAATCACCAGACTTTGTTCATCAATTATCTTCTATACCAATTTCAATGGTAGCGATTGATGAAGCACATTGTATCTCGCAGTGGGGACATGATTTTAGGCCAAGCTATTTACGTATCCCTAATTTAATCGAGCAGCTTCCCCAAAAACCTACAGTTATAGCGTTGACTGCTACTGCAACTCCTCAAGTAAAAAAGGATATTTGTCATTTATTACAGATTGATGAATCAACTGCAGTTGTAACTGGTTTTGAAAGGGAAAATTTATCATTTAAAGTGATAAAGGGGCAGAATCGTTTAGATTTTATAAAGAAATATGTTCGGCAAAATCAAAGTGAATCTGGAATTATCTATGCAGCAACTCGTAAAGAAGTTGAACATGTTTATGAAGTATTGCAAAAAGAAGGAATTTCGGTTGGTAGATATCATGCTGGATTAAGTGATAAAGAGCGTACAAACCAACAAGATTTATTTCTAAATGATGAAATCACTGTGATTGTTGCGACAAATGCGTTTGGAATGGGGATTGATAAATCCAATGTTCGGTACGTGATTCATTATCAAATGCCTAAAAATATGGAGAGTTATTATCAAGAAGCAGGACGTGCTGGACGTGATGGATTAGAAAGTGAATGTATTTTACTTTATAGTGCACAAGACGTACAAATTCAGCGATTTTTAATTGAACAATCTACAGAGAATATTGAACGACAAAAACAAGAGCTTCAAAAATTACTTGCGATGAAAGATTTTTGTTATTATGAAGGTTGTTTACAATCGTTTATCCTTCGATACTTTGGCGATGAAAATCCTACATCTTGTGGGAAATGTAGTAATTGCTTAGATGATCGATCTTCAGTAGATGTAACAACAGATTGCCAAATTGTCCTTTCTTGTATTATCCGAATGGGGGAACGGTTTGGAAAAACTTTGGTAGCTTCAGTTTTGACTGGCTCAAAAAATCAGAAAGTATTGGATTTCCGATTTAATCAATTATCTACCTACGGACTTCTAAAGGATAAATCGACTAAGCACGTAACAGATTTTATAGATTTTCTAATTTCTGAGCAAGTGATTGGAATGACTGATGGGAAATTCCCGTTATTATATGTAACAACTTCTGGTAAAGAAGTATTACTAAATCAGCGGAAAGTTATGAGAAAAGAACAAATGACTGTAAATATTATAACAGTCAATGATGAATTATTTGAAACTCTTCGAACTCTAAGAAAAGAACTTGCCACACAAGAAAAAGTACCACCGTTTGTAATTTTCTCTGACCAAACACTTCGAGATGTTTGTAGTAAACTTCCACTGACTGAAGAAGATTTATTAAATGTCAAGGGAATTGGTCTTCAAAAGCAACAGCGGTACGGTAAATATTTGATAGATGCTGTAATAAAACACAATGAAGAAACCCAACAGGATGAAATGACTCGTAATGATACTACAAAAGTTAGAAGTAAATCGAGTAAGAAAGATGACACACCTTCCTACGTAGTAACTTATGAATTATATCAACAAGGAATGACTTTAAAAGAAATAGCAAAAGAGAGAGAATTTTCGCAAATGACAATTGAGAACCATATTCTTCAAAGTGCAGAAGCGGGTATGGAAATTGAGTGGGGAAAAATTGTATCACCTTCACATGAAGAACTTATTTTGGAAGTAATCGATGAAGTAGGTACTGAAAAATTAAAACCAATTAAAGAGAAATTACCTGATGAAATTACTTATTTTATGATTAAAGCTGTCATTGTAAAAGGAAAAACACTCTTGAATCAGATATAAGAGAAAAAAGGATAGAAAATGCAGAATTATCTGTTATTTCTATCCTTTTCTTGTACAAAAATTGATCTCATTTTTCCTATCTTAAATAGGAGGAAATGGACTATGCGAAACGAATTCCTAAAAGACCTGTAATTATGCCAACCATTATTCCAACAGAACAAAATGTTATCCAGATTTTTTTGTTTCGCTTTTCGTTTAAGTAACACAAACCAACGATACCTAATAGAATTCCCTCAATCATAAACCAAGGTTCGAAGAGAAAAAGATCCCACAACACATATACTTGTTCATTAGTATTAAATGGACCTGAGGTTAACCTAGCAACCCCAATAACTTGAAATATTCGGTAAAAAATCCCATAAATTCCAGGTGAAGTTGATAATGAACAGCCAACCAAAGTAATTGAAAGTAACAAACTTCTAATAACTAATTGTCTTCTAAGATAAATTAACGCAATTCCAAGGAATCCTGCTGCTGTCAGAAATACTGATGCTATCCAATTTATCATTTTAAACTCCGGTAATTCAGAAATAGATGGCTTTAACATTGATATACCGATTGTGCCTCCTAAAGCCCAATATAGATGAGGAATCATATATAATAATGACCAAATAAACACTGTATATCCAAACCATACCAATGAACTTTTTCGTGGTTGTAATAATTTCTGATTAATCAATTTTGTCTTGTTTATTTTCGTAGTATACATGACATCCTCCAATCTAAAGTTTTTTCTATTATAACCTTCCTTTATTTTATGTAATTAAAATCAATTATTTTAAAATTCAGAATAATTAAGATAAATCAATTCTTGATCCATTCTGTCGTATTACTATAAAAATGTAGTCAAGAGCTTACGGTAACGTTAAGTGATTAAGAATATTCTCTAAAAACATTTTTGTGGGTGTAATTAAGTTCATTACTAATTTACAAAGTGTCAGTTGGTAGATTTTTTTATTATGACAAAATTACTTGTAAAAGTCCTACATAAGAATATATTTGTTACTATTTATCTAAAAACAAGAACGTATATTCTCTTTTTGGTAATAAATATGATAAAATGTAGTCAGAATAGTTTTTGTAGGTGGAACACCTTTCTTTGGGAACGAAGGGAGGTGATGCGATGTCCGAATATGAGATTGCAATGTTAATTTTTCAATGTATAGGCATTACTACTTCAGTAATCTTTGGCTTACTTGGGATCATCATTTCTTTTACAAAAAGAAAATAGCCACCTAAGATTCTCTGCTGGGAGATAGTGGCTATTTTAGACCTATTTACCCGAGGAAAGCTGCCTTGAAGACAACTATTCGGAGGAGATGTGTTAACGTCACATCTCTTTTTAGTATTTTCCTAATCAATAGTATAATCCTTTCTCATTATTTTGACAATCTAAGTCGAATGTAACTGTTTAACTTTTAGACTCGTTTCTAAAAGATTGTTGCTTTTAAGATTTGTACTATAAAAGTCAGAAGTTGATTACAATGGAAAGTATTAGACTCCTGTGGGAATAGTGGGAAGGCTGAGACCCTACAGGCTTGGCTCGGAGGCTCCTGGAGTTGTAATAAACTACATATTCTAAATTAGTAACAATGTATACGAAAACAGCTAACTTTTAAAATGAAACTTTTTCCTATTGTATAAAATATAAGGATTCAATCAAGAAATTTTTTTTTGAAAAGGCTCCGTTTCTCTTTAGAAAATTCCAATACTTTTTCTATATAGTTGTCCGTAGAGCCATAACGTAACTTCATTTCATCAAAAGCTGCTTGTAAATAGGACTCATCAGCTTTTAAAAAGGTAATCAATCCATTATTGAGATTGTTTGGCTTCTGGTTAACTTTTTTAATCAGGTTATTATTATTTGAGGAACGAAATGTATTTGTTAATAGATAATCTTTCATGATTATTTTCTTAGGGACTCCAAGAATTAGTAATATAATAGCTGTTACAAATCCGGTACGATCCTTTCCAGCTCCACAATGCCACAAAACAACCGGGTCATCCATTTTAATGATCAAATCTAGCATGTTCCTTAATGAATTTTGTGCAATAGTATTTGTCACCATTTTTTTATACATGTTAGTAAAGTATAAATGAACATCTCTATTCATACTAAAATTTATGACCATATTTAGCATATTTTTATCAAAAAGTGTCATATCTTCATATATAGGAAAATGAACATCCGTTATACCTTTCATTTTTGGGTTTGGCCTTTTTCTTCGTTCCATACTCGTACGTAAATCTATGATTAGCTTTAGTCCTTTTTTTTGTAGATATGATTGACCTACTTCTGATAAATTTGTTAACTGGTCTGACCGAAATAACTTACCCCATTTAACTTTTCGACCATCAATTGTAGGGTAACCACCTAGATCACGAAGGTTTGTAACTCCATTAAAAGAGAGTTTTCTTTTATTATTCATTTTATCACCTATATATGAAAAATGATTTTTTAACAAGGTTCTTTTCAAATAATTGTTGCATTTGAGATTTGTAATTTTAAAGATATAAGTTGATTACAATGTAAGATGCGAATCTACTGTGGGAATAACGAGACATAGAACAGGAAAAAGGGAACGCTCAACACCCTCCCCACAGAAAGGGAGCATCCTGGAGTTGTAATCAATTACTCAATCTAAAAATAGTAGCAATGTAAACGAAAACAGCCTTTAACAATAAACCAATCATTTAAAAACAAAATGAAGAGGAATGAGTGACAAAAATTCTCTTTTATTTACATAAATTTAACTCACTAAAAGTAAGAAAAGATGCTATGATAAGATTTGAAAAATAATAAACATCATTAATATTATAGGTTTACTTGGTTAATAAAAATGGAGTTAATTTTCAAATTTATAGTTGTAATGCATTAAAAGTTTCAATTATTTCATTTTATGTGTTACGTCAAAAATAAATGTCGTATAGACATCTTTTTTATATTTTTTTAAAATAATACCATGCTATTTAAAAGGAATGCTTTTAAGATAACTGAACAAGGTTAAAAACAATAAAAATATGACTAGATCTAAATGGAGAAATAAAGATGGAACAACACAAAAATTATGACATCATGGAAGTTTGTTTACTTGCAGGTAAACTTTTGTTGCAAAATGGGGCAGAAACTTATAGGGTAGAGGATACAATGCGAAGAATCGCTGCCTCTTTTGGGATTAAAGAATCAAACAGTTTTGTTACCCCAACTGGCATTATCTTTACGATTGAAACAGAAGAACCTACAGAAACGAAATTAATACGAGTGTCAGAGCGAACAACTGATTTACAAAAGGTAACATCAGTAAACAGAATATCGAGAGAAATAAGTTTGGGGAATTTGTCAATCAATGAAGCGTTTCTCAAGTTAAGAGAAGTAGAAAATTCTAAAATGACATTTTCCTTCTTAACTCAGTTCATTGCAGCTTCAATTTCAAGTGGATGTTTTTTAATTATGTATAACGGAAACTGGAATGACTTTTTAGCAGCAATGATTTCAGGTGGAGGAGGTTTCCTTAGTCTCGGTTATTTTCATAGACTAGTACCCATCAAGTTTTTTGCAGAATTTATGGCGTCAATTATAATTGGCTTACTTTCAATTGGATTAGTTCACATTGGTTTTGGTCATGAACTTGATAAAATCATAATTGGTTCGGTTATGCCGTTAGTACCTGGGCTGTTAATTACAAATGCCGTAAGAGATTTAATGGCTGGTCATCTATTATCTGGTCAATCAAAAGGTGCAGAAGCATTTTTAACTGCATTTGCGATTGGTTCAGGAATTGCAAGTGTATTAATTATCTTTAAATAGGGAGTTTTAAACAACATGAAGTTAATTGAACAAATTATTACCAGTTTTATCGCTTCTGGAGCATTTGGTATGATTTTTAGCGTACCAAAAGAATCTCTTTTTAAATGTGGTTTTGTAGGGATGGTTGGCTGGATGAGCTATTTTATTCTTACAGAAAATAGGGTTGACATCGTAATTGCCACTGGAATCGCATCATTTATTGTAGCAGTAATAAGTCAAATATTTGCGAAACTATATAAAACTCCCATTATCATTTTTACGGTTAGTGGTATTATCCCACTAGTCCCAGGTGGAATGGCTTTTAATGCAATGAAATACTTCGTTGAAAATGATTATAGTAAAGCAATGAGTATTGCTGCAGAAGCATTTATGCTGTCAGGTGCAATTGCAATTGGAATTGTTTTTTCAGAAGTAGTGAATCAAATTATTCGTCAATCTAAATTGGGAATTAGTAAATAAAATTGATAATTCATTTTGTAACAAAGGATAACTAGGTTTTAGTAATAAGCTACAAAGTTCTTTATTAATAAGAACTTTGTAGCTTTATTTATTGGCATTTTAATTAAGTAGAATGTATTGGTTTTAAAGACGATGTCTGTTCTCAATAGTATAAACTTATGATAAATTAAAATTATCTGAATTTTCAAATGTAATTCGTAATCATACTTTTGGTAAAGATCAAATACTTTTATTTTCATATTAAGGTCGAAAAAAAGTCATTAAAAGGGGAGCTACCAGAGATGATTTATGTAGTTAGGCATGGGCAAACAGATTGGAATATAGAAGGAAGATTGCAGGGGAGATTGGGCTTACCATTGAATGAAGTTGGAATAGAACAAGCAAAGAGATTAAGAGAAAAACTTAATAATATTAAGTTCGATTTTGTATTTTCTTCTCCGCAAGAAAGAGCAGTTCAAACAGCTGAAATAGCATCAGGTATAACACCGATTATTGATCCAAGACTTGATGTTTTTGATTTAGGAGAAGCTGATGGATTTAAAAAAAGTGAAGTGAAATTGGATGGAATAATCCCTGATCAAAAGATTTATAAAGGTGTTGAAGAAATTCAAAGCTTTATGCACAGGATTTTTAGTTTTATGAAGGAACTTGAAGATCGGTTTGGAAAAAGTGATGTAAACATTTTAATATCTGGACACAGATGTACAACGGGGTGTATCGGTGCTTATTTTGAAGGAATTCCAGAAGACCACAATATTTTAAGATTTTCATCAGATAATGGAGAATTTAATACTTATCATTTCGAGATACATACTTACTGATATTCTCAAATCAAGTTGTTAATAGTATAGGTGGTGATTGGATAGTGAAATCAAATTTCAATAAAGAAGCGAAAGAAATACTAAACAATATAGTTAAACAAAATGAAAGTAGTATTGATAAGGAAATAAGAAAAATCATGAGAAAATATAGTGTCGTTGGATTACAGGCACTTGCGGTATTAAAAGGTAAAGTTGTATGGTCTTCATCTTATGGATTCCAAAACATAACTAGTAAGAAATTAATGACGGAAGAAACTCAGTTTAGAATTGCATCAATTTCAAAGTTATTTACAGCAACAGCAGTTATGCAACTGACTGAGGATAATAAAGTTGATTTAGATGAGGATATAAGTACTTATCTAGGTTTTCTGATTAGAAATCCACACTTTCCAAAAATGAAAATTACTTTACGACAACTATTAACCCATACTTCCTCATTAAACTCAGATGATGTAAATGGCAGTGTCTATGCTCGATTTATAGCAAGTTCACAGACTGAAAAAGTACCTAATTTAAAAGAAATCTTTTTAGTAGATGGTCGATTTTATAATAAACTTATATGGGGAGAATGGAAACCTGGGGCTAATGAATTTTGGACTTATTCAAATTTAGGATCCATTTTAATTGCAGCAATCATTGAAAAAATATCAGGAAAACGATTTGATCATTATATTATAGATAACCTATTTGAACCTCTAGAAATAAAGAATGCTGCTTTTTCTTACCCGAAAAATGAACAAATTGGCAATTTAGCAACACTTTACGAATGGGATGAACAATCAAATAAATATTTGGTTACAATCGATGGAAGTAAACACCAAAAAAATTTAAATTGGACTAACTATATTCCTGGATTAAATGGTGGAATGTTCAATCCTCAAGGTGGTCTTTATATCTCTGCGAAAGAACTTAGTCATTTTATGATTGCACATATGCAAAATGGTAGATACAAGAACCATCGAATTTTAAATGAACATACCGCAAAAATGATGAAAGCTGTTCATTGGAAAAGCGATAATTTAAAACGATTTTTTACAAAAATGGGTTTGCAATTTCATATTAGTAGTGATTTTCTCTCACAATATCCTAATATGATTGGGCATTCCGGAGAGGCATATGGTTTATTGAGTGATATGTATTGGGAAGAAGAAAAAGAATTTGGCATTATTTTTATGATGAATGGTTCTAGATTTGACTCAACTGTACCGACTAGATTTAATGTTGAAGTTGAACTCGCTTCGGCAATATATAATAATATCATTCTAGGTGTTATTTAAAAAGTTGATTTAGCTAATATGATTCAAATAAGCTACAAAGTTCTTACTAAGAGGACTTTGTAGTTTTTTATAACAGTTAGTATATTTACTAAAAAATCTTGACCTATTTTAAACAAGTCCTCCTGGATGTATGGGATATAAACCACCCTTGAACGCAAAGGAGATTCTACCTGTCTCTTCGGAAACAACAAGACATAGAGCATCACTTTTTTCTGATAGACCAATTGCTGCACGATGTCTAGTTCCTAGTTTTTGTTTACCTTTATATGTTGCAGATAGAGGAAGTACGTTCCCAGCCGATACAATTGTATTTTGTTTTAATAGAACAGCTCCATCATGAAGGGGGCTACCGGGATAGAAAATGGATTCTAATAAAGGTGCTGAAAGGGTAGCACTTACAAGGATTCCCGAATGGATTAATGAATCAAGTTCATCATTTCTTTGTATCGCAATAAGTGCACCATGATTATGCTCTGAAAGATGCTGAACGATGATTGAAAGTTCTTCAAATTGATCTGTATAAGGAGACAAATAGGATTGAAGATAATAAGAGGCTGTTGTCATATGAACTTCACTAAAAATACTATGAATATGTTCAAATTCATTTAAAATTCCACAACCTTTATGTTCAATCTTATTCATAATTTGATGAATGTTTGTAGTAATTTTATGTAGATTCTTTTTTAATCCTTCCTTTACTGTGCCAGATAATTCAAGTTCTAAAGAATCCATTTTGACTGCACCTCTAATCTCACAATTGTCTTTGTTAATTTCTCCTTCTTAAGCCAATGTATTCAATTACTTTGATAATTAGATAATTCAATTCTATATATAAATCTACATTTTCTAAAATAATTTTGGAAAGAATAAAGATAACTTTATTCTGATAATACTTGAGCAAGTGGAGAAAAAATGATAAAGAAAATAATTAGTGAGTTTTTAGGTACATATTTTTTAGTTTTTACAGCAACAGGGGCAATTATGGTAAATGAAATGACTCATCGTCTTACGCATGTTGGTGAAGCAATTGCTTCAGGTTTTGTCTTAACAGCATTAATTTATGCTTATAGCCATATCTCAGGTGCTCTATTTAACCCTGCAGTAACGATTGCTTTTTTTATTAATCAAAAAATAAGTAAAGTAGAGTTGATCGTTTTTGTACTTACACAAATTGTTGCCAGTATGTTCGCGAGTGTAACTTTATTGATCCTTTTCGGTAATATAGCTTCTCTTGGCAGTACCAATCCTATAGGTACATGGAATCAATCATTTCTACTTGAGTTTATTTTGACTTTCTTTTTGATAACAGTTATTTTACATTCCTCTTTTAGTCCAAAGGCA
>Ga0187780_10003686_pt1 | contig 11526 bp, 11 predicted proteins | sample 1015_Q2_SP10_20__FD_132429 | JGI IMG/M metagenome (GOLD analysis project Ga0187780, IMG submission 132429) | Tropical peat soil microbial communities from peatlands in Department of Meta, Colombia - 1015_Q2_SP10_20_MG | ecosystem: Environmental > Terrestrial > Soil > Wetlands > Peat | place...
CGATGCCGCGTGTGGTGGCGGAGCGGTTCGCGTGAAAATCCATATCGGCTTCGACGTCGCCTACGAATGCGCGGAGCCCACGCCGACGATTTTGATGCTTTCGGTGCATCCGAGCCGCGCCCGCGATCTCCTGTTTCCCGACCATCTGCGGATCGAACCGCAGCTGCAGACCGCGCGCTACGTCGACATGTTCGGCAATATCTGCACGCGCCTCGTCGCCCCGGTCGGCGAAACCCGCGTTTCCACCGAGGCGGTCATTCTCGACAGCGGCGAGCCCGACCCGGTGGCGCCGGAAGCGGCGCAGCTTGCGGTCGCCAAGCTGCCGCACGACGTTCTGATCTATCTCATGGGCAGCCGCTACTGCGAAACCGACAAGCTGATGAACGTCGCCTGGTCGCTGTTCGGCGAAACCCCGGAAGGATGGCCGCGCGTGCAGGCGATCTGCGATTTCGTCCATGCCCACATCAAGTTCGATTACATGCGCGCCCGCGTCACCAAGACCGCCGCCGACGCCTATGAGGAGCGTTGCGGCGTCTGCCGCGACTTCGCACATCTGGCGATCGCCTTTTGCCGCTGCATGAACATTCCCGCGCGCTACTGCACCGGCTATCTCGGCGACATCGGTGTGCCGCCCGATCCCGCGCCGATGGATTTCAGCGCCTGGTTCGAGGCCTATCTCGGCGGCCGCTGGTATGTCTTCGACGCGCGCCACAACACGCCGCGCATCGGCCGCGTCCTGATCGCGCGTGGGCGCGATGCCACGGACGTGGCGATCACCACGACCTTCGGGCCGCACATCCTGAAGTGCTTCAAGGTGGTGACGGTGGAAGCGGAGAATTCGCCGGCGCGGCTCGTCGCCTAAAGCCGCGATTAGCGCTCGCGGCCGCCGAACGCCGCCTTCAGCAGACCGATCTGCGTCTCAACCGGATTGGCGTTCACCGGCAACGGCGCGGGCTTCGTTTCGACGCCGCCATAGACGAGCTGATCGAGCCGGGTCACCTGCTCGTGCAGGCGCCGGGAGCTTGCGATCAGCTGCAGGAGCTTCTTCGGCAGGGCCGCGAGCGAATCCTCGTGCGGCGGCTGGTAGGGCGCAAGCTTCACCTTCATCTTCTCGGCGCGCGCCTGATCGAAAGTGAGCTCGCCTTCGTTGACCGCGCGCTGGAGGAGCAGCCACGACGCGAGCTGCATCAGGCGCGTGGTGAGTCGCATCGACTCGGTGGCATAGGCGAGCGCCGCGGAACGATCGAGCGCCTTCGCCTCCTTGCGGCCGGGCCCGTCGAGATAGGCGGCGGTCGTTTCCACCAGCGCCATGCCTTCGCGGAACAAGGCGCTGAACGCCTCACCGGTGGCGCGGCGCTTCGCCAAAATGACGGGATCCGCCGGACTCGATACTTTGGACATTACGCAACTCCGTCCCGGACATATTGATTCGACGAACGGGGAGACTTGTAAAGCGCCCCTGTCCCGCCGTGCGCGGGACCGTCGATCGGCTTGCAAATCGCGCGCCGCGCTTTCGTGCCGGCCCGGGACATAAAAAAAGAGCCGCCAGACAGCGGCTCTTGAGAGTTTTCACAGGGAGGCGTCAAACAGAGTGGACAGGAGCCACTCGCGTCCAGAAGCTGGACAGGGCCGATAATGGGCAAGAAACCTTAATAAATGGTTAATTTCGCCGATCGCCCTCGAAGCAACGCCAGCGCCGGCGCGGGTTTCAACGTTTGAAGAAGCCGGCAGCCGCGTCCTTCGACGACTCCTTCGCACGGACCACGGCTTCGAGCCGCAGAATCTCTTCTTTTAGCGCGGCGATGCGCTCCTTCAGCTCGCCCACCGACAACAGGCTGAGGTCCGAGCCGATTTCGTGCACGGTCTTCGGGCGGCGGATTGGTTCTTCTTCCATCGGGTTTCCTCCGGCGTCCCGACAAGGTTAACGGCGAAGTCGCGCCGTTGTCATCGTGGGACGAAGTTCGTAGGAGAAACCTCCCGTTTCAAGCCGGAGTTGCCCATGTCCGTTCCCGCCCGCATGACCGCGATCGCGATCAAGGCCCCCGGCGGGCCCGAGATGCTGGTACCGGAGGAGCGCGACGTGCCGAAGCCGGGCGCGACCGATATTCTCGTCAAGGTGGCGGCCGCCGGCGTCAACCGGCCCGACGTGATGCAGCGCAAGGGAAACTATCCTCCGCCGCCGGGCGCCCCCGACATTCCAGGCCTCGAGATCGCCGGCGAAGTTGCCGCGATCGGCGACGGCGTCAAGCGCTGGAAGATCGGTGACGGCGTCACCGCTCTCGTCGCCGGCGGCGGCTATGCGCAATATTGCCTCGCCGACGAAGCGGTCGCGCTGCCGGTTCCCAAAGGTTTCTCGATGGTCGAAGCCGCAGCCCTTCCCGAAACCTTCATGACCGTCTGGCACAACGTCTTTCAGCGCGGCGGCTTGCGGGCGGGCGAAACGATCCTCGTCCACGGCGGCTCGAGCGGCATCGGCACCACCGCGATCATGTTGGCGAAGGCCTTCGGCGCCAAGGTGATCGTCACCGCCGGCTCGCCGCAGAAATGCGACGCGTGCAAGAAACTCGGCGCCGATTTTGCCATCGACTACAAGACTGCGGATTTCGTCGCTACCACCAAAGAGGCGACGGGCGGCCGCGGCGCCGATCTCATCCTCGACATGGTCGGGGGCGACTACGCCGAGCGCAATCACGACGCCGCCGCGGTCGAGGGCCGCATCGTGCAGATCGCAACCCAGCAAGGCTTCAAGGTCACGATCAATCTTCTGAAGCTCATGCAGAAGCGGCTCACCCATACGGGCTCGACGCTGCGCCCGCGCCCGGTCGCCGACAAGGCGATGATCGCCCGCGACCTCGAAGCAAAGGCCTGGCCGCTGCTCGCGGCCGGCAAGATCAAGCCGGTGATCGATTCCACGTTTCCCTTCCGGGAGGCTTCCAAGGCGCATGCGCGCATGGAGTCGAGCGCCCATGTCGGTAAAATCGTGCTCGAAGTCGGTGCCTGACCTTGCCTTGCCGCCGCCTTAAGCTCTCGCTAGGGGTCGTCCCGAAGGCTTTGGGGCGAGCCGCGTTCGGGGACTTCCGCTTGCACTGCAGTCGTTTTGTCGCGTGTTTCGTGCTTGCCGCCACGCTTGCCGGCGCCGGCCAAGCGCTTGCGGTCGAGGCGGTGGCGGTGCGACCCGGCACGCCGGCCGTCGACCTCCTTCCCGCCGCCGAGCGCTACCAGACCGACAGCGACCGCGTGCAGGTTTCGACCGCGCCCGGCACCGACGGCATCGTCCGCCGCATCGAAGTCCGCTCGGCGAGCGGCAAGACCGTCACCGACTGGGTGGTTTTTGCGTTGTCCAACAACACCGACGAGCAGCTCGACCGCCTGATCGTGGCGCCGCACTATCAAATGGCGGGCTCCGGCCTCTTCTGGCCCGACCTCGGCAGCGTGCGGATCGCAAGCGTGACGCCGAGCCAGGGCTTCCGCCCCGAGCGGCAGCAATCGAACGACGCCGACATTTACCTCATCACCCTCGACCCGGGATCTACGGTGACGCTCGTGGTCGAGCTTGCCGCTTCCAACATCCCGCAGCTCTATTTGTGGGAGCCCGAGGCCTACAAGGGCAAGATCAACTCCTTCACTCTCTATAACGGCATCGTCATCGGCGTGTCGGGATTGCTCGCGCTCTTTCTCACGATTCTGTTCGTGGTGAAGGGCTCGATGATGTTTCCCGCCGCCGCGGCGCTCGCCTGGGCGGTGCTCGGCTATATCGGCATCGATTTCGGATTCTGGAACAAGGTGTTCGCGCTGTCGCCCGCGGCCGAACAGTTCTGGCGCGCCGCCGGCGAAGCGATCCTCGCGGCGACGCTGATCGTGTTCCTGTTCGCCTATCTCAACCTCGGCCGCTGGAACGTGCGCTATTCGCACGTCGCCGCCGCCTGGCTGGTCTTCCTCGCCGCCCTCGTTGCCGTCGCGCTCATCGATCCGGCAATCGCCGCCGGGATCGCGCGGCTGTCGCTGCTCGCGGTTTCCATCGTCGGCTTCGGCCTCATCGTCTATCTCGCGACCCACGGTTACGACCGCGCGGTGCTGCTCATTCCGACGTGGTTCCTGCTCACCATCTGGGTGCTGGCTACCGGCTTTGCGGTTGCCGGCCTTCTCACCAACGACCTGATCGCGCCCGCCCTTCTCGGCGGCCTCGAGCTGATCGTGATGCTGATCGGATTCACGGTGATGCAGCACGCCTTCGCCGGCGTCGGCGCCGAGGGCATCGTCAACGACGTCGAGCGCCGCGCGCTGGCGCTGACCGGCTCCGGCGACGTGGTGTGGGATTGGGACGTCGGCCGCGACCTCATCTACACGAGTCCCGAGGCCGAGCAGCATCTCGGCGTCAAGCGCGGCACGCTCGAGACCGCCGCCGCCGGCTGGCTCGAGATCCTGCATCCCGCCGACCGCGACCGTTTTCGCATGGCGCTCGACGCAGTGCTCGAGCAGCGGCGCGGGCGCATCGTCCAGGAACTGCGCATGCGCGCCGAAAGCGGCCATTACCTGTGGTTCGCGCTGCGCGCGCGGCCGGTGGTCGGCAGCGACGGCGAGGTCTTGCGCGTCGTCGGCACGCTCACCGACATCACCGAGCTCAAGATCGCCGAGGAGCGGGTGCTGCACGACGCCGTGCACGACAATTTGACGGGCCTGCCCAACCGCGAGCTTTTCCTCGATCGCCTGGAGGCGGCGCTCGCGTTTGCCCGCGTCGACGAGCAGATCCGTCCGACCGTCATCGTCATCGACCTCGATCGCTTCAAGCAGGTGAACACGAGCGTCGGCCTCACCGTCGGCGACTCGGTGCTTTTGACCATCGCGCGGCGCTTGGGGCGCCTGTTGAAGCCGCAGGACACGCTCGCCCGCATTGCCGGCGACCAGTTCGGCATGATCCTGATTTCGGAGCGCGAGCCCGAGCGCATCACCGCCTTCGCCGACACCATCCGCCGCTCGCTGCGCGCGCCGATCGGCTTCGGCGCCCGCCAGATCTTCCTCACCGCCTCGATCGGCCTCGTGCTCGTCGACAGCCAAGCGCGAACGCGCGAGGAGGTATTGAAGGACGCGGAGCTTGCGATGTATTCGGCGAAGCAACAGGGCGCCGACCGCATCGAGGTGTTCAAGCCCGCCATGCGCTCGCAGAAGATCGACCAGCTCACGATCGAATCGGATCTCCGCCGCGCGCTCGAACGCGAAGAGGTGTCGATCCTCTATCAGCCGATCATCCGGCTCGAGGACCGCAGCGTCGCCGGCTTCGAGGCGCTGTTGCGCTGGAATCATCCGCGGCTCGGCCGCATCGGCCCCGCCGAATTCATCCCGATTGCGGAAGAGACGGGCCTCATCGTCGACCTCGGGCACTTCGTGCTCGAGCGCGCGGCGCGGCAGCTCGCCGCCTGGCAGCGCGCGATGCCGAACGCGCGCCGGCCGGTCTTCATGAGCGTCAACGTCTCCTCGCGCCAGCTTCTGCGCCACGATCTCATCCAGGACATCAAGGGCGTATTGTCGCGCAACGTCCTGGCCGCCGGCACCTTCAAGCTCGAGATCACCGAGTCGCTGGTGATGGAAAACCCCGAGCTCGCGGCGCAGATGCTCGCCCGCATCAAGGAACTCGGCGCCGGGCTCTCGCTCGACGATTTCGGCACCGGCTATTCGTCGCTCGCCTATTTGCAGCGCTTTCCGTTCGACACGATCAAGATCGACCAGCAATTCGTGCGCGGATCGGGCCGCGGCGGCGCGCGACCGGTGATTTTGCGCTCGATCATCGCGCTCGCCCACGATCTCGGCATGGAGGTTGTCGCCGAGGGCGCCGAAACCGATTCCGATGCCGTCGAGCTCTTTCAGCTCGGCTGTCACTTCGCGCAGGGCTATGTCTTCGGCGAGCCGATGACCGCGGACGAGGCGCGCCAGCTGGTGGCGCCGGGGCCGAAACCCGAGCGGCGCATCGCGGCGAAGGCAGGCTGATACGTTCGGACCTTCAGGCGTGGCCGGCGTCGGAAGAAAGCTTTGCCGGATCGATGCCGATCTTGCGCAAGGCGCTCTCGTATTTCAGTTCCGCGCGCGTGCCGAACACGAGTTCGGGGTCGGCGTCGCAATTGAGCCAGCCGTTCGCCTGGATCTCGCTTTCGAGCTGACCCGGCGCCCAACCGGCATAGCCGAGCGCGAGCATCGCGCTCTCCGGCCCCTGCCCGCGCGCGATCGCCTTCAGGATGTCGAGCGTCGCGGTGAGGCAGATGCCGTTGTCGATCGGCAGCGTCGAATTCTCGATGAAGAAATCGGCCGAATGCAGGACGAAGCCGCGTCCCGTCTCGACCGGTCCGCCTTTCAGCACCTTCACCTCGCCCGCGCGCGAGGGAAGCTCGATCAGCTTGCTGTCGGGAATGACCTCGAGCTGTACCAGGAGATCGCCGAAATCGATGTGCGGCGCCGGCTGGTTGATCACGATCCCCATCGCGCCTTCGGACGAATGGGCGCAGAGATAGATGACGGTGCGGGAAAAACGGTCATCGCGGATGGTCGGCATCGCGACCAAAATTTGGCCGTCGAGATAGCCGGGTTTCCTGCCCTTGCCGGCTTCAAGGTGAGTGCGGCCGATCCGCATGATGCGAATCTAGCGCGACATTGCGGCAATGCAAATTCGCCGAAAGCCGGTTTATTCACACGAACGTGCTTGGGTTTTGAGCAACCGATGTAGTCTAGGAATCCTATGGGCCGGTCTGCCTTATTCTTCTTCGCCGCGTTTGCGGTCTCCGCCGTTGCGCCGGCGCATGCCGTCGAATCGCCCTGGGTCGCGGGCGCCCAGGCAGATGCGCGTCTCCTCGCCGACCACGCGGCGAACGCGCCGATTCGCGCCGGCGTCGACATCAAGCTGCGGCCAGGCTGGAAGACCTATTGGCGCTATCCCGGCGACGCCGGGGTGCCGCCGCGCTTCGACTGGTCGGGCTCCGAAAATCTCGCCGAGGCCGCCGTCAAATGGCCGGCGCCCGAGCGCTTCGTCGACGAAAGCGGCTCCCAGTCGATCGGCTATCACGGCGAAATCGTTTTTCCGGTGATCGTGCGCCCCGTCGATGCCGCGCGCCCGGTGCGGCTCAAGCTCAAGCTCGACTTTGCCGTATGCGAGAAGCTTTGCGTTCCCGCCGAGGCGGATCTCGCGCTGGACATTCCCGCCGGCCACGACACGCCCCTCGATCTCATCGATCGCGCCGAACGGCGCGTGCCGCGGCGGGCCGCCCTCGGAGAAAATGTCGGCGGCCTCGCCGTCACCGGCGCGAAGCTCGAAGGCGGCGCGACGCCGCGGGCGCTCGTCGAGGCATCGGCTCCCGCCGGCGCGATCGACCTCTTCGCCGAGGGACCGGACGATCGTTGGGCGCTGCCGCTTCCCGAGAAAGTCGAATCGAACGACGGCAGGCGGCGTTTCCGCCTCGCCATCGACGGCGCGCCGCCCAACGGCCCGTCCGTTCCCGCGAAGCTCGTCCTCACGCTGGTCGCCGAGGGCGCCGCGATCGAAGTCGAGGCCCCGCTCGACTAAACGGCATGCTCGAATAGGATGCGCCCGGCGGGGTTCATAAAGCCGAAAGAAGAGGAGACAGAACGATGGCGATCAAGGTGGGCGACAGGATTCCTGATGCGACGTTCCGCGTGATGACGGCCGAAGGGCCGCAGCCGCGCACCACTGCCGACGTCTTCAAGAGCAAGAAGGTCGTTCTGATCGGCATGCCCGGCGCCTTCACCCCCACCTGCCATCGCAATCATCTGCCGGGCTTCGTGGAAAAATCCGGCGAGTTCCGCAAGAAGGGCGTCGACGCCATCGCCGTCACCACCACCAACGATCATTTCGTCATGAGCGCCTGGTCGAAGGCGGCGAGCGCCGACGGCAAGGTCGAATTCCTCGCCGACGGCAACGGCGAGTTCGCCAAGGCCATCGGCCTGAATTACGACGGCTCCGAGCGCGGCATGGGCGGCGTGCGCTCGCGCCGCTATTCGATGCTGGTCGACGACGGCGTCGTCAAAGTGCTGAACGTCGAGGAAAATGCCGGCAAGGCCGAGATCACCGGCGCCGACAATCTGATGAAGGCGCTCTGACCGCTCAGGCGATGATGTCGGGGAACAGCTGATCCTCGATTCGAATGATCTGGTCCTTGAGCTGCAGCTTGCGTTTCTTCAGCCGCTGGACCCGAAGCCGGTCATAGTCGGGCAAATGCAGCATGGCCTCGATCGCCGCATCGAGGTCCCGGTGTTCTTGTTTCAACCGCTCGAGCTCGGCGGCAAGCTTGCGCTCTTCCTCGCGATTCATGGCCCCGCGCCGCGTGTCCGGCCCGGTTCCCCGGACGGCCCGCAGTATCGCCCTAAACGGCCGGGCGGGGTAGTGGATTTCGGCGGTGCAAAAGCGCGCCGACATCGACTTCGGCCGGAGAGCGTGGCACTATCTCCCCAAGTTGAGCGTCGGAATCCTGAACCGGAGGGTCTTACCCATGTCCATTCAGGCGGATCTTGCCGAACTCGAGCAGTTGCACCGGGCGCTGGAGCGTGAAATTCAAGAAGAACTCGCCCATCCCGGCGCGGACGATCTCAAGCTCGCCGAACTGAAGCGCCGCAAACTCGCGCTGAAAGACCGAATCGAGCAGCTGCGCCACGAGACGAGCGTCACCATTCACTGAAAAACGCTGCGCGCATTTTGTTGCCCCGCCGGCCTCGCGCCGGCGGTTTTGTTATGTGCCCCATGAGGGCGCCGCAAATTCCGACCCGCGCCGCACAAGCGAGACGAATTTATTGTTCCGCGGACGCCGACCGCCGTTGCCAACCGGCGCCGCCGCCGGTAGCGTTTTCGCCGGGCCAAGTCATTGGGGGGAAGCATGAAAACGAAACTTGCCGCGCTTGCGATCGCCGCCGCTCTTGCCTATGCGCCGATGCCGGCGTCGGCGCAGGTCTGTACCGTCGGCGTCATCGTTGCGGCGATGATCGCGAATTTCAGGGATAACCGGGAACTGACCGCCAAGGAAGCCCAGACTTGCGGCCTGCTGCTCGGCCAGGACAAAGCCAACGAAAAGCCCGCCAAAGCCAAGAAAAATCCCGGCTGATTTCGCGGATCGAATGCGCGAAAGCCGATGCCCGCGCCGCGGGCGTCGGCTTGATCAAACGCCCTTCGCCATCTCGCGCAGCTTGAATTTCTGGATCTTGCCGGTTGAGGTCTTCGGCAATTCGACGAAGACGACGTGCTTGGGGCATTTGTAGCCCGCGAGATTCTGGCGGCAATGCGCGATCAATTCGTCCTCCGTCGCCTTGACGCCGGGCTTGAGCTCGATGAAGGCGCAAGGCGTCTCGCCCCACTTGTCATCGGCCTTCGCCACCACCGCCGCCGCCTGCACCGCCGGATGCTTGTAGAGCGCGTCCTCGACTTCGATCGATGAAATGTTCTCGCCGCCCGAGATAATGATGTCCTTGGAGCGGTCCTTGAGCTGGATGTAGCCGTCGGGATGCCGCACGCCGAGGTCGCCGGAATGAAACCAGCCGCCGGCGAAGGCCTTCTCGCTCGACGACTTGTTCTTGAGGTAGCCCTTCATCACGATATTGCCGCGGAACATCACCTCGCCCATGGTCTCGCCGTCGCGCGGCACCGGCTTCATGGTTTCCGGATCGATCACGTCGAGATCCTCGAGCGCGCCGTAGCGCACGCCCTGGCGCGCCTTGCGGCCGGCCTGCTCCGCAGGCGAAAGCCGGTCCCATTCCGCATGCCAGTCGTTGACCACCGCCGGACCGTAGGTCTCGGTGAGGCCGTAAAGATGCGTGACGTTGAAGCCCGCCTCCTTCATCGCCGCGAGCACGGCTTCCGGCGGCGGGGCGGCGGCGGTGAAGAACTCCACCACATGCGGCAGCGGCTTTTTTTCGCCGGCCGGCGCGTTGAGCAACGTCGCCATCACGATCGGCGCGCCGCAGAGATGCGTGACCTTGTGGGCCGCGATCGCGTCATACATCGCGCCCGCCCGCACCTGCCGCAGGCACACATGCGTTCCGGCCGCGACCGAAATCGACCACGGGAAGCACCAGCCGTTGCAATGGAACATCGGCAGCGTCCACAGATACACCGGATGCTTCTTCATGCCGCAGGTGACGACGTTGCCGACCGCGAGCAGCGCCGCGCCGCGGTGGTGATAGACGACGCCCTTCGGATCGCCGGTGGTGCCTGAGGTGTAGTTGAGCGAGATCGCGTCCCACTCGTCGCCGGGCGCCGCCCGCCGATAGTTTTCGTCGCCTTCCTTGAGAAAGTCTTCATATTCGAGCGCGCCGATGCGCTCGCCCTCGCCGGTGTATTCCGGGTCGTCGTAATCGATCACCAGGGGCTTCACCTTGGCCGCGGCGAGCGCCGGTTTCATGATCTTGGAAAATTCGCGGTCGGTAATGACGACCTTGGCTTCGCCGTGATCGAGCGAGAAGCCGATGATCGGCGCATCGAGCCGCGTGTTGAGCGTATTGAGGACCGCCCCCGTCATCGGCACCCCGTAGTGGCATTCGAGCATCGCCGGCGTGTTGGCGAGGAACACCGCGACCGTGTCGCCGCGCGCAATCCCGCGCTTGGCGAGCGCCGCGGCGAGCCGCTTCGAACGCGCATGGAAATCGCGATAATTCCGCCTGAGCTTGCCGTGAATGATCGCCGTATGGTCCGGAAACACCGCCGCCGCCCGCTCGAGATAGGAGAGCGGCGTCAGCGGCTGGAAGTTCGCCGGATTGCGGTCGAGATCGGTATCGTAGACGGACTTCTTCATTCGTGCGTCCCTCGTCCCCCGGTTTGGCCCTCAGTTTTATCCATTTCCATCCCGAGGGCCATCTCCCAGTTTGCCTTCGGCCTGATTTGATCGGGAGCAAAGACCGAAAAAAAGCGCTGGTGTTACAAGCCTTGGGCCGTACGGCCGAATTGACGACGCGTCCGCTCTTGCAAACTGCCGGGGCCGCCGCACAATCGGAAGAAACAACAGGCACCGTCGCCCTCGGGCATGCGCCCAAGACAAGGGATGACGGCCGATCACCTTCACGGGCGGGGTGACGGAAGGGGAGGACGCCATGGATGCCAAGACCAAGAGCCGCTATCCCGAAGTCTATGCGCGCTCGTTACGCGACCCGGAAGGATTTTGGGGCGAGCAGGCCGAAGCCGTCGACTGGATCGAGAAGCCGAAAAAAATCTTCGACAAGAGCGCCGGCGTCTACGGCCGCTGGTTCGCGGGCGGCGTGTGCAACACCTGCTGGAACGCCGTCGACCGCCACGTGAAGGCGGGCCGCGGCAAGCAGACGGCCTTCGTCTACGACAGTCCCGTCACGAACAGCAAGCGCACCATCACCTACGCCGAACTTCTCGACGAAGTGAAGGCATTCGCCGCCGTGCTCCGCGACTTCGGCGTCGCGCAGGGCGACCGCGTCGTGCTCTACATGCCGATGGTGCTCGAGGCTTTGGTTGCGATGCTCGCCTGCGCGCGCATCGGCGCCGTCCATTCGGTCGTCTTCGGCGGCTTCGCGCCG
>Ga0187780_10003688_pt1 | contig 11524 bp, 7 predicted proteins | sample 1015_Q2_SP10_20__FD_132429 | JGI IMG/M metagenome (GOLD analysis project Ga0187780, IMG submission 132429) | Tropical peat soil microbial communities from peatlands in Department of Meta, Colombia - 1015_Q2_SP10_20_MG | ecosystem: Environmental > Terrestrial > Soil > Wetlands > Peat | place...
GCGAGCGATCCGCTCGTATTCGAGCACGCCGCGCGCTTCTTTCTTGATCGTGATCTCGCCGGCAATGACTACGAGACCCGTCGTGACGAGCGTCTCGCAGGCCACGCGGCCATAGGGGTCGTGCTCCATGACCGTGTCGAGCACGGCGTCCGAAATCTGGTCGGCAATCTTATCGGGGTGCCCTTCGGTCACAGACTCCGAGGTAAACAGGAACTTCTCATGCACATGTGCCAAAACAGTCTCCTCCGAAGGCGTCGACCGCTCTAAGAACGATGTGGCAGCCCTTCTTATAAATGAACCGAAACTCGAAACGCTAGCATACGCTCGCTTGCAAGGTCAATCGTCTGCATGGAAAGGCCTTAAACCCGTGTCGAACGGAAAGATTCGCACGCGGAATGGCAGCGGCTCTAGCCTTCGAGCGAAGGGCGCGGCGCTGGATGCGGTTCTTTTCTGGGGCCCTCCCATGCAGACGACTGGCCGGCCGAGTAGCTTCGCACTTCGTTCGATTCAAAGCGCCCCGTTCGATACCCATGTCTAGCAGAAGTGCGCTGGAATCAGTGAATTCAACTTGGTACGAAGGTACCATTGTGAGGTCAGCTCTCACCACCTATACCTACCTATGGGGTCGTCCTAGGAGCGCGGTCCCGCTCCCCAAAATAGCTGCTCTTAAGGCCATGTCGAGCCGAACCGGCACGCTTCGTCCCAAGCAAAACGGTGCTTCGCGCCCACCCCTGGCGCCGGACAGGCCCGAGCCCGAGGGGCGAGCGGCCGCCGACGCACCCCTGGTCGACGCCGGCTTTGAACTTTTGTTCTCTAGCAATCCCCTCCCCATGTATGTTTTTGACCTTCACTCACTTGAGATTCTGGAGGCCAATGCCGCCGCGATCGGCTCCTACGGCTATTCCCGTGATGAATTCCTCGAGATGCGAATTACGGACATTCGCCCGTCGGAGGACGTAGCTCGCCTGCTGAAATTCATTGAATCGCAAGGCGAAGTCTCTGCCAGTCGAGGGGAGTGGCGGCACCAGCGAAAGAACGGCGAGATCTTCCCGGTGGAGGTTACCTCGCAACGAATTCGATTCGCCGGGCACGAGGCGGTACTCGGTGTAGCGCTCGACATCAGTGAGCGCAGGGTAGCAGAAGAGAAGGTGGCCAAGCACACGGCTTATATCCAGGGGCTGAGCGAGAACAATCCGCTCGCCATTGTGGCCCTCGACCTGGAACGCCGCGTGCAGATGTGCAACCCGGCTTTCGAGCGTCTGTTTGGTTATTCCGCAGAAGAGCTCCAGGGGCGGGTATTGGACTCGTTTCTTGCGCCCTCGGATCGTCAGGGAGAGATGCTGGACCTGATGGAGCGTGCCTTCGACGGTGAGATCGTTCGCGCTCAGAGCAAACGTCGTCGCCGGGATGGCTCGCTGGTCGATGTTCGGATCATCGGCGTGCCCCTGGTTGTCAGTGGCAAGCTGACCGGCGCTTTTGGGATGTACGAAGACATCACCGAGCAGCGCCGGGCCGAGGAAGCTCAACGGCGTGCCGAGAGAAAGTACGAACGCGTATTCGACAGTGCGGTCGAAGGATTTTTCGAATCAACCCCCGAGGGACGATTCCTGAAGGTGAATCCTGCGATGGCTCGCATTGCCGGCTATCGATCGCCTGCCGAAATGATTCACGCCATCAACGATACGGGCGCACAGCTCTACGCGGACGGCCAGGAGCGGCAACAGATTCTGCGGCGGCTCGACGAGCAGGGCGTTGTCGAAGGCTACGAATGCCGGATGGTGCGAAAGGGCGGCAGCACGATTTGGGTATCGCTCAATGCGCGTGCCCTGAGGGACAGCAACGGCAAGATCATCAGCCACGACGGGACCGCAGAAGACATCACGCGACGCAAGCGCTCCGAGCTTGAGCGGCAGGTTACCACCGATATCGTACGTGCCGTGAGTATCACGGACAATCTGGACGATCTGCTGCGGCGCATTCACTCGGCGCTCACCGAAGTCCTAGATGCAGACAACTGTTTCGTGGCCCTGCACGATCCCGCCACTGGCCTGTTTCATTTTCCCTTCTTCGTGGACAAATTCGATCCGCCTCCCCCTCCGCAGCGGTTGGACCGCAGCTGTACCGCGTACGTTTTTCGCAGCGGGCGTGCGGCGAGCATCCCGCAGGAGGAGTTTACGCATCTGGTCGACAGCGGCGAGGTCGAGCTGGTTGGTACGCCGTCTGCTTCCTGGCTTGGCGTTCCGTTGCAGACTCCCTCGAGCACGATCGGCGTCCTGGTTGTTCAGAACTATCATCGCGAAAATGCCTACGAGGAGCGAGACCTGCAGTTCCTTTCCTCCGTCGGCGGACAGATCGCACTGGCCATCGAGCGCAAACGCTCCGAGGAGAGAGTCCGCGAAAGCGAAGCTCGCCTTCGGGTTCTCGTCGAACAACTCCCGGCCGTCTTGTGGACGGTCGACAGAAACTTCTGCTTTACCTCGGCACTGGGCCAGGGGCTTGCGCAGCTCGGGCTGAAGCCAAACCAGATTGTAGGCATGTCGCTCACCGAGTATTTCGGCACCGAAGATCCATCCTTTCAGCCGATCTCAGCCCATCGCCGAGCGATCGCGGGCGAACGCGTCGCTTTTTCCCTCGAGTGGAAGGACAACTCCTACGCCTGCCATGTCGAACCGTTGCGAGATTCCACCGGGCGTGTGCAGGGCGCCATCTGCATGTCGCTGGACGTGACCGATCGCAAGAAACTAGAGGAGCAGTTCCGACAGGCGCAGAAGATGGAAGCGGTCGGCCGTCTGGCGGGTGGCATCGCCCACGATTTCAACAACTTGCTGATGGTGATTCAGGGTTACGCCGACCTACTGTCCGAGCGGCTGCCGGCGGGCGAGTCCCTGCGCCGCAATGCCGAGCAGATCCAGGGGGCGGCGCAGCGCGCGGCGGCGCTGACTCGCCAACTGCTTGCCTTCAGCCGTAAGCAGATTTTGGCTCCGAAGGTGCTGAACGTTAATTCGGTCGTTGCCGAGATGGAGAAAATGCTTCGTCGCGTCATCGGCGAAGACATCGAATTGCAAACCGTCTCGACCGACGACCTCTGGCTGGTCAAAGCAGACCGAAGCCAGATCGAACAAGTGATCATGAATCTCGCCGTGAACGCTCGCGACGCGATGCCGCACGGCGGCCGCCTCACGATTGAGACTGCGAACGTCGAGTTCGACTCCGCCGTGTCGAAAGCGGCAGCGGCCATCGGTCCGGGGAAGTACGTGATGCTCGCCGTCACCGACAACGGCATCGGCATGGATGAAAAGACCCAAGCGCACATTTTTGAGCCCTTTTTCACGACCAAGGAGAAAGGGAAGGGTACAGGCCTCGGCTTGGCCACCGTTTATGGTGTCGTTAAGCAGAGTGGTGGCTATGTGTGGGTCTACAGCGAACCCGGCCATGGAACCACGTTCAAGATCTATCTGCCGCAGATTACCGAAGAGGTTCTGATCGGCGCTCAGGAGCCGGTATTGCCGTCGCGTCAGATACCCAAAGGCTCAGAGGTGATCCTGCTTGTGGAGGACGAGGCAGGCGTGCGGGAACTCGCGCGCGAATACCTGGAGATGAGCAATTATACCGTGCTCGTCGCCGAGGACGGCCACACGGCGCTCGAACTGGCCGCGATGCACGCGGGGCCAATTCACCTCCTGATGACCGACGTGGTCATGCCAGGGATCGGCGGTCGCGAGCTAGCCGATCGAATGACCCGGCTCCGTCCCGGAATCAAAGTCCTGTATATGTCGGGCTACACCGAACAGGCCGTCAGCCAGCAAGGCATTCTAGGAGATGATGCCGTGCTTCTCCAAAAACCCTTCACTCTGGCCACGCTGGCCTCCAAACTGGGCGAAATCCTCGCCACGCAACCGGTTCGGTGAGCAGGCTTTCTCGGCTCCTTTTCACAGCGAATTCAGACGACGCCAAATAAGACCCCCGCTTCCCGGCCACTTTTTTTTGTGCCTCGGGTCCCGATGCTTTCAGAGAATGCTGACCGAGGAATCCGTCTGTGACGAAAGCGTAGCGTTGACGAAGAATCCTCCTGTGATCGGGTCCGGGATGTCGTAGAATCTCTTCGCGGCGTTCGTCGCGCAAGCGTGATGGTTCTTTCATCGGACGCACTCCCTTCGCCGGAAAAGCAGCTACTCGTTTGTTGTGCGCGCCCAAGAATCGACGCTGCTGCTGCCGACCAGATTCGGCAGCTTTTGAACTCTCCCGTCGACTGGGAACGCCTGTTTCTGGAAGCCGCGAACCAATCGGTAACGCCCCTGGTGTGCCGTCAGCTCTGCTTGGTTGCGTCCGATCAACTGGATTCAGCACGGCTAGAGCGGCTGAGGGAAGCTGGCCGCGGCTTCGCTTTGCGGAATCTGCTGCTGAGCGCCGAGTTGGTCAGGATCTTGAATCTGTTTCAGTCCGAAGGCCTTCAGGCGATTCCCTACAAAGGGCCGGTGCTGGCGATCGAGGCCTACGGCGACGTGGCACTCCGTGAATTTGAGGACCTCGATCTCATCGTGCGCCACCGCGCCATCGCCAAAGCAGACGAGGTCATGATCGGTCTCGGCTACTCGCCTAAGTTTCCCGGACTTGTTTCGGCGAACACCCGCGTGCTAGCCCCCGGCGAATACGTCTATCGCCACGAATCACGCCGCATGATGGTCGAACTCCACACCGAGCGCACGCTTCGCCACTTTCCGAGACCTGCCGACACTGATGATCTCTCGACGCGCCTCGTCGCGGTCCCAGTAGGCGGGCATGAGGTCAGAACCTTCTCACCCGAGGACACGTTCCTGCTGCTTTCGATCCACGGCTCGAAGCACTTCTGGGAAGAGTTGGCCTGGGTCGCGGATCTGGCTTGGTTCCTACACGCTTATCCCGATCTCGATTGGGACCAGGTCTTTCGCCGCGCGCAAGCGGTGCGCGCCCATCGCATGGTTACCATCAGCCTGGCGCTGGCCCTATGGCTTTCCAGCTCTCCGCCGGAGGAGCTCCTTGCCTACGTGCGGTCCGACCCCCTGGCGAACTCGATCGCTCGAACGATCGAGCACCGCCTGCTGGCGCGCTCGCCTCGCAACCTGGGAGCCATGGCACGTTTTCATCTCCGCCGGCACATGTTGGAGGGCTCGCTCGAGGGATGGCGGTATTCGCTGCGTTTGGCGACCCAACCCTCTGATGACGACTGGTCCGCCATGCCCTTGCCCCCTCCTCTCGTGCCGCTCTACGTGGCCCTTCGCCCGTTGCGCCTATTGCGCAAATATGGTGTTTCCGGCGCACCGCGCCTCGTGGATCGATTGCCAGCAAAACGCATCGAATAAGACTCGGCTCCCGTTCCTCGCGGTGAGCAGTTTCAGGAGGGTGCGCCATGGAACTCGGGCTTAGAGGCAAAGCGGTACTCGTGACCGGATCGAGCAAGGGCATCGGCCGCTCGATTGCACTCGCTTTTGCTCGCGAAGGCTGCCAGGTTGCGATCAACGGTCGGCACGCGAGTGAACTGGAGGCTGCCGCCGACCAGATGCGCGCCACGGGCGCCACCGTACACGTGGTCGTCGCCGATGTCACCCAAGCGGAAGGGGCACGACGCGCCGTGGTCGAGACGGTCGGCCGTTTCGGCACACTCCACGTCTTGGTCAACAACGCCGGCGGCATCGGACGTTTTGCGGCCTTCGACGAGCTCAGTGATGAGGAGTGGCTCGACGTGTTCAGGCTGAACGTTCTTTCCGCCGTGCGTGCGACGCGCGCCGCCCTTCCCTATATGCAAAAGCAGAAGTGGGGCCGCATCATTAACATCTCCTCTGAGTCGGGTACGCAGCCGGATCCCCTCATGCCTCATTACAACGCATCGAAATCCGCCCTCAACAGCCTCACCAAAAGCCTTTCCAAGGCCTACGGCAAGGACGGAATCCTCATCAACACGGTCTCGCCCGCCTTCATCCGCACGCCCCTGGTAGAAGAGATGTTCCAGCAGCAGTCGCGAGCGCGAGGCGTCTCGGTGGATGAGATCGAAAGAGTTCTGCTGCGCGAGTTTCGTCCGAATATCGTTCTAGGCCGTGCGGGCAGATCCGACGAAACAGCGGGGATCGTTGTCTTCTTGGCGTCCGAGCAGGCTTCGTTCATCACCGGTTCGAACTATCGCGTCGACGGCGGCTCTGTCGCGAGCCTTTAATCGCGACGTAACATCGGAAGCTTCGCCCCCTGGCCTTGGTGGGGTAAAATTGCGGTCCCATCGTTTAGGAGGTACGAAATCGTGATTCAGAACGTGAAACCGGTTGGCGTTGATGGCCAAGCCAGCCCGGCGGGAAATCCCCTGAAGGCCCTCAGTCAATTTGGGCAATCCGTCTGGCTCGATTACATCCGGCGGGACCTTATTTCGTCCGGAGAACTCGCGCGTCTCATAGAAGACGATGGTCTCCGCGGGATGACATCCAATCCTGCGATCTTTGAAAAAGCGATGGCAGGCAGTCCCGACTACCTTCCCGCCTTCGAGGAACTGACCAAGCGCACTGACCTCAGCGCCACGGGCATTTATGAGCAGATCGCGATTCGCGATATTCAGGATGCGGCCGACGTGTTGCGCCGCGTATACGACGGAACGAAGCGCCGTGACGGCTACGTCAGCCTAGAAGTCTCCCCACTGCTCGCGCACAAGACTCGCGAAACAATCGAGGAGGCCGTGCGTCTGTGGAAAGCGGTGGCGCGCGAAAATGTCATGATCAAGGTTCCGGGCACGCCAGAGGGGATTCCCGCCATTCGCGAGCTGATCGGCCGTGGCATCAACATCAATGTGACGCTGCTGTTCGCGCAGGATGTCTACGAGCGCGTCGCCGAAACCTACATGGCCGGCCTTACGGACCTCCTCGCCAGCGGCGGCGACCCCAGCCAAGTCGCCAGTGTTGCCAGCTTCTTCGTCAGTCGCATCGATACGCTGATTGACCATAAGCTTGGGGAGATGCTCAAGAACCCTGCGACCGGCCTGGACCCCCGACTGGTACGCAGTCTCGAAGGCAAGGTAGCCATTGCCAATGCGAAGCTCACCTACGCGAAGTATAAGGGGATCTTTAGCGGTAGTAGATGGCGAGCGCTGGCCGATCGTGGCGCCACCACGCAGCGTGTTCTTTGGGCCAGCACCGGCACGAAGAACCCTGCCTATAGCGATGTGCTGTACGTCGAGGAACTGATCGGCCCGGACACCGTGAACACGATGCCCCCCGCGACGCTCGATGCGTTTCGGGATCATGGCAAACCGCGGGCCAGTTTGGAAGAGCAAACGGAGGCTGCGCAAAGGACCATGGACGATCTTGCTCGTGTGGGCATTTCGATGAAAGCGGTTACCGACCAGCTCACCGAAGATGGCGTGAAGCTGTTCGCCGATGCATTCGAGCAGCTCCTCGCCGCCGTCGATCAGCGCGCGAAGCACGTTGCCGCCCAACCGGCATCGCGATGAGCGAGCCCGGCATGGCCGGACGGGCGACAAGGATGGCGCCTCCAAAATAGGCGGCCACCGGGAAGGGCCTCAGGAATGGACTCGTTCACCGCTCCCCCGTTTGGGCTGGATGGTCAGGGCCTTCCGGCCGGTCCCTGCACGATGGTGATTTTCGGCTCCTCTGGGGACCTGGCCAAGCGAATGCTCATCCCGGCGATCTACAACCTGGCGCGAAGCAAGCTCCTGCCTGATCAGTTTGCTGTCGTGGGAGTTTCGATAGAGCCATTTTCGTCGGAGGAGTTCCGGCATCGCGCCACGGAGAACATGCGGGAATTCTCGGCGGGTTCCGTCAACCAAGACAGCTGGGCGTGGCTGGTCAACCGCATGTATTACGTCGCAGGCGATTTTCGCGATGCTGGCCTCTACGCCAAGTTAAACGAAACGCTCGAGCAGGTCGAGAAGGATGCGGGCACCGAGGGGAACTGCCTTTTCTATCTGGCCATCAGTCCAGAGTTCTTTCCCGTGGTTGTTCAGCATCTCGGCCAGGCGGATCTCACTCGGGAGGATGCCCACACTTGGAGACGCGTGGTCATTGAGAAACCTTTCGGACACGATCTTCCTTCGGCCATCGCGCTCAACGGTTCCATCGGGCAGGTTCTCAAGGAAACCCAGACCTATCGCATGGACCACTACCTCGGCAAAGAGACGGTGCAGAACCTTCTGGCCTTCCGCTTCGCCAATGGCATCTTCGAGCCGGTGTGGAACCGTCGCTATGTCGATCACGTGCAGGTTACGGTCGCCGAGGAGCTCGGCGTCGAACTGCGCGGAGGCTACTACGAAACGGCTGGTGCCCTGCGTGACATGGTTCCGAACCACATCTTTCAGCTGATCACCCTCACCGCCATGGAGCCGCCGATTTCATTCGAAGCGCAGGCCGTACACGACGAGCAGATCAAAGTCCTGCGGGCGATTCAGACCTTCAGCCCGGAGCGCGTGTTAGACCACGCCGTTCGGGGGCAATACGGCGAGGGCATGATTGGGAACAAGCACGTGCCCGCTTATCGCGCGGAGCCTCACGTTTCGCCCGATTCCCAGACTCCGACCTACGTGGCCATGGCCCTGCAGATCGACAGTTGGCGCTGGGCCGGTGTTCCGTTTTATCTTCGCACCGGCAAACGCATGACCCGGCGTGTCACTCAAATCGTGATCCGCTTCCGCCGCCCGCCACTGGTGCTGTTCCGCAAGACTCCGGTCGACAGCGTCACGCCGAATGAGCTGGTCATCAATATTCAACCCGATGAAGGAATCTCCCTGAACTTCGAGGCCAAGGTGCCTGGACCCGTCGTGCGCCTCGGCGCCGTGAACATGGATTTTAAATACTCCGACTACTTTGGCACGACTCCGTCGACCGGGTACGAGACCCTGATCTACGACTGTATGATGGGGGATCCGACTCTGTTTCAGCGTGCCGACATGGTCGAGGCGGGTTGGTCGGTTGTTCAGCCCGTGCTGGATGTGTGGAAGGCACTTCCCCCGCGCGATTTTCCTAACTACGCGGCGGGCAGTGGCGGACCGCCGCAGGCCGATGAGCTTCTGCGTCGCGATGGCCGCGAGTGGCGCGACTCCGCTCGCAGTACTGCGCATCCGGCCGCGGCCGTGGCCTCTTTTTTCCGGCCCGCCGGCACTTAGTTTGCCAGCCCGATACCAGCGAGGGGCTCGGCTCGAAAGCCGAGGAGGGAAACCGCTGCTTGATTGATCTTGGGCCCCTGTCGCGCCGTCCCTTTTTGCTATAATCCAGCACATCGTTACCGAGATTCCGACTCAGTAAAAAAGCAACGTATGGACTTCGATCACCTGGTCACTTTTGTCGAGATTGCCAAGCAGGGGAGTTTTTCGCGCGCGGGACAGAAGCTGTACCGCTCTCAGCCCGCGGTCAGCGCGCAGATTCGGCAGCTGGAACAGGAGTATGGCCAGAAGTTGTTCGACCGCGTCGGAAAATCTGTGCGGCTTACGGTTGCAGGCGAAACGCTGCTGGAATATGCCGGCAAGCTTTTGACGCTTCGCAACGAGTCCCTACGGGCCGTGGCGGATCAATCCAGCACGCCGCACGGCACTCTGGCCATTGGCGCCAACGAAGCCACGTGCCTGTACGTGCTGCCGGACATTTTCGCGGAGTATAGCCGCCGTTTTCCGGGCGTGCAGATCAGCATCTACCGGAACTTCAGCCACAAGGTTCTGGAGAAGGTCGAGGATGGCACCGTAGACGTGGGAATCGTCACTCTGCCGGTGAAGTCTCCGAGCCTGAAAGTCCACTCGATCTTCCGCGACCGCCTGGTGCTGATGGTCAGCCCCTCCAACCCGCTCGCGTCCTACAAGACCGTGCGCACGAGTGATGTGGCGGAGCAGCCTTTGATCTTCCCGAAGATGGGATTCACGCGCCAGGTGCTCGACAAGCAATTTCGTCCGTTCCGTTCACGCCTGCGGATCACCATGGAGCTAGCGAGCGTCGGCATGATCAAGCGCTTCGTCGCCGCAGGCCTTGGGGTATCGGTCATCAGCGAGAGCTTCGCGCAGGACGAGGTTCGCGCGGGCCAGGTCAAGTTGATCCCCATCTCTGACATGGAGGTGTGGCGGGAGCTGGGCCTCGTCTACCGGCGCGACCGCACCCTTCCGCGCTCGGCTTCCGCATTTGTTGCGCTCGTGCGCAATGGCGTCGACGCCGCCCAGGCCGAGCATCCCGAGGGTGCCCGCGTCGCCGGTCATCACCGCTAGTTCCGAGGTGTGTGTTTCCCTCACATCTTGGCTACGATGGCCCGCAGGAGGACGGCTATGGTATCGACCTCGTTTAAGAGTGCCTCACGAACTCCGTTGCGGTCGGTTCTGAATCCGCAAGGACAGCCCACGGGAGTGTTTGAGCCGTTGTCCATGGCGCCGCGCCTGGACACTTTGCGCGGTAAGACGGTCTATGTCGTTGACATCGGGTTCGCGGGCGGCTACGAGTTCCTCGAGGAGCTTGCAGGCTGGTTCTCGCGCAACAGGCCTGACACGAAGCTCGTGCTGCGGCGCAAGCGCGGCAACATGTTTCTAGACGATCCCGAACTATGGGCTGAAGTAAGGCGAGAGGGCCACGCCGTGATTTTCGGTGTCGGCGGTTGAGACGGATGTTCGGCGAGTGTCGCCGAGCACTGCAGGAAGCTCGAACATGCTTTCCGAATCCCCACCGCCCCGATCACGACGGCGCGGTTCTCTGACTTTATCGAGCGTGACTCGCGCAATCACGGAATGAACCTGCGCTTCAGTTTTACCCCCTTTCCCGTGGTGGGGATGCCGCGAACCACGCTGCGGCGCTACATCGAAGGCGATGATCCCGTATCCGGGAAATCGTTCACGCGAGAGCTCATCGCTTCGCTGACCGAGCCTCTAACGAGCCGGGAAACGGCCCCGGTGAGGCCGAGCCGGACCCCACGTCCGAGGCTCGTCGAAGCGGCGACGGAAGAGGAGATCGGGCGCCTGTTTCTGGAAAACGGATGGACCGACGGCCTGCCGATCGTGCTGCCCAGCGAAGAACGGGTGGCGGAAATGCTCACTGGCACGAGTCACGGCCCGGAGGAAGTGGTCGGGCGCATGACGGTGACGACGACGCAGGAACGAATCGAGTACACGGTCGAAAAAGTCGCTGTGAACGCGGTGATGGCAGGGGCCGGCCCGGAGCATTTCCCGGTGATTTTAGCGATCGCTGCGATGCAGGAACCGGCTTTCCCCAGCTCCACCACCTCGTTTGCTCGCATGGCCGTGGTGAACGGACCGATTCGGAATGAGATCGGTATGAACGCGGGAATGGGTGCGCTCAGCCCCTTCAATTACGCGAATTCTGTCATTGGGCGAGCCTGGACCCTCATGACCATCAACCTCGCCGATGCCCGCCTGGGCGAGACGTTTATGGCGTCGCAAGGCCACAACCTCAACTACAACAACATGTGCTCGGCCGAGAACGAAGAGGCGAGCGTCTGGGAGCCCTTCCACGTCGAGAAAGGGTTCCGAGCTGATCAAAGCGTCGTCAGCCTGTTTCGCGGCTGGAGC
>Ga0187780_10003690_pt1 | contig 11522 bp, 10 predicted proteins | sample 1015_Q2_SP10_20__FD_132429 | JGI IMG/M metagenome (GOLD analysis project Ga0187780, IMG submission 132429) | Tropical peat soil microbial communities from peatlands in Department of Meta, Colombia - 1015_Q2_SP10_20_MG | ecosystem: Environmental > Terrestrial > Soil > Wetlands > Peat | place...
ATTATTCATAATACTGATTGATTGAAGTAAATTAAATACAAGTACAGGTTCCATTACGTTCAATTCTAATTGACCTGCTTCAGAAGCTAAACAAATTGTATGGTCATTTCCGATTACTTGGAAAGCAATCTGATTAATAAGTTCTGCCATAACTGGATTGACTTTTCCTGGCATGATTGAAGAACCCGGTTGGCGTGCTGGCAAGCTAATTTCACCAAGTCCGGCACGTGGACCAGATGCCATTAATCGTAAATCGTTCGCAATTTTAGACATATTCATCATGCAGACCTTAAGTGCAGCTGAAACTTCTGTATAAGCATCAGTATTTTGCGTTGCATCAACTAGATGTTCTGCGCCTTCAAGAGGTAGTCCACTAATTTCTGCTAGATTTTCCACTACATATTCAATATATTGTGGGTCTGCATTTAAACCTGTTCCTACTGCCGTAGCTCCCATATTCACTTCATATAGATGTTGGCGTGTTTGTTTAATTCGCTTAATGTCTCGTTCAATTACTCTACTATAAGCTTCAAACTCTTGACCAAGACGAATAGGTACAGCATCCTGTAGATGAGTTCGTCCCATTTTGATTACATGGTCAAATTGCTTCGCCTTCATTTTGAATGTATCTAGCATATGATTCATTGTTACTAGTAACTTCTCTAACAAACTAAGAGTTGAAATGTGAATCGCAGTTGGGAACGCATCATTCGTAGATTGAGACATATTCACATGTGTATTCGGACTAATTTTACCGTATTCACCTTTATCATAACCTAAAATCTCAAGAGCACGGTTTGCGATAACTTCATTTGCATTCATATTCATTGAAGTACCAGCGCCACCTTGAATTGGATCGACTATAAAGTACTCATGCCATGCGCCTTCAATAATTTCATCTGCAGCTTTAACAATCGCTTCACCAATCTCTTCATTTAAGCGCTCAACTTTCATATTTGCTAGTGCAGCTGATTTTTTAACAATTGCTAACGCTTTAATCATTTCTTCATGAATTCGGTAGTGTGTGATTGGAAAATTTTCTTTCGCTCTTAACGTCTGTACTCCATAGTAAACACCAACTGGAATTTCTTTTTCCCCTAGAAAATCTTTTTCAATTCGGTATTCTTTCTCTTTAATCATAAATTTCTCCTACCCTCTTTTAAATTCTATAATGTAATGTCTTTTGCAATTGGAGTTTCCATCAATTCTTTTACTTTTTGTGGATCCTGTGTTTTACCTAAAACCCACATCAATTTAGGAACAATAGCTTCAGTATTCATATTCTTGGAACGAATGATGACATCTTGATTTACTTTTCGTCCCACTTCATATATATCCATTTCTTCTCCTTCTTCTAGACATTGGGTAGTAATGACAATCGATATTCCACAATCAGATAGTTCATTTAATTTCTCTAAAATATTCCTCTCATGAAATGGAATGCCACCGCTTCCATAACTTTCAATTACAATACCCTTGTAAAGATTTTTCATAGAATCGAAGAACTCAGGCTTTATACCTGGAAATAACTTAACTAATGAAACATCTGTACAAAGAGAAGTATCTAATTTAGGCTCTTTATTTTTTAATTTATTAACATGATTATAATAATGAATTTCATCTGTATTTATAGAAGCAACGTAAGGATAGTTTATACTTTCAAACGCATCATAACTTTTCGTTCTAAGTTTAATAGCTCTTGTTCCCTGTATCACTCTTCCATCAAAAACTACATATACTCCACCGATTTCTTCACATGCAAATCGAATTGCATCAGAAATATTTCTTTTCGCATCTGTTTTCTTAAAAGCAATCGGGATTTGAGAACCTGTAATAACAACTGGCTTTGACAAATCTTGTAACATATATGAAAGGGCAGCTGAAGTATAAGCCATGGTATCAGTTCCATGGGTAATCACAAAGCCGTCGTAATCATTGTAATGTTCATAAATAGCTTTAGCCATTTGGATCCAATATTCTGGTTGTATATTTGTGCTATCAAAATTCATTAATGATTTTGTATCTATTCGACAGTATTGCTCTAGTTCTGGTAAATACCTTAAAAGATCCTCAGCCTCCATTTTAGGAGTTAGACCATTTTCTCCCTCTAATGAAGCAATTGTTCCCCCAGTAGTGAACAACATCAGTTTTTTCAATTTCATGAACCCCTTTAAAATATATTAAGTTTGAAATGAAAATTTTGTTCTCAATTCGCGTACTTTACTTGTATTATAATAATATGTTAAAGATAAATCAAACAAAAAATTATTCATTTCGCGTACATTTTATTTCCTTAAGATGGTAGAATAATATAAATGAAATTAGAGGAGCGAGGGCAGATGATTAACGAGAGATTAAAAATACTAAGGAAAAGGAAAAAATGGTCTTTACAATACATAGCTGATCATCTTGGAATTGCTAAGAGTACATATGCAGGGTACGAGTCAGGTCATCGTCGTCCATCTTTAGAAGCCATTCATTTAATTGCTGATTTATTTAATACGTCAACTGATTATCTTCTTGGGAGAGTTGATGAACCTACCTTTAAACCAAAAGGGAAAAACATCCAGTCCTCTCCGCCTATTGAATTAACGAATCTTCCATGTCTGGATTTAACGATTGATGGAGAGACTCTTTCTGACGAAGAAATGCAGCATTTTATTGCTTTTATTAGAGCTAAAAGAGCTTTGGAAAAACAGACATTATAAATTTCCTTTACGTCTAAAAAACAAAAAATGCCTTCCTTCTCAATCATTTAGGCCAGGCATTTTTCACTATATATCTATCATTTTTTAATCATCTTACTCTATAAAACAATTATATTCTCTACTAGGTTCCAGTCCTTTTCCTCTCATAAAATCAAGTACGACTTCAGATGAAGAAATCCCTCCCCTAGCCCCCATAATAGTAACAGAACGGGCTGCAGCTGCATTTGCAAAATTAGCAACCATTATTAAATTATTACATTTATTCAGTGCATAGATAAAGGAACTGCAAAATGTATCCCCAGCACCTGTCACATCTACTACATCCACAGGGATACCTTCTACAAATACAGTCTGATCTTTCGTATGAACAGAGCAGCCTTCCTCAGCATGAGTAACCACGACCACTTCTGTTCCATAACTTAACAATTGAGATATTGCTTCCTCATCTGATGAATCTTTTCGATAGACATCAAATCCTATCTGATTAAAAAATACAATATCCATTTCCTTGAAAAATAGTTCGTCTCCCGCTTCAATATGTCCTACATCAAGATCATAAACCATTTTAGCACCTGATTCACGAACCTTCTTAATAATATCAATTGCATTCATATTTCCACATCGTAGTGGCCTAATCTCTCCAATTGTTGTGTAAACATACTTAGCTTTACACATTGCATCTATTATCTCCTGAGTAATTTCGATCTGCTGAATTCCTAAGGTAGGAATAATTAATGTATGTTCACCCTCTGCTAAAACTATAATGTTTTTTGCATCTGGTAAACTATCATCATATAAGACATAGCTAGTGTCGATTCCTTGTTTTTGTAAATCTGTAAGTAAACTTTGTGTTATTTTCCCACTATTCAAGAGTGAAAGAAAATAGACTGATTCATTATATGCATTATAAACGCTAGCTGCATTCGCAATACTTCCACCCATTTGAGGTTTCAATATTTCAACAAGCACTTTATCACTAATTTTCGGCCAGTACGGTGCTCTGTAATATTCATCAAGTGCAACGTCTCCTATGAAAAAAGAGTAGTCATTGTCCATACGATACACCTCCAGTATGTATTTGCTCATTCCTATTGTTTTTAAATTTGATATTTTACTAAAAGGCAAAAATACATTATTTATGTTTTCATAAACTAAATTTTCATTTTTTTACATTTAATTGATCTCGGAATTTTTGTAACTCGCTTATGAAATAGTGAACATGTTCAACATTTACATTTCCATTGTCTTTATAATTATCTTTCAAATAACTCCCAATAATTGCTCCATCAGCTAACTCAAGTTGACTGCTACAATTTTCTGCTGATAATCCTGCTCCAACAATTAGTGGGAACTCATCTCCAATTATTGCTCTAAATTCATTGATTTTATCTAAATTTGTTTCGATTCCCGTACCTGTTCCAGTCACTACGATCGCGTCACATCTTCTCATTCCAATTTTCAAATCTTCTTCTAATGTTCTTCCTGAAAGATAAGGCTGATATTTAAATCTAACCCCTCCAAGAACAAAAGCATTCGTTTGTTCTCTCATTTTTTGAATGAATTCATCATACATTTCATCCTTATCAATTTCCAAGTGGCCAGATACTGAATCGATTTGAATAAACTTAGCTTCATATTTATTAGCTAGCTCAAAACCTCTTTTGTCATCGTCTAGAATATTTACCCCATAAATAATATCTTTTCGTTCTTTATAAATATACTTTAGTACTTTCTCTACATCCTCTGGACTGCCAAAATAATTTTCAATAATTACTGCATCAATCCCATTTTCAATTAATTGATCTATTTCACGCTTTGCAATCTCTAACTTTTCTTCAGTGTTTTCACCTTTTAAGTGAATCATTCCTAATATAGGCTTAACAGTTTTGAAAAGCTCTAAAAAATTCCTTTTTTTATTACTCATTTTCATCCTCCCCCTAAAATAAAATATAGTTTTCTATTTACTAATACTTAGATAAAAGTTCCACAATTTCATTTCTAAAAAGAATGTTTTCACCGAAGCCAATTTCACTTGCGAGTTCGCCAATTTGTGGCTTTTTTATTTTTGCTTGTTTTATAATGTCATGATTTGAAAATATATCTGTAGCGGATCCATCTGCAATGATCTGTTTATTTGCCATAGTTACTACTCTTGAAAAGTTGTCAGCAACAAACTCCATGTCATGAGTGATCGTTATGACACTCTTACCTTCATCTTTCAAGATATCCATAAGAGTTGATAGAACCTTAATTCCATGCATATCTTGACCAGCTGTAGGTTCATCCAAAATGATATATGGTGTTTCAATTGCTAAAATAGCTGCAATTGAGATAAATTTTCTTGTTGAATATGGAACGTCATATGGATTCATTTCTAAATACTCACTCATACCCGTTAATTCAACAGCTCTGCCTACACGACGATCAATCTCTTTTTGATCAAGCTTTAAATAGCGCAACATATACTCAATTTCTTTTTTAACATTACTATTAAAAATTTGATCATCTGGGTTTTGAAATACATATCCTACAAATGCTGATATTTGTGCAGTTGTTTTATCTTTCGTATTTATTCCATTAACAAGTACATCGCCTTTTGTTGGTTTATTTAATCCATTCATAAGCTTTACTGCTGTCGTTTTTCCTGCCCCATTTTGCCCAACAATAGCTACTCTTTCTCCACTTTCAATTAAGAGATTTAGATTTTCATTGGCAACAAATCCATTTGGATATGCAAACGTTACATTTTTTAATTCAATTGCTCCCATTTACACATCCCATCCTTTTCACGATTTGCTCTTTAGCCTGTGATTTAGTAATCGTAATATATTCAAATGGCTGATCTAGTCTATTCATATCATGACTTAATAACGCAACCTGTGGCATTGCTACGTCTAGTTCTAATAATGCCTTATTTGAAAAAACCTCCATCGGTGTTCCATTATCAACAATTTGTCCATTATTCATGACTAACACTTCATCAGAATACTCACCGATTAAGTCAACTTTATGTTCGACTAATAAGATCGTTTTCCCCTGTTCTTTCAACATGTCGATGATCTCGAATACATCAGAAGTGCTTTCCGGATCAAGCTGCGACGTAGGTTCGTCTATCACAAGAATATCGTTATTCATCGCGATAATTGATGCAAACGCGACTCTTTGACGTTGTCCCCCTGAAAGATTGTTTGGATTTTTCTTTATTAAATCTTCAATCTTTAAGAGCTTAACTACCTCAATTATCCTTTCAATCATTTCATTTTTTTCAATCCCAAGGTTTTCAAGCCCTAAAGCGATTTCCTCTAAAACTGTATCTTTTACACCACTTATTTGAGTAAATGGATTTTGAAAGATATAGCCAATTTTTGTCGATAAAAGATTACTGTCCCAATTACGAACATCTTTTCCTTCAATTAATACATCACCAGAAAGATCACCTTGATAAAAATGTGGAATTAATCCTCTGACTAGGTTACAAAGTGATGTTTTCCCTCCACTGTTTGGACCGATAATTCCGTAAAACTTCCCTTTTTCAAAAGTAAAATTTATATCTTTTAAAGCAAAGAAATCTGTAAGAGGATATTTATAAGAAACATTCTTTAACTCTATGCCATTCATTAAATCAACCTCCAAATGATGAACAGAATAAGAGAAATATTTATTAACAATACCATCATTTTTTCCCATAAAGGAAATTGACGAAGCTCACTCATATGAGTGTTTTTTGTTGGTGAAGAAAATGCTCTGGCATCCATAGCAATAGCTTTCTCTTCTGTGCTTGAGATCGCCCCTAATAGAAGAGGTCCCATAATCGGCATGAACGCTTTTACTCTTTGGAATATTGTTCCTTCAGTTTCAATCCCTCTTGCTTTCTGCGAGTCCATAATTAACTTAGCCCTTTCTCCAAGGTCAATAATGGACTGTAAAGAACTTAGAATAATATACGTTGCAGAGTGCGGTGCACCTAATTTTTCTAAAGCAAACATTAAGTCCTTTGCTCGGGTTACTTTACTATACAAGACAAGAGAACCACATAAAGAAACAACTAGAGTCGAAAACCAAACTCCTTGATTGACCCCCTCTTGAGTAATATTAAAAACCAAAAAGCTAAATAATGTATTCTTACCTGGGATAAACATCGCTCTCATAATAAACAGTAAGGAACCAATTAATAATCCTAATTTAATGTAGATCTTTGCAAAGCTATAAAACTTCCCTGCTATAGCTGCTATTAAAAAGTATAAGATAATGATACATACACTGACTTGCCAACTTTTCGAAATGATTGAAAAAATTGCGATGGCAATAACTAAATTTAATTTTGTTAATGGATTGAGATCTAAAAACCAGTTACCTGTCAGTTGAGGTTTATTAAAAGAAAATACATATTCATAATCCATATACAGCTCACCTTCCATTTGAATAAGATGAAGTCTAGACACTGACATATTACAGTCGAATATCGTATATAAGGAGAGTGACCCTACTCATTTTTATATAGAGTAAGGGACTCCCCCTTCATACTGAATTAGTGTCACTAAATTATTTATCAATAAAAAGTTCACCTTGCGGAAGCTTCACTAAATTTCTCTTTGGAATACTCTTTAGAATAAAAAACACAATAATCAAAGTCGGAATTTTATCTAATAAATCAGCACATATCTCAGAAATATACGCTCCAGCTTGTACAGAAAAACCTACTTTCATCAACATACCAGTAATCATTCCAGTGGTTCCTGCTCCAAGTCCACCAAACATAAGGACTGTTATAGTAGCACCTAGTCCCCCTCCAATTGCAGCAAATCCAATAGAAGCTACAATTGTTTTCCATAAACTTTTAAAAACACCTCTTCTTGCTAAAAACCCTGCAAGTAAACCAAAAAGAATATTTAACCATATATAAGCAAGTGTAGTTGGATTAGTAACCGAGATTGTTACATTTGTAATTACTCCAACGAGTGCCCCAGGAATACCTCCACAAAGTGCACCTACTACAATTGTTCCGATTGAATCAAGATAGATTGGAAGTTTTAGCAATAACACAATTTGTCCACCAATAAAGTTAACCGCAATACCAATAGGAATTAAGAACATTGTTAATTTAAAATTATTTTTCATAAACTACCCTCCCAGTTTTTTGAAGATTGAATTTTCTGATATTTTAGTATAAAAAAATTAATTGATCTCTGTCATAATATTAAAATCAAGATTCGGTGCGTAAATTATTTTTACCTTCTCAATTTCAATATTATTTTGGTCAAAAATACTACCTTCTGCTTTTAGTAATGCATGTTCAGTTTCATTAATTTCTAATATTTCTCTAGTTTGTTGATCAATTATTTCTGGCCTTAGTGAAATTTCTGTCCGTTTAGGAAAAATGTTATATTTTTCTCTAAATACTTGATAAAGTGATACCTTTTCAAAATCGTATTGATCTAGACCAGGGAATAAACTAGCAGGAAGTAATGAAGTATCGATCATTAAATAGGTGATTTTATCTTCCTTTTTAACCCCCCGTGTCCGAACCAGCTTATAGTATTCTACTCCATCAATTGAAACGTTACTTTTCTCTAAAACTTTTGAATAACCAATTTCTTTTCTACTATTTAAATAATCAGTAAATCCACCAAAATTCGTAATACTATACTTTAATGGACTTAATAAAACTAATGTCCCTTTACCACGTACTTGTTGAACTAATCCATCATTTACTAATAAAGAAATTGCATTTCTAACTGTTCCCCTCGTAGTTTGAAACGCTTTCATAACTTCTGTTTCTGAAGGGATAAATTCCCCTTGCTTATATTCCCCATCCAATATTTGCTCTCTTAATTTTCGATACAATTGAACGTAAAGAGGAATATAATCACTCTTATCTAACAACAGATAACCCCCTACTTTTTCTATCTGTACACTTATGTGTACAAGTTAATAGTACAATTCATTTTTTATTCAGTCAACTAAATTTTCTTAAAATTTAAAATTTCAGTTTAATCTTTTAAAAACTAAAACAAATAATGCTTCCCCTATACAATTAGAGGAAGCATTCCTTTAAAATATATTTTTGTAAATTAATGTATTCATTCGTTTTGGCAACATAAAAGATGAATTATAATCAATCAACTTGATTGATTATTTACAAATTCCATCTTCCAACTAAAATAATCATTGTCTGGATTTTTTTCATATCGTAAATTTGCATCAAATTTATTTCCCTTTTTACTTGTTAAACCTTTTACTGTGGCTACCCCATTTTTCAACAATGCTTTTACTATCGTTTTTGTTGGCTTTTTTTTCATTGTAGCTAAAAACTTATCATTTTTCCAAATGACGAATTTACAACCATTTTTCCAATTACTACATCCAAATCCTTTTTGTCCTTCTATAATTCCATGCCCACAAATAGGACATTTACCAAGTACCTCAATTGTTTTTTTATCATTCGACATTTCATTAATAATAACATCTTTTTCATTCTTAATTTTTTCTACTGCTGTTGAAGTAAAATTAAAAATGACATTTAGAAAAGAGTCTTTTGTAAATTTTTGTTTTTCGATATCTGATAGGGTTTTCTCTAATCGTCCCGTGAATTCTAAATCAAATAATTCTGTAATAGGAAATGTTTCAACTAACCTCTTCCCTACATCTGAACAGATTAAATTTTTATTTTGGGTTTCAATATAGCCCACATCTTTTAATTTTTTGATTGTTTCCGCTCTTGTTGCTGGAGTCCCGATACTGTATCCACTTAATATCGCAGCCATTATTTCTTCACTTTCCTCATCATCTTTTCCTTTTCCACATGTTTCCATGATTCTTAGAAGAGTTTTTTCAGTATGATGTTTCGGTGGTTTCGTAACATGAGATGAAATTTTATGATCTATTATATCTACCGAATCATTTTTATTGACAAGTGGTAATAAGGTATCCTTTGATTCAATTTTTTCAACTTTCTTCCATCCTTCAACTAATTGAACTTTCCCTTTTGAAATAAAATGTCCTTTTATTTCTGGATGATTTATTTTTGTCGTAATTTTAGTTTCTTCATATTCTGCAACAGGCATAAATTGCATAATAAATCGATTTTTAATGGATGTGTAAACAATTTCTTCGTCTTTCGATAAAGATTTTGGAATTAGATAAGTCGGAATGATTGCACTATGACTTTCAACTTTTGATGTATCAAACACACGTTTTGTATTGATAAACTTCACTTCTTCTTCATAAGGTAAGCCCTTCTTTAAAATTCCAAGAACCTTTGCAGCTCGATCTACAAGACTTTCCTCTAAAACAACGCTCGATGTTCTCGGATAGGTAATATATTTTTTCTCATACAGAGATTGGGCAACTTTTAAGACTTTATCAGACGTCCATCCTTTGTATTTACTAGTTATAAAACCTTGTAAATTAGATAAGTTGAATAAATATTGCGGGTATTCCCTCTTTCTTTCAACTTGTTTATCTAAAATGAAAGCTGTTTGGTTAGTAAGAGCTTTTTCTATCTCATCCAAAATTTCTTTACTCTTAAACTTTTCTTCTTCCTTCTCAACATATCCGCCTTCGAATACTTTATTATCTTTTGTTTGAAAAGTTGCGCTTAGTTTAAAGTAAGTATCAGGAACAAATTGTTCAATTTCCTTATCTCGATCATAAATAATTTTTAAGGTTGGTAAAAGAACCCTACCAATGTTTAAAGCTTTGCCTTTTCCTTTTTGATATTTTAATGTTGAAACAGAAGTTAAATTAATTCCAATTACCCAATCAGCCCATTGTCTACTAATTCCAGCATCTTGAAGTGGTTTTAGTTCTGTGTTGGGTTTAATGTTTTGTAGTCCATTTAAAACTTCATCTGGTGTCCATTCATTTAATAACAAACGGTATACTTTTTTATCCGTTTTAAGATTATAAATAATCATATCTCCAATGATTTGTCCTTCTCGATCAAAATCACATGCAGATATAATCATATCAACATCATTTCTCTTAATTAAGCTATAAATGATTTTCAATTGCTTTTTAGCACCTAAGTCTTCTTTTTCTCTATTACGAGGGTCACTTTTTACTTTATATCGAAATTGAGGTGGGATAAAAGGAAAGTTTTCCATTTTCCACCTTACCATTTTTTCATCGTAGTCTTTTGCATCGTATAATTGCAATAAATGACCGAATGCCCATGTAATAAAATAACCATTCCCTTCAAAATAGCCATCTTTACGATCCTTAATTTTTAAAGCATCTGCAATATTTTTAGCAACAGATGGTTTTTCTGCAATAATTACCCTATTCAATGAATTTCCTCCTTGAAAAACCACTTTAAACCTGATGTATTTCAATCATTGTGATTAATAATACTACACTTAAATTTCACTTGTTCTGTATACGTCCTTTATTATTTTATAATAGAATCAAGTAATAAGTAATATATAAATACCAATATCATTTTTTAGTGCTATTTATTTTTGATTGTTTTCGTATACATTGTTGATATTTCAGTATGTGTATGTTAATTTCCACTCCAGGATGCTCGCTTTCCTAGGGGCGTGAGCTGAGCCTCCTCGTCGCATACGCTCCTGCGGGGTCTCAGCCTTCACGCATCTCCCACAGAAGCCTGGGCACCCTTCCGTTCCAATCAACTTCTGTCTTTAACTTGATATAACCTAAAAACAACAATCCTTAAAAAAAGAGTCTACTTTTCATGTCACAAAAGCGCTTACTTGATTTATTTTTCAAAAAGTTATATAATGACTTCAACATTTATAAATGCTAAAATTTGTAAATGAAAATTTTTAACACGCAACACGTGGTTCGTTTGGA
>Ga0187780_10003691_pt1 | contig 11521 bp, 13 predicted proteins | sample 1015_Q2_SP10_20__FD_132429 | JGI IMG/M metagenome (GOLD analysis project Ga0187780, IMG submission 132429) | Tropical peat soil microbial communities from peatlands in Department of Meta, Colombia - 1015_Q2_SP10_20_MG | ecosystem: Environmental > Terrestrial > Soil > Wetlands > Peat | place...
ATTGTAAAGGCTTACAAAAAAATCTAATGTAACCTATGAATAAGTCACCTCCTTGAAATATATTAAAAAATATTAGTAATGATGTCATTACCAGTTTATGTTAGTATACCACCTCTTATTCATATCCTAAATACAAATTTATTTAATTTTCAAAAAATTAAATCGACAAATTTTAACAAACTTTTTTTACCTACTAGAAAACCATAATAAAAAGTAGTTTAGGATTTTACTTGTTGCTATTTTAGAATGGGTTAGTTGATTACAACTCCATGTTGCTCCCTTTCCGTGGGGCGTGAGCTGAGCCTCCTCGGCATGCCTGCAGGGGTCTCCGCATTCCCGCTATTCCCACAGGAGTCTCGCACTTTCGCCCGAATCAACTTCTGAATCATAACAAGCACATCTAAACTAGTATTTTGGTCATTATAAAGTCCGTTTGTTCTTCATCACCCATATAAAAAGAGTGGGATCCAGTTTGAACAAACCCCATTTTCTTATAAAAAGCAATAGCATTTTCATTTTTTTCCCATACACCTAGCCAAATTTTCTTTTTATTACATTCCATCGCAATTTCCATTACTGTAGTTAACAGATATTTACCAAGTCCATGTTTTTGAAAATGATTCTTTATATAAATCCTCTCGATTTCAAGTGATTCATCACCCATGTTTTCAGACTGAGCATCATTGATATTGACCTTTAAATAGCCAGCGACTTCATTATTAAAATAAACAAAAAAGAATTGTGAAGAAATATTGGTTAATTCTTCTTCTACTTGTTTTATGTTAAATGCTCTTTCCAAATAGGCATTCATATTTTTAGGTGAATTCTGATCCTTAAATGACTCGTTAAATGTTTCATAACTGATTTCTTGAAGTTTGTGTGAATCTTCTAATGTACATTTTTTAATATTTATAGACATTTATATAGGTCCTCCTTTATCATTCAATAATTTCTCTTGTTTCCCTTTTTTACTAATTCCCAGTCTTTTTCTATATTTTTTCTTACTCTTTGAAGAAGATTGAAAATAGTGTCTACTTCCCCATCAGAAAATCCCTCTAATGCAACGACATTGGAATAATCATGTTCTCTTTTTATAAAAGGATAAACAGTTTTTCCTTTCTCCGTTGGGAAGAGTTTTTTAATTTTTTTGTTAAGTTCATCTTCTTTCTTTTCAATAAAACCATTAATTTCAAGTTTTTTTATAGCACGAGCTGCTGTCGTTCGATCTACTTTTATCATCTCAGCTAACTTTTCTTGAATGATTCCTGGGTTTTCACATATTCGCACAAGGTACAAATACTGCCCTTTTGTAAGATCAATTTCTTTAAATTCTATATTACTTATAGAATCTAATGCCCTTGCTATCATTCCAATTTCACGAAGAATTTCCTTCATAATGAACTCCTTAGTACATTTTTTGTTGTAAATGCAATAAAAATGGTATACATTAAATTTAAACTAACTTTGTTGCATTTACAACAAAATGTATTGTTAATTATTTACTTTATTAATTAATCCAGAAAGGGCTGAAAAAATGGAAGCAAAAAGAATAACTGAAGAAAATGATTTGATGAAAGCATTTCATATTAGAAAAGAAGTATTTGTTGAAGAACAGGGAGTACCGTTAGAAGATGAATTTGATGAATATGACAATCTTTATGGACAATGTGAACACGTATTAGTTTATTACAATGAACAATCAGTCGGAACGGGACGAGTAAGATTTGTTGAACACTTCGCCAAGTTGGAAAGAATTTGTATACTAAAGCCTTACCGTAAATTCGGCATTGGAAAAATAATTATTAAAGCTTTAGAAGAAATTGCAGAAAAAAATGGAGTAACGAAGATTAAATTGCATGGTCAAACACACGCAGAGGAATTTTATAAAAAACTGGGTTATCAAACTTCATCTAATATGTTTATGGAAGATGGAATTCCACATATTTTAATGGGAAAAGACTTATCCAATGAAAAGGCTGAGTAAAACGAAATATATTTTTTATGGATTAGGAATTTTTATATTAACCCTTGGCATTTCTTTTACTATACAATCAGACCTTGGGACATCTCCTTTTGATGCACTCTTAGTAGGGTTATCCATAAGAATTGGTCTTACTGTCGGGAGTTGGGAAATCATAATAGCCTTATTACTGATATTCTGTAATTCGATTTTAAAAAGGAAAAGACCAGAATTTTTGGGTTTGCTGACATCCTTTATAACTGGTTTTGGTATTGATCTGTGGCTTTTCATATTACATCATTTGATAACCCCAGAACAATGGTTCAGTAAAGTTGTTTGTTTTGTGATTGGCCTAATCATTATAGGAATAGGATCTGCAATCTATTTACAAACGAATTTTGCACCCATTCCTGTTGACCATTTAATGCTAATAATTCGAGAATTAACTGGTATGAATCTATTCATCTCTAAAACATTAATTTATCTTCTTTTCTTAATTATGGCTAATCAATTCAATGGACCAATAGGAATCGGTACAATCCTTACCGTTTGCTTTGGAGGTCCGATTCTGAATTACTTTATGCCAATGGTTGCAAAAGGAATAAGTACACAAACTAAGACCGGCACAGCAACTACTAGTGAGATAAACGAAACCCATTTTTCTTGAATGGGTTTTTGGACTAAAAAATTTTTTATTCAACAATACTGACAGTTAGCGTATAAAAAAAGGGATGCCTTTTTTCAAGCATCGCACTGGTAAATTGAATATAAATTTACTTTTTTTCCATTACTGCAAAGTAATTATTTTCACTATCTGCAAAATTAAATACTCTACCTGAAGGCATGTTTACAATTTCTCCGACTGTAACGTTTTTATTTGATAATTCACTATATAAATTGTCAAAGTTTTTTGAGAAAAACATTAAAGAAGGTGTACCAAGATTTAATTCAGGTGACATTTTCGCAATAAATTCCTTATTATGAAGAATAATGCTTGTTTCAGCTTCTTTAGTTGGAGCAATTTCAATCCATCTCATATGACCATTGTCTTCCTCAGAGATTACACTAAAGCCTACTTTATCTGTCCAAAATTCTTTTGCCTCATCTTGGTTATTAACATACAACATGATTTGACCTACATTATTAATCATTGATTTTTACACTCCATTATAAAAGTAATTACAAACTTAATACTCTTAAACTATTCTAAAGCCGAAATCTGAATTACGGTAACTCTACTTCATTGACTCCAAAAGCTCGTTCAAACGATCCCATGTTTCGGTGATACCTTGAAGCATACCCATATCCATGACAGTCTTAAGAGACTCCGCGGACACATATTCAGCACGGTTTATCAACTTCGTCTTTCCATCTATATCGATGAATTCCAATGTGATGTTGGTCGACGGCATGGAGTCATTTATATTGCCTTCGCTATCCGAAAAGTAATCAGTGTAGACAATTTTCTCCGGCTCGATAATTTCCTTATAAACCCCTTTGCCCCAAGATTCCATACCAAAAAATTGACCCTGGTTCTGATCTACACACTTCATACAGTAATGCCAAACACCTTCTGGACGGAAATCGACTGTACAGACCGGAATTTCCCAGCCTTTTGGCCCCCACCAGCGTTTCAGATGCTCTGGCTCTTTAAACATCTTGAATACAAGATCACGTGGCGCTTCGAAAATACGCTCTAGTACTAGTACTCGCTCGTTTTCTACTCTCGATACGATTGTGTTATTTGACAATTTAATTCCTCCTTGAAAATTGAATTGATTTCATGATTTTTCTTTGTCCTGCAAATCCTTCAAATATTCATCTAGATTGTCAAATCTTTCTTGCATCACGCGTTGGAAGGAATGGATCCAAGAATCCAGTTCTTGGAACGGCTCGGGACGGAGCTTGTAAATGCGGCGATTAGCTTCCGCCTGCACTTCCACAATCCCGTTGTCACTTAGTACTTTTAGATGCTTCGAAGTTTGAGGCTGCCTCAATCCTAGCTTTTCGGCGATTTCCCCAACTGTCAGGGGACCATCACGTAAGAGTTCGACGATATTCATCCGATTTGGTTCAGACAGTGCGCTTAATGTCGTCATGTTCACTCCCAGAATCTTCTCTGACATGTTGCTCACCTCTTCAAGTGATGGTTTCTGATAAAATCACATCTACATCACCACTAGTATTATCATCCGGTTGACTTGATTATACGTAAAACAGAATATTCCCGTCAAGGAATATTCGAAAGAATTTTTCGTATACATAAGAATACATTTACAAATTCACCTTCACCATCATAGGAATTACAAAGAAAGGATGTGAACAGTTGCATCAAGCAGTAATCCTGCAAGAATTTGTAGACCAAGAGGTACTGAAAGGAATACGTAGCAATCAAGAAACTAAATCAACGCTTGATCTTCATTGAAAAACGATTGATGTAAAACTAAGGAGGCTGAAAATTAATGAAAAAAAATACGATTCCTTACTGGATTTTTACCGTGCTAGTGGTGGTATTTATGGGTGTGGGCGCGATTACTGATACCTTAAAAGTGCATGATGCGGTTGAACTCTTCAAGCATTTGGGCTACCCTGAATACCTTCTTCCTTTTCTCGGAATTGCCAAGATATTAGGGATTATAGCAATCCTTTTCCCAGGCTTTCCACGAATTAAGGAATGGGCATATGCCGGATTAGTCTTCGATTTGACGGGCGCTATGTATTCAACCATCGCTGTCGACGGCATTTCTGCAGGATTAAGTTTCCTTATTGGCTATATTATCATCGTAGGATCTTATGTTTTTTATCATAAAAGACAGAAATCTGGCTTGTTGAATCAAGTGAAGCAAGTTGAAAAAGCACTTTAAGCGTTTAAAAACAATTAATATTCCAGGAAGTATAAACATGTCCAAAACCATCGAATTAGTAATTACACGTACATTTAATTATTTATAAAACCGGATTCCATTGTATTGGATCCGGTTTTTTCATTACTTGGTGGGTGGTTTCAGCTTCACTAGTGATACTTCTTTAATCAACTCTTGATTTAAGTCAATGAAGAGTCAAAGTCTCCACTCTAAAATAAAGATAAAGAATTTATTACAGGGGGTTAATTTATGACTATTTCAAAAGAATCGTATCAGCGAAAAGCCGCTCTTATTGGTGGCACATTCATTATTATCATGGCACTTGTTTCATTTTTTTCATACGGATTTGTCCATGGAAAACTTGTTGTCCTAGATGAAGCCATCGCCACTTTTAACAATTTGATGTCTTCAAAAAATCTGTTCAAAGCTGAAATCTTTGGTTGGCTCATCATCCTAATTAGTGACATTTTGGTCGCCTGGGCATTTTATATCTTCTTGAAACCAATTAATAAAAGTCTTTCATTGCTCGGAGCATTCCTTCGTCTTACTTATGCGAGTATTTTAGGAGTTGCGATTCTAAATTTACTATTTGTATTGCTTCTCACAAAAAATACTGACTATTTATCATTACTTAAAACGGCACAAATAAAAGCACAAATGATACTGTTTTTGGGAGCATTTGATTCAATTTGGTCGATCGGTTTAATTGTTTTTGGTGGGCATCTAATGATTATTGGCTATTTATCTTTCAAATCAGATTGCATCCCAAAATTAATTAGCATCTTATTATTGCTTGCTTCAGTCGGCTATATTGTTATTAACTTATTTAAAACGTTTCTACCACAATTTGATGGAGTAATCTTCACCCTAAATATCGTTTTTAGTATACCAATGATTGCTGGAGAACTAGGCTTTGGCATTTGGTTGCTTCTCAGAGGAAGAAAAGCTTCTGAGAGTTTTAGATAAATTCTTAAAAATGATCTTGATTTATCCTTTTCTTAATTCTACTAAACGACTCTGGAGTGATGCCAAGATAACTCGCTAACTGATGTTGAGGTACACGGTCAACTAAATGTGGTCGTTTCTGTAATAGAGTTTTGTATCGTTCTTCAGGTGTTGATGCAATAAATTCAGCAAATTCATCTTGTACTTCACTAAGCTTTTCTTCGACCATCTTTTGTGTCATTGATTCCAATTGCGTATATTTAGTAAACATTTCAATATTCGTAGTAAGGTCACCAACAACCAATATACAGTCTTCTGTACAAGTAAAGGAATAAGCAGAAGACTTGTCTTTTTTATGATGATTGAAAATAGATATAGATTGTTCTTCTGTGTAGAAATTAGACGTAATCTCTCTTCCCATTTCATCAATAGAATACTGTCTAACACAGCCTTTCAATATGAAATAACATTTAGTTGGAACATCTCCTTGTCTAAGGAGTACTGTTCCTTTTTTAAATTCTTGAACTAGGATATCTTTAAGAATTGCATTTTTTTCTTCTTCATTTAGCGTCGTAAATCTATTTAAATACTTTAATAATATCTCTTTCATTTTGCTATCCTCACAAATTTTTTGTTTAGATCAATATGTTTGATTTCATAGTTTCTTAAATTTAAAAAAGTCCTTCCCCCTCATTATACTAGGAAAAGGACTCTTAATATTAAAATTTCGAATTTTTATAATCATCATTCTTATAATAAAAAGACTCAGTTGATAATCCCTTTCTTTGTAATTTCCACCTGAACCTTAGGAACAAAATGTACTTTTTGATAATTATGTTCCCAGTCTTTTTTCTGTTTCTTCCAAACATCTGGATGAAACGCTATCAATTGCCTGCCAACACCTAAGCCATCGCAACGAGCTTTTTGCATTTTTTTTAGTGTTTTATTAACCAAATTAGTTATCTCTTTGGTTAGAGTTTTGTTTAATCGGTTAACCACTTTTTTTTCATTTAAGTAATCCTTAGGATATTCAAGGACACTCACTTTCAATTTCAGTTCAAGCCTAACCTTTATTTGATCGTTCTTCTGAATCAACACTTTCATCTTTGGCTTTGATTTTTCTATATTAAAAGTTAAATAATTATAAACGCCTTTATTCCCTTGCTGTTTATTTGTTTTTTGAGTAATAATTGCGGTTTTTCCCATCTTACCCTTTAATAGAGAAAACATGGTTGATTCATTCGTACTCAGCGTCCCTGTAAATTCATGATTATGAAACATTGCAGCACGAGAAACGTCCACTCGGTTCCCACTTTTTATAAGGTATGGAACAACAAAATCCTCTCCAGGGTCCTTCATAATTGGGAAAATTGATTCAATGGTTACTTTAGGGACTGTAGTAGTTTCTTCTTTGCTCTTGATTAGTTCATCAATTTCTTCTTCTATCAAGACATTCCCAACTTTTTTAAGAGATAGTAAGTCTGCTGCCTTTCCTTTCACCACAGCAATTTTCGCGTTTAAAGCACTTTTAGGATCTCGATAAAAAAAATCAAGGAGCTGATAAATATCTTGTTTTGCCATTTCTTCTCCGATGAGAACAATCCGATTTCTGTATGTAGTAAGTAGCCTCGATATCTCCTCATCTGCTTTATTGCGACTTTCCTCTGGCGTGTTGCTAACGGTATTTATAATATCATTTTTAGGGCCTGATTGCTCACTATCCGGAGCATCCCTTATAACAAAAGTGGAAAGAAGCTTTCCGTTCTCTTCCAGATCAAATCCTTCTCCATAAACTAAACGAGCATTCCTTAAAAGATCTTGATCCCAACATCCACTCATCAAAAAGGAAACAAAAATAATTATTCCAGATAAGCATAGCTTTTTCATCTAGCTTACACCCTCCTTTTTGTTAAAAAGATACGAGAAGATGAGTAGGATTAATGGAAGCCCAATCACAAACGTATAATGAAAAATCCTAATCATTCGATCGAATAAATCAGTAATTGAAGGATTTTGAGCAATCATAGCCAAAATAAATACGATCAAAGCTGCATAAGGGGCTGCTTTTTTATGTTCACCCCGGTGAAACAGTCGCCCCAAACCTGATGTTGCCATGTATAACCAAGAGACAATGGCAGTACTAACAATAAAGATCCAAATCGATAAAAAGATTAAATCGATCCGTTGAATAATCTGGAAAGAAAAACCTTTCAGCATATAAATGAGAGGTTCTGAAACGGATGGCATAACCCCTGGACTGAAAATAATTAAGCTAGTAAACACCTCAAAAGTATAAAATAATGTAATCAACATATTCCCTAAAGAAGCTGCTTTTAATTTCCCTGTATTATTCCCTTCAACATATGGATAAATCACTAATAATACTTCATAACCAATTAAAGGAAACAATGCATCATTAGCAGCTTTAATAATATTTACCCAACCAGCCTCCATTATAGGAAATACATAAGTATAATTTGCATTAGCATAACCGAATAAAGATAATATCACCATTACAATGATGGTTAATGAAGAGATAACAAATAGTCTAGCCATTACTCGAACGTTTTCTTTAACCAAATAAACACAAGTAAGAAGGGTTAAAAGTAATAATGCCCATCTTGGTGTTGCTTGTAGCACCCACTTTCCAGCTACATCAGCAAATGCAGATAATACCGTTCCTGCAGAGAACAAGAAATAGCCAATATAAGCAATTCCAATCAGATTTCCTAGAAATTTCCCGGTGATTTTCGGTAAAAAACTAAAGATTGAATCAGATGGAAAACGTCGACACAAAGCCCAAAGAATTAAAATAATCACTTGTACGACCAAACCGGCGATTATGCTAGATATCCACCCTGCTCCCTTAGCGGTTGCTTGTAGTTTATTCGGAAGGGATAAAATCCCAACTCCTACTTGAGACTGTATGACAAAAAACATAAGCTGCCCCTGAGAAATTTTACTCTTTTCTGGAATCGTCATGTTTCCATCCCCTTGAAAATCTTTCTTGTTCTAACTTTTTTGAATGAGGATCATGGGGACGTTGATTCAAACTCCAGATTGGAAATCGTATAAGTGTATCCTTCAAATCTTTTATTCGAAGAGGCATCAGTGGTGCAAAGTAGGGTGTTCCAAAGCTCTCTAACTTACATAAATGGATTAAAATAAAAAGTATGCCAAATGTAATCCCAAACAAACCAAACAAAGAGGCTAAGACCATGAGTGGGAAACCTAGAATACGAATAGCAATACTGATTTCATTAGATGGGGCCACAAATGATGCAATAGCTGTTAAAGCAACAACGATAACCATTGGATATGAAATCAATCCAGCTCGTACAACCGATTCACCGATGACCAATCCACCAACAATACTGACTGTTTGACCAACTCGGCTAGGTAAGCGAACCCCTGCTTCACGTAGCACCTCTAATGTAACCTGCATAATTAAAGCTTCCAAAATAGGTGGAAAAGGAACTCTGTCAATCGTGCTTTTTACAGTATAAATTAAATTTGAAGGAAGAATTTCCGGATGAAAAGCAACAACAGCAATATACAAAGCAGGTACTAGTGTTGCGATAATAAAGCTCACCAAGCGAAGCAATCGAATGAACGATCCAACAATCCATCTGCCATGATAATCGTCTGGACTTTGAAAAAAGGCAAAGAAAGTTACTGGCAAAATCAACGCAGATGCGTCTCCATCAGACAAAATAATGACACGGCCCTCCATAAGATGTGCTACCGATCGGTCTGGTCTTTCCGTTAGTAAGATTTGGGGAAAAAGCGAAAATGTGTTGTCCTCAATCATTTCAGCAATGAATCCTGGTGAGATCGTGGTGTCCATCGTAATAGAACGAATTCTTTGATCCACTTCTTTGATTAGTTCCGTATTTGCCAAATCTTGCATATAGAGAAGCGCCACTTTTGTTTTGGTTACTTCTCCGACCTGATAATAACGTACAACTAGACTTGGATTTTCAATTCGCTTTCGAACTAGATACAGATTCGTTGTAAGATGTTCTATAAACCCATCATGAGCGCCGCGAATAACCCCCTCATTCACCGGCTCTGAGATCGCTCTTGTATATTCTGCTCCGACACCTACAATAAAGGCTTCTGTTTTACCTTCAAATAACAATACGCAATTTCCTTGAACTATGAATTGAGGTAAGCGACTGAGATCCGTTGTTTTCGCAATCTCTACGCAAGCAATGATTTCTTCCAATGCTCCTTCTTTACTTTCTTCTAAAGGTTGAATAATTTCATTTTGAATTTTCTCTTGATCACATAGTGATTCCAAAAAGACGATGAGCCCATCCTTTTGATTAAACTTAATACTCCGCCATTTTAAATCACTTGAATGAAACAGTAGATTTTGAATGTATTCCTTATTTTTCTCCAAGGATGAAAATACTTTCATAGGAGGATTTTTTCCTATCCGTTTGTTCGAAAACAATTTATTAAATAAATCCATCAGTGTCATTCACCTAAGTTCAATTCAATTTTTATTAATTTTTCCATTAAATTGAACATTATTCCAACAATTATGGCCATAGTAAAAAAGAGACTATAGCAAAAAATTACTTTCGCTACAGTCTCTATTAATTTTAATTGTATAATTTTATTTCTGAAGCTGAAGCAAATCCACCGTATCCAGATACAACTTCAAGCTGAACATACCCTGCATCAATTTTATTAAAAGTTGCAGTCTTTGAAAGGCTATTATTTGCCCACGTTCCACTAGCAACCTTTGTAAAGGTAACTCCATCCAAACTTGTGTAAATATTATAGGAAGTTATGTTACCATTGTAACCGCCATCTTGTCTTGGTACATACGTTAATTGTGATACGCTCGAAACCGAATTAAGCTTGATTGTAATGTATGGAGCCTTATCACTTCCATCCCAATAAGTATGCCACATTGTTGTAGAGTTACCATCAACTGCATTTTCCGCTGCATCACTAGATGAATTTTGTTGGCTTGAATACCCTACGACCGATATTCTCGAATGTGGGATTAATCCGACTACAGGAGTATCAGTAAACTTCAAGTTAACAGCATTACTTGCTGGGGTTGTGCCTGTAGCAAATTTTCTAACGGTTAACGTAACATTTCCTGTTAAATCCGGTAAATTAGGAGAAGCTAGAGTATATTTTGTCCAATTCGAGCCTTGATCTGTGCTGAATTCCATTGTCCCATCTAACCCAAAAACTAAGTTCTCATCATCGTTTGAAGAAACATTTAGTTTTGCAGCTTGTCCAATTGGAATTAATAAAGGCTGAGTTGTTCCTATCACTCTTGTTAAAATACCATTTGTTGAATTGATTGCTGAAATTTCTGCATTACTTAGAAGCATATCATTGCTAGTTGCAGCCTTATAAGTTACTCCTCCATCAATACTATATTCAGTGTCTGTTTTTATTCCCATTAATTTCCCTGCATTTACTCCATCGAAACTAAATGTAGCAAGACACAAGCCTAAGCTTGGGAATTGAGCAGTTATATTATTTGCTACTTGCTTTTCATTAACGTTTGTTATTGTAGAAAAAGCATTTGTTATTCCTAAAACATATTGCTGAAGCTTTGCTCGATCACCTGTGTTTAGAACATGACTCTTTATTTGATTAAGAAGATCCATCATTGGTCTTGGTTCATTTGCAAAAGCTGAAATAATACCACTATTTAATTGTTGCCAATCTCCATCTGTAACAGTTGGAGTTCGTAACATAAGAGATACATAGTCTTTCC
>Ga0187780_10003692_pt1 | contig 11518 bp, 11 predicted proteins | sample 1015_Q2_SP10_20__FD_132429 | JGI IMG/M metagenome (GOLD analysis project Ga0187780, IMG submission 132429) | Tropical peat soil microbial communities from peatlands in Department of Meta, Colombia - 1015_Q2_SP10_20_MG | ecosystem: Environmental > Terrestrial > Soil > Wetlands > Peat | place...
ACCAGGAGCCGGCAAGCGTCCAGGAGCTGTTCCAGTACAACCCGGACAAGGCGAAGCAGCTGCTCGCCGATGACGGCTACCCCAATGGGTTCAAGACCAAGATCGCGGTAAACGCGTCCGGACCCGATTCCGACTACGTCCAGGTGATTGCAACATACCTGCAGAAGGTAGGCATCAACATTCAGCTCCAGCTCATGGAGACCACCGTCTACCGCAGCGTGAGTACTGCCAGAACGAACGACGAAATGGTGATGCGCGGCGCCGTTATGGAAACGATGCCTTACATGTTGCACGAAGTACGTGCAGACAGTGCCTCGGACCCCAGCTACTGGCAGGACGACCAGTCGCTGGCAGCCTGGCAGAGCATCCAGGACAACTTCGGCCGCAACGACGCTGTGTGGTACAAAGCCGTCAAGGACGTCATGCCCCACGTGCTCGACCAGGCTATTGGCATCTTTGTGCCGATACCCTACGCATACCACCTTTCGTGGTCTTGGGTGAAGAACTTCCATGGAGAGGTAAACACAGGATACGCTCGGTTCCACCGGTACGATCGCTACCTGTGGATCGACCGGGACCTCAAGAGTTCGATGGGGTACTAACGAGACCCGGTGTCGTTCCATGCCCATCCCAGCTCTTGATCGTAGGGGCGTTCAAATGAACGCCCCTACTTGTTTACTGCCTGTTCTAGCTCCTCAACCAACTTCAGATACTCGTCATGCTTGCCGGCCCCTATCCGCTCCTGTTCGACTTTCTCGAACTTTTGGAGGAGTTCCTGCTGATCGGTGGCGGTGAGCATCCGGTCCGCCATCGGATAGAGTATATTGTCTTCTTTGTCTATATGTTGATGGAGCAATTGTGCATAGGCTAGGGCATTCTCCAGCGCCGGTCGGAGGGCGGTCCGATCACCTGTAGCGAAACGTTTGCCCGCTTCTTCCATCGCGCGCACGTAGGAGCGTCCCCTTTCGTGTTCCATGAGCATTACCGCAATTGGACCGCCGTTCTTTGAAATGCCACGCTTTTCCATCGCCGGAAATAGATTGTCCTCCTCCTTGCCATGATGGCACCTGTCGGCAAAGTTGCGCACGAAGTAGACTGCCTTCACAAAGAAGTCTGCTGGCGGCTCGGCTCCGTCGTTCGCTCTGACGGCAGCCGTCTCCATGACCGCCAGCATTCTCTCGATGACCCGGTGCTCCTGCTTGAGTTCTTCCGTCGGCAACATGGTTTTCACCCCCGTCGATGTTCTTTCTATGCGGAATGATAAAGCAGCTGCCTCTCTTGGCATATGATTTGCGTCATGTTGAAGAAGTCACTCAAGCAAAAGTCCGAGTTTGTTAAGGCCCAAGTACGGTCGCTCGGTCAGTGTCAGAGTTGTGTGCAGCCTCTACAATATGTTGTATGGATACCGCATTTGGCCGTTCACTCAGCTCACAACAGATTAGGGAGCAGGTTGGCAGCTTCTACGACCTTGGTTCTCCCTATTATCTTGATCTCTGGGGGCAGCACATACATGACGGTTATTACATCACCGGCAGAGAATCAAATGAGGAAGCGCAGGTCAATCTGACAAAGAGACTGGCTGAAAAGGCCGGAATCATGAGACGAGCGACGGTACTGGATGTGGGCGGTGGCATCGGGGGCAGTTCTATCTGGTTGGCTGAGGAGCTCGGCGCCATTACCACCGGGATCACTATTAGTGCTGTCCAGGTCGAAATCGCCAGGAGGCTCGCCTGCGAACGAAGGGCGACATCATCTTTCCTGCTGATGGACGCGGAGAAAATGGAGTTTGAACAAGCCTTCGACGTGATTTGGGCAGTGGCGATGATAACCCACATCAAGCAACAAGAGAACGTGCTCGGCAGGGCAACAAGGTTCTTGAACAACGGCGGAAAGTTTGTTCTCTTCGACTGGATGCTCGGCGAGGGCAACTCTGCCGCGGCAGGCAATACGCAGATCGACCTGATCTCGCGAGGGATGCTGTTGGCAAGTCTTCACCCGATGAGCTTCTATCTGGAATGGTTCGTCGCCAACGGCTATCGGATCACTTACACTGAAGATATGACGGCGCATACTGGCAAGACGTGGAAAGACGCCCTTTCATTAATGAAGCTTCCCTCCGTCTGGAAGCTGGTATACCATGCCTCTCGCGAGGAAAGAAGAAAGATATTGCCTTTTCTGAGAAGTCTCAGACCCATGAAACAGGCGATGCAGGGGGGCCGCCTCATAAGCGCTGCTGTCATCGCTGAGAAGATCTAGCGCGATTGGCAATCCGCATTGCCTGATCACGTAGTGGCTTCTGCCTGGCGATCAAAGCCTGCGCGTTTGACATAGCCTTCCTCGCGGGGCTATAAAAGCGTGAGGGCACAATCTAGAGGGCAACGCGTCAAGAAGCTCCCAACGCACATGCGTCAGTCTTTGTCGGCCCGGCCATGCGGTTGTGGACTTGGCCTAGCATCCCCTGGGTCGGCATAAGGAACGGCCTTTGCTACACGTCGGGCCGCTTGGGCCGTTGTCCCTTTCGCTCAAGGTTAGCCCTGTTCATCTCCGTGGCAGCATTTGCCTTCGTGTTCACAAGAGGCACCTAAGGAATCACCGATGGATGAGCGCGTAGAAAAGAAGGTCGAAACCGGCATCGAGACTAGGACTGGCGTTTCTCGAAGCGGCAGAGCCCTCGGGAACCTGAGGACCTTCAGCTCTCTCAAGAACAGGGTTTACCGTTTCTATTATGCCGGAATGCTCGGTCAGATGGCTTCAATGAATATGCAGCAGATAGCTAGCGGCTTGCTGCTTGAACGCTTGACCGGTTCGCCGGCGATTGTTGGGCTAATGTCATTGGCCAACGCCATCCCGATGCTGGTCTTTTCTTTATTCGGTGGGGTCATTGCCGACCGGATAGAGAAGAAGCTGATGCTGATTCTGGGGCAGGCTGCTTTTGCCGTGTTATCTCTGGGTGTGGCCATCGCCCTGAATGTAGATTATCTCAGCGCGGCACGCCAGGGATCATGGTGGATATTGGTGCTCTCTTCCGGACTCCAAGGCGTTGTCATGGGACTTGCCATGCCATCGCGGGCGGCCATCATCAATGACATCGTCAGCGGGGAAGAGCTCATGAACGCGATCTCCTTGAACTTCATGGGCATGAATGCTCTCCAACTCGTTGCACCCGTTGCTGCAGGCTTCCTTGTCGACGCCTTCGACTTCAAAGCAGTCTATTACGCCATGACCGTTTTCTATCTCATAGCGATTGTCCTGTTCACTTTCGTGGCCGCGACTGGGAAGAGAGCAGCTCCCAGGGGCAATGCCGTCACCCAGGTGAAGCAAGGTCTCGAATACGTCTGGCGTCAAGAGAACATCCGCCTCGTTCTGTTCCTTTCTGTCGCTGCAGTCGTTCTGTCATCGCCCTGGGGCATGCTGATGCCTTTCTTCGTTGACGACATCCTTCACGTTGGTGCCGGCGGCATGGGAATCTTGTTGAGTACCTCAGGCGCGGGCGCGGTACTCGCTTCCATTTTGCTCGCTTCGCTGCCCAACAGGCGGCGGGGAATGATAATGCTGGTTGGTGCCTTATTGCTCGGGCTCAGCCTGTGCGGTTTCGCCTCCTCCAGATTGTGGCTACTCTCGTTGCTTCTGATCGCGTTGGTCGGAATAGGCGGCACGTTGACAATGACTCTCACGAATACCCTGGTTCAATACTATGCCGATGATAACTATCGGGGGCGAGTGATGAGCCTTTTCATGATGCAGTTTGGTCTGGCGAGCTTCGGCAACTTCGCCTCAGGGCTCATAGGTCAGGAATTTGGGGTGCAGTGGGCGGTCGGTAGCTTCGCCATTGTTCTCGTGTTGGTAGCGGTTTTCGCGTTGGCCGTGCTGCCCCAAATACGAATGCTGGACTAGCTTCGAGCGTCCCGCCTTCTACCGGTCCGTCGAGGACCGCAGATGGAGTGCTGAGGGAGGTCAGTTCTTCGCTGGGCAGTCGTGGCCGGTCGGGTCGATGGGTCCGCCACATAAAGGGCAGATGGGACGGCCTGCGGCGCAGACGCTGTCGGCTTGGTTCCCTAGCTGCCGCAACTGCGCAAGCGTAGCTCGGCAGTGCAATTCCCCCTGGGTCTTCTGCGGCCCTAATTGGTGAACGGAAGCCTCTAGGACAGCCTTCCCGTCGTCGTACCCTAGAGTCATCTCGTGTATTTCTAGCTCCGCAGTTGGCAATTTCGATGGGGCATCGGGCGGAGGCTCCACCTCTGCTCGTTGAGAAGAGACTACATGGTTCTGAGAGAGATTGAAAAGAAGCCTTCGGATGGCAATAGCAAGCGCTTGAAGGTCCTGTTTCTCTAGCCAAAGACGCACCCACTGCCCCTTTTTCCCCACGGCGACGAAAAATGTTCGCTTCCCAGGCTCGCCCACCGCGAAGGCGGAGAGAAAAGTGGCCTCGTCGAATTCGTATCGATTTCCCAACTTGTTCATCCCGCGACAACGGAATACCTGTCTTGCTAGATTCTACTCCACAAACGTTGTGGAAGGACAGCGATTTCTGAAATTCAGAACGACCTGGCTGGATCGATCCTCACGAGCAAAAGGCGACCGTCACGGAGATATGGACTTTTTCGACCATATCCATTTCTTTGCCACGAAATACCTGATGATGAAGACCATGGCGATAGCCAATGCTGCTGCAAATATGGGGGTGATCTTCCCCCAATCTACCAGAATCCAGAGCCCCGCCATGTCGAACATCAAGGTCACCAGCGCCATTGACAGGTAGCGCAGGAAACCCATACTTTGTTCATTCCAGCCTTTGAATGTCCACAATTTGTTGAGTTCGTAGTTGCTGACGATTGCGAGCAGAGAGGAGATCGCAAAAGGGGGCAAATAGAAATGCTGCCCGAGGAAGGTCGTCTCGGCAAATTTGGCAACTCTTAGCAACAGCGAGTAGGCTCCTATGTTGATGAAATAGCCGATGCCCCCGACGACCATGAAATTGAGTATTTGGAACTTGCTCATGTAGAGCGACGCGACCTGTCTGAGAGACGCAAAAGCGTCTCTGCCTGATCCTCCGGAACCATTCTTGCCCTGAGCGACCGACGCGTATGGTACCTCGGCCGCCTTTGTGTATTTACCTCGGGCGATCACTTCGAGTCCTATGTTCCAAGCACCAGGATCCAAGACCGCAGGATTAACGGTCTTTGTGTGGAACCCGAGGAAATTGCTTGTCCTGTCCTTGATGTGCGGTGCCAACGGCCAGGCAAGCAGACTTGCGATTCTGGTGACTAATGGCCTCGGCCGCACCGTTTCGGGCGCGCTCGCATCTGTCACTAATCGGGAGCCTACCACGAGGTCGTTGTGCTCCAGTTCGCGCGCCATTTTCGGCAGGGCCTTAGCTGAGTGCTCGAAGTCTCCGTCTGCGACCACAATAATGTCGGCGTTTTGCGAAGATCGAATAGCCTCGACTACGGCTTCTGAGAAATCGCGTTGGCCCTTGGTTCGGATGACTTGGCATCCGGCCTCCCCGGCAGCCCGTGCGGAATCATTGTCGGGAGAGTCCTCAATCAACAATATCGCAGCGTCGGGCATCGCCTTGCGGACCTGCCGCGCCAATTCGGCTATATCACCGCCCGCATTATGTCGGGGCACTATGACAGTTGTTTTCGCCATCCTCAGCCTGCCGCGTTTACAAGTTATTCTTATCACCCTTCAAATGAGTAAGTCAACGTCAAAGCCGCCTGCCCAGTTATTTCACGTCGGTCGGCTCTCTGAAACAGAGCGGACGTCATCTTGATCTGGTTTGGTGACTTCGCCGATCACCCATGCAAGGCCGGAATGCACTTTCATCTTCTCGAATGAGGCGGCAGAGAGCATTTCCTTGAGTTCAGCGGCCGTATAGCTGGCCCAGAGCGATCCGACTGCGCCGTTTGTAATCCGGATAGCGTGAGGCGCGAACAGAGCCTGTCCTATTGCGAACGACCACATGACTATACGCGGGCTGTCCCGGCGGGGGTCGAATACGAGCATCGACCCCCCTCGGACGAGAACCCTATGAATCTCTCGAAGCACGGCGACTGGGTCATTCCAGTGGTGCAGCGAGAGCGAACTGACCACGAAGTCTACGCTATTATCGGGAAAAGGCAGCGCGGCTGCGTCAGCCTGGATGAAGTCGAGGTCGCCGACTACTAGGGCGCCCCAATTCCCTCTCGCTATGGAGACCATGTCAGGGCTGATGTCCAGTCCGGTAACTCTGAGATTGGGAAACGATCGGCTGATTCCGGCGGCGAGATAGCCTGGCCCGCAGCCGATGTCCAGCAGCCGGCCTTTCAGCTGAAAGCGGGACAGCCTTTTTAGAATGATGCGGCGCTCAATCGCGAAAATAAGCCATCGACTTGTTTTGTCGTATGCTAAACTCGCTTCGGCATCCTGCCACCCTTCGCGGTCCGGTTCCCGCGGGATTTGCAAAGGAAGGGCTGCGAGCACAATCACCACGAGCACAACTAGCGTGAGGAGAGCAAAGAGCCAAATCATGAGGTCAAACCTGGGTGACTAAGTTCCCCTGCTCGCCAGAAATTGCCCCACGACAATCAGCACGGGATACATCACACCTACCGCGACGATTCTTCCTGCCCACTTCCTGAAATCCTGCTTCATCAGCACCATGAAGCCCATCAGGAATGGCCAGACCACGAACGAGATTGCAGACCGGGGCGCAAGCATTCCTATGGCAATCAGCAGAACTTGATAAAGGAACATGAAGAGTATCCATGCTGAAAGGTACCATTCCAGCGACACGCCATTCTCCCACACCTTGTAGGCGATGCTCTTGACGCCTTTCTTCAGATTGGCTTCAGCGTCCGGCCATTCGTCGAGGGCCAAACCTACAAACGAGATCAAGATTGCAGCAGGCACACTCACAACCAGCCCTTTAGCCCAGTCTGGCGAAGTTGTCGTGGCGAACATCCCGGCGAGGACGGCCAGCGGTCCCGCCCCTGCCCCCAGCACGACCTCGTGGGTCCAGTTGAACTTGGACTTGGCGTAAGCGAAAGTCACCATCATCCCTAGAATGCCGATGACCAGTATCTCCCACCCGACATTAACCGCCAGATAAATGAGGGGAATCAGAGAAAGAACGTACCATGTGATCGCATTCAAGGCCGTTTCGGTAGCGCTTGCCAGCCCGGAAGCGATTACGCTTTGTCCTCCCGCGTAGTCCTTTTCGGCGCTTCGTTCGCTCGCCTCGCCTTTGTCCAGGCCGGTCCACGAATAGTCCAGGAAGCTGTTGAACGAGTGTCCTCCAGCCATTATCAACAGGGCAGCGACCAAGCCCAGCCACGAATTCGCTGTCATGCCCCTCGCAAGAAGTCCGCCGAGCACGACTGAAGAGCCGAATATGGGAGCTGCGAACCACCGTGGCAAGGTCCAGAGGTGAACTTTGAGTTTTCGTCCCATGCACATTCCTATTTCGAAGATTTTGAACCGGCGCCGAATTTGTCAGCGGTCATCTTCAGTCCAATTCCCCCACGGTCGTCAGCACTCTTCCGACTCTCCGCGCTCCTCTTCTGGAGAATCAAGCGAGCCCAATTGGGCAGCAATCCTGTTGGCCCGGTCGAAGTCCTCGGGATAGTTGATATTGAAGAACGAGAGCATTCTGGGATCGAAGGAAAGGTACTCAGCCTTCGCTACGTACCTGACACGAAGGCGCTTGAAAACCGACGCAATCGCCAGTTCGCCTCTCTCAATTTGGGACTCCATCTCGCGCAAGCACGACTTTGCATAGACAGCATGAAGAGGCTCCAGCATTTCTCCCTCAAGACGGGGGATTACCGCGTCGAACGCGTCAGCTATTCCGAGCATATAGTTCAGGAGGACGCCATTCAAGAATGGCATATCGCATGCCACGACGATTGCCAGGGGAGAATCGGCATGCATCAGGCCGGTACAAATGCCTCCCAGAGGACCCTTGCCTGGGTACCTGTCGGTGACAATCTTGGCCTTGCCTGCCACGGGCAGGTCCTGCTTCTCAAGCGAGGTGACTACGATTAGGTCATGGGAGAGCGGCGCGAGAACGTTAATGACCCTGTCCATCACCCTAAGGCCGCCGACACAAGCCGAAGCTTTGCTGCGGCCGAAGCGTCGCTCCTTGCCGCCACAGAGGATTATCGAGGTGGGCTTCTCGGCGATATTGCTATTTGGGTTAGTCACGATCCGTCCGCGATGCAGAGATCGGGTCACCGTAGCTTTGCGCCGGAGTCAAGCCTGCGTCTTCCGTCTTCTTGCGCATCAACTCTAACGATTCACTCGGATTGCCTGGACGATTATCCAGCCGGCCAGATGATATTCGAACCCTTTCAGCTGACTCGCGCGGCAAACGATGGTGCGGCCTTGGCGATATCATCGCTCGAGACTCATTTGCAGAACGGACAGACGGGATAGGCGCACTGTTCACACTTGAGGCAAAGGCCGCCGTGTGCGAGTCTGCGTGTATCTTCAAAGGTCAGCTCTTCGCCCGTCAAGATTACAGGCAACAGCCTGTCAAGAGCGGTGGTGCGAGAATGGAGGACACAAGCCGGCACTCCAAGGATATGGGTGCCGCGCAGATTTGCGTACAAGAACATCGCCCCTGGGAGAACCGGCAGCCCGTAGAAGCGGACGTTGGCACCGGACCTGCGAATTCCGTCAGGCGTTGCATCGTCCGGATCGACAGACATGCCGCTGGAGCAGAGGATCACCTCAGTTCCCTTCGCCTGAAAGTCGAGAATAGCGCCGGCAATCGAGTCCGCATCATCGGGAACGATCGTCTCATTGTTGACCATGCAACCGAGGGCTTCCACCTTCGCGTGCAAGATGGGAGAAAACCTGTCCTCGATGCGGCCTTTGGACACCTCATTGCCGGTGATAATAAGTCCTATCTTTCTCAGTTTGATCGGGACCACGCTGATAACCGGTCGGTTCTCGCGGGCAATATGTTCAAAACTGGTCAAAACCTCCTCACGGATGCAGAGTGGAATGATTCGCATGCCCGCTACGCACGTGCCCTCTTTGCACACAGTTTCATCGTGCACTGTGGCAACTATGAGCCCGCCAAGGAGGTTGATTTGCTGGAGAGCCGAGACGTTTATCTTGGTCACTCCTTCGAGCGTCGTTGTCAGGTCTACCCGCCCTTCGCTTGGAGCCGAACGCTTGAGGCCTGGTCCCATTATTGCCGCCGCCATGCGCTGAGCGGCCTCGTCCTCGTGGACTTCGCCCTCCTCGAGGCTCAGAATAGTCACATGCTCCTTGCCGATGTTAAGCAACTCGGGGATGTCGTCACGTCTGATAACGTGGCCTCGCCGGAAAGCAGGCCCTTTGAACTTGCCCGGAACTACCTTGGTGACGTCGTGGGCAAGGGTCATTCCGATTGCATCTTCGACTCTCACTTTGGTGATCACCTTCGGTCTGCCTTGTGTGTATTCTTCGGCTATGTCTGTCACAGCCCTCTGCCAGTTATTATGCCATGCGGCCGGCGAGACCGTCCATGCAGGCGCCATTTCGCGAGACGCGAATTACAGTCTGCCAGTGCCTGCGCCGCCGCAATCCGGTCAGTTTTCTCTAATGTCCCAGCAGCGCGAGCTTCATTACGCGGTAGCCGGGACGGGAAAACGCAAAGCGGCTGATAGGCAGGACCAGGCTAATGGGTCTTACTGATACTGTGCAATAGACTCTCCCTTGACAGAAGAAACGGTCTGAGATAGCCGGCGTAACATCAAGTTTGCATTTTGGTGGTAGTCTAACCACGGCTGCAGCCGCGTTGAGGATGCCAAACAGCATTCCGGCATCAGCCGGGTCAGGTACGCCGACTTTCAGCATGATGGATATTTCTTTGACTTTCACTCGCGCGAGCATGTCTTTGATCAGGTTCTTTGTTTTCGAGAACAGCCCTCGAGTGCACGCAATACTCCAGATCGCTCCACGGAAAGAAGGTTTGCGCGCCCTTCGTTCTTCCCTGGGCTTCGAGCGACCGGGTGCCATGTCCCGGCCGACCAAGCCGAATAGCCACTTGAGGCGCGCACTGAATCTGGGGTCGGAAGAGGTGTCGAAGTTGAGCGAAGCATCCACAGGGATGCATAGCCCGAGTACTATAGTCGCGAAGAAAGAGGTCAATCCGATGAGTACCCAGACCCACAATGGGTCAATCCTCCTTCTTGCGCGAGGCAAGCCATCTCTCAACGGCCTGCTCGGCCAATCTTGGGAAGGCCTCGCCGAGTTTCTCTAGAGCGCCAGATAGGCCGCCGAAGACCGGCTCAATTCTCACACCCTCGCTATCGCTGACTATCACTGCGATCGGCCTCACCCAGGCTCCTCCACCGGTTCCTCCTCCTTCCCCCTCGCCCTTGCGCTGCCCTTCTCCTCTCCCTGAACCTCCGCCCGCGCCGAAGGCAAAACCGACACTGATGAGGGGAATTACAGTCCTTCCATCGATAGTTATGGGCTCGCCTACTATCGTTCGGCTACTGAGGACCTTCTCTATCTCTTGAAGCGTGGTCTTGGTTATATTCTCGACGGTCTCCATTGCTCGGGCCTCCCTTGTTTCATTGACTAGTGACCTTGCACGATAATTATAGATGCAACCGCGCATGACGGTGAGATGGATTACGGCCACGAGCGTGCGGAGAACGGCGCTACGGCTTACAGGGTGTCCTGTATATCCATGGCAGTATGGCGGCGCGGACTGCTTGCGGACCGAAAATTCAGCAAAAAATCTATTGACATCACGAGGTCTGCCTGGCTATAATCTTGTTCTTAGTGGAGCAGGCTCCTTGAAAAAAGGGTAAGCCGGGCACTTCGTAGTGGGTGGGACCCCACAGGACCCGAAGTAGGGTTCTCGTGGGGTTCTTTTGTTTTCGTCACGGCCTTGAAATGGATGGCTCTCCCTGCAGAAGGGATTTTGCGACTATCGTGAGCCGAGGCTGAGGAAAGGAGAACATATGAGACATGCCAGCAAAGAATACGGCTAGCGCAAACGTAAATGTAAATGCAAATGGTGCGGCAGCGGCGTCCCGGAAAATGGGCGTCCTGTCCACGTTCTATTACCGCTACCATCGCATCATTAAGGCCGTCCAGCTTTTCCTCATCATTGCCGGCCCCGGCATTATCGTGATGGTCGCCGACAACGACGCTGGCGGCATCACAACATATATCACGACAGGTTCGAAATTCGGGTATAGTTTCATCTGGTTTCTCATCCTACTCGGTCCGATTGCCTACGTAGTTCAAGAAATGACCGTCCGGCTGGGGGCGATCACGAAACGTGGGCATGCGGAAGCCATTTTCGATGCCTTCGGCTCGTTCTGGGGCTGGTTCTCGCTCTCCGATCTCATCCTCACGGACCTTCTCACGACCGTCACCGAATTCATCGGCATGACTGCAGGCCTGAGTATTTTCAATATCCCTCCTTTGGTCACCGTCATCGTCGTGATCATATTTATCACGGTGATCAATCTACAGGGCCGCTATTGGACATGGGAAAAGATCGTGCTTTTCCTCTGTATTATTAACC
>Ga0187780_10003694_pt1 | contig 11513 bp, 10 predicted proteins | sample 1015_Q2_SP10_20__FD_132429 | JGI IMG/M metagenome (GOLD analysis project Ga0187780, IMG submission 132429) | Tropical peat soil microbial communities from peatlands in Department of Meta, Colombia - 1015_Q2_SP10_20_MG | ecosystem: Environmental > Terrestrial > Soil > Wetlands > Peat | place...
CTGGCGCGTGCACCGGCCGCGCACCTTGATCAACCGGCTCCTCATCTACTGGGCTGTGCTTACAGTCGGTCCGCTGCTGATCGGAGCCAGCTTGTCGGTCACTTCATGGCTGCTGACGCTATCCATGGGCATCGTGCACGGCGCCGAAGAAGCGGAGCTGATCCTGCTGCGGGTTGTGCCCCTAGTCCTCACTTCGTCAGCGATGGCCTTCCTCTACCGCATGGTGCCGAGCCGCCGTGTGCAGACACGCGACGCGATCGCGGGTGGGGCCGTGGCGGGCCTGGCGCTCGAGGGCATGAAGGCGGCATTCGGCGCGTATATCACGAGCATCCCGACGTACAAACTGGTGTACGGCGCGTTCGCCAGTTTCCCCATCTTTCTGATCTGGATTTATCTTTCCTGGCTGGTGCTGGTCCTCGGTGCCGAGTTCACCGCGGCGCTGCCCTATCTGCGCACCGGAGGCGTGCGCCTGAGTCGCCGTCCCGGGGAGCAGTTCCTCGAAGCCGCCCGCATGCTGCGCCACCTCTACCAGGCGCACCGCGCTGGCCGGGTAACTCGCACTGAGGAATTGCGCGTCAGCCTCCGACTGCCGTTCGAAGAGTGCGAGCAGCTCCTCGACCGGCTGGTCGCGGCCGGTTGGGTCGCCCCGACCAGCGCCGACGGCTGGGTGCTGGCCCGCGACGCCGCAGAGATACGTTTGGCCGACGTTTACCGTGAGCTGGTATTCCGCTCCGACCTCGCGGATGGAGCGGAGCCGAGCTTCGAGTCGCTGGTAGCACAGCTCACGCGCAGCGCGCATGAGGCGCTGTCGATGAGTCTGGAGACCGTCTTTACCCTCAAGTCGAACGAGCGCCGCAGGCAGGCGGCCTAGCGCCCCTGCGATTCGTCTCACGACTTTCGCTGGACACGCTCCCCGTCAATGACGCCCGAGGTTCGACTCTGGCTTGCTGGGACGCGACGCTCAGCCTGGAATAGCCAGCGGGTCTGCCAGCTTCGCACCACCTTTACCGCGTACGCGTTGCCGCTGCCCAGGCTGCCGTTGTACCGCGACAGCGCGCGGTAGATGTCGCCTCTCTCGGTGTCGAGATAGTGGCGCAGGATGACGCAGCCGTAACGCAGGTTGGTGCGCAACTTGAACAAGTCGTGATCGGCGTCCCCAATCAGGTCGATCCAGAACGGCATCACCTGCATGTAGCCGCGCGCGCCAGCCCGGGACACCGCGTATTTTCGAAACCGGCTCTCGACCTCGATCAGGCCCAGCACCATCTGCGGGTCCAGTCCTGCGCGCTTCGCCTCGTACTGCACCGTGGTGAGAAACTCGACGCGCGTCTGCGCGTCGGGGATGCGTTTTGCCAGCCGAGCCGACATGGCCGAGAGCCAGGACTGCGCTTCACGCTGGGTCGTGAACACCAGCTTCGGGCTGGCGCGATCGGCGACCGAGCCGTGCAGGGACGAGCGCACAGCGGCACTTAGGGGCTCGTAGACCTGTTCTCCGGCGATTGCGCCGTGCGCTGCGCTCATCGCGCCGGCGAGCACCAGACACCCCAGGCCGCAGCGCGCGTTCATCCAGCGCACAGCGACCTGATCTGCTCGACCGCCGCCGCCAATTCGATCGGTCGCGGCTTGTCCTCCGCGCGCGCCTGATACTCCACCTGACCTTGCTTGAGGCTGCGTTCACCCACGTTCAGGCGATGCGGAATGCCGATCAGCTCGAGGTCCGCAAACATGACGCCCGGGCGCTCATCGCGATCGTCCAGCAACACCTCGATGCCGGCGGCGCTCAACTCATCGTGCAGGCGCTGCGCCTGCGCGCGCACTTCGGCGTTCTTTCCCCACCCAATGGGCGCAATGGCGACTTGAAACGGGGCGAGCGCCATGGGCCAGAGGATGCCGCGCGCATCGTTGTTCTGTTCGATGGCCGCGGCCACGATGCGCGATACGCCGATGCCGTAGCAGCCCATTTCCATCGGTCTGGCCTGGCCGTTCTCATCCAGCACCGTCGCGCTCATCGCTTCGGAATACTTGGCCCCAAGCTGGAAGATGTGTCCGACCTCGATGCCGCGTCGGATGGCCAACGCACCTTTGCCGTCCGGGCTGGGGTCACCCTCAACCACGTTGCGGATGTCCACATATTCGGCGGGTTCGGTGAGATCGCGCCCGAAGTTGACACCCGTGTAGTGGTAGCCGTCCTCGTTGGCGCCGCATACGAAGTCGCTAACCGCAAGCAACGCGCGGTCGGCAATGACCGGAAGGTCCGCGCCGAGGGGCCCGATCGATCCCGGGCCGACACCAAGCCGTGCTCGGATCTCGCTCTCGGAGGCGAAACGGAATCCTCCGTTCGACGCGAACTTCTTGCCCGCTTTTGTTTCGTTCAGCATGTGATCGCCACGCAGGAGCAGCAGGCATTCACGCTGATCGCCGGTCACGACCATCAGCGTCTTGACGATCTTCTGCGGCGCCACTTTCAGCAAGGCGCTCACCTCGTCGATGGTGTGCGCGCCCGGAGTGGCGACCTTGCGCAACTCTTGCGCGGGAGCTGCGCGCGGGGTTGAAGGAGGCATGGCCTCGGCCAACTCGACGTTGGCGGCGTAGTCGGAGTCCGGGCAGAACGCGATGGCATCTTCGCCCGAGTCGGCTAGCACGTGGAACTCGTGTGAGCCGGTCCCTCCGATGGCTCCGGTGTCTGCCGCCACGGCCCGGAAGCGCAGTCCGAGCCGCTCGAATATCCGCATGTAGGTATCGTGCATGTTGCGGTACTCGCGCTGCAGATCCTGACGGTCCAGGTGAAAGGAGTAGGCATCCTTCATCAGGAACTCGCGCGCGCGCATGACGCCGAAACGCGGTCGAATCTCGTCGCGGAACTTGGTCTGGATCTGGTACAGGTTGAGCGGCAGCTGCCGATAGCTGCGGACCTCTTTGCGCGCGATGTCGGTGATCACCTCTTCGTGGGTCGGCCCGAAGCAGTAGTCGCGCTCGTGCCGGTCCTTGATCTTCAGCATCTCCTTGCCGAACCGCTCCCAGCGCCCGCTCTCCTGCCATAGCTCCCCCGGCTGCACCGCCGGCATGAGCAGCTCGATCGCTCCAGAGCGATTCATCTCCTCGCGCACGATGGCCTCGACCTTCTTGAGGATCCTCAGGCCGAGCGGCATCCAGGTGTACAGGCCGCTGCCGAGCTTCTTGATGAGACCGGCACGCAGCATCAGCTTGTGACTCACCAGCTCGGCCTCGGCCGGAGCCTCCTTCAGCGTGGACAGAAAAAAAGCGGAGACGCGCATCGCGAAGTGTCCGTGGAAAAGTTGTTATCTTACAATCGGCACTCACCCGATAGCGAGGAGCGAGTTGAGACTGTTCAAGGGCTGGCGCGGGCGCCGTGGCGTGGGCACGGATGGAAGCGTACAGATCAGCGAGGAGGATGGCATCCGCTATCTGCACCTGGGCAGCTCGACGATCCAAAGCGGGATGCGCATGAGTCAGCCGGACGAGCTCGAGCTGGCGTATACGCGCAGCATGATGGCATTTCTGCTGTTCCTGCCCGAGCCGCGGCGCGTGGTCAGCATCGGGTTAGGGGGCGGCTCGGTGAACAAATGGCTCTATCGCCGCTTCCCCCAGGCCGAGCAGGTGGTGGTAGAGGTGAATCCAGACGTGATTGCTGTGGCCCGCCAGTATTTTCACGTACCGCCCGACGACGCTCGCCTGCACGTCGAGCAGGGCGACGGCGCGCGCTGGATCGCGGAGCATCCGGACAGCGCAGATGTGATCCTCGTCGACGGCTACGACGGAGAAGCTCACGCGAAAGCGCTGGCGAGCCCTGATTTCTACAGCGCTGCAGCCGCGTCGCTGCGCGACGCCGGCATGCTGGTCGTGAACCTGTGGGGCAGCGACCGCTATTTCGACGAGTATCTGCGGCGCATCGAAACCGCCTTCAGCGGCCAGGTCGCCTGCGTTCCCGCACTGCAGAAGGGAAACATCATCGCGCTCGCGTTCAAGTCCCTGCCGAGTCGCCTGGGCTGGGACGAGTTGAACGAGCGCGCCAAGGCGCTTCAGGCGCGCTATGGCCTGGAATTCCTGCGCTTCGTAGAGGGCATGAAGCGGCTCAATCCGCACACCGACCAGCGCCTGCTGATATAAACACGGGTGGTTCCGGTCCGAATTGCTTTTCGTGTCAGCTTTATGAAAAAATCCGGTTGGGTCCAACTCTTCGTTGGTGACGGTCATGATCGATCGGGATGGATATCGCCCAAACGTCGGGATCGTGCTCGTCAACCCCCGCAACGATGTGTTTTGGGGCAAGCGTGTCAAAGAGCACGCCTGGCAGTTCCCGCAGGGGGGGATCAAGGCGGGAGAGTCGCCGGAGCAGGCTATGTACCGGGAGCTGATGGAGGAGATCGGCCTCAGGCCCGAACACGTCAAGGTTCTTGGCAGGACCCGGCACTGGTTACGATACAACGTGCCGGCCAACTGGGTGCGCCGCGACTGGCGGGCCGGTTACCGCGGGCAGAAGCAGATCTGGTATCTGCTGCGCCTGCTCGGGCGAGACTGCGACGTGTGTCTGCGCCGCTCCCAGAAGCCGGAATTCGACGCCTGGCGTTGGAGCGAGTACTGGCTGGCGCTCGAAGACGTCGTGGAGTTCAAACGCGAGGTGTACCAGCAGGCTCTGCTGGAGCTGTCGCGCTTCGTCCCCGCACTGGCGGCCCGCCGCCCGACCTCGGCGGGTGATCCTGCCGATCCCGAAGTAAAGACCGCATGACGTGAGGACGGGCGGTCTGTAATTGTCACCCGGCCTGGTGAGCATCGCGTCCCATTTTCCCGCAAGCTTTCCTTCGCCTGCATCGCGACGTACCGCGTTGCTACGGCCCTCTCGAGCGTCACGAAATATTTGACGATGTTTGTCGCGTGCCACCGCGCTGCTTAGACTCCAATGCAAAGCCAGCGGGCGGGCGCAGCGGCGGAAGCTGAGGTCGGGCGCCGGACGTTTGGTCTGGCCCACCGCTACTCGTTGTTAAGATGATGCAGACCCAACAGGCACCGATGGCCGCCCCCGAAGGCTGGGATACCGCGGCACGTCGCAGCGAGTACGACGTCACAAACCGGGTGCGGACGACCGATTCCTACGCGGTCCGTCAGGAGATCTGCCGCCTACTTCTGAACCTCTATCCGGACGCGTCATCGGCACCGGTGTCGCGTGCGTTCTCGGACTGCGTGCTGCTGTATCGAGGAGAGGGTCCCGGTTATCGGGCGTGCGATACGGCTTATCACAACCTGCAGCACGTGCTCGATGTCGCGCTGGCGACCGCGCGTCTGATGGACGGCTACGAGCGCGCCGCGGGGCGTTGGCAGCCGCTTGGCGCGCGTCTGTTCACGTTCGGTATAGTCGTCGCGTTGTTTCACGATGTCGGTTACCTGCGCCACCGTAACGATGTGCGCCACAGCAACGGCGCCGAATACACGCTGCGCCACGTGAGCCGTGGCGCGCGCTTCCTCGAGCGGTATATGCGCGACATCGGCCTGCCGGACCTGGCGCATGCCGCGGGGCGCATCATCCATTTCACCGGCTACGAAATTCCGGTGGCGGACATCGAAGTCCCGAGTCCTGTCTTCCGTTTGATCGGCAATATGCTCGGCACAGCCGACATCCTGGCGCAGATGGCGGACCGCTGTTACCTGGAGAAGTGCCGCGATCGTCTGTTCCCTGAGTTCGTGGCAGGCGGCCTCGCCTGCTCAGGCTCCGGCGCAACTCCAGCACCGGGGGTGCTGTTCATCTCGGCGGAAGACCTGCTGCGCAAGACCCCCGCGTTCTACGGCACGGCTCTTGATCGCCTGAACGCACAGCTCGGCGCTGCGTGCCGCTATTTCGAGACCGGATTCGCCGGTCAGAATCCCTACCTGGATGTGGCGGGAAGGAACATCCGCTACGCGGAGAAGGTGGCCATGAAGGGCGATCTCGCCTTGCTGCGCCGCGTTCCACCTCCTTCGGGAGTAGGCGGCGCGCTCGCCGAGCCCCTGCCTCGGATCGCTGCGCATGGGATTGAGCAGGGCCGCGCACTGAACAGCGTGGTGTGAGCCGGGCAACCGGCTGCGTCCCAACGGGACGATCTAGCCGCCCACCTCGAGCACGATCTTCCCGATGTGCTGACCGGATTCGATCAATTCGTGAGCAGCTGACGCCTGCGCCAGCGCGAAGGTTTTGAAGATGACGGGCTGGATCCGGCCCGCATCGATCAGGGGCCAGATCTTCTCCCGCAGAGCGTTCGCCACCCCCGTCTTGAATTCCACCGTGCGCGGCCGCAGGGTCGAGCCGGTAATGCTCAGACGGCGCACCAGTACATCCATCAGATCGAGCGTGGCCCGGGTGCCGCCCAGAAACGCGATGAGAGACAGGCGCCCGTCCGTGGCCAGACACTTCAGGTCGCGCGGCACGTAGTCGCCGCCCACCATATCCAGGATCACTTCGGCGCCCTTGCCGTCGGTGAGCCGCTTCACCTCTTCGACGAAATCCTGCGTGCGATAGTTGATGGCGCGCTCCGCGCCGAGCTTCTCGCAGGCGGCGCACTTTTCTGCGCTGCCGGCTGTGACGAACACGCGGTGGCCCAAAGCGCGACCCATCTGGATCGCGCTCACGCCTATACCGCTGCTGCCGCCGTGGACGAGGAGCGTTTCGCCCGGAGCGAGCCTGGCGCGCTCGAACACGTTGATCCAGACGGTGAAGAACGTTTCGGGCAGGGACGCCGCCTGAGTCAAGCTCCAGCCTTTCGGCGGCGGCAGGCAGTGGCCGGCGGGCGTAACACAGAACTGCGCATATCCACCGCCTGGGGTCAGCGCGCACACCTCGTCTCCTATCTTCCACTGTGTGACGCCTGCTCCTAGCGCCACCACGGTCCCGCTGACCTCGAGACCGGGCAAGTCGGAAGCACCGGGCGGTGGCGCGTACGTGCCCGCGCGCTGCATGCAGTCGGGCCGATTGACCCCGGCGGCAGCGACGCGGATCAGCACTTCACCCGCTTTTGGTTGCGGCACCGCTCGGCTGACAAGCTTGAGCACCTCGGGGCCGCCCGGCCGTGAAATCTCAACCGCTTGCATGTGGTCGGGAAGGGTGTTCGGCATGTCAGATTCCTCGCAGGCGTGCATCGATTCTCTACAGCTTACAGCACGCTCGACGCGCCGCCCACAACCCTGCCAGCGCTGTGCACCGGTTCGTCCGATGCGGCATCATGGCCCGCTGTCCCGCAGAGCAGAGGAACGTTCCATGGAATATCGGAGGCTGGGTGACAGCGGTTTGAGCGTGTCGGCGCTGTGCTTGGGCACGATGATGTTCGGCGCTCGCACCGACGAGTCAGAAGCCAAGCGCATCGTCGCGGCCGCCGGCGAAGCGGGCGTGAACTTCATCGACACCGCCGACCAGTACGCGAAGGGAGAGTCGGAACGCATCACGGGTGCGGCGATCGCCGCGAATCGCCGGCACTGGATCCTGGCCACCAAGGTCGCCAACCGCATGAGCCCGATCGTGAACGAAACCGGGCTCAGCCGGCTGTGGATGATGAGAGCGATCGACGACAGCCTGCGGCGGTTGCGCACCGATCACGTCGACATCTACTACCTGCACTTCGACGACCCTGTCACGCCGTTGGAAGAAACGCTCGGTGCCGTCGCCGACATCATCCGGTCCGGCAAGGCGCGTTACTTCGGCGTCAGCAACTACCGGGGGTGGCGCCTGAGCCTGCTCGTGCAGCTGTGCGAGCGCATGGGCGTGCCGAGACCTGTGGTCTGCCAGCCCTACTACAACGCCATGAACCGACAACCCGAAGTCGAAGTTCTACCCGCCTGCCGTTACTACGGTCTCGGCGTAGCTGCCTACAGCCCGCTCGCGCGCGGCGTGCTCACTGGCAAGTACAAGGTCGGGGAAGAGCCTCCCGCAGATAGCCGGGCCGGGCACCGGGATCAGCGCATGCTGGAAACGGAGTTCCGTCGCGAGTCGCTGCTGGCTGCGGAGGAAATCGCGGCCCGAGCGAGGAGCAAGGGCATGAGCGCGGTCCAGTTCGCCATCAACTGGGTGCTCGCGAACCCCCTGGTGTCGTGTGCCATCACGGGCCCGCGCACGCTCGATCAATGGCAGGAATATGAGGCGTGCCTCAAGTTCAAGCTGGATGCGGCCGACGAGGCTTTGATCGACCGCCTGGTGGCGCCGGGCCATCCATCTTCGCCCGGCTACAACGACCCGCGCTATCCCATCTCTGGGCGCGTCCCGAACAGCGGCGTCCGTTCCTAGCAGCAGACGCGCTGTAAAGCGCTACGTAAGTGCGCGGGCAGTGGGCATGGGCGCCGTGTTGCGCGGTCCACGTACACGTGGATGAAGTGGCCTTGTGCCGACGCAGTGCGCTCCTCGTTGCGGAAGATGCCGATCTCGTAGCGCACGCTGCTGTTGCCCAGCTTCGCCACTCGTAATCCGACGGTGACGACGTCGGGAAAAGTGATCGGCGCGAAGTACTGGCAGCCGGTCTCGACCACCAGTCCCACCACTTCGCTGGCCTGGATGTCCAGTGCGCCCTGTTCGACCAGGTACTGATTTACCACCGTGTCGAAGTAGGAGTAGTACACGACGTTGTTGACGTGCCCATAAACGTCGTTGTCCATCCATCGCGTCGGGATGATCTGGAAGTGAAGGTAGGCGTCGCGGACATCGGGCGCGGGCTTGCTCACGGTGTCTCCTGCCGCAATCGCTGCATCCTTGCCTGTTGGGCGGCGCGGACGCCGAGGCCCACGCGCCGCCAGTTTACCGCCAGCAAGCCGGCGGCGATGATGATGAGCATCCCGAGCAGGGAGATGAAATCCGGAAACTCCCCGAACGCGATCAAGGCGAGCAGCGTAGACCACACGAGCTGTGTGTAAACGAACGGCGCGAGCGTGGTCGGGGAAGCGATCTCAACCGCGCGGATCAGCAGGAAATGTCCGAGGCCGCCCAGGCATCCGATAGCCAGCATCAGCGCCACCTGCAGCAGCGTCGGCGTTTGCCACGTGAACGGCAGGAGCAGACTGGTGGCCGCCGTTCCCACGAGCGCAGTGAAGAACAGCGTCGTCAGCGGATTTTCGCGGCCGGCGAGCTTGCGCGTCATGATCTGATAGAGGGCGAAAACGAACGCGCTCAAGAGCGGGAACACGGCCGCGGGCTTGAGCAGTCCACCGCCGGGTCGGATGATCACCAGGACCCCGAGGAATCCAAGCGTGACGGCACCCCATTGCCGCCGCGTGATGCGCTCATTCAGCATAGGGCCCGACAGGGCGGTCACCAGCACCGGCGCCACAAACGAGATGGCTGCCGCCTCAGCCAGCGGGAGATGGCGCAGGGACAAATAGAAGAACCCGGTGCTCGCCACCAGCAGCAGGCCGCGCATCACCTGGAGCCCGGGCCTCGATGTGCGCACCAGGCTGAGGCCCATGCGCGGCGCCAGCAGTGTCAGCATGAACGCCGTGTGTACCGAATAGCGCGCCCAGATCAATGGCCCCATCGGGTAGGACCGCAGCGTGAACTTGGCCAGCGTGTCCATGGCAGAGAACAGGAATACCGCCAGCATGATGAGCAGGATCCCGCGCAACAGGTGCGGCTGATGCGAGCGCTCCGACGTCATGCCCTGGGCCGAGGCAGCGACGGCCCAGGCAATACCTCGCGGCCCGCGAAACGCGCAGCGCCGCCGAGCGCCTGCTCGATGCGCAGGCCTTCGTTCCACTTAGCCATGCGCTCCGAGCGGGCGAAGGACCCAACTTTGAGCTGGCCTGCGTCCCACCCCACGCACAGGTGCACGATGCTCACATCTTCGCTCTCTCCGGAGCGCGCCGAGATGACGGTGCCGAAGCCCGCCCGGTGGCCGGCCTCGAACGCCGCTCTCGTCTCAGTGACCGTTCCGGCCTGATTGGGCTTGATCAGCACAGCGTTGCACGCGTGTCCCCGTGCGGCCTGTTCGACCAGCTCGGCGTTAGTGACGAGGAAGTCGTCGCCTACCACCTGAACGCGCGCCCCGACCGCTGCGGTGAATCGAGCCATCCCCTCCGGATCGTCCTCCGCCATCGGGTCTTCCACGGAAACAATGGGGAAACGCCGGATCCAGTCCAGCACAACCTCGCTCAGGCCGTCGCTGTCGAACTCGCGCTCCTCCAGCGTGAAACGGTAGCGACCGCGTCGGCCAAACTCCGAGGCCGCGATGTCCAACGCGATAGCAACATCGTCTCCAGGCGTGTAGCCGGCTTTTTCGATCGCTCGCACCAGCGTCTCGATGGCCTCTTCATTGCTGGAGAAAGCCGGCCACCATCCGCCCTCGTCCGCTACGCCGAACGTGAGGCCGCGCGCCTGCATCAGCGCACCTGCGGCGCGGTACACCTCCGCGGTCATGATCAGCGCTTCGTCGAAGCTGCGCGCACCGAGCGCCATCACCATGAAATCTTGAACGTCCACGCGGCGGCCAGCGTGCGCGCCGCCGCCGAAGATCTGGATCTGGGGCAACGGCAGGCGCACGGCGCGTCCGTTGGACAGGAAGCGATACAGCGGTTCCCCGGCAGCTGCGGCGGCGGCGTGCAGCACAGCGAGCGAGACGGCGATGGTTGCGTTGCCACCCAGGCGCGCTTTGTGGGGCGTTCCGTCCAGCGCGATCAGCGCTTGGTCGACGTCCGCCTGACGGGTTGCGTCGAGGCCCCTCAGTGCTTCGGCGATCTCGCCGTTCACGTGAGCGACAGCACGCATTACATCCATCCCACCCAAGGCGCCGCCAACGTCGCGCAGGTCGACCGCCTCGCGCGAGCCACGCGAGGCGCCGGCCGGAGCGATGGCGCGGCCGACAGCGCCGCACACCAGATGCACTTCGGCTTCGACCGTGGGGCGGCCGCGCGAGTCCCATACGCGCCGGCCCTTGACCGCCACGATCGAGGGATCAGGCATTGACCCCGGTGCTCATGCTGCGAGCCGTCACTTCATCGCGCCACGCGCGGCGAATGTCGTGCAGACGCTCCACCGGGGCCATCAGGTGGTGTTTCGCGACGCTGCGAACGGCAGCACGCTGCCACTCCGCGTCGACGTATTCGACCGGCGACTTGCCGTCGACGCGCGCCAGCAGCAGGCCGGGCAGCAGTCGCGCGGCGCGGGCTTCCATGAGCGCCGCTGGTTCCCAGGTCACGCCACGGAGATACGCATGCGCCAGCGCGTCGAAGCAATCGAGGTAGCGATCCACCCACGACGGCCGCCAGAGGCATTTGAGCAGAAGGTGATTGAGGCTGAAGGCGAGGTCGAACGCGGGGTCGCCAAACCACGCGCACTCGGCGTCGAGAAATACCGGCCCTTGTGGACCGCACAGAATGTTCTTCGGGCTCACATCCCCGTGGACCAGAGCGACTTTGGTGCTAGCAGTGACCTGCGCCAGCGCTTCGAGCTGTGCAGCGCAGTCGCGGTGCACGTGTGCCGTGGCGATGAGATAGGGCTCCAGCCGGATCGGGAAGAAGATGTGATCGGTCGCGAACTGGCGGGCGAATTGCTC
>Ga0187780_10003695_pt1 | contig 11513 bp, 6 predicted proteins | sample 1015_Q2_SP10_20__FD_132429 | JGI IMG/M metagenome (GOLD analysis project Ga0187780, IMG submission 132429) | Tropical peat soil microbial communities from peatlands in Department of Meta, Colombia - 1015_Q2_SP10_20_MG | ecosystem: Environmental > Terrestrial > Soil > Wetlands > Peat | place...
CCGGCCCCCACCGAGAGCAGCCCGATCTCACCGTCGAGCTCCACGTACTCGAGCCCGTGGGTTCGCATCGCGTGGAGTGGTTCGTGGGCTACCGGCTCCTGGAGGCTGGCCACCCGTTCGTTCCGGTCGAGGGCGTTGTCGTCGCAGAGCATCCGGCCGCCGATGAACTTCGGGTCCTCCCCCACCCCCGACAGCTCCGTTTCCAGGCGAAGCAGTTCGTACTCCCGGAATGCCTGCCACAATCGGCGGATCAGCGGAGGGCCTGTGCGCACCCAATCCCGGAGGCCTGCCCTCAACAGGAGTTCGCGTCCGTGGTTGTCCCAGAGGCCGTAGCGGGGATCCACGCCCACCGTCGCTCCCTCGAAGGCACCCCCCGAGGCCGGGCCCACCATGCGCGCGGCGCCTAGCCGGATCGTCCCCTCGGTCGGCTCCACCTCCATCCTGAGCCGCACCTCCGTTCCGGCGTCGGCAGGCGCCTCCTCCAGACCGCACTCTCGCAGAATCCGGCGGACCTGGTCGGGGAGCAGCCACATTACGTCCCGCCCCCAGGTAGTGCCTGAAACCATCCGACGATCTCCGCCAGCGGCGTGCCGGTGGGAAAGACGCGATCGACCCCGAGATCGGACAGGCGCGACACGTCGGCCGGCGGGATCGTCCCTCCGACCGCCAATGCCACGTCCTTCCGGATGTCGAGGGCTTCCAGTCGCTCGATCAGCTTCCGTGTCAAGGAGAGGTGCGCCCCGGAAAGGATGCTGAGCGCGACGACATCCACCGCCTCCTGCAGGGCCGCCGAGGCCACCTGTTCCACCGTCTGGTGCAATCCGGTATAGATCACCTCCATCCCAGCGTCCCTCAGGGCGTACGCCACCACCTTGGCCCCGCGGTCGTGGCCGTCCAGCCCGGGCTTGGCGATCAAGACCCTGAGTCTCTTCACCGCTATGCCGGTTCCTCTTAGATTTTGACGGGTTCCCGGAACCGCCCGAAGACCTCGAGCAGGGCACCGTTCATCTCGCCCACCGTGCAGTAGGCTTTGACGCACTCGATCAGGAAGGGCATCAGGTTGGCGGTCCCCCGGGCGGCCTCCTTGAGGTCCCGGAGGGTCTCTGCCACTCGGAGGGTATTCCGTTGGGCCTTGACCCGGGCCAGCCGCTCCCGCTGGCGCCCGAGGATTTCCGGGTCGGGCTCGTAGAGAGTGAGCCTCGGCTCCTCCGGGCGGACGAACCGGTTGACACCCACGACCACTTTGTCGCCCGACTCAACCCGCTTTTGCTGGCGGTAGGCCTCTTGGCCGATCTCCCGCTGGATCAGGCCCTCCTCGATCGCTGCCACCATCCCCCCCATCTTCTCGACGCGCTGGATCAGGGCCGTGATCTCGGCCTCCATCTTGTCCGTCAGCGCCTCGATGAACCACGAGCCGCCCAGGGGATCGGCCACTGACGCTGCCCCGGTTTCGTAGGCCAGCACCTGCTGCGTGCGCAGCGCCAGCTCTGCCGACTCCTCGGTGGGAAGGGCGAAGGCCTCGTCGTATGCCGTCGTGAACATGGACTGGACCCCGCCCAGCACCGCGGCCAGGGCTTCGTATGCCACGCGGACCACGTTGTTCAGCGGCTGCTGCACGGTCAGCGTGCTCCCGCCGCAGACGCATCCGAACCGGAACATCCACGAGCGGGGATCCCTGGCCCCGAACCGCTCCCGCATGATCTTCGCCCAGAGCCGCCGTCCCGCCCGGTACTTGGCGATCTCTTCGAAAAAGTCCATGTGGGTGTAGAAGAAGAAACTGATCTGCCGGGCGATGGCATCGACGTCCAGTCCCCGGTTCACGCAGACCTGAAGATACGCGATGGCATCTGCCAGGGTGTAGCCCATCTCTTGCACGGCGGTGGCCCCGGCGTCCCGGAAGTGCGCCCCCGCAATGCTGATCGCATTGAAGTTGGGGGCGTGCGCGGCACAGTGCTCGATGGTGTCCACGATGAGGCGGATGGAGGGGCCCGTCGGATAGATCCAGGTCCCGCGGGACACATATTCCTTGAGGATGTCGTTCTGGATCGTTCCGTTGATCTTCTCCTTGGGGACGGAGGACCGTTGGCAGAGCGCGAGGTACATGGCCAGGAGGATGGCCGCCGTGCCGTTGATCGTGAAGGAGGTGCTGATCTTGTCGAGTGGGAGCCCTTGGAAAATCACCTCCATGTCTGCCAGAGTATCGATGGCCACGCCGACGCGGCCCACCTCCTCCTCTACCAGAGGATCGTCAGAGTCATACCCCATCTGTGTCGGCAGATCCAGTGCCACGCTGAGGCCTGTCTGGCCCTGTTCCAGGAGGAATTTGTAGCGGGCGTTGGTGTCTTCGGCGGTTCCGAAACCGGCGTACTGGCGGAAGGTCCAGAGGCGCCCGCGGTACATGGTCGCGTGGAGGCCCCGCGTGTACGGGTATTGGCCCGGGTAACCGATCTCCGCCGGATCGCGACCCTCCGCCGCCTCCGGTCCGTACGATGGCTCCAGCGGGATTCCCGACGGCGTGAAGGCAGACGGCGGCGTCCGCTTCTGGAGATCCGCCATCCAGGCCCGACGCTGCTCCTCCAGTTTCTTCATGGCTGTATCCCCGCGGACGGGTCCGCGGCCCCCCTTACTGTGCGGTCCGGGAGGGATTGTCGCCTATTCTACGCACCGCGCAGTAATTCCGTAAGTCGTGTGGATTCAAGAAGCCGCCCCCCGCGGCCCCCCTTGGACACGGCGTCGAGCCCTGATCGCCGTCGACCCGGGCGATGTGAAAGCGGTTGGGATCCCCCCTCACCGCGGGACGGCCATTCAAGTCTAGGCAATGAGATGAAAAGCACCGGCTGGAAGGGGATACGGCTCATATGTGATAAACGATAAGCTGAATTCGGTCAACAATTCTTTACGACCCTTGGTCAACTCCCGATCGAAGGCTCCGCTCCTCAGGCTCCCGAGCGGACTAGTCGCCGCTTTCGCACGCAGAAGCCGGATGATCCACACGACGGAGCACAGCAGGCCGCCGGCAATTCGTGGGATCATTCGACCAGGAGAGGCTGAACCCACTGCGTGTCGGACCGCCGTTACCTGTGCGACCTCAAGTTCGAGCCCTGCCTGGGTCCGGATCAGATTTCGAACCCGCATCAAGCTCCGCGACAGCCCGGATCCCTGGAGTCTCCCGGAACGCTTGACCCACCCCCCACGCACGGGATACCCTCTTTCCGTTGAGGGCGGAGGGTTGCCCCCGATGCGGCAGCCGTTCCCATCGTGTTGCCCCTCGTTACTACGCAGCGCGGAATAATTGCTGTACCGTTGCCCGCGCTGCCTTGACCGGAAGGATTGTTTCGACAATGCATCGGTATCTCATCTTCGCCGCTGCTGGCTTGAGCCTCTTCATGTATTCCATTGACAGTACCGCGGTGGCGGTCGCCTTCCCCAACTTCATCAGTGACTTCGGCACGAATGTGCTCTGGGCCGCCTGGACGATGTCTATCTACATGGTGGCGGTGACGAGCGTGATGCCGTTGATGGGTAACCTGAGCGACAGTTTTGGGCGCAAGCGGGTCTATCTGGTTTCGCTCTTGCTGTTTACGGCCAGCTCCCTGGCCTGCGGCCTGGCACCCAATATCTACAGTTTGGTCGCCTTTCGGTTCCTGCAAGGCGTCGGAGGTGCCAGCTTTCTCCCCACGGCAGCCGGCATTGTAAGCGATCAGTTCCCCGAGAGCCGGGAGCGGGCCATTGGCCTCTTCTCCAGTATCTTTTCCATCGGCGGGATCGTGGGGCCCAACTTGGGGGGCTGGATTGTGAGCCGGTATTCCTGGCGGTACATCTTCTACATCAACCTACCCATCGGCCTTGGGCTGATCGTGCTGATTCTGATCTTGCTGGACGACCCAGAGACTCTTTCGCAGCCCCATATCGATCTGGTGGGGGCGGCGTTTTTCTTTGCCGCCATCCTCTTCATGATGCTGGGCTTGAATCACGTCGCCGAGAACTTGTCGGGCTCCTCTCTTCTGCTCGCCGGCATCTGCGTGGTCGTCAGCGTAACGTTCGTCTCCCTCTTTGCGCGGCACGAGAAGCAGGAGTCCAACCCCATGCTGGATCTGGCGTTGTTGAAATCCACGCCGTTTCTGGCCGCCAACCTCTATAACATGATGATCGGCGCGGGCATCTTCGGCGTCGTGTCCTTCATCCCGCTCTACGCCACCTCGGTGCATAAGCTGTCCACCCTGGCCAGTGGGATGATTCTCACGCCGCGCTCGCTGGGCGTCATCTGCACCTCCACGGTCACCAGCTTTCTCCTCAAGCGGTGGGGGTATCGCTGGCCCATGGTGTGGGGGTTGAGCATCATGGCCCTCTTCACCATCCTGCTCGGGGACCACGGATTTCGGGTCTTGAGAATGCTGGGAATGCATCTGGGCGTGGCCGAAGCGCTCGCCATCCTGATCATGGGGACAGGCCTCGGGCTCGGCATCGCGCTTCCGGCGTCAAATAACGCCTGTATCGAGCTGATGCCCGCAAAGGTGGCGACGATTACCGGGCTGCGCGGCATGTTTCGGTACGTGGGCGGCGCGCTCGGCATTTCCTTGACGACCATAATCCTCCATTCCAGCGCGACCCCGGCCACTGGCTTCAGAACCACCTTCATCGGTTTTGGACTGTTGCTCCTCTTTACGCTTCCGCTGGTCTTTCTGATGCCCACCGGAAAGCAAGGTAGGGGATAAGGTCTCGAGCACCGGCGATTCAGACTCGATCACCTCGCACCCGAATGCTCGAGCATGAAAGCGAATGTGTAATCAAGGACGTTGTTGACGGAGTGGAATTTTTTTCAGAGGGGACGTGGGGCACCTATCAGGCGTATTTTCTGAACCCTACTTCTCCTGTGCCTGGAATGTTGGTGCCAGATTGGTCGCAGGCGCACGGGACGGGCATCAGCTCAGGTATCACCACCCCATCGCATACCCGTCGCGGCGCGGGTCGGCGCCACCCGCGAGGGTGCCCGTCGCCGGATCCACGAAGACCCCCTGCCCGCCTCCGACCACCCACGACCAGTCCGGCAGGTCGCGGATCGCGTGGCCGCGCGCCGTAAGCGCGGCGCGGACCTCGGCCGGGATCCGCGCCTCGGCGTCCACCGCGCGATCGCGGTACACGCGGACGCGCGGCGCCTCTATGGCCGCCTGGATGTCCATCCCGTACTCCAGGATGTTCAGGAGCATCTGCGTCGTGGTCTGCGGGATGCCGTAGCTCCCGGGCGTCCCGATGGCCACCAGCACGCGGCCGTTGCGGAACACCTGCGTGGGGGCCATCCGGGTCTCCACCTTTCGATGGGGCGCCAGCACGTTCGGGCTCCGGGGATCCCTATCGTTCCACATGAGGAGATTATTGAGGAGAATCCCCGTGTCGCCGGCGAGAAAGCCGGAGCCGAAGGGACTGCCGAGCGTCTGGGTGATCGAAGCCGCATTGCCATCGGCATCCACCACGCTGAAGTGCGTCGTGTGCTCCCGCCCATAGCCGTACAGATCGCCGGGCGTGGCCTCTCCCGGCAAGCCCTCGGCAAAGAACCGCTCTCCCCCGCTGATCGCCGCCCGCTCCCGGTCGATGCGGGCCCGCCGGGCCGCGGCGTACCCCTTGCTCACCAAGCCGGCCGCCGGAGGATCGGGGAGCGCCTGGTAGGCCACGCGGTCTGCCATCGCCAACTTGACGGCCTCGACGATCAGGTGGAGCGCTTCAGCGCTGTTGTGGCCGAGGGCTTCGAGGTCGAAGCCCTCCAGGATATTCAGCGTCTCCAGCACCTGCGTTCCGGCGGCCGGCGGAGGGACGCTCACCACCTCGTCGCCGCGAAAGGTCGTCACCACGGGATCGATCCATTCGACGCGGAACGCGGCGAGATCCTGCGGCGTGAGCCATCCACCTGCCTCTTGGACCGCGTCGCACACGCGCCAACCAATGTCCCCTTGGTACAGCGGGTCCGGTCCCTCTGCCGCCAGCCGGCGCAACGTCATGGCGAGCGCCTTGTGGGTGAGCGCCGTCCCGGGACAAGGCACTTCCCCATCGGGGCAGAACACTGATGCTGATGCGCCCGGCGTCAGGCGCGCCCGGTGCTCGGCGAAGAAGGCGGCCCCGCGATGCGTAAGCGGGAATCCCTCCTCCGCGTGGCGAATCGCCGGGGCGAAGACGACGTCGGGCTCGAGGCGCCCATAGACCCGTAGGGCCTCCCACCAGCCCGCGAAGTTTCCCGGGACCAGGCAGGACTTGGGCCCCTTCTGTAGATCCGCCTCGATGCACGCCTCCGGCCGGGCCGCGTACGGGGTCCGGCCCATGAAGTTGAGCACCTTTCGCTCGCGCGTGCGGCCCACGAAGAGCAAGAGCATGCCATCCCCGCCGATGCCGGACATGAACGGCTCGACGACGTTCAATGTGGCGGCGGCGGCAACGGCCGCGTCCACCGCATTGCCCCCACGCCAAAACATCTCTAACCCGGCGGCGCTGGCCAGCGGGTGCGCCGTGGCCACCATCCCGCGCGTTCCCATCACTGCCGGACGGTGCGATCGGTGTTCGCTCATCATTCATCTCCTTGGCCTGTTCCAACCCCTGTAACCGCCACTCGCGCCCCCAGACCTTTTTCGCGCGCTACGAACCCAGGCGCGAAACTGGATGGACTTTGGCGCAAGATTACCACGGACACGAGGTTTCGAGGAAGGGTCAGACTGCGGGATACTTGCTGAGGCTGACCTTATTCTTCCAGATGGATGCCATCAACCCTTCGAATTACTGTGCGGTGCCTAAGAAAGGCGACAGTGGACATGGGATTGCACAGTCCGGGGGAGAGTCCGAGGAGGGGCGGCGGCGCGCGCACGAAGAACGATCTCGCCCAGCCCAGGCATCGGGACAGGCCAGTCCTCGATCTTGATCTGCTTCTGTGCTTCGAGGACGTCGACCCGCGCGACGTGGGTAAGCTCATGCTGGGAGAGCGTATCACGCCGTCACGATGCGAAGTGATGCCTTTTCTCGGGTCGGTACGGAACAGGAGAGATGAACAAGGATATGAAGTAGCCCCAGCAGGTCGAGAGAGAGGGGGCGCGGCGACACAAGAGCCAGCGGGTCTTCCTCCAGCATCTTCTGTTCTTCCTGCGGGCCCACTGCGACTCCATCTGCCAGAGGCGCTCCCGCGCGTCGCGTCTTCTTCCAGCTTTCCAAAAAAGCCGGACGAGGGAGACCTGTGCGCGGAAGTTGTCAGCTGCGAAGCTCAGGATTTTTTCCTCGACGGCAATCGCTTCCCTGAGGAACCGCTTGCGGCGGAACGTCCTGCGAGCCCCTTCGAGGAGCCTCAGCGCATCGGCTTCGAGATCTTTACCCAGATAGAGATTCGCAAGGTTCAGGGACACGGCCAGGTCCCGGCGATCGAGCGTGAGGGCCAACCGGAGCATCGCGATTGCTTTTTCAACGAAGCCCTCCTTCTCGTGCCATGCGCTGACCCGCTTGAGCGACGCCTTCGCCTGGATCTTGCGGCCCGCCCTGATGTAGAGTGGGGCGATCTTTGCGTGAACCTCGAGGTCCGTGGGATCTACCGCCAGGACCTTTTCGTACTCTCGGATAGCCTTCTTGATCCTGCCCCGCGAGCGGAACTTCTCTGCTCTGCGGAAACTCTCGCTCCGGTCATAGTAATCTGGCTGACCGAAGAGCTTCATCACGTGAATTCCCACCCGATTCGAGGCTGCATGTGGTGAGGTTGTCTACCAGCAGGCGCCGACGGGCGCAATTCAAGGACTGAGGCTTATTCGAACTTGCGTTTGGGGCGAGGACGGCACAGGCACCTGGAAGCCCGCCGGCCCCCTGGCAGAGGTGCCAAGCCGAGCGGAGCATGGATACCCGATCCGGGGGTGTCAAGCCGAAAGCCAATGCGGGTTAGCAGCGTTACGAGGATGGGTAGGAGTGGCGCGACTCGGTCCCGTGGTTCGGCCATGACCACGTTGTCGCCCGATGTCTTAGGGAGTTACAAGTAAGGAAATCTTTCCCGATTGAGTATTCTCGGACCCGCCCGGCCCAGGTATCGTGACCGGCCGACTCTCGAGTCGGATCTGTTTCCGACCTTCGAGGACTGTGGCCCGCGTCAGCGCGGGTGCGCTCGCAGTGGGAGGGCCTATCACGCCGTCACGATGCGAGGGGATGTCTCTTCTCGGGTGCGTACGGAACGGGAGAGATAGACAAGAGTATGAAGTAGCCCCAGCAGACCTTCCTCCAGCATCTTCTGTCCTTCTGCGGGCCCATTGCGGCCCCATCTGCCAGAGACGTTCCCGCGCGCCCCGGGTCGTTGGCGGCCTACAGGCCCACTGGCGCCGGAGCCCGAAGTGGCTCAGGATTTTTCAGTGGAATTCTTCCATCAGCTAATGACGTCCTTCATTACTGCGGATGGCAGGCAAGGGCCAGGACCTCATGCCGCTCTTCCGGAGGAAAACTTCGGCGGCCGACCGGGCTGCGGTGTATCGCGTAACCCGGCCGGCCGCCGATTTTTCGATCCCGTCTCCTTCCCATTGACCCTAGGGGACCTCACGGACGGGTCTCCCCGGAGTCGAATTTTCGGGATACACCATTAGCGGGCAGCGCGAAACCCGAAAGCCGGTCCTTCGCTTGTCGGAGGAACGGTCCCAGCAACAGCGAACACGCCTGCATACTGCTCGGTCAAGCCGCCGCCGCGGAGCAGTGCGCCGGTGCCGGAGCTTGGCCCGCTTATGCAGTTATAGTCACTGTCGAACATCGGCGCAGCACAGGTCGAGGACGAGGTCAGCGGCACCCAGTCGGCCACCCACTCCCAGATATTCCCGACCATGTCGAACGCCCCCACATCGGAGACGCAGTTACTCCGGGAGCCGGTGGCGACAGTGGTGGGTCCGTTGACATTACAGTCCGTCTTCCCATTATCCGTCCCAGGATCCGGCGTCCCCAGGGCGGCGGCCTGCCACTCGGCGTTGGTCGGCAACCGCTTCCCCGCGTTCCGGGCCGCCGCCGCAGCCTGGAACCACGTGATGTACGTCGCGGGCATCACACCGGGGATCGAGACGGCATAGACGTTCATGCAGTGGTTGCCGGTAGTCGCACAGTTGGAAGCGGCTAAGTCGCCGTCCTTGAGTCCGAGCTGGGTCGCGTTAGCCAGATCCGCCAGCGCCACCGTACCGGCCTTGATCTTCCCGATGAGCGTGGCATCAGTGGTCTGCCACACGCTCGCCTCATACGTATCTATGCAGGCCGTGCCCGCTAGGACCGAATCCGGGGGACACGTGATCGGGAACGCAGGACCAGCGGGGCCTGCCGGGCCTGGAGCACCAGCGGGGCCTTGGGCACCAGCTGGCCCAGCGGGACCTATCGGACCTATCGGGCCGATCGGGCCTGGAGCACCAGTGGGGCCGGCAGGACCAGCGGGGCCAGTGGCACCAACTGGCCCAGCGGAGCCTGCCGGGCCTTGGGCACCAGCTGGCCCAGCGGGACCTATTGGACCTATCGGGCCGATCGGGCCAAGAGCACCAGCCGGACCAGCGGGACCCGCAGGACCAGCGGGGCCTTGAGACCCAGTGGCGCCGACAGGGCCAGCAGGCCCTTGAGGACCAGGCGGGCCTACCGGGCCAGCGGGGCCGGCAGGACCAGCGGGGCCCTGGGGACCAGCCGGCCCAGTGGCACCAGCGGAGGCGGTGGTGCTCCAGTACACCGACCTCTCATCTCGCCGACAAGTGTCGTTTAGACCGACGATCCGGGCAAAACCAATTTCCCGTTCTCTTTCCAGAGGAATGCACGCGTGAATGATCGTTGAGCTGCCTCCCTGCGCGGCCACCGCCGGCGCGGCCAAGCCCAACGAGAGCGCGACGCATGCGAGAACCAGTCCTCCAACCGCCCATTTCATGTTCATGGTAACCCTCCTCCTTGGAGAAAGCGATTCTCCCCGCGCAAAGCCCATTGCCTCGTCAGCGTTGCAGGTGGTCACTTCGCGCCCAAGGTTGGATGAAGGCATGCTCCGTTGCCCTTCGTGATCCCTCGGCAAGGGTGCGATTCTCCCCTACCCAGAGGGCAGGGCTACCTCGCATGGCGAGTGTCTCCCATCGCTCGTGTCTGGGTTCCGGGCAGCCAGGCGGACTGTTCGCGTGCCTGCCCGATCTAGCTCCTATCTCCTTAAAGATCTACTTTAAAGCAATCGGTATGCCACCTCCCCATTGATTCAACTCCGCAAAAACAAAGGTCGGAAGTGATCGCACACCTTCTTGTGGCCGACAATCTTTCTGACATCCTCTGCCCGGAATTGCCACCACTCAGTTATTAAGAGGATGGCACACATGCACCAGGATCTCATCCCTCGAGGCACGTGATCGGGGAAGTGGTCTGCTCTGGGCCAGTTGACAGCATGGCCCGCGCCCCATGGCTGTCCCGTCTCTTTTCATGAAATGTGCTTCTTCCTGGGTCATCGCTCGATGAAAGGATCGTCCACCGCTCGATGAGCCGAAGGATGTGACGCAGGTTCTGTGAAAGAAGAATCGGTCGCATGCCTGTTTCGCGCTGTGGCGATCTCGGCGCCCTCGCGGTTAACACCCTCACATCGTAGCCGACCCTAGCTTACCGCCGGATGCGGTCAATTCATCGGAGGATATATTTTCATATATCTTTGGATATATCGGTTGCGAGGCGCTATGGATGCGGGGACCCTGGTTGTGCCCCCAAACCTTCTTTGGGTAGCCCAGCTAACATCTCGGGATTTCAGTGCTGGATGGCGAATTCCTTGGAGGGATCGGCGGGACCAGTCTTATTTGGGGTCGTATGGGGTTGGGAACGGGAAGGTTGACCTCAACCTAATGGCTGCAGCACTCCGATAGCCACATTCGAGGACGGGGGCGTTGTCGGTTGTAACTCGGGATGGGATACCTATTTGAGGGTATGCGCTTGACTCTTCGAGGAGGTGTCTCGGATTTCCTTCGGCAAAGGAGCCTTAGAGGGCGAGGTACTTGCTCAGGATGGCTTCATTCTCCCAGATGGCTGCCATGGTGCCCTCGAACTGGATGAGGCCCTTCTCCAGGATGTAACCCCGGTCCGCCACTTTCCGGCAGAACTTCACGTTTTGGTCGGCCAGCAGGATCGTCACTCCGGCGTCGCGGATCTGTCGCAGCGCCTCCCCCAGGTGCTTGACCACCAGCGGGGCCAGCCCCTCGATGGGCTCGTCGAGGAGCAGCAGCTCGGGGTCCTGCATCAGGGCCCGCCCGATGGCCAGCATCTTCTGCTCCCCTCCGCTCAGATGATTTCCCTGGTGACTCAACAGGCGCTCCAGGACGGGGAACAACTCACACACGCGCTCGACCGTCCATCGGTCGGAACGCCGACACACCCGATGGGCCAGTTGCAGGTTCTCCTGCACCGTGAGGTCCGGGAAGATGCGCCGGTCATCGGGCACGAAGCCGAGACCGAGCCGTGCAATCTGAAACGGAGGCCGTCCCTGGATTGCCGCGTCCTTGAAGACTACGCTTCCGGATCGCGGCGGGGTCAGACCC
>Ga0187780_10003698_pt1 | contig 11510 bp, 13 predicted proteins | sample 1015_Q2_SP10_20__FD_132429 | JGI IMG/M metagenome (GOLD analysis project Ga0187780, IMG submission 132429) | Tropical peat soil microbial communities from peatlands in Department of Meta, Colombia - 1015_Q2_SP10_20_MG | ecosystem: Environmental > Terrestrial > Soil > Wetlands > Peat | place...
ATAAAGGGATGGAAAAGACTCATGGACGTCTATATTTCAGGCGTGGGCATGACAAAATTCGGGAGATCCAAAGAGCCCCTTGAAAAGATGATGGCCGAGGCTGCCTCCTCAGCCTTGAAACAAGCCCAATTGGAGCGGGTCGATGCAATCTACTTAGGGGTGATGAGTGTTGAGGAATTTGTCGGGGATTCTAATTTTGCCACACTTTTGGCGGACACCGTTGGGTTGACTGGAATTCCCTCTACACGAGTGGAGACTGCTTCCTCAACGGGTGCAGGCGCTTTTGAGGCGGCCTTCTACGCGGTGGCATCCGGCCACATGAAACATGCCCTTGTCCTCGCCGGCGAAAAAATGACTCACCTCCCCACGGCGAAGACCACTCGGATTCTCTCGGAGGTGATTGATCGTTCCGAGCGAAGGTACGGTGCCACCATGCCTGCTTTAGCCGCTATGATTGCGCAAAAATATGCCCTGGAATTTAATCTTTCACCGCTGAAACTTGAGGACATTCTCGCTCAGGTAGCCATCAAAAATCACTCCAATGGTTACCTGAATCCTTACGCTCAGTTCAGAAAAATCATTACCAAAGAAGACTACCTGAAGAGCCAGATGATCTCTTACCCTCTCCGCCTCTATGATTGCGCACCGATTACAGACGGCACCTCAGCCATTGTCCTCACCAACCAACTTACCCCGATCAAGGTCTCCGGTATCGGCCATGCCACGGATACGGCCGCAGTGAGACATCGAACTTCGTTCACCTCCTTCAACTCGACCAAAGAAGCGGCTCAGAAGGCGTACACCATGGCCCAGCTCAACCCCTCGGATATCCAATTTGCAGAGGTCCATGATGCCTTTACCCTCTTCGAAATCATCGGGACAGAAGATTTGGGTTTTTTCTCAGCCGGGAAAGGATGGAAGGCCTTAGAAGAAAGAATGACTCATCTTCGAGGAAGGCTTCCCATCAATCCATCCGGAGGGTTGAAGGCAAGAGGACATCCGGTAGGCGCCTCGGGCCTTGCTCAGTTGGTAGAGATCGTCTATCAACTCAGCGGGGAGGCGGGGAAAGAAAGACAACTAAAGAGAGCGGAAATCGGATTGGCCCAAAGCATTGGAGGGTTCGCGAATAATACTTTAGTCACCATTCTTGAAAGGACTGACCGAAAGCGAATCGCGAAGGAGGGCTGGAGTCCTGATTATCATCCAGAAATCAGCGCTTCGAAGAAGAGTAACGCCCCTGCTTCCTCGGAGGGAGTCGGAATTTTGGAGACCTTCACCACCCTTTACACCACACCCGAAGGGTTCGTTTCGCCCCTCACCCTTGGCTTTGTCAGAACCAAAGGAGGTGAAGTGGTGATGGCCTGCAATCCCGATTACCGCTCCCCCAAAGAATTGAAGATGGGCCAAAAGGTTTATCTGAGAATACGGGAGGGGCTTTATGTCTTCGAGAAACTCACTCTTTGGAGCCGTTTAAAACACTGGATAGGGAAAAAATAGGGATGGTTTCCGTGTCTTTATCCTTCTAAGAAATAACCTGGGCCATCTGTCCTGCATAAATCACGATATACCGCATAGCGAATCCACCGATGAGAACAGAGGTTGTAATCACTCCGGAGATCCAGGGATTGTGCTCTCTCAATTACCTCTGCCAGATGTAATGGGGAATCAACTCATAGACCTCGAGGGCCTTTGGAAGTGAAAATTGACGGCAGTGGCCCTTGCGGGATCTTTCATCTTCTCCTTTGCCTGTTTTTGTCGCGGCTTGTTCAGTGGAGAATACTGCTTTTTTCGACATTCAATCTCTTTGATAGATCTTCTGCCCTTCCCCGGACGAAATAACCATGAAAGACGCTGAAGACCGCGAAAGGGGGATATAAGATAACAACCACCTGAAATAGGTAGAGGAGGGCCTCGACTTTTGGAAATTCACCAAAGAGGCTGAGTATACCGTAAAGCCCGAAGACAATGGGCATGATTGTCCCCACATATTTTCCAACCATTTTGATTTCATAATCCTTCCGGTTGAAGTACCTGATTCCCAGATCGTCCATAGTCCAGAGGGTCGAAAGGAGGAGAGCGACAAGAATTGTGACCCCCGTGGCGATCAAGAATCGTCCGGGCTGAAACTGGCTTCGGGGTAGAAAGAGAGGGGCTGTGGTGTTCGATCCCGTAACGATCTGAAGAATGCCAAGGAGTTTTGCAGCAAAAAGAAGTCCGATACCAATACCCTGAAAAGGCCGGAAGACCCAATGTTTTATAGGACGGATTTCCAATTCTTGTTTTCCATTAATTTGAACAAAAATCCCTTTTCTTCTTCGCATAACAGATCCAAGCTTACTGAAGATTGGGGATAATAAAAGGAGAGGAATGCAGAGGAAAAAAGCAATTCGGGAAAACCGGAACAATCCCCTGTAAATTGCCTCCCAGCCTCTCATAAACGCAAACTCCCCTAAAAGAACGGGGATAACAATGGTAGCAACCAACACTAGGAAGGCGTGCCCGAACTCTTTTGTCCAGCGAAGAAAATTCTTTGAAGGCATCAAATGGACCATCCTTCCTGCTCCCTATGAAGCAACGCATCTATAGGACAATTAACGAAACCACCGTTCCTGCGAGGACGACCCACAGGATATCAACCTTCAAGATCAAGGTGATGAAGGCTGCGACTGAAAGAAGAAGCCGGGCAAGGTCCCAGGGAATATCCACTGCAAACCGAATCGTTACCGTTAAGAGGAGCCCTACGAAAGAGCATAGTATACCGGTAATAACCTTTTTGAAATACGGCGAACTCCGCAGCCGGTCAAAGTAAGGCACGATTCCAACAACCATCATGAAAGAAGGCAAGAATACACAGATGGTGGCAACCAGCCCTCCGAGAGGGCCTCTCAACAAATACCCGATAAAGGTCGCTGTAATGACAATGGGCCCTGGCGTTACCTGTCCAAGAACAATGCCATTCAAAAGGGTTGGACCATCCACCCAGGACCGTACTTGAACAACTTCGTAGAACATGAGAGGAACAGAGGCGAATCCACCTCCAAAGGCAAATAAATCTATCCTGAACATGAGTGTTGCAAGATCGAATAGCCTTCGGTCTAAGAGGTAAAGCGATCCAAATCCGATGGCTGTAGCTAATAATAATAAAAAGAGAGATTTTGGAGCGTGTGCCTTTTTCGCGGGACTCACTGAAGAAGGAAGAGGTTGTCTGTTATAAAGGATCAGACCTAAAAAGGCAGCTATGATAATGACCAGAATGGGATTGATCTTTAACCCAAATAGACTTGCAGCGATTATCGCATTAATAATGTTCTTCCAGTCTTTAATAGAAAACCTCCCAAATGACAAAGCTGCATTGGCAACAACCGCAACAACAATAGCCTGAAGTCCGTTAAATCCGGAAACGACAGCAGGTAACGTGTGGGTCCGGGCATAGAGGGCTGACAGGATCGTCATGAAAAGAAAGGCAGGGAGGCCAAATCCTATGAAACTTGCTGCAGCACCCGCCACTCCCTTTGCTCTTAAGCCTACGTAGGCAGACATTTGCATCGCGGTGGCCCCGGGGATCGTCTGACAAAGGGCAACCCCATCGCGAGTGGATTGATCATCGAGCCAGTGCTTCTTGTCAACGGCCATGTTCCGAATATAAGCAACCATGGCCGGGCCACCAAACGCCGTAGCACCCAGTTTTAAGAAGGAAGTGAACAGGTGGAGCAATGAAGGGGCTGGATTAGGGTGTTGGGATTGTTCCATTAAGGAATCCGCTTTGACAATTATAGTATACCAAATCTCTTCTATCGATGCTTCCTTGATCTCAAATCAAAGCTTGCCCCAAAACGACACTCTTATTAATGGATCCATAATAATATGGACATCATCGGTTGGAGCCTTGCCTATTGAGAGAGCCTGTTCATAAAATCCTTGGTTCGTCATGCCGGACCTGATCCGGCATCCAGAGACTCTTGGAAACCCTGGATTCCGGCTTTCGCCGGAATGACACCACTTCATTAGTGGCCTAAAGAATGGGAATCGAATGTTCACACAATTATAGATTGATCAGTAAGTAACCCCCGCACCATGTCCTAATCAGAACATCGGAGTTGGCACAGTGCCCCATCCGCTCCCTGTCGGAGTATTTTGTACTTGAACAATTTCTCCCGTGTGGAGGTGGACGTCAACGAAGAAGAGCGGCTTCCGCGTGATATTGATGTCGAAATCATCAAATGGGGATGTAAGTTCTCTACTCCCCGCAGATACTTCAATGAAGATGATTCTTCGTTTCATTGATGGGTTGTCATGCATGCTTAAATTGTGAGCTTGCATGCCAGGGTGATGAGCGTGCCCTTCCTTCAAATGACTGAAGGGATGAAAAATATACTCAGTAATCATACCGATGGTTTTATGCTGTTCGAACAGTTTCCATTCACCGCCTGTATTAGCAATCATACCCTGCATCACGTAGTCAACCGGAATGAAATAGACAAGGAGGCGATGGGCATTGCTATTTTCGATTGGTTTCAACTTTGAAGCAATGGCAGGATCCTGAAGCACGGAAGGAATCAGTTGTTTTGCCGTTATTAGATCTTCTTTTGTGATGGTGATCACACCAACACCGTTGACTTGCTCCAATGGAAGGTGGTGAACTGTATAGGCTCTTAAAACAAATCCACTTCCCACAATGACTATAAGAAGTACCAGAAATATGACAAAGGCTTTTCCGAAACCTAAACGTTGCCGTGACTTTGAGCTTCCTATCAATGCTCTCTCAATGAAATGTGGGAGAAACATTCCTGTCCGATTCATATATGCAATATAGCTCTCCCCAAAACGATTGATCATCCGGCGTTCCTCGTCTTTGGCAAGAAGGTAGTACAGAAAGAGCATGACCGCAAAAAGCGCCAGTGTTAGGAATCTGGGCCACATGATAGCCAGTCCCAAAGCTGCCAACCCAAGGCCGAGATATTGAGGATGGCGAATAAAGGTGTACAATCCTTTTGTGGCAACACCCTTCTTCAGCAACTTGCCCAGATATACCTGTCCAGCGCAGACGAAAAACACCAGCATGCCAAACACAAAGAACACAGATCCCAATATACGAATAACTATTAATGGACCGTTTGGTGGAACGACCATGTGAGGAAGAAAAAAGGTTGTCAGCCACCGAGTCACCCAAGATTGATTCAGAGCGAGCAAAAATGGGTTGAATGCTGCATAGAAAAAGAACGCAAAAGGACTGATCATAATGGCAATTTCAAAAGCCACGATGAACGATAAGAAAATAGCGCTCATCCATGCAAATCTCTTGCCTCTACTGTTATCTGGTCTTTTTTGCTTTTCCATTTCAAATCTCCTTTGCATGCAATGTAAGTCTTGATCTCTAAAGAGCGCCCCCTCACCGTCCCCTCTCCCCCGTGGGGAGAGGGCAGGGTGAGGAAAACGATTCTGTAAATAATTAAAGGGACGAATTGCCTTGACCAGAAATTAACAGCGAAGCGGAAAAGAATTGATGGTTATGTTCGAATGAATAGAGTCAGGATCCAAAACGTGGATATCGAATGTAGGCATCGATTCTTGATGCAGTGGAGTTAAATTTAAAACTACGACAGTTGGGTCGTCGTGAGTAATCAGCGAACGGAACGGACAGTGATTGGCCAAGTGGGCTTGCTTGCCATCGGCAAGAGGGATCCCACCCGCTAACCGATGGGCCATGTTCAACGGAGGCACCCCTAGAAAAATCAGGATGAGCAGCGCCGATGGAACAAGAATTATTAATTTGTGCTTTCGTAGCATAAGAAACCTTTAAATCAATCTCTAACTTAAGCTTGACCTTAAAGCAAGCAACTCCAGGATCCTTGTAACAATCACCTCAAACCTGAGTCTAACCCATCTCTATTCGACTTCTTCGAGCAGAGCGCTAACCCTCTCCTCGATCATATCCCTGACATTCCTGAAGACATCTATCGATTTTCCTTTGGGATCAGGGATCTCCCACTCTATGATTCTTTTTGAAAGAACAGCAGGGCATCTTTCTTCACACCCCATTGTGATAAGATAGTCCATCTCGACAGGAGGAAGATCGTTCAGTCCCTTCGGTTTCTTGATCGAGAGATAAATCCCTTTCTCTTTCATCACTTCGATAACCAGCGGGTCAACTTGAAGGGAAGGACAGGATCCTGCACTGTAAACCTCCAATTTCCCTCTTCCAAGGATCTCAGCAAACGCCTGCGCCATTTGACTTCGCCGGGCATTTTCAACACAGACGAATAGGATTTTCCTTTTTTCTTTCACTACCCATTTCCTCGTGGTTCGAAGCTCACCTCAATATGCCCATCTATAATACTCAGGGCTGACAGGTCAAGTGACAGATTCCAGTCGGAGTCTCCACGGCGTAAGGGAAATACTTTCTCTCAAACCATAAAGCAACATTGACTAAACTGATCAAAACGGGCACCTCCACCAGCGGGCCAACCACAGCCGCAAAGGCCTGCCCTGAGTTGATTCCGAAGACTGCTACGGCTACGGCGATCGCCAGTTCGAAATTATTTGATGCAGCCGTAAAACTCAAAGTGGTGGATTGCTCGTAAGTGGCTCCAACCTTCATCGATAAATAGAAGGAGACGAAGAACATAATGACAAAATAGATGCACAGCGGAACGGCAACTCTAACCACGTCCAAGGGAAGCTGTACGATAAACTCACCTTTAAGAGAGAACATGACCAGAATGGTGAAGAGAAGGGCGATCAAAGTGATCGGGCTGATTTTAGGGATGAATCTTTCCTCATACCACTGACGCCCTTTTGTTTTAAGCCCGATAAGCCGAGAAAGGACACCGGCGATGAAAGGGATTCCAAGATAGATGAACACACTCTCAGCAATCTGGCCAATCGTGATCTTGACCACCATCCCCTTTAACCCCAGCCAGGGTGGAACGACCGTGACGAAGATGTAAGCATAGATGGAGAAAAAAAGAACCTGGAAAATAGAATTAAATGCAACAAGCCCGGCGCAGTACTCTCTGTCACCAGAAGCAAGATCATTCCAGACAATCACCATGGCAATGCAACGGGCTAACCCAATTAGAATCAACCCGACCATGTACTCAAAATGACCCGAAAGAAAGGTAATAGCCAAGACAAACATAAGGATCGGGCCAATGACCCAGTTCTGAATCAAAGAGAGCGCAAGCACTCTATAGTTCCGAAACACCTCCCCGAGTTCCTCATATTTCACCTTGGCTAACGGAGGATACATCATCAAAATCAATCCGATAGCGATGGGGATGTTCGTTGTACCCACTTGGAATTGATTCCAGAAGCCAACAACACCTGGGTAGAGATATCCCCAACCCACCCCAACAAACAGTGCAAGGAAAATCCACAATGTCAGAAAGCGGTCCAGAAAAGATAGTTTTTTCATAATCCGCTCTTCAACCATCTCATTCATCCCCCTCGATCATGGATTTGTCTCTATAGAGGCAGTCAGGTGCCCTGTGGCCTGAAGAAGTTCAAGCAGAACCTTCTGCTTTCCCTGAAATTCCCCTGAAAAGAGAGGAGCACATTTCACAACATCTATGTCCTGGGCTACCAATTTGACAGCAAACGCAAGGCAAGTCAGTTCGCCACATTCTTTGCAGTTTGTCCCTGGAAGAAGTTTGAAAATATCCAGCGCTTTCAGGTCTGCGCTTTTGGAGTAGTTGGGCTCGATGTGGTCTCGTTTCTCATAAGTTTCGTTGATCAGGTCCTTCAACCATTTCAGAATTTCTTCTGCCTCCTTTTCATCCTCGACCTTGGCCAATGTGATATGGTTAAAATGAAGTGTTAAGAGCTTTCCATCTTTCTTAATGGTCAAGGTATTGGCCGGATGATTGTAAATGCATCCCTTGAGGATGGTATTTAGATAAGGAAGCACTTCAGGAATCTCGTCAGATAGCTCTGCAATGACGCGGATCTTTTCCGGATCGGCCAAACAGGGAAGCGTACGTGTGATTTTATAGGATTGAAGTAGCATGCTGAATTGTAATGCTTAAGATCAACCCTCCCCCCTGTCATTCTTTCTTATTAGAAATTCTACTGAAGCTATCCTTTTGAGAAGGCTTATACGAAGCCTCGAAGACCGGAACTCAATGGTCTCGGGTTGCCTCATCTAATTGAGGTTTTAGACATTCTTTGATGAATAGGAGGGCTTCTTCTTTGTCTTCGTCAAAAAGGATTCTTGTCAGCTTCAGTGCCTCCTCAGCAGTAAGATGGAACAAGACCGGCTTAATCGGCATTTTTCCTTCTTCCTCCTTTATTTAATCCACTCCATGATCTGTTCCGCTTTTGGAACCTTGCCTGCCACCTTCACCACCCCATCTATCGCGAGGGCTGGAGTGGACATCACACCGTAGGCCATAATTTTCTTGATGTCCTCAACCTTGGTGACTTCAGCCTCTTTTCCACTTTCTTTAACTGCTTCAAGAACATTTTGATACAATTTTTTGCAATTTGAACATCCCATGCCTAAAATCTCGATCTTCATTTTTTCTCCTTTCTTTTTTGCATTATAACGCCCCCCCTCCCCCCTCTTAACTTAAGAGGGGGTGAAGGGAAGTTACAAAATGGCATTGAACAGGTAGCCTACAATGATAATCGCAATAGACACAATTCCGGCAAAGATAGCGATGAGCTTCGGCTTGATGACCTTCCGTAAAATAATCATCTCTGGTGTGGAGATGGCCACGATGGACATCATAAAAGCCAGTGCCGTACCCATTGGCAATCCTTTTTCTACCAATGCCTGGACGATGGGGATGGTACCTGCGGCGTTGGAATACAGAGGAATCCCGATCAAAACGGCAACGATGACAGCTAAGGGATTCCCGGGTCCTGCATACTTCAACACAAAATCCATGGGGACGTAGCCGTGAATCCAAGCCCCAAGTCCGATGCCAATGAGGACGAACAGCCACACTCGCCTAAGGATATCTTTCGTATAATCCCGTGCATAAGCAAACCGTTCCGCCCACATAGGGGCGGCCATTGCGGTCTCGCCCATCCTCATCCGGTAGACATAATCTTCTACAAGATGCTCCAACTTTAGCTTTCCGATGACAATACCGCTAAAAAAGGCAATGATCACTCCTGTGGAAACATAGATCAGGGCAATTCTCCATCCGAAAAGGCCCCACAGCATGACCATAGCGACTTCGTTTACAGTGGGGGAGGAGATCAGAAAGGAAAAAGTCACCCCTAAAGGTAATCCCGATTCTACAAAGCCAATGAACATAGGCACTGCCGAGCAGGAGCAAAAAGGCGTGACGATCCCTAAACAAGCGGCCAGGAAATTACCCACGTACTCCCGTCGATTGCCGAGAAGCTTTCGCGAGCGTTCAGGAGGAAAGAAACTCCGTATCACCGCAACTCCGAATATGATGACGCCCAGGAGCAGAAAAACTTTCATGGTGTCGTAGAAGAAGAAGTCAAGGGCCTCTCCTAACATGGTTCCCGGCTGGACCCCTATCAATGTATAAACCAAACTATCAGCCAGATACTTTAACACGGAAAATCCTCCTTATTTGATGGTATATTGGCAAATGTGCCAACATTATGACAAAAAAATTTACTTGCACAAACACGCTTGCTGCTTCTTCACATTGCTTTCAATCACAGCGGTGACGCAACTAAAAAAGTCGGTGACACACGGGACTTCAAGTTTGTACATCATATCTGCGCCATTCTTTTTGGAAGAAACAATGCCAGCTTCTTTCAGGACAAGCAAATGCTTTGAAACTGTTGATTTATCAAGTTCAAACAGCTTAAATACTTCGGAAAAAGAGTACTCCTTCTTCTTTAGGAAGTCTATGATCATCAGCCGGACAGGATGGGCCATTGCCTTGATGATTTTTGCTCTTATTTCTGCATCCTGAAATGTTATCGCCATCGTTAGCCTCCTATTGGTAATTATGCCAACAAACCAACCTCTTGTCAAGAGTTCCCAGCTAAACGCGCTTTTTTTTCTGTGCGCATGGAATACACGTCTTTTTCCCATCGACTTTGCGCAAAAGATCTTGCTTGGTTGGCTCTCCGCAGAAATCGCAAATTCCAGACTCCATAATCTGGGCCTTTGGAGGGATATCCGGGATGATGTCTTCAATCTTAAATATAGATTCCGCATCGGCCCCAAGAACTTTCTTGGATCGCTCCTTCTGGAGCCGTCTGAATTCGGCTAATTCTTCGGACGATGCCTCATCCTTTTGAACCCTTTCCAAAAGAGAAAGAGATACAGGGCCCATCTTGAAAGCATCTGACCTGAGACAAACACGTACGCCTTTCCCTTCCCTCCTATCCATAAGGGAAAACGCATGTTTCCCGTAGTTCTTAAAAATGAAGTTTCCCTTACCAAAAGTACACCCTGTGATCACCTGAATGGAATCGGCCCCACAGGCATCTGTTTCCACGATCGCAAGCAACTCTTCATCCGGTGCCCTCCGGACACCCAACCGTTTCATCAAGGTTCGGGCCGCTCGGGATCCGATAGCCAACCCTGGGCACATGTCGCCGTGAAATTCAATGCATTTCGTAAGGTCTTCACTCGACAAAATCTCTTCATCCTTCATCCTATGCCACCTCGTTTTCCTTTTTGGCCGTATGATGTCAACGAATGTTATTCCAAACCCTCCCTTTTATTTCTGCGAGAATAAAACATAAAGAATCTTATCTCCTTTTTTAGTTCCACGAAGAATCTCCATATGTCTCAATGCAGCAAATTCTCTTCTTAATTCTTCCTCGGTTAGGTTAAGACTCTTTACAATCTCTTCGGCGGCGGCCTCTCCTTTTTCTTCAATGTAATGGACAATCTTCGATTGGCGGGGCGTTAATGTTGAAAGTTTGTCCTTACCCCTTCAAAAAAGTTTGGGCCGAGTGAACAGCCCATGGATCACAGGCCTTGGGAGGGGATAGGATATCCATATAACAGTCTTCGCAGAACGTTTTCCCTTGATGCTCGTAACCCTGCTGCTTATCTATTTTCTTACCACATTTTGCACATTGGATAAGCATATCTGTCCTTTATTTTAGACTGCCGTCCTCAGAAGGCTCCCTACAAATAACGGATGAACCTCGGATTACGTCAAAATCTGCTTCCTTAAGTATTTCAACGCAGGATTTCACATCCAACCCTCCCCTTCCCTCCTACCTCCGGAAGAATTCTCCCGTCTGCGGAGGGGGTAGCAATTTAAACCTCCTGAACGCTTCCGACACATCCGTAGAAGAATCGGTCCCCAAATTCTTGATGAAGTCTGAAAGCCGCCCTCATCCCGGTGCAATGGGACACACCAATTTTTCCAATTTCCATTTTTTTAAGAGATTTGATCGATTCCTCCAATTGTTCAGGGGTCAAAAAGTCTAAGTGGGTTCCGCCCAGAATAGCATAAAAGTTTTGTTTCCCCGTCTTATTGATGACATGATGAATGATGTTGATCATTCCAGAGTGAGCACAGCCGAGAATCAGGATCGTTCCCTTTTCACTATCCAGA
>Ga0187780_10003699_pt1 | contig 11508 bp, 10 predicted proteins | sample 1015_Q2_SP10_20__FD_132429 | JGI IMG/M metagenome (GOLD analysis project Ga0187780, IMG submission 132429) | Tropical peat soil microbial communities from peatlands in Department of Meta, Colombia - 1015_Q2_SP10_20_MG | ecosystem: Environmental > Terrestrial > Soil > Wetlands > Peat | place...
CGATGAGCGCCAATCCCGGCCCCTTGGACACCCCGTCCCTCGATCTTGCGGGCCCTGGTACCTTGCGAGCGGTTAAGCGACTGTTTCTGGCGACACGACCTGCGTTTTTCACCGCTTCTGCATTACCCGTCCTCGTCGGCAGCGCGTGGGGGTTTGTGCACGCAGGCCGATTTGATAGCGTCTCGTTTGCCCTCGCCTTGCTCGCCACAGTTCTTGCGCATGCCGCGGTCAATGTCTACAACGATGTAGGAGACGATCAGATCGGCGCGGACGCGGAAAACTTACAGCGCATCTATCCCTACACGGGGGGCTCGAGATTCATTCAGTGCGGGCTGCTTTCGCGCACGGCAATGGCGCGACTGGCAATCGGCCTTGCAATCGCGGCCATGATTGTTGGTACTGTTCTTGCGCTCAAACACGGCGCGGTCATCGTTTTGTTCGGCGTGATCGGGCTTGGCCTCGGAATTTTGTACTCGATGCCGGGTGTTCAGTTATCGGCACTTGGCATCGGCGAGGCAGCGGTCGGCGTCGGCCTGGGTGCACTGCCCGTACTGGGCGCGGCCTGGTTGCAAGCGAAGATACTGGACCCCGGGGCGGTCATCATTGCGCTGCCTGTTAGCGCCTGGGTTGCAGCCATCCTGCTCATTAATGAGGTTCCAGATGAAGATTCGGACCGCAGTTCGGGCAAACGCACCCTGGTCGTGCGGTTTGGGCGCGGGCGCGCAAAATCGATTTATCGCGGTCTGACGTTCCTCGCGCTGGGGGCAAATCTCGCTGGCGTTTGGACGGGTGCACTTCCGTGGTGGTTTGCCCTGTTGGCTGCCGCCCTCGCCGTCATGGGGTTTGTCGCCGCAACCGGCATCGGTTCGCCGTCGTCGCAACGCGATCGTCTGCGCCGCAGCATCGAGCAGACACTGGCAATCCACACTTTGGGAAACTTGGCGCTGATCGGGGCGATCTTGCTCCCACGAGCGCTTGCATGAATTGCCCACGCTATCGAGGCGACCGGAGCGATGTCTCAGAACTTGCAATCTTGGTGCCGCTTTCATCGCACCGTCCCCGGAGGAATAGCCAATGGAATCCGGAATATGGCTCAGTGATCTGTTTGGCGCGATCGACGCAAAGGACGCCAGCCGTTTTGCCAGTTTTCTGACCGAAGATGTTCAATTTCAATTCGGCAATATGACGCCAATTAGCGGCCGCGCCGCGGTCCAAGCGGCCGTCGAAAGTTTCTTTCAGTCCATTTCCTCCCTACGACACACCGTCCACGAACATTGGACGCAGGGCGCGACGGTGATTTGCCGGGGAACGGTCACGTATCGCCGCCTGGACGGGAAGCAAGTCAGTGTGCCATTTGCCAACATCACTAAGTGCACGGGAGAGCAAGTCAACGATTACCGAATCTTTGTCGATGCATCACCCTTGTACGCAAGTGCGTAGCAACCGAAGTTACCCACGCCCAGCAACGCCTGCCTGAGGGCGCGCTAGACCCATACATGCCTTTTGCCTCATTAGCTTCAATGGGCAATCAAGATTTCGACGCGTCGGTTCAAGGCCCGACCTTCTTCCGTGTCATTGCTAACCAAGGGCTGCTCATCACCCCAGCCCTTCGTCGCGATCCGGGCGCCATCGGCGCTGTACTTTGCAATTAGCACCCTCTTCACCGCCTCGGCGCGACGCAAGGATAGGTCCTGATTGTGCGCAGCGCTTCCCGTAGAGTCGGTGTGACCAGCGATCTTGATTTTGGTGCCAGCGTTCGTTTTCAGTAGGTCCGCGACTGCCGACAGCACTGGCCAGTCCGCGCCCTTTAATTTGTCCGAGTCGCTCTCGAAAGCAAGCTCCCACGTAAAGAGCTGCCCGCATCGGGTCAATTCCTGGCCGTAGGGGTACGCAAAGTCTGATCCCGGGTCAGGAGTGTTGCGAGTCAATACTTTCTCGCTCGTGCGGTCTGATCCGATCTCAAATCCAGTACCCTGTAGCCGCGTGGCGGTGCCTTTGCTGGTGAGCACAAGCGCTGTCCGAGAGCCGCAGCCCGGGTTGGCCTGATCGATGACGCTCTCCGTGTAAACCAGCATCAGGCGCCCGTCGATCCAGGATCCACGTACTCCTCCTTCGTCGAGGTGGTCCTTGCCCCAAACGCGCTCACCCTCTTGAAACAGCTTCAGGTCAGGGCCTCCCGCCAGATTGCTTGCCCAGGTACCGGTCACGTTGACGCGGACCGCAGCCGCTTTGGTCGAGGACTTGCCTGCACTGCCTTGGTTTGTTTGTCCGTCCGCAGATAGTGCGATTACGAAAAGCGCAATCCCGATTCCGAGGGTCCCCGTTGTTTGCCGCAGATTTTTCATTTTTTTGCTCCCGGTTGTTTTCATAGATTTATCGGTGCGCTCGGCACACCCGATTCTCGGTAAAACGCTCATAAAGAACGCTGACGAGGCGTTCGCGAATTCCCTATCTGGACAATGTTGGAATGCAAAGCCGGGGTACTAAGTGCGGTAACCGAAACACTCTTTAGCAACAACCCTTCATCCGCTCCTTGCTCACCGTGTAGCGGACTGACTGGCGCTCAAAGAAAAATTCCTCGTAACTCATAATTGGTTCACCCGGGTGAAACTCCTCGCGATGTTTAACGTAGGTCTCATAGTCGGGAACACCGATCATCAGGCGCGCGGTGCGCTGCATCCACAAAAAGGCGATCCGAATCTTGCTCATCGCGTTCCTCCTGCCAAAGCGACGACTCCAATCTCTTGGGTAGTGCTGATCGGTGCCGCAAGTGCCTTCCGAATATTGACTACGGCATAGGCCAGGGTCGAGAGCACGACAACGATAAAAATCACTGCCAGCAAGGCATCCAAGTTGTCGTTAAAGACGATCCGCGCCATATCGCCAAGTGTCTTGGCCGGCGCGAGAACTTCACCCGCTGCCGCGGCACTGCCAAATTTGGCTGCGTGAGCGAAGAACCCGAGTCCGGGACTTGAGCTAAAGGCCTTTTCAAATCCGGCCGTAACAGTGCACACCACGAGCCACGTGGCCGGCGCAAGTGTCACCCAGGCGTATTGCTGGCGCTTCATCTTGAACAGCACAACCGTGCAGAGCATCAGCGCGATTGCCGCCAGCATCTGGTTCGCTGTGCCAAACAAGGGCCAAAGTGTCCAGATCCCGCCAAAGGGATCGATGATTCCGGCGTAGAGGAAGTATCCCCAAAACGCACAGGAAATTGCAGACCCGACCAGGTTGTTGGCCCAGGACTTGGTTTCACGAAACGCCGGAATCGCATTGCCAACCAGATCTTGAATCATGAACCGGCATACGCGCGTGCCCGCATCAACCGTTGTAAGAATGAACAGCGCCTCGAAAAGAATTGCAAAGTGATACCAAATCGCCATCATTGATTTACCGCCGATAAACTGCGCCAAGATCTGCGCCATACCGACCGCCAAGGTCGGCGCACCGCCGGTGCGCGACAAGATGGTCTTTTCGCCCACGTCCTGGGCCATCTGCGCTAAGGAATCGGGCGTCACCATGAAACCCCAGGAGGAGATTGTCTCGGCCGCCTGACCCGCCGTTGTCCCGATCACGCCGGCAGCGCTATTCATCGCGAAATACGCTCCGGGGTGAATCGCGCAAGCTGCGATCATCGCCATGACTCCGACGAAGGATTCCATCAGCATCGCGCCGTAACCGATGAAGGGAACCTGTGTCTCGTTTTCAAGCATCTTGGGTGTCGTTCCCGACGAGATGAGCGAGTGCCATCCAGAGACAGCCCCGCAGGCTATGGTGATAAAAAGAAACGGGAACAAACTGCCAGCCCACACCGGCCCGGTGCCGTCCGTAAATTGCGTCATGGCCGGCATCTGCAATTGCGGGCGCACGATAAGGATGCCGATTGCCAGCAGCGCCACCGTTCCGATCTTCATGAACGTGGAAAGATAATCGCGCGGCGCAAGCAGCAACCAAACCGGCAGCACCGATGCAACGTAGCCATAAGCGATGATGATCAGCGCCAGCGTCGGGCCGCTAAATGTAAACAGGGCGGCTAACTGCGGCGTTTCCGCGACCGTGCGTCCGTAAAGGAGCGCCACGATCAGCAAGACAGCACCGATGGCCGACATTTCGCCAACTCGCCCCGGCCGAATAAAGCGGCCATAAACGCCCATGACCAGGGCAATTGGGATCGTGCAAAACACAGTGAACGTGCCCCAGGGGCTGCCCTTGAGCGCGTTTACCACCACCAGGGCCAATACAGCCAGGATGATGACGCAGATCAGAAGAACGCCTACGCCGGCAATTGTTCCGGGAGCCATCCCCATCTCGGCGCGGATGATCTCCCCGAGCGAGCGGCCGTCACGGCGGGTGGACAGAAAAAGAACCGTCATGTCCTGCACGGCGCCGGCAAACACGACGCCTGCAAGTAGCCACAGCGTTCCTGGCAAATAACCCATTTGCGCTGCCAGCACCGGGCCAACAAGAGGTCCCGCTCCGGCGATTGCGGCGAAGTGGTGTCCGAACAGCACATAACGGTTGGTCGGCACGTAGTCCAGACCGTCGTTGCGTCGATAGGCTGGCGTTTGCCGTGCCGCATCGGCGCCAAGCGCGCGATAGGCAATAAAGCGCGCATAAAAGCGATATGCGATCAGGTAAATGCACACCGCAGCCACGACGAGCCAAGAGGCGCTGATCGCTTCACCGCGGGTGAGCGCAATCACGCCAAGAGAAACAGCGCCGACGACGGCTACAACCGCCCAAAGGAGCTTGCCTTGGATCGTGGTCGGTACAATTGCTGCACCATTATTCATCGTGTTCTCCTCCGGTTTTGCAAGTTCTCTTGAGCGCGCACTTCTAAACAGTATAGGTCCCAGAGCGCAGCAGCATTGATGCCGTGCAGCAGCGATTGGTGCGGGGCAACTGCGCCCCGCCTTGCCTACGACTTTCAACAGCGCCTGGATGCATCGGAGCGGGTGCTCTCGCGCATCGAGCGTGCGGTGGCCCAGCTGCCAATCGCCTTTAATGTTCTACGATGCCCTCAATTAGGTCGCTTCGTTGCAGCCATGCTCGGCGCTCGAGCGCGTTTAGCGTGTCGGCATAGCCTGCATCCCAGCACGTTCGGATACCGCGCAGGGTGAAGTCGATGTCCTTGGTGTGATTTTCGCCATCAACGGGTGGTGCCTGCAGATGCACAACGTGCATCGTCGTGCCGCAGCCGTAGGCAAGAAGTTCCTGCACCTCGGGCCGCTCGAGCTGCTCTTGCGGCAAGCGGGTGCTTAACTCGCGGATCACGTGCCGAAGGCGATGGATTTGCCGCTGCCGCTTCAAATGGCTCATCGCGCGGCTCGCGTATTGGATGTCCTTTTGCCGACCGAGCACGTCCCAGATCGAGGGCGGCTCGGCCGCGGCCGGTTGCCAAACCTGCACCGCAAAGATCAGTGAATCGCGCCGCGGTCTGTCATCAAGAACCGCTTCGATCGGCGTATTGGAATAAATTCCGCCGCCCCCTAGACCTCGGAGTCAATGCGCACGGCACCAAAATATGGTGGCAGCGCCCCGGATGCCCGAACGTGGTCGAGGGTAAGGTTTTCCTCGCGGCTATCAAAGTAGCGCATCTCGCCCGAGCGAACGTTTACCGCACCCACCGTCAGTCGCGGTTGACGTGAATTTAAGACATTCGTGTCGACGAGCTCGCGCAGCGTCCTCTCGAGGGCCTCGGTGCTGTAATACGAAGCGCGGTCAACACCATTATCGGCGTAGATACCCTGCCAACCCAGCGGCCGAGGACTGAAAAACCCGGTACGCCTGCGGCAAGAACAGAAAGATTGGAAAAATATTGGCCAACAAACTTGTTCGCCAAAGGCACCGACGGGGCGCTGGTGCAAACTCGCTTCCAGAATTCCTTGAGTCGATCGAGTCGACGTTCCACGACGTTACCCGCAATCAGCGCGCCATTGATCGCACCGATCGAGGTACCGATGATCCAATCGGGCTCGACGCCACGCTCATGCATTGCCTCATACACACCGCCCTGAAAGGCCCCAAGGGCGCCACCACCTTGCAGTACCAGTACAACTTGGCCAGGAAGCGAAGGCCGCTCGTGCGCTACCGCAGACTCTTGCTTGTTCATACGCGGCTGTGTTCGACTTTGCTAAGTGCCAGCCCGGGCTGACTGCAGCGGCTTCATGTCCTGCACCAGCGTGGGAAGAAGTTCTGCAACCGTGGGATGGATGTGCATCGCTCGCCCAACCACGGTGCACGGCGCTTTGGCGTACATGAGGTCAAGAATCGTATGCACGATTTCATCGCCATTTAGGCCAAGCAGCGCAGCGCCCAGAATCGTCTTGGTCGGCGCATCGACGAGGATCTTCATAAAGCCCAGGGTTTCACCGCGCTCGAACGCGCGTCCGACGCGCGTCATTGGCATTTTGCCCATGAGCGCCGACCGGCCCGAGGCATGCACTTCGCGCTCGGTCATGCCCGCCCGCCCCAGCGGTGGGTCAATGTAAAGCGCATAAGCGCTAATGCGCTCGCTCACGCGGCGAGAGTCCGCATCAAGCAAATTGGCCGCGACAATCTCATAATCGTTCCAGGAAGTGTGTGTAAAGGCGCCGCGCCCGTTGACGTCACCCAGTGCCCAAACACCCGCCACGTTGGTGCGCAACTGCTCATCGACGCGAACAAAGCCGCGCTCATCGCAGAAGATCCCTGCAACGTCCAGTCCGAGCCCATCGGTATTTGGTCGCCGCCCTATGGCAAGCAGCAGGTGGCTGCCAGCGACGATGGGTTCGCCCTCGGCACATTCCGACGTAACCGCGACACCCGCACTATGCGCAGCCACGCCAATACATTTGGCGTTTAACCGGATTTGAATCCCTTCCCGGGCAAGGATGTCATGAATTGCGTCAGATACGTCTTCATCTTCACGCGCAAGCAGCCGCGAACCTTGCTCGACTATCGTCACCTGCGAGCCAAAACGCCGGTACATCTGCGCAAATTCCAATCCGATGTAGCTCCCCCCGACGATCACTAGGTGCTTGGGCACAAAGTCCACCTGCATCATGCTGGTGTTGGTGAGGTATGGGACATTTCTTAGTCCCGACCAGTCGGGCACCAAAGGTCTGCCACCGACATTAATGAAGATGCGGTCGGATTCCAACGCTTCGCCGTTTACCGCAACGCGGTGCGCCGCCGTAAAGCGTGCCTCGCCCCAGAAAACGCTCAGCTTGGGCATGGCCTTGACCCAGGCCGCGACGCCATCAACAGACGCCTTGACGATGCTGTCCTTGCGGGCCTTTACCGCACGCATATTTACACTGATCGGCCCACCGATCGATACGCCAAAGTCCGCGTGGCGGCGCGCCATGAAGGCTGCGTAGGCACTGGCCACGAGTGCCTTCGTCGGAATGCAGCCATCGTTTACGCAGGTGCCGCCGAAGTGTTCACGCTCAATGAAAGCGACCGACATACCCGCACCCGTGAGGCGGCTCGCAAGCCCCGGGCCGGCCTGACCGCTGCCGATGATGATTGCATCAAAGCGCTGCGACATTGGATTTACTCTTGCAGGACCGGCGACCTTGCCGCGGCTATTTTGCTACGCGACCGAGCGATGCGCGATCCCGTCAACGGCGATTTTGCTATGAATGATGCGCAGAAAAATTCGCGCACTAGCAACGTGGTCAGATCAACCAAAGCACTTTTTGGACTTAGCCAGACAAGGGCGCGCGCGGCGTGAGTTCCGCAGTCCCGCGGGCCATGCGTAAGTTTTCCATGGCATCCTTTTCAGGCAACGGATCTAACCGCTGGCGCGAAGCGCCAGATTCGAGTCGAACCACGCCGAAATGTCGCTCATGACCTCGGCGCGATTTATTTCATGCAGCATTTCGTGACGCCCGCCTTCGTAGAGGCGTGTCGTCACCTTCAGTCCGGCTGCGCGGTAGGTGTCGATCAGACTTTGCAGTCTGGAGCCAACTGGATCTTGCGTACCGGACATCACCAGAATCGGCAGGCGCTTTGGAATCCGCGCAACATTCGACGGCGCGAGCAGCGGCCCCAAGGCATCGAGAAGATCGATCGCCAACTGGACCGTGAATTCAAAACCGCACAGCGGGTCGGCAATGTAGGCGTCAACCTCTGATGGATCGCGCGAGAGCCAATCGTAGGGAGTTCGCGCTGGCGCAAAGGGTTTATTGAAATCACCAAGCATCAGCTGCTGCAGCAAGGGACTTTTTTCATGCGGACCAAGGCGCAGCAGCTCCACGCGTGCGATCAACCGTCCGAGAGCGGCGATGGGGGGTGGCCGCCCGTTGGAGGAAGACAACACGACCGCAAACAGAGCGTTGCCGTGCTCGGCGATGAACTGCTGGCCCAGAAATGATCCCATCGAGTGCGCGAAAAACCCGATCGGCACACCGGGCAGTTCAGCGGTGATTGCGCGGTTTACTGCCAACAGGTCGGCAAGGCAGGTGCGCCAGCCATCGCGTGCAGCGAAAAAACCCAACTCGCCGACGCGCGCAGTGCGTCCGTGCCCGCGCAGGTCCGCGGCAAAGACTGCAAACCCTGAGGCCGTCAGTGCTTCCGCCAGCCCGGCATAGCGTGCGGAGTGTTCTACAAGTCCGTGGACGACCTGTATTGCCGCGCGTGGCGGCGGCTCCGGCAGCCAGCGGCGAACAAAGATCTGCGTCCCATCGGACGCGGCGAGGAAAAATTCCGTGGCCTGCATCGCACCGAGCTTAGTCTTACCCGGCGCTGCCCGCCAGCTCGTCGACGACGTCGACGCCAAACCGCGAGCGATTTCGGGCGATGGTCCGCTGGCCGTTTTGGCTGGCCGACCCGCGGATCACGCCCAAGGCAAGAAAGGGACGGCGGCACGGCGCAAAGGATGCACAATCTGGGAAATCTTCTAATTGCCTCGTAGTTCCCTATATGGAATGCGGAGCGCTGCCTTTGGGCAGCACCGACGCAACGGATAGCCGGGAAAACTTGTACGGAGAAGTCCATGAAAATTCGACGTGTAGCAACGGGGCACAACGCCTCGGGCCGTTCCATCGTGGCAAGCGACGTGCAGATCGACGCCATCGGCGTCAAGCTGCTGCCCGGCTGCGAATTTCACAACCTGTGGGGAAGCGATGAGAAACCGCAGATCGCGATCGACGGCGCGCCGCCGTCTGCGCCAGGTTATTTTCCTTCGCCCGAAGGATTGCGATTTCTGATATTCACGATCCCGCCAAAGAGCGAACAAACAAGGACGTCAATCGATTACCCGAGCGCTATCGCGGAAGCCAACGAAAAACTTCCCGGCTTTCTGGAGCGAATGGAGCGCAACGCTCCAGGGATGCACACCACCGACACAATCGACTTTGATTACGTTATCGAGGGAGAGGTTGCGCTGGAGCTTGACGACGGCAAGGAAGTTTTGCTGCGTGCAGGCGACACCGTCGTGCAAAACGGAACAAGGCATCGGTGGCGCAATGAGTCGTCCCAGCCCGTACGCGTGCTTGCCTGCCTGATTGGGGCACGGCGCGCGTAAGGAAAGGCTTTGGTAATGGATCTACGCCGGCGCCTGAGGAAAGCGCTAGCGCATGAACTATCCGCTTCACGTGCCTTAGTCCATATAAGAACGGCAATGCGCGCTTTCGCTGGCCGATCTATCGCATGCGCCCGGGCAATATGCCCCTTGTAGCGCGAATCGAAACCGCCGCCGTCCCGTGCGCTACGCTGCGGCCTGACGCTCGCCGCGGCAAACAGGGACCAGTGCCGCAGCAAGTTGCTGGGCGATCGCGCGCCAGGAGCGCTTGAGAGCTTCCTGTCTCACAAGCTTGCGGTCTAGCCGCAAGGCCGCAAGGCAGGCGCTGTGCAAATCCTCATGCAAGGCTCCACTTACGCCCAGTGTCACAACTTGCATCGGACCAGCAACGGGAAAGGCAGCAACTGGGCAACCGCAGGCCATGGCCTCGAGCATGACAAGACCGAATGTGTCGGTGCGACTGGGAAACACAAACACGTCGGCCGCGTCGTAAAACGCCGGCAATTCTCCATGCGGAAGCCGTCCCAACCACAGTACGTTCGGATAGCGGGCCTGCAAGCGTTCGCGCTCCGGTCCATCGCCGATCACAACCCGCGAGCCAGAAAAATTGAGGTCAAGAAACGCTTGAAGGTTTTTTTCCGGCGCTACACGACCCACATATAGCAAAATAGGTCGCGGCAGGGCGAGGCGGTTGCGCAGCCCGGGCCGGAAAAGCTCCCCGTCGACACCGCGGCTCCAGAGCTTGGTGCGCAAGAACCCCGCCCGACGCAGCTCCCGTCGCAAATCATCATTTGGCACGAGCACGGCGCGTGAATCGCGGTGAAAGCGGCGCAGTAGCGCGAGAGTCAACTTCGCCGGAATACCGAACCGCGCCTTGAGATATTCGGGGAATCGGGTGTGAAACGAAGTGGTGAACATCCAACGCTGACGCCGCGCGAGGGCGCGAGCCGCCCACCCCAACGGTCCCTCGGTCGCAATATGCAGACAGGCAGGAACGACCGATTCCAACGCACGAGCCAGATGGCGGGCCGGTTCGAGTGAAAGCAGCACGTCGGGTTCGCCTGGCGCCGGGATGGCGCGCGAACCACCCGGGTGAATGATGTGAAGAGGATGCCCGAGGGCAGCGAGTTCCCGCTGCATGTAGGTCCAGGTCTGGACCACGCCGTTGACCTGCGGATGCCAAGCATCGGTAACCAGAACAATGGCGTGCTGTTTAATCGACGGGGTGTCTTTGGGCATCGGATCGTATTTTGACGCGACGTCATGACACGCTTGCGACGCGAAACGTTGCGGCCGACCACCGCTCATCGCCCGTTGCGCGTTAGGCTCCGCCCCTGCTCCGGTTGTACGGCGGTTCCTAGTTGTAACCGGGCGGCGGAGTGAATCCGCCGAACTCGCGCTCGGCCAACTCGGCAAAACCGATTGTCGATCGGTCCTCGAGGTAGGGTCCGATGATCTGGATGCCAACGGGCAACCCGCTGCTTCCAAGGCCGATGGGCATCGCCGTTGCCGGCAGCCCGCAGGCCGTCGCTACGCTCGTCCACAGGGCCAGCGATGAATAGGCCATAGGGTGGCCGTCAACGACGATGCGGCGCTCTTGCATCTTTCGTTGGTCATGCGCGAAGGCGACCATCGGCAGGACCGGACAAAGCACAAGATCCCAGGCGCGAAAGAACTCACGCCATTGATGCGACAGATAGATGCGTTTGCGGTGTGCCGAAATCCAATCGCGAAACGTCGCGACCATCGCGCGCAAGCGCATCGACTCACGGTCGCCATCGTTTTTGGGCACCTGCGCCGTCTGCTGCTGAATGGCGGTATACGTGCCCAGTGGTAAGTCGGCCCCGATAAAGGGCATCAAAAGCTCGTTAAAGGTATCGGCCAGGATGGCAAGGTCTGGCAGCAACGGGCTTGTCCTCTGGACGACGCACCCCGCGCGTTGCAAATCCGCGGAAAAACGCCCGATGGCCGAGCGAACCTCATCTGAGATCGGCAGTAAC
>Ga0187780_10003700_pt1 | contig 11506 bp, 12 predicted proteins | sample 1015_Q2_SP10_20__FD_132429 | JGI IMG/M metagenome (GOLD analysis project Ga0187780, IMG submission 132429) | Tropical peat soil microbial communities from peatlands in Department of Meta, Colombia - 1015_Q2_SP10_20_MG | ecosystem: Environmental > Terrestrial > Soil > Wetlands > Peat | place...
CTCAGCGAGTTGTTCTCTGACTGTCAGACCGTAGGCGACGAAAAACACGAACAACCCCGCTCCTACCGATGCCCAGATTCCTCCGAGGAAGGCGGCCACCAAGGCCGTAGGGAGCGACGCCAACATGCCGATCGGAACACTTCCTCTGAAAGGCTCCTCCCTAACTGGCTGCATTCTCCCCGCCAAGAAGAGGAGGGCTATTGCAACCAAGGGGACCCCAATGAGCGTGAAGAGGATAAGGCTCTCCTGCGAGAAGACCGGGGAAAAAACGCCCACGATCGTTAGCAGTAGGGGGACGACCCCCAATGCAGTAATCATCATGCTACCGACGATCCCGACCCCAGACACGTACCTGGCCCACCCCGTTTCGAGGCCTCTTAGGAGTGAGCCGCTCTCCCCCGTTAGGTACAACGCCACGTCTCCGCCGCTCCTCGCCTTGCTGGTGTACCCCAGGAGGAAATCAGCGAATCTGCTGGAGGGGTGGCTCGAAGCCAGCCTATCAACCGAGTCGTTGGGATTCATCCCAAAAACATCCACGTCTCTCCTAACGAGAAGGGCTTCCCGCCCAATCGAGGGGAACAAGTCAGTTTTAGCCAAATCTCGGAGAATAGAGTGAAGAGGGACTCCTGCTCCTGCGAGGACGTTCACCATCACCGAGAAGAATGGAAGCTCCCTTTCCACCCCCTCCCGTCGCTGGGCGATTCTATCTCTGAGCCTGACTTCGGGCATCACGAAGAAGCAAAGCGGGGCGAGGGCGACGAGGCTTGCCCAGGGCGCAACCAGCAGAGCGAGCAGGGCTGCCAGAGGGGTCACCACTACTCCCCAGATCAGAGTTCTGGTCACGGATTCGGTCGCCAGGACTGCCGGGTTCGAGATCCATCCGCTTCGAATGACCAGCGGGGAAAGCCTGGTCTGCCTCCAGCGCACCAGCCTGTGCACGTGGCGTAGCCGCAGGAAATACGGGACCGGTGACCAGCTCACCGCTTGGCCCATTGGCTGAACGGTTGCCTCCCTGTCTCCTCTTCGGCCAACTCTCTCACCATCGTTGACAAAGCCTGAGGGGTCGGTTCTCCACGCGCGATCCTGTCAGAAATGCGTGCCGCCCTTACCGCCAAGCTCGCCTGCACCGCGTCCGGTGACCATCCGTAGCTCTCGGCGATCTCGTTGAGCCGAAATGAACGGTCAAGGACCTCGGCTGGGGTCGTCGGTGTGAACGAGTCCGAAGCAGGATCGTATCTGAAGATGTTGATGATCTCGTGACCATCGCTCTCAAGGGGCTTGAGCTCATCAACGCTCACCACCCGACGGACGACCCGCCCGTCCTGGAGCACGACCTTCCTCATGGTGACTATGGCCGTTATGTCCCTGAGGTGCCCCGGTGAGAACCTCATGGGCGGGGTCGTCAACCGCTGGACGCACCGTACCGCGTCCTCTGCGTGTATCGTCGTCATCGTCGAGAACCCAAGTGTTATCGCCGTTGCCACCGTCTCAGATTCTTCTCCTCTCATCTCTCCAAGGCTCAGGATGGTTGGGGAGAATCGGAGGGCAAGCTTCAGAAGCTCAGGGAGCCCGTACTCGTATCGGCCTGCGGAGGGTGACAGTCCGGCCCTGTGCGCCCTCGTCTTGAGCCTCTGCCAGTGCAGGTGGTCTGGGAGGTTGATTTCAAGCACATCCTCTGCTGTGACAACCTTGTACTTTGGGTTCGCAAGGGCAAGAATGGCGTTCAACAATGTGGTCTTCCCTGAATTCGTCTCTCCAGCGACGAGTACGTTCGTCGTTCGCTCGAGGAGAAGCCAGAAGTAGGCGGCCATGAGAACGGAGAGGGTCTTGTGGGAGTGATCCTCCTCGTAGGAGGGCGTCTCCGGCGAGAGTCTCGGCTCTGGGGGCGGCCATCGCGCAGGCTCAGGTGATGCGAGTTGTGCGAGGGTGATCGGGCGCTCCCGCTGCTTCCTGATGGTGTATGTCGAACCTGGCCTGGATATCTCGTCCCCGAGGGTGGCGGTCACCCGTCTGTCGGAGGCACCATGAAGGGTTACTTCGAGGGACGGCTGCGCGAGAGACACGGTCGTCCCGCCGAATTGTGCAAGCCTTCTGACGAAGGCCTGGAGCCTTTCCTCGGACGAGTAGACAATGTCGGTTTCCATGAACATGTATTCGCTGAATCTCCTGTGCAATACGCGAACAGGGCGGTCGAACCTCGCAACGGAGATCTCCTCTAGCTTGTCGTCGTTCACGAGGGGGTCGACTTCCCAGAACCCCGTGTATTCCTTCATAAGGTAATACAGGAGCTTCTCGTGAGACCGCTGCAAGAGAGGAGCTAACCCGGTTCCTTCGGCGGTCTTCCACATGTACTGGGCTACGACGTCCCGGGGATCCCCATCCACTTCAGCGGGGATGGAAACAACGAGGTTTCCCTTTAGCAGCTCCAGTGCTTTCCCTTCTTCCACAGAGAGTTTCGGGAGCCGAACAAGGTACCGGCCTGCGCCATCCTGCTCTGCGACAAACACCTCTGCCGAAGCTTCGGGGGGAGCACCGGCAGGAATCCTGTAAGTGTCGAGTACGCCTTCGATCTCCTCGGGAGGCTCGACGATGCTAGGAACTTGCGCCCCGCGGTCGATCGGGGGTGGAGTTTTGGTACGCCCGAGGATCTGCCAGGCTTTCGACATTCCTGAAATCACGGGAGCTTGTCTTATAACGCACCAGAGGGGAAGATTCCAGCTGTCCCGGGGAGGCTGCTTCCTACGGGCAAAAGGATTTGAAATCGTGACATCCGGCTCCCCGCCGATGAAGATCGAAGAGGTGAACGTCGAACCTGCGGAGGGGGAGCAGCTCATTCTCGGCCAGTCGCATTTCATCAAGAGCGTGGAGGACATCTACGAGTCGTTGGTGACGTCCATGCCCGGCCTGAAGTTCGGCATAGCGTTTGTCGAGGCGTCAGGGAAGGCCCTCGTTCGGTTCGATGGCACGGACGAGAGACTCGCGAAGCTCGCCAGCAATTACGCCACCAAGATAGGAGCGGGCCACACATTCGTAGTAGTCCTGTCGGGTGCCTTTCCGATCAATGTGCTGAACCGGCTGAAGGCCGTCGAGGAGATTGCCCAGATATTCTGCGCCACCTCCAACCCCGTCACGATCATTGTGGCAGACACCGGGAAAGGGAGAGGTATCCTGGGAGTGGTGGATGGCGTAACCCCAAAGGGAGTCGAGGGCCCCCAGGACAAACAGGATAGACGCGAGTTCCTGCGAAAAATAGGGTATAAGCGGTAAACCCCGGTCCCCCGTCCCATTCACCTCACCCACGGTGGGGTGTGAAAAGCAGTTTCACACACCCCCCTCAATATTCTATGAATTCACAATCCATTATCTTAAAAGGAAGAGCCCCCTTCTGGTGTTTGGTGGTTTCGGGCATGTACACCAGCGCGGAACAGACAACTGCGCCCACTTGTGGTGTGTGCGGCCGGAAATTGGGAGTGGGGTTCTACTACTCATGCCACATCTGCGGTGCAAGCTATTGCTACGCCCACGCACCTGCGAAGTGCGACCACGCCAAGCTCAAGCAGGCAGCGCGAAAGGCTCCCCTGACAAGATAGGAAATATACCTCGGCTGTAGCACGCCCCCTCAGTCATGAAGGTCTATCTCTCCGTACCAATGATAGCAAACAGGGCGCTATCGAGGGCGGAGCTGATGGCGAAGGCGATCGCTGACTCCGGGAACCAACTGTCATCCCCGTGGGTCCTGGGGCAAATCGAGGGGTCCACCTCCTCCGTCAATGTCTTCCAGAGAGATCGGATGGGCTCAGAGGAGTGTGACGTTCTTGTCGCAGACGTGACGGAACCGAGTATCGGAGTTGGGATGGAGATAATGGCGGCCTACAAGTCAAGTCGAAGGATCGTGATCATCGCTAAGAAGGGGAACGTGACCTCGAGGATGCTCCAGCAAATGGACGGTAAAGTGACCCTGGAGTACAAAGACGAATCAGAAGTGTACGAGGGGCTTCGGCGCCTCCTATCGGACATGGGCGAACAGACGCGTACCGCACAATCGATTTAAGTGCGGTAATGGGCGCGTCTCCCAGGATGAAGACAGCAGTTACCACGAAATCAGCTCCGTCCCCCATAGGTCCATACTCCCAGGGGGTCGACGCGGGAGCCGTCTACTGCTCCGGTCAAATCGGGCTCGACCCGTCGACGGGTAACCTCGTGGAAGGGGTGGTCGCCCAGACCAACAGGACGCTGTCCAACCTAGAGGCGGTCCTCAAGGCCGCGGGGATGGGCCTGGGCAACGTCGTGAAGACTACCGTGTTCATGACGGATCTTGCCGAGTTCTCTAAGATGAACGAGGAGTACGGGAAGCACTTCACCGCCCCCTTTCCAGCCCGTTCCACGGTTCAGGTTGCCGCACTCCCCAAAGGGGCCAGGGTGGAGATAGACGCGATAGCGGTTAGGTAGCCTCTACGCGAACAAGGTTTCTATCGGCACCTTTTCTGACTGATTGGCTCCTGGGGCAGCCCCTCTCGCGACTTATATCGTAGGCTGCCTCGAAAGTGAACGTGCGGCGCGGCTGGCTGCTCCTATTCTTCCTACTGTTCGCCCTCTTCTACGCCGCCATCCTCTACAGCACCACTCAGCCGGTGGGCGCATTTACGAGCGCCCCCTATTTACCAACCGCGACGAACTTCGACTTCGCTTTAACCTACGGGTTCGTGGGCAGTCTACTCGCTGCAGGCGTGGCCACCGTCGTCGTTCGAGTGTTGTATTCGGGGCTGAGGCGTCTCTTTTCCTGACTCGGCTGCGTCAATGAACCTGGCATTCTGGCATTACACTGACTTCCTCCAAGAATCTGTATCGTTTGTCCGTGACTCTCTAATAGAGGTGCAGAATCGGGACAGACCTTGCCACAGTGCCCAAGGTGCCAAACGGCGATACCAGCTAACTCCAGATTCTGCCCGAATTGTGGAGCGCAGCTCGTCGCGGCTCCCGCGCCTGAGTATCTGCCCCCGAGCGTGAGCGGGCCTTCTGCTCCAGAGGAGCGTCCCAAGCAGTCTAGGACTTGGATTGCAGTCGCCGCTGCGTTTACCATAGTGCTGTTGGTGTCCGTTTCTCTGTTCGTCCTGATTCCAGCCGCTGGTCACGTCGCCCTTAGCGCCCCAATAGCAGGATGCCCAACCAACCCTAGTCCATCCGCCACCGTCTCGGCGCCCAACCCGGACTACGACGTCCAGGAGCTAATGGCATTCACCCAGTCGTACTCGCGATTGCAATTTAATGTAACCGCTGTCCCCCAGTGCGACTCGACTGGATACGGGCCGGCGTATCTCCTGAACGGCCTCTCGAACACCGGCTACTGGTATCAGGTTGGAATAAACTGGGACTGGCCTCTCCAGTCAGGAGGTTACGTCTCCGGCTTCGGGTTCGTAAGCGAGGATTGGGTGCCAGGCGGACTGTCTCGGTCCCCCTCTTCGTCACCATTCTCAGGCACCGTGCGCCAGAATGACACCATCGAGCTGGACCTGTACTTCAACGGAGGAAGTGTAGTCGCTTCAGCCCGGGACCTCAACAGGAGCGCGAGCGCATCAATCACCTACCCTGCGAACGGGGCAACAACGTTCGTAGGTCTGCAGGCTCAGCAGTCCCGCCTGAGGTTCTCCTTCGCCACGCGAGGCTATTTCACTGGCCTGATGACCGAGTGGTACCACGTAAGCCCAAATGCCTACGGACCTGCACAGGGTGTTGTCTACTCCGAAACTACGGCACCAGTGACATCGGCTACCGTAGGCGTGGGGGAGTGGAATTTCACGGCTTCAGGGCCCGTCTCGGTCTTCTCCACCGTTGCAAATAGCGGCAACCCAATAGATCTCCTTGAGCAACCGAACCAGCTCCAGCGTGTCAGTCTCAACGGGCTCGTCCTCTCGGTTGACGCCTACGAGTTCGTTACTGGTCCCTAGCCACGCGACGACGCAACGTAGCCGGTTGTGGCAAATGGGGACCATGCCTTGATAGGCTCTAGCTCTCCGCCGATTCTGGCCTAGCTAGAATCACCACGTCGATCAGGTTTGAACCTCCGGCCCGGTCACGTTCCTGTCAAGGCTAACACTCCTAGTATGACGAGTATCACTGCAACTATCTTGCGGGCGCTCACCCACCTACCAGCAGCTCTTTCAGCAGGGATCACTCCGGGCCGTATTCGGCCAAGGATTGCCGAGTAGACGTACACCAGTGTCGGCTGAATGGCGCTCATGCCCGAAGCGAGAACTACTGACCCGATCGAAAAAGCGGAGTAAAGGAGGACAAACCCAAGTTCGCCGAGGCTCGTGGTCACGATGAAAAGCAGGAAGAGCCGTGCGTCTACCTTCCTCCACGCCGCTGCGAGCTTTTTCGGACGCATTGCAGCAAGGATGAAGGTGCCGATTATTCCTCCTACAAGGAACCAGAAGAAGTAGGACCAGATGTCGACGCTTTCCAGTGCGGACTTTGATGCGACCCTGGCCACGGCAGAGAAGAAGGCGTAGACCAGGATGATTCCAAGGGCGATATTCTTAGTGTCTAACTTTTTGTAAAGGACCAGGAAGGCACTCAGGATGAGGATGAGTATTCCGAAGTAGTTCGTAAGGGTGAGCTGTTCCCCCAGAAAAAGGAGCGCAAGGATTGCCACGAATAGCGGGCTGGTATAGATCAGTGAAACAACGTTGGTCCCCTGTTCCTTCATCATGGCGAAATTGTAAAGGATGAACAGGAAGGCAAAAGCGAAGCCAACGGCCGTCCCCACGAACCAAGCGTCGAATGCGAACGAGACCTTCCATACAAGATAGACCGCTACCGCGATTGGAATTGTGAGCCACGTTGTCAGTATGTCGTAGGAGACGGGGTCATCGAGTCGTTCGTGGAGGACATAGTTGTCAATGACGTTGGAACCAGCGAGGCAGAATGGGACCAGCGCTGAAAACAGCCAGAAGTAGTTCACGGCGCCGTTGGGCCGGTTCAGGTGCCATTGATAAGATGGGCGGAGTGTTCCAGCCAGGACCCGTTCCAGCACTGGTCTGGACCAAGAGGTGTGCGCTGACTTTATATCGAGCTGAGGGCATTTCGGGGTGTGAAAGGAAGGAGCAGTATCCCAATCGTCGGACTCGCCATGGCAGTGCTGCTCGTTGCGTCGTCGGCCGTCGCGGCACAGCCGGTCAGTGGATTCGCAGCCTACAAGATCACCCTGACCTCTCCTTCGGGGGAGCATTCCATACTGTTGAACGAGAGCTACACCCCTTCTGACAGGCCCGGCTATTCAGATCTTGTCTTGCAGCTAACCGGGGGCCAGCAGAACCTCACCTACTCAAGGTTGGTGAATGCGTCGGAAGAGTTCCTGCCATACCTCTCGAGCTTCGCTCCCCAATCCCTAGACTACAGCAACGGTACAAGGTATAGCCTGCGCGTGAACGTGACATCGTCGGGGACAGCAGGCGTGACGTTCGGTGGAAGCCAGTACACCTTGAGCGTGCTCGCCATAACGGTTGCTGCGTCCCATGGAAACATGAGCATCAAAGCCAATGGGACGGTGGAGGCTTTTCCCTCTGCCCTAGTCTACTCTGCAGCCGTCGGGGCCGGCTCGGACACGCTGAAGGTGGTGCTCCAGTCGACCAATCTCCCGTTGACCACCCCAGGCTCTCAGATGCCCGCTGCTACCTATGTCGGGGCCGGCGTAGGGGCGGGCATTGCTGCGATAGGCGGGGCATTCCTGATAAGGCGGAAGGAAAGGAAAACGAACCAACCTAAAGAAAAGCCGCTCCACTGGGTAGACTGACACCTCACAAATGAACTCTCCCGTCATCGAATTCGATGGAGCCGTCAAGGTATATGGGAAGAAGATGATAGGCCCAGTCCAGTTTTCCGTGGAGAGAGGAGAGATCTTCGGCTTCCTGGGCCCGAACGGGTCGGGGAAGACGACGTGCATAAGGATGCTGCTGGGGCTGGCGAGGCCTTCGGCAGGTAAGGTAAGGCTGAGGGGTCTGGACCCTCTAAGCGACCACATAGGAGCGCTCACGGGGGTGGGGTACTCTCCTGAACTCCCGAACATCCAGTCATTCATGTCCCCCCGGGAGGTCTTGGCACTGTCCGCGAGGGAGATTGGGCTGAACTCTGGCGTCGGGGCGGAGATTGACAGGGTGCTCGAGGAAGTCGGGATCATCCAGTACGGGGACTCGAAGGTGAGTCGACTGAGCAAGGGAATGGTACAGAGGCTTAGCGTGGCCCAGGCGCTCATCGGGTCTCCCCAGACTCTCGTGCTTGATGAGCCGATGATTGGGCTCGATCCGGCCGGGACGGCGCACCTTAGAGAAGCGTTCATGGCGCATGCCAGAGGGGGAGGGACCATACTGATGTCTTCGCACATGATGTCGGAGGTTGAGGGCATGTGTTCCTCAGTAGGACTAATCCACGGCGGCAAGCTCCTCTTCAGGGGGACGCCAAGGGAAATGGTTCGGGACATGCTCGACTCCGGCGAAGTCCGTGTGGAGGCCAAGGGGATGTCTGCCGCGGTAGTCGAATCCATTCGAAAGCTCGAAGGGGTCCTGGCGGTCGAGGAAGTTCCAGGTGGGTTGACCGTACGAGTGGCTCGCGGGGCCGAGGCCAGGCCTGAAATCTCGAGGGTCATCATACAGGGGGGAGCCGAGCTACTTACGATACGAGAGGGAGAAAGGATGCTCGAGAAGGCTTACATCGAGGCGCTGAAGGACGGTACTAATCAGGCCGAGTAGGGTTCTGACCTTCGCGGCCTACGAGGTCCGAAGAGCCCTTGCAAGGAAGAAAGTCCTGGCGATGGTCGCGTTCATAATCCTCCTAGACACGGTCCCGTACTACATCCTCTCGACCTCCGGGACCACCCTCATACCTCAGCAGGTCTACCCGTACCTCTGGGTCGCGGTGGTCATCGCCCCTTTTCCCCTATTCATGCAATTCGTGGCGATAATGATCGCTGCCGGAGCGATGTCAGAGGAGTACGAATCAGGAACGGCTGAGCTCCTCCTGGCCAAGCCTGTTGGGAGAGGCGAGTTCTTCGTCGGGAAGTTCCTCGGTGGGTACGTCTTGCTGGGTCTCCTGATACTGCTGAACGCCCTGATGAGCGTGGCCGCTGCAAGCCTAACGTTTGGAGCGCAGTCGGGGCTGGGGACCGTCCCAGGGGTCGTCCTCGTAGAAGTCTACTCGTCTGCCCTCTTCTTTTCGGTGGCTTTCATGCTCGGTGAACTGGTGAGGCGCTCTTCACTAGCATACATCCTATCGTCCGCCCTCATAGTCGCCAGCCAGATCATTGGGACCTATCTCTCGATTGCCTACGAACTTACGGGGAACGTATTCTACGAGTCGGTACACGTGTATCTCCCTACCACGGTTGCAGGATCTCTCCCTCCGCAGTACGAGCAGTCTCTCCTCCCTTCAGCCGCCGCTAGGCTATTCCAGCTCATACTGGGGCCTACCATGGGTGTCCCCTCGGAGGCCTCCGCGGCCGCAATGGTGGGGCTTTACCTGGCAAGCGCCACCGCCGTCGCTTTCGCCTACTTCCGATGGGCGGACGTTACAAGGCGAGTAAGCTAGGAAGCCGGGCGGACGCAGAAGAGCGGAAGCACCTTTCGACGTTTCAACCTGTGTGAAACGACAGGTCAAACGAGACGGTCAGAGGAAAACCTCCCGCCTCTATTTCAGCAGTCCCTTTGACCTCCCAGTTCACATCCCCCCATGCCTCCAAGTAACTACCGAGGGTCTGAAATGCGGTCCTCCAGCCGGTGCTAACGGGGAGAACGAACGCTCGAGTCGATTGTGGGGTAAGCACATATTCCTGGCCAATCCGTCCGTTCTGCAAGAATCTGCCGTTGGCGTATACCGAGTAGTTCGCCCTCTCCAAAGACACTCCGAAACCATTGGGATTGTAAACTACCGCAGTCAGGGACAGTTCTGGCCCGCCGATGGCGAACCCGGTAACCTGCACGGAGGTGGCCCGAATCTGGAGGTCACCGACCGTGGACCACGATGCGCTTTCCGGGCGTGTCACGTAACCATAGTACAGGTATGCAGGCAAGACGACCAATATTAGCAAGAGGAACAACGCGAAGGCTGTCCTGTCTCTCTGGGTGGACAACGGAATCTCAGGATTCCTACAACGATTAAAGCATAGACCGAAGGTTAACGAGATTTGGGGACTGTCCTTGGCGTGTAGGCTTTCCGATAGGGCCCACGGCCGCGCCTTCGAGCCTTTTTCTTCCTGGCCGCCCTTTCTATGAGCCGGTCCTGTTCCTCGCTCAACCTCTCATCTTTGCGAACGCCACGATGCTGACCATGCCAGCCACCCGGAAGGCGAGTTCCTTGTAGACCTGGGCCTCTGGCGAGTCGGGTAGACCAGAAACCACAGGCACACCCAGATCGGACTGCTCGCGGACAGCCAGGGCAATCGGGATTTCCCCGAGAAAATCGACGTCCCGCTCCTTCGCAATCTTCCTTCCTCCCCCGCTCGAGAAAACATGCGACTTGTCGCCGCAATGAGGGCACACGAAGTAACTCATGTTCTCGACGACACCCAGAATCGGCACGTTGAGCCGCTTGAACATGGCCAGAGCCTTTGCTGCTATGTTGAGTGCTGCCTCCTGCGGCGTGGTGACGATGATTACCCCTCCCAGGGGCACGGTCTGAGCAAGAGTCAGAGAAGCATCGCCGGTGTTGTGGACAAGGAGGGAGTTGGCCACGAAATTCTCGTGCTGGTCAACCTGAAGATCGTAAGTTTCTGCCTCCCCGACAGGTACAATCGACTTGATCCTCGACAACTTGAAGGGCCTAGAATCATGTTTTAGCGAGAATTGGAAACCATAATTCACTACATTGCTTGCACTACGTCCCTCAGGCAGCGCTTGGTGCTCCCTGACCCTTGTCTTGACATTGGTCGAGCGGACACCGCTCATCAGACACAGTTCGCGAATTTGAGTTACGAGGGTCCTGTTTGTGCTCTCAACGATGGCGGTGTCCTGGACAATGCTCTTCATCATGTAAACACCCCGCCAATCTGGGAGACTCTTGTTCGACTCGCGGTGCCTTATGTTTGCGTCTGCCTCTGAGTATCCTTTGATGAATGCAAGCCACTGGTCCAAAGGAAGGGAGTAGACCCAGGTCGGCACCCGTTTGGTTCTTGCTTTGTGGTCAAGATCCAGGGCGGCGAATAGTTCCGCCAGTGGTGTGGAAGCTATTGCGAACTTTTGCCCCTCGTTATCATCAAAGATTTTGCATCTGAAGACCTTGCGGTACAGATCTTCGTATGTCTTCCTGAACTTGCTGCCACGAGGTTCGCAAATCCTGAGCCCTGCCAGCCTCCGTCGTCCCTTTTGCCGCTTTAGGAAGCCATCCCCCACGAAGTGTCCGAGTATCCTCATGAAATCAGTGGTCGTTGTTGTCGGGAGTTGTATGAATGCGGGATTGAATTCTATCTTGGGTAGAGGCATGGGGCGCCCCCCTTCCACACAGTTTGGCACAACGAGCC
>Ga0187780_10003701_pt1 | contig 11505 bp, 7 predicted proteins | sample 1015_Q2_SP10_20__FD_132429 | JGI IMG/M metagenome (GOLD analysis project Ga0187780, IMG submission 132429) | Tropical peat soil microbial communities from peatlands in Department of Meta, Colombia - 1015_Q2_SP10_20_MG | ecosystem: Environmental > Terrestrial > Soil > Wetlands > Peat | place...
GCTGCTCCGGAAAGCCCGAAGCCAAACTGAGCGACTCCTCGCGTCGGCGGCTGCTTCAGCGGGGCCGCTATTGCGGGAAAGCCGCTGCAGTGCTCTGCGTTGACTCCGCTGTGCGCGTCATCTACACTTTTTTCGGCGTTGTCGCCGCGGCGAATGCGCGCTACTCCCCGGTAGCTCAACGGTAGAGCGTTCGGCTGTTAACCGAAATGTTGCTAGTTCGAATCTAGCCCGGGGAGCCACTTCCTGCTGAGACTGCAATGAGTTAGACATTTTCCCCGGCTTTGCCTCGCGCCAGTGCGCAAACGGTTCGCCAGAAGAAGGCGAAACGGTTTCGCGCGCCTCCCGCGTTGACATTCTTCTGCACGCTTCTGGCGTGGTGACCAGGGCCACTCAAAGAGGTGACACGCGTCACAGCAGTGTTACGGCGCGGCCCGTACACTGTGACGCAGGAGGCCAGAAATGAGAGCCGCCGAAATGAAAGCCGCTGAAATGACCACCCCAGTTGCAGTAAAAACCATCTTATTCGCGACGGATTTTTCAGATGCAGCCAAACGAGCGCAATCATATGCGACCGGGTTGGCCAACCGGCTCCGTGCCAAGCTTTTGGTGGTGCACGCGAACGAGCCTCCGAATTACGGCCTTCGCCCTGAAAACTGGCGCATGGCAAACGAGGCGTCCGCAGCCGCAATGAAAGAGCTGCGGCAGTCGCTCACGGCCACGTTCCCGGGCTTTGAAAGCGAGTTCTACGTGGACGAAGGAAGCGCTTGGCACGTGGTCGAGTCCGCCCTCGAGAAGAACAATGTCGACTTGATTGTTCTCGGCACACGGGGACGCAGCGGGATTGGAAAGCTGCTGCTCGGTTCGCAAGCAGAGGAAATTCTGCGCCGCGCACCATGCCCGGTGCTGACCGTCGGCCCGAATTCGCAGCCGATGACGGGCAAGGAAAATGAACTGACGGAAGTGCTGTACGCGACCGATTTCAGCCCGGCGTCTCAGGCGGCCGCGCCGTATGCCGTTTCGATGGCGCTGAAACTCCAGGCGCACTTGAACCTGCTGCACGTGGTCGAGGAACCGAAAGTCGGCGAACTGGTCCGCCCGGCGGAAGTGGTTTCTTCATCCGAGCGCTTGCTGCGCAGCCTTGTCCCGGAAGAAGCGAACTTCTGGCGCGAGCCCCGCTACTTTGCAGAGCGTGGAGAGCCCGCCGAAAGGATTCTCGAGCTCGCGGAGCGCGTACACGCGGGTCTGATCGTGTTGGGAGTTCGCAAGCCCGCGGGCGTGCCCGGCGCAGCAACGCATTTGGGAATGGGCGTGGCGCACAAAGTGGTGTCCACGGCGATTTGCCCGGTTTTGACGGTGCGCGGGTAGTTCCAGGACGCCGGCGCCTGCCGCCGCTGCGGCCGGTGACGCGCGTCACCGCGCGCAAAACGGATTTCAGCAAGCATTCGGCAAGAAGGAGGTGGGCCATGGCTGGCGTTGAAATTGGAGCCCGAGTCACTCTCAGAAATATTCTCTATTTAACGGATTTCTCCGAGCCGTCTGAAGCGGCGTTGCCGTTCGCGGCATCGATTGCTCGGGAATACGGAGCGAAAGTCCACGCATACCACGTGCTGATTCCGGCGGCCTACACCTACACGACGCCCGAACTCACCGCGGCTGCTCTCGAAGGGCAGGAGGATGCTGCGCTGGCCAACATGCAGCGCGTGGGCGCGTACCTCGGCAGCCTGCCTCACGAAACCGTCGTCGAGCGCGGTACCGGAATCTGGCCGTCGCTCGAGGAGGCCATCAAGGATTATGCGATCGACCTGATCGTGCTCGGAACGCACGGCCGCACCGGAGCGCAGAAGCTTCTGATGGGTTCCGTCGCCGAAGAAGTGTTCCGTCGATCACACGTTCCGGTGCTCACGATCGGGCCGGGCGAACGCCGCGGCGCGCACCGGGGCGCCAGGTTCCACCACGTGCTCTTTGCGACGGATTTCAGCGACGAATCGCTCGCCGCTGCTCCCTATGCGTTGTCGATGGCGCAGGAAAACGAAGCGCGACTCACTCTGCTTCACGTGATGAGGGAGCCGGAGAAAAAACCTTTCGACAAGGCCATGGAAGACGCGATCTCGAGCGCTATGTTTCGACTGCACGAAATCGTGCCGCAGACGGCCGAGTCGTGGTGCAAGCCGGAAGCCGTGGTCGAATTCGGGAGTGCGGCGGACCAGATTCTCAAGACTGCGAAGGAACGTGGAGCGGATCTGATCGTTCTCGGCGTGCGGGGCAGCCGGGGGGTGCCCGGAGCGGCCACGCATCTCGAGCGGGCCACAGCGCATAAGATCGTTGTCCACGCTGAGTGCCCGGTGCTGACTGTCCGCGGCTGAAGCAAGAAGTCTTGTCAAAAGTCTCCGAGCCGCCGATATTGTAAGTGTGACTTCGCCAGGCCCGCCACGAGAGGCAACCGGTTCCTCACTCCCTGTTCGCGTGGCGAGGCGGGCGTCGCTCGACGCCATTTTTCAGCCTCGGTCCGTGGCGGTGATTGGCGCCACAGACCGTGAGAGCAGCGTCGGCCGAGCGACTCTCGCGAATCTCATTAACTCGTCCTTTCAAGGGAAGATCTACCCCGTCAATCCGCGCCTTTCTGCAGTCCTGGGTCGGCGCGCCTATTCCCGAATTGGTGAAATTCCTGAAACGGTCGATCTCGCTGTCATCGTGACTCCCGCCGCGACCGTACCGGGCATCGTCGGCGAGTGCATCGCCGCAGGCGTTCAGGGAGCAGTCGTCATCTCAGCGGGTTTCCGCGAGCACGGCGTCGAGGGGCAGGCCCTCGAACGCGATATTTCTGACCGCCTTCGCCGCGATCGTTTGAGGGTTATCGGCCCGAACTGCCTGGGAGTGATGAATCCGGTCATCGGACTCAACGCGACCTTCGCGCAGACGATCGCGCGGCCGGGCAACGTCGCGTTTCTGAGCCAGAGCGGCGCGCTGCTGACCGCGATTTTGGATTGGAGCCTACGCGAGCAGGTGGGATTCAGCGCCTTTGTCTCGACCGGATCGATGCTCGATGTGGGCTGGGGCGACCTGATCGACTATTTCGGCGACGATCCCAACACGCAGAGCATTCTGATCTACATGGAATCGGTCGATGACGCCCGCTCGTTTCTTTCCGCAGCGCGCGCCGTGGCGATGAGCAAGCCGATCATCGTGATCAAAGCGGGGCGCAGCGAAGCGGCGTCAAAGGCGGCGTCGTCGCACACGGGAGCGATGACGGGCAGTGACGAAGTGTTTGACGCCGTGCTGCGGCGCTGCGGCGTATTGCGCGTCCAGAGCATTTCGGACGTGTTCTACATGGCCGAGGTGCTCAGCAAGCAGCCGCGCCCGAGCGGGCCGCGGCTCGTGATCGTCACCAACGCAGGAGGGCCGGCGGTGCTGGCGACGGACGCGCTGGTTGCGGAGGGCGGCGAGGTAGCAGCTCTTTCGGATTCGTCGCGGCAAGCATTGGACAAACTGCTGCCACCTTTTTGGAGCCATGGAAACCCGATCGACGTTCTGGGCGATGCCGATCCCGAGCGTTACGCCCGCGCCATCGAAATTGCGATCAAGGATCCGGGCAGCGACGGCCTGCTGGCCATCCTCGCGCCGCAGGGAATGACCGATCCCGCGGGCGTCGCGCAGCGCCTTGGACCTTACGCCAAAGGATCCGGCAAACCGCTGCTGGCGAGTTGGATGGGCGGCAAGTACATCGAAGCGGGCGAAGCAACTCTCAACGCATCGGGAATTCCGACGTTCGCCTATCCGGATACCGCAGCGCGCGTGTTCGTCAACATGTGGCGCTACACCGACCATCTGCGGGGACTGTACGAAACGCCGGCTATCGCGGACGATCCAAGCGTCGCTGCGGAGAGGGGGCGCAAAGCGCGGGGAATTCTCGCCTCTGTACTGGCGCAAGGGCGCACTCTGCTCACCGAAGTGGAATCGAAGCAGGTGCTCGCTCTTTACGATATTCCCACGGTGGTGACAAAAGCTGTCCGGAGCGCGGACGAGGCCGTGGCGGTCGCGCGCGAAATCGGCTTTCCCGTCGTCCTGAAACTCCATTCGCGGAAAATTACGCACAAGACAGACGTCGGCGGCGTGAAGCTCAATCTCGCGAACGCCGACGCAGTGCGCGAGGCGTATGGCGAAATCGAATCGAGCGTCACTTCGCGCGCCGGCGCGGATAGCTTCGAGGGCGTCACCGTGCAGCCGATGGTGAGGCTTGAGGGCTACGAGCTGATTCTGGGCAGCAGCGTGGACGCGCAGTTCGGCCCGGTGTTGCTGTTCGGATCCGGAGGGCAGCTCGTCGAAGTCTATCGCGACCGCGCGTTGGCCCTGCCTCCGCTCAATACCACTTTGGCGCAGCGCTTGATGGAACAGACGAAAATCTATCGCGCGCTGAAGGGCGTTCGCGGGCGAAAGCCGGTGAATCTGGAGGCGCTCGAAGGCGTGCTTGTGCGGTTCAGCTACATTCCTGTGGAGCTGCCGCGCATCAAGGAAATCGACATCAACCCGCTGGTTGCCTCGGCCGACGGATTATCGGCGCTGGACGCCCGCATCGTTCTGTTCGACGCCAGCGTGCCGGACTCCGCCCTGCCGCACCCCGCGATTCGCCCCTATCCGACGCAGTATGTGTCGCGGTGGAAGATGAGGGACGGCCGCGAGGTTTTAATCCGGCCGATTCGGCCCGAAGATGAGCCTCTAATGAGAAGCTTCCACGGATCGCTTTCCGCGCAGAGCGTCTATTTGCGGTACTTCCACATGGAGGCGCTGAGCGCTCGCGTGGCACACGAGCGCCTGTTGCAGAAATGCTTCATCGACTACGACCGCGAGATGGCTCTCGTGGCCGAAGCCGCCGATCCGGCCAGTCAGCAGCGGCAGATATTGGGCGTCGCGCGACTCTCGAGGCAGCGCGATCCTCTGGAAGGCGAAGTGGCTGTTTTAATTGCGGACTGTGCCCAGAATCTGGGGTTGGGCACGGAATTGCTGCGTCTCTTGATCGAACTTGCACGCGGCGAGGGCTACGCGCGCATCGTCGCTCACGTTCTCCCTGAAAACACCGGCATGCGGAAACTCGCGGACCGCCTTGGCTTCGAGATCCAGCCCCATGAAGATCCCTCCCAGGTCGTCGCAATATTAAATATCTAAGGTTTCCGGCGTTCACGCTCGATACACATTTGACGGCTAGTTTAGGCGGCGCCAAAGGTGACGTCGGTCACAGAGCATCCACCGTCCCGCGGACAAACTTGCTGGGTCGCCTGAAAATTCAGCGCTCCATTTGCGCTGTGAGTGCATCCAACAGTCTGGGGCGTCCAATCTGAGGGGAGGGCAGGACTGATGGTACTGAAATGCGCGAATCCCAACTGCTCAGCGACGTTCAATCATCGGGAAGGAAGGCTTTTCCGCTTTCCCAAGCGGCCAATTGAAGACGGCCGGCCCGCCAACACCCACTCCGTGCAGCACTTCTGGCTTTGCGAACTGTGCTTCGCCACATATTCGCTCGAATACCACGACGGCCTCGGTGTCGCCATCATCCGGCAGTTCGAAAGACCCGCTGGACCCAGGTCCCGCAAGTTCATCTCAGCGGCCTGAGCCGCAAGCGAGGAGCTAGCGGTATCTATTCCCGAAGGGCTCCGGCGCATGCCCAAACGCGTGCGCCTCTTCTCCAATCTCTGAGCGTCAGACAACAACTGCTTGCGCAAACCATCGCCGCATGAATAGACTCAACCTTCGTGTCTAGCTAGTCCAGCCGCGTCAGGAAAGGGAATTCGTTGCCCGTTCAGGCGATCGCGGTCTGGTGTCGAAATGGCAGGCGACGCAAATGGAGCAACACGCCGAAATCCTGATCGGGAAGCCGTGGCAGCGGCGAATACCGGGCTGGCGCGACTTCCTTGCCGTGCTGTTGGTGGTCGCCGTAATTATCCTACTGGGCTTGGGCGGCCGCCAGATGGTTGCTCCGTTCACGATCACGCAACAACCGACCATCTCGCTGTCGCCGTCGGTCCTGCCTGGCTATGCCCTCCGCACAACGATGCGGATGCTCGCTGCCCTTGTGGCCTCGCTGATCTTCACCTTCACGTATGCGACCGCTGCGGCGAAAAGCCGCCGGCTGGAAATGGTGCTTATTCCGCTCCTGGACGTGATGCAGTCCGTTCCGGTGCTGGGCTACCTGTCGTTTACGGTTGTGTTTTTCGTTTCGCTGTTTCGCGGCAGCGCGTTGGGTCCTGAGCTGGCGGCAATCTTCGCGATCTTCACGGCTCAAGCCTGGAACATGGCCTTCAGCTTTTACCAGGGGCTCAGAACGGTTCCCATCGATCTGGACGAGGCGAGCCGCGCATTCCATTTGTCGGCTTGGCAGCGCTTTTGGCGACTAGAAACGCCGTTTGCGATGCCGGGTCTCGTATGGAACATGATGATGTCGATGTCGGGCGGCTGGTTTTTTCTGGTGGCATCCGAGGCCATCTCAGTCGGTTCAATCCAGTTCGCTCTACCCGGAGTGGGGTCGTATGTGGCCTTGGCCATCGAGCAGCGCGATCTTCGAGCCGTTGGCTGGGCGATCGTGGCTATGACGGTGACGATCGTGCTCTACGATCAGCTTCTATTTCGCCCGCTGGTGGCCTGGGCCGACAAATTCCGGTTCGAGCAGACGGCCGCTGCAGTGGTCCCTCGGAGCTGGGTTCTCGATTTGTTCCGCGAGTCGCCGCTGCTGGGCGCGATAGGCCGCCCTGTCAGTGCGGGCATTGAAGCGCTGGCCCGGTCTCGCTTTTCTTTTCCTCGAAAAATTCGCTGGGCTCGTCCCTTGCAAGCGCCCCAACGCCTTGGTGATGTGGCATGGCTGTCTCTGATTGCTGTGGCGCTGGTGTACGTCGGGTGGAAGCTCGCCCAATTTGCGCGCCCGACGCTGACGTGGGATGATCTCGCCATTGTGGGAAGGAACGGCGCGCTCACATTTCTGCGCGTCGTCATCCTAATCATCCTTGCTTCCATTGTCTGGGTTCCCATCGGAGTTGCTGTCGGTCTGCGGCCGAGGCTGGCGGAAAAGGTGCAGCCGGTCGCTCAGTTTTTGGCCGCCTTCCCCGCCAATCTACTTTTCCCGATTGCAGTCTTTCTGATTGTTCGGTACCAGCTGAGCCCGAAAATCTGGCTGAGCTCCCTGATGATCCTCGGGACGCAGTGGTACATCCTTTTCAATGTCATCGCTGGCGCAACCGCTTTCCCGAGCGATCTACGCGAGTGCGCGTCCAGCTTTCACGTGCGGGGCTGGCGCTGGTGGAGGGAGGTCATGCTGCCCGGAATTTTTCCGTACTATGTTACGGGTGCGATCACGGCGTCCGGTGGCTCTTGGAACGCGAGCATCGTTTCGGAGGCAGTCAGTTGGGGATCGCAGCACATCAGCGGACTTGGGCTGGGAGCGTACATCGCAGAGAAAACAACCGCGGGCGACTTTCCGCGGATTGCGCTGGGAGTCGCCGTCATGTCTGTCATCGTCATCAGCATGAACCGGTTGATTTGGCGGCCCCTCTATGCCCTCGCTGAACGACGCACACGGCTCGACTGAAACGATAGATGACCATACATGAAAACTCTCCGATCATTGAGATGCGCAAGGTCTCGAAAGCATTTCCGAGGCCCTCGGGCGAGCCCCTGACGGCCCTCGCCGATATCAGTCTTTGCCTGCACGATGGCGAAATCCTGGGACTCGTGGGGCGCTCCGGCTCAGGGAAGTCGACCCTCCTTCGCATCGCGGCAGGATTGATCGAGCCGACTTCAGGCGACGTCCTCTACTGCGGCAAACCTGTCCACGGACCAGCCGCGGGTATCGCGGTGGTATTCCAAACATTCGCGCTCTTTCCGTGGCTCAATGTAATCGAGAACGTCGAACTCGGACTCGATGCCTTGGGCGTTGATCGCGGGGAAGCGCGTCGCCGGTCTCGGGAGGCCATCGATCTGATCGGCCTCGATGGTTTTCAGTCTGCCTACCCGCGCGAGCTATCGGGAGGCATGCGCCAGCGTGTCGGCTTCGCCAGAGCCATGGTGATCCAGCCCACGGTGCTCTTGATGGACGAGCCCTTCTCCGCGCTCGACGTTCTAACCGCCGAGACCTTGCGGACTGACTTTATCGATCTGTGGATCGAACATCAATTGCCCACGAAGTCGGTGATTTTGGTGACGCACAATATCGAAGAAGCTGCGCTCATGTGCGATCGTGTCCTGGTTCTTTCCTCGCATCCTGGCCGGATCGCCGCAGAGATCCCCGTCCCACTTTCGCACCCCCGCAACCGCCTCGATCAGGAGTTCCGCAACATCGTCGAGGAATTTTATTCGATCTTGACGGCTCGAGCCGCGGAGTTAAAGAAGGCCGAAGGACAGCTTCGCGTCGGATTCGTGCGCCCGCTGCCAGCTCTAGGCATTAATCGACTCATCGGTTTCATCGAAGCGCTGGCTTCGCCGCAGCACCAGGGACAAGCCGAACTTGCCAAGATCGCGCACTTGCCGTCTCTGCAAGTAAAGGATGTCTTGGCCGTAGCTGAGGCTCTTCACATCCTTGAGTTTGCTGAGTTGCAGGAGGGCTCGATCAAGCTGACCGCAGCTGGCCGCGTTTTCGCACAGAGTGGGACAGACGAGCGCAAGCGTTTGTTCCGCGAGCATCTTCTGCGGTTCGTTCCTTTCGCGGCGCACATCTGTCGCGTGCTTCAGGAGCGTGAAGGTCACTCTGCTCCGAGCGTCAGGTTCAAATCCGAGCTGGAGGATCATCTGAGCGCAAATGACGCTGAAAAGACGCTAGAAACGATTATTCGCTGGGGACGATACGCGGAGGTTTTTGACTACGATGATGAAACCCGCAACTTCAGCATCATCCGTCCGGCCGAGCAGGCGGCGCCATGATGAACGGGGCCGCGCACCCGTGTCCGGCTCCGTGAACCGGCAGCGATTTCTGTTTCCGTCGGGCCGCTGTCCCATTCTGGGATGCCCTGCTCCTTGACAGGCCCTAACTTGCCCTGTGGCTGCACACGATGCTAACTTCTTTTTGCCATGAAGCAAGAGGAGACCCTGGGGGGATCTGGGTTGGGTGTGGCCTCCGCTGACAGGTGGAGGCTGCTCGATTCGGCTCCCGATGCCATGGTAATTGTGGACGGGGCCGGCCGAATCGCGTTTGCAAACTCCCAGGCCGAACGCATGTTCGGCTACGCGGCTGACGAACTGCTGGGCCAACCTGTCGAAATTCTTACTCCTGAATCAGTTCGGGGGGCACACGTCCGTCACCGCTCTGAGTTTACCGCGTCCCCTCGAACACGAGAGATGGGGTCGGGCCTCGAACTAACGGGACGGCGCAAGGATGGCACCACCTTCCCCGTAGAAATCAGTCTGAGCCCCCTCAAAGAACCCGACGGCTGTTTCGTCGTCAGCGCGATTCGCGACATGACGGAGCGCAGGCGCCTTCAAGAAGTGCTGAGGTTGAGCGAAGAGCGCTTTCGCCGGCTCGTTGCGGAGGTGAAGGACTACGCTATTTTCCTGCTCGATCCCGAGGGCAACGTGAAGACTTGGAACGAGGGCGCACAACGGATCAAGGGATATCGGCCCGAGGAGATCATCGGCAGGCATTTTTCGATCTTCTATCCTTCCGAAGAAATCGAGCGTGGAAAGCCCGCGGAAAAGCTCGAAACGGCAGCCAGGGAAGGCCGCATCGAGGACGAGGGGTGGCGAATTCGGAAGGACGGCTCGCGCTTCTGGGCGAGCGTCGTCGTCACGGCCCTTCACGACGAACAAGGCAGACTTCTGGGCTTCACGAAAGTCACCCGGGATATTACCGAGCGGAAGCGCGTTCGCGAGGCGTTCCTCGTCGAGGTTACGAACGCCTTGCTTGCGAACCTCGATATTACGAAGCTGCTTGGCGCGATCGGCCTGTGCATTCGCCAGGTGAAGGATTTCGACTACGCGACTCTCACGCTTTACGATCCCGAGACGAAGATGCTGCGCGTTCAACCGGTCGGCGCGGCTCCGGGCATCGATCCATTTCCTTCCGGCATTTTGGTTTCCATCACCGGTTCGCCGAACGGCTGGTCCTATGTTTCCGGCAAGCCTCTGGTTCTCAAGGGCACCCCTGGAGAGCATTTCCCGTTTGAACTCGCGCAGCACCTCGTGCGCGAATCGGTGAAATCCGGCTGTTGGATTCCGCTGGTCGGTAGGGAAGGGTCTCTCGGCACGCTGAATCTGTTCAGCCGGCGCCCCGGAGCTTTCTCCGAAGACGATCTGCAACCACTTTCGCAATTGGCAAGTCAGATCGCCATCGCCCTCGACAATGCGCTCGCCTATCAGCGCCTCGCGGATTTGAACGCCCGGCTGGCAAAGGAAAAGCTCTACCTCGAAGACGAGCTGCGAACGAACAGCGGTTTCGAAGAGATCGTCGGCAGCAGCAAGGCTCTGCGGCATGTTCTAAAGCAGATCGAGACCGTCGCACCGGCCGACTCGACGGTCCTAATCCTCGGAGAAACGGGCACAGGAAAAGAGCGGCTCGCCAGAGCGGTGCACGATCTCAGCCCGCGGCGCGACCGGCCTTTCGTAAAAGTGAACTGCGCTTCCGTGCCGGCTGGCTTGCTCGAAAGCGAACTCTTCGGCCATGAAAAAGGCGCGTTCACCGGCGCAATCGCGCAAAGAATCGGACGATTCGAGCTGGCGCATCATGGCACGCTCTTTCTCGACGAAGTCGGCGAAATTCCGCTCGATCTTCAGCCGAAGCTCCTGCGCGTGCTGCAGGAAAAGCAATTCGAGCGTCTCGGAAACAGCCGCACACTGACCACCGACGTGCGCATCGTCGCCGCCACCAATCGCGACCTCGGCAAACTCGTCGCTTCGGGACAGTTCCGCAGCGACCTCTACTACCGGCTCAGCGTTTTCCCGGTCGTCGTTCCTCCGCTGCGTGACCGTGCCGAAGACATTCCGTTGCTGGTGCACTATTTTCTGTCCAAATTCTCGAAAAACATGGGAAGGAGCATCGAAACGGTGCCGCCGGACACAATGCAGGCGCTGATCCGGTACCCATGGCCGGGGAATGTCAGGGAACTCGAACACGTCATCGAACGCGCAGTGATTCTTTCGCCCGGGCCCGAGCTGCGGATACCTTTCTCGGAGCTCGCGTACGGCGAAGAAGTCATTCCCAATCCGTCGTCGTCGCTGCAGGACGTGGAGCGAGAGCACATTATCCGGGTTCTACGCGACGCAAAAGGCAAGATTGGAGGCCCGGGCGGCGCCGCCGAGCGCCTGGGCATGAATCGAACCACACTCAACTCCCGCATGCAAAAACTGGGAATCTCCCGCAAAGACTTTTAATTTCAGCTCCTTCCGCGAGCTTGCCGGGAGTCACACGAGCCTGTGACGCGCGTCACTGTGCCTTTCAATCCATTCTGGAATCTTAAGGCTGAGCGCTGGCCGTTGTGGTTCTCGCCAGTGCCGGTCGCACGACGGGACCAGGAACGCCGAGCCACCAGGGCCAGC
>Ga0187780_10003702_pt1 | contig 11505 bp, 12 predicted proteins | sample 1015_Q2_SP10_20__FD_132429 | JGI IMG/M metagenome (GOLD analysis project Ga0187780, IMG submission 132429) | Tropical peat soil microbial communities from peatlands in Department of Meta, Colombia - 1015_Q2_SP10_20_MG | ecosystem: Environmental > Terrestrial > Soil > Wetlands > Peat | place...
CATCATCTCGTTCGGCGGTTAACTGGACGCCAAGGCAGGCGCGACGCAGGTACTGGCGCCCGTCATACTGGGTCATACTGGCCAGGGACTCTCCGCCGAGAAGACCTGGAGTTCGCGGATTCCCGCGTCTGCACTAGCCGCCGCGGGTAGCGGAGACGCCGGCCGCGGCCACGGCCAGGCGGCCCAATCGGCGCAGAGCCTTACCCGCAGGGAAGCATGGGCACTGGACGGGCGGCGGCTAGGATCGCGACGTGATCACCGGAATGCATGCCATCGTGTTCTCGCCGGAAGCTGAGAAGGTCCGTGCGTTCTTCGCGGACGTCCTCGGCATGCCGTCGGTGGACGCGGGCGGAGGCTGGCTTATTTTCGCCCTGCCCCCGGCCGAGCTTGCCGTTCATCCAGTGGATGGTCAAGGGCATCACTTGCTGTACCTCATGTGTGACGAAATCGAGGCTACCCTGGCCGAGTTGCGGGCCAAGGGAGCCGAGGTGGCGCGGGATGTCTCCGATCAGGGCTGGGGGCTTCTCGCGGCCATCCGCCTGCCAGACGGCTCCGAGTTGCCCATCTATGAGCCGCGGCACCCGTCGCCTCCGCGACCCTGACTGAGCCTGCCCGCCGAAAGCCTTTGATCGGAGGTCGTCAATGACCGGGGAGAACGCAATCAACGATGGCTCGTCGCACACTCCAGTCTGCCCGCACTGCCGGGAGTCCCTTCGCAGCAATCTGCGCCAGGAACAGCTCACCCCGGACGAAACGACCGGCACCGGACCGAAGCTGGCGATGACGCTCACGTACTGCGGCTCGTGCGGATGGACCCTTCATATTGCTCCGGCGGGAATCGGCGTCCCGACCGCTCACGGCTTGATGGCGCACGAAGAGGTGGCGGCTCCCGCCGATGAGCAAACGCTCGAAGGCCAGTTCCAGCTTCAGTGCCGCGAACTGATCGGCGAGATCAGGTCACTCGGCTTTGACCCGAATGTCTGGGTGGCCATGATCAACAGCCTCGGAGCTGTCGGGGCAGCCAAGAAGCTGCTGGCCGATCATCACATGCTCGTCGTCACTCCGTGGCTCGTCAGGCGGGGCCGACCAGAACTCACGCTGGAGCACACGATCGGCCAACCGAGATGGGCCGGGCTGTTCACCGATAACGAACGTGCCGAGGCGGCGCGGCGACTCGCACGCGCCGGAAAGATGCCGCACAGACGCGGGCGCTGGCTGAGGGCCAGAGGCGGGCCTATGCGATCCGGTTTCTGAGCACGTCACCTTCGACGGCTGGGCTTGGCCGTCGGCCGGTATGCATCAGGCGGCGCGGCGGCGGACCAGCCAGTCGGTCGCGGCGATGAGCAGCCCGCGGCCACAGCAATCGGCAGATTGCCCGGGACCTGGCGATCGGTGAGCAAACCGTCAAGACCCACGTCCGGAGCATCCTCACTAAACTCGGCCTGCAGGACTGGGTCCAGGCGGGGATCTTCGCTCTTCGCCACCAGACCGGTAGCTACGAACACCGACCGTAACCGAGCTAGAAGGAGCCGGTACAACTCACGGTGGAGCAGGCGGGCTGTCGCCCAGCCAGTACCGCCGCCCGCTGATGATAGGTCATGTCCCCGGCGCCTTCCGGTAGCGTCGGCCAGCCGGGTGCAGGTGCTGATCAATCAGCCTGGTGCTGGTGAGTAACCTGGCCAGGTGCCGCTCGGCTTCCCGGCCGGCGTCAAGGATGGGTCCGGTTGCCTGCGTTACTGGCCCGTCAGGCGCGGCCGAGCCGCCGCGCGGGACGTCGTGACCGGCCGCTGGCCAGGCTCGGCGTCCTCACCGCGGTGTGCCGGCCGGTGGCTGGCCGGGATCGGAGCGGCCCGGACTGCGTCGGCGAGCAAGGAGGATGCCGTGAGCGAACTGGACCGGCTGGAAGCGGCGATGAGCGAGTGCCGGGAGATGATCCGCGAGGCGCACGCCGCGACCAAGGATCTGCGCGCCGCGGTGCGTGAAGCCAGGCAGGAGGTGCGCACCCTGGCGGCCGGCGAGGTGGCCGCTCAGATCCAGGCCGAGGTGTCCCGGCAGCTGGAGGAGCTGGGCGAACGGACCGATGAGGCCATTACCGCGGCGACGCAGAAGGTGATCGCCGAGTTCGACCGGTTCGGCGAGGCGCTGCTGGGCAAGGAGGCCTACTGGCAAAAGGCCAGCGGCCGCCGTTCCGCGACGCGCCCCGACACCGATGTGGTGCCGCCCGACATCCTGCCCGGCGACGACCAGGGCTGATGCGCGGGTCATCAGCTCATCGCGGCTCTCAGCTGTCCTCGGGACGGCCCAGGAGCGCAGCACCTCACCGACCTGGATGCGCAGGTCGAAGTGGAGCGTGGTCGCATCATGCAGCTGCACGACGAATCGGGTAGCAGGCACCAGGCGACAATAGCGCCCGTGCGGCGGTGGCAAGATCCACCAGCCGATGAAGTCGTCGCGGTCGAATCCGACCCAGAAGCCGAGCCTGGGCACCTTGCGTGCGGGGACCATCCGGCGCTGATGGGCCCGTTGCCCTTCGCCGTCGTGCACGGAGGCGAAGACCGAAAACCAGCTGCCGCTGAGACGCGGAGCCTGTAATGACCGCCGGAAGGCTCCGCCGCCCGCACCAGTGGAGGCTGTTGCACCATGACATTCCGAATCCGCCATCTGAGCTCGGCCGACTACCCGCTGGTGATCTCGGTCATCGACCAATGGTGGGGCGGCCGCCCGATGGCGGGCAAGCTTCCGCGGCTATTCTTGGAGCACTTCACCGACACTAGTTTCGCGGCCGAACGCGACGGCCGGCTGGCCGGTTTCCTGGCCGGGTTCATCTCCCAGTCCCGGCCTGGTGAGGCCTACATTCACTTTGTCGGCGTGGATCCGGCGGAGCGCGGCGGCGGGCTGGGCCGCCTGCTTTATGAGGCCTTCTTCCGGGCCGCCGAGGCTCGCGGCTGCATCCTGGTCCGCGCGGTCACTTCACCGGTAAACCGCGGCTCGGTCGCGTTTCACCAGCGGATGGGTTTCCAGCTAGAGCCGGGCGACACGGAGATCGACGGCATCCCGGTTTCCTCCGGCTATGACGGCCCGGGCAGCGACCGGGTGCGCTTCCTTCGGATCCTGCGCGGCCCTTGACTTACTCCTCACTCCGGCCACCCCCAGCCACAACCACGCGTCACATCGAATGAGACAGCAGACAACAAGCCAGGCCAGCGCCAGTCCCAGGCGTCAAGCGCGATAAGAACCTGCGCGGCGTCCGCCAAGGAATGCCCGCACGTGACCCTGTCCGCACGCCTCTTCTGCCGCGTAGCGGAAGATGCTGCCGGGATATCCGGTTGACGGTGTGGCGATCGGGGGCGATGCTGACGGCTGTGACCGGGACGGCTGATCATGTGCGGCGCAACCGTGCAGTGTGGGACCGGTGGGCGGCCGAATACGCGGGACCGGGCTTGCGCCTGTGGGAGGCGTCCGAGCCAAGCTGGGGCATCTGGAATATCGCTGAGGCGCAGGCGGGCGTGCTGCCCGCTGACGTGGAGGGCCGGGACAGCATCGAGCTGGGCTGCGGCACCGGGTATGTCTCCGCCTGGCTGGCCCGCCGCGGCGCACAGCCGGCCGGCCTGGACAACTCCGCGGCGCAGCTGGCCACCGCCCGTCGGTGGCAGGACCGTTTCGGGCTGCGGTTCCCGCTGATCCACGGCAGCGCCGAGCAGGCCCCCTTCGCCGACGCCTGCTTCGATCTGGCCATCTCGGAGTACGGCGCCAGTATCTGGTGCGATCCTTACAGCTGGATTCCCGAGGCGGCCCGGCTGCTGCGCCCCGGCGGGCAGCTGGTCTTCCTGGTGAACTCGGTGCTGCTCATGCTCACCGTGCCGGACACCGACGATCAGCCGGCCACCGAGCGGCTGCTGCGGCCTTACTTCGGGATGCACCGGTTCGAATGGCCAGATGATGAGTCTGTGGAGTTCCACCTCGGCCACGGCGACATGATCCGCCTGCTGCGAGGCTGCGGCCTGGAGGTGGAAGATCTCCTCGAGCTGCAGCCTGGGCCGGGCGCCACCACTCGGTACCCGTTCGTTGACCTCGAGTGGGCGCGGCAATGGCCATGCGAAGAAGTCTGGAAGGCCCGCAAAAACTCGTGAACCCAACCGCCCGGGAACGGGCATTTCACGGTGGGTTCTGAAACGACACCACGGTGGCGCGGGCGCCATGGACACACCTCATGCTCCCCTACCCGCGCCAGGCGCGGACCGCAGATCTAGTCCGGCCGGGCCGTCCCATCTACTCCGGCCGGGCCGTCTTGGTGGACTGCTGCGGTACTCGCGGCCGTTGTTTGATCCCGGTCGCGAGCAACTCGACCACCTCGGCCCATCCGCTGCCGTCCGGCGCAATCGTCCCGCGGACGTGCCTGCCGTTGATTGCGCCGCCTACGGGATGCCCGGCTTTGGCGCCCCACACCTTGTCTGGGTCGAACGGAACCGCGATTACCCCGCGGCCGCCAGGACCAGCAGCGACATGGGCAGCAAACCGCCGAGCGCGCATGGGCCCATGATGGCACAACCAACGGCGCGGGCAGATATCACGTTGCGGTAGTTCCGCCGCCTTGCTCAGGCCCAGGTCAAAGCCCGAATGGCTGCTGTCTTACCAGGCTCGCGCGCGGCGCAACAGCGCCGCGGCGGGCTGGCCGCCCAGCGGGCTGGCGCGGTCCGGCAACTGCACCACGATCGCGTCCTGGTGCAGTGCGGCCCAGACCAGCCCGTCCTCCAGGGGAACCTCGGTGCCACTGTCCGCGTCGCCGGCCCGGAGGTCGGTCGGGCGCGGCCCGATCCTGTAGCTGATGCCCTCGCCCTCCCGTGCCACGTCGGCCGCCACCAGCAGGACGGCGACCTGCTCCGCGACGAGCTGCCCGGCAACGGCATCTATCCCGCGGACCGCGGCGGGGACCAGATCCGGCGCCGCGGCGGCAGACGAGGCCACCAGGCCCCCGACGGCGCCGATGGCTTCGGCGGTGATCCCGTCCAGGGCGGCGCCGATCCTGGCGCTCAGCTGATCGTCGCTTGCGGCGGATACCGGGTCGGAGGCGATCGTGGTCACCGGGCGGAGCGAGGCCGGCAGGCGGGCCGCCACGGTGTCCGGGGCGTATGGCATGTTCCCATCACAGCCGGCAGGCGACCGGCATCGCAACACGGTCCGGTTCAGCGAGCTTGGCCGAAGCAGGCGCCGAGACGCACGATCATCGGGACCGGGTGCTTGCGACGGCGTGGATGCAAGGATCGGGTGTGGCCCGTGATCGTGACGTCGCGGCGTTCGCCAAGCGCGCGCAACGCTATGACGAGGGCTGGCTCGGCCAGTTGCATCACCAGATCGCCGACCGCACGGCGGACCTCGCCCTGACCTGCGTGCCAGAGCCCAGGCGGATCCTCGACGTCGGGTGCGGGACCGGTTACCTGCTCGGCCGGCTTGCTGCCCGCGCGCCGCAGGCCGAGGCCTTGGCCGGGATCGACGCGGCCCCGGCCATGATCAAGGTCGCCAGGGGCGCCGCTACCGACGACCGCCTGCGTTTTGTGGTGGGCACCGCCGAGCGGCTGCCCTGGTCCGCAGCAACCTTCGACCTAGTGGTGAGCACGACCTCGTTCGATCACTGGGCGGACCAGCGGGCGGGGCTGGCTCAGTGCGCCCGGGTGCTGGTGCCCGGTGGCTGCCTTGTCTTGGCGGACCTGTTCTCGGCGCTGCTGCTGCCGACCCTGCTGACTGGACGGCGCGGCAGGGCGCGCACGAGACGGCGGGCAACCCAGCTGCTGACCGGGGCGGGATTGCACTCACCGCAGTGGCATCGCGGCTACGCCGTGATCATCCAGGCGCTGACCGCTACCAAATAGCAACCGCGGATCCGTGAGTGCCGATGAGCGTGCCGTACGTCATCTTCCCGGCTACTCCTTAACGGATGAGTGTTTCTTTAGGGCGTACAACGCAGAACTCGTTTCCCTCAGGATCGGCAAGGACAGTCCAGGACTCAGTGCCGGTCTGCCCGATGTCGACCCGGCGCGCGCCGAGCGCGAGAAGGCGGGTGATCTCCTGATCGCGGTCCGCTGCGCTGCAGGTCAGGTCGAGATGTACGCGGTTCTTGACCGTCTTGGGGTTGGCGACCCTGAGGTTCAGGAACGCGCTGGTTCGATCGGGGTCCTCTGGCGGGGCGAGGGTAACCGTGGGCTTGTCAATTGTCGGCCCGCCGCCCGCGTTGAGGATGAGCCAGCTGTTCGCGAGCCGCATTATGACCGGATCGCGTTCCAGCAGTACCGTCGCCCCGAACACCGACCGGTAGAACTCACGGGACCGGTCCTGGTCAGAGACCACCAGGAAGTGAGTGACCACGAACCCGCTCTGCGGGTCCGGGAACTCGTTATCGGCCATCTGGAACCTCCTGCAACTCGGATAACAACCTTGGCTTGAGATCACATCGCCCCAACCACCCTAGTTTCGGCGACCCGGGATCCCTAGCGCGGCCGCCGCACCCGGATGGGCAGCGACATCAGCCCGGCAGGCCGCAGCCGGGATCGCCGGTAGGCAGCCAGCACAGGGCCCGCAGGGCTGCGGACTGCCATCCCTGGGATGAGCGCCAGCACCGCAATCCGGCAATCCCGGCCCGACGCAACGAGCGGCCGGGACGCGGGCACACTGCAGATCAGCTATCCCGGTCGACCGTGCGGGGGGTGAAGGCAGGCACGCAGACGGCGATGTATTCCGCGTCGTCAGCTCCCGGAGTGCTTTCGCGCACCCATTCGCCGGGTCTGGCGTGGACTGCCTGGCTGACCCGTACCGTCAGCTGGCCGCGATCAGACTGCCCCACCGCCGAGATGGCCGACGGCGTGACCGACGTGTGAGGTCAGCGCTCGCGTTCGTACTTGAACGAGAGCTGGAGCTTGGTGCGGTACGTTATCGTCCCATCCTCGTCCACGTGGATGTCCTGCTTGGCGACTTCGGCCACCCGGAGATCCCGGAGCGTCTCACCGGCGGTCCTGACCGCTTCCGCAGCCGCGTCCTCCCACGAGGTAGTGCTGGTCCCGATGACCTCGGTCACCCTGTACACGCTCATGTCATGCTCCTCTCGGCCGTGGCGCCCCACGGAGGTGATGACGCCCACCGGCGACGCTATTGATCTTTGACACCGGTAGCAACATGATCGGTCACGAACATGCACATCTGCCGCCAGGCGTTGTCCTCAGGGTCCCGAACTTGGTGGCTGCCGGCCGGGCGCAGCAGGATCCGGCTGCTCAAAACATCCACGCCACCATCCTGGTCATCCCGGGGCCGTCGGCAAGGGCTCAGGAGGCGAGAATGCGACCCAGGGTGCGCAGTGCCACCGGAAGGCCGGTGGTGCTGACCGCGCCGAATCCGATCACCAGGCCTGATTGTGCCGGGACGGTGTGGAAGCAGTCCTGGAGGCCGGATGTGACGATGCCGTGCCTGGCCGCGGCCTGCAGCACCTGCTTCTCGACGAGCCCGGCCCGCAGCACGGCGGCGACATGCAGGCCGGCGTGAGAAGCGCAGGCTGCGAGGTGGTCCGCGAGTGGCCCGGACAGCGCCTGGTCGAGGATGTGATGGCGCTCGGCGTACACGCGCCTACTGCGCCTGATGTGCTTGTCGAGCAGGCCATCGTTGATGAAGCCGGCCAGGGCGGTCTGCATCGCGATCGGTGGATGCCAGTCGATGAGCTGCCTCAGCGCCGCGATCGGCTCGGCGAGCGGCTGAGGGACGACGGCGAAGCCCAGGCGGACCGACGGGGAGAACGTCTTGGAGAAGGAGCCTACGTACACCACCCGGCCGTCGGCATCGAGTGACTGGAGGGATTCCAGTGGCCGGTCGACGTAGCGGAACTCGGTGTCGTAGTCGTCTTCGATGACCGCGGCGTCGTGACGCGCGGCCCAGCGCAGTAGCGCTCTGCGCCGCGGCATGGACATCGTCATGCCGAGGGGATATTGATGCGAGGGCGTGACGTAGACCAGGCGCGCCGAAGCCGGCAGCAGATCCACGATGAGGCCCTGGTCATCGACTGGTACGCCGGTGACCTTCGTGCCGAGGGCCTGAAACAGGCGCGCCGCCGGCACGTACCCGGGGTCCTCGACCGCGACGCAGTCGCCGGGCTCGAGCAGGACCCGGGCGACCAGGTCGATGGCATGCTGGGCGCCGCAGGTGATCACCACCGTGTCCTCGCTGGCCGCCACGGATCGGGACCGGGCGACCCAGGCCGCGATGGCCCGCCGCAGCCTGATCTTCCCGGCCGGATCGCCGTACAGCGAATGCTCGGCGGCGACCGCCGCGGCGACCCGGCGGCGCCAGGCCACGACCGGGAACAGCGCGGGGTCGGGCAGACCGGGGCGGAGATCGAACCGGCAGCCGTAAGGAGGCCGCCGATAGTACGGCGACCAGCCCGCGAACCTCGGGCTCGGGCGAAGGGCAGCCGGCGAGCCCTCCCGGTCGGCGGGCGCCGGGGATGCCGATGCCACTACGCTGCCGCCGCCGGCGCGTCCCTCGGCGTAGCCCTCGGCCACCAGGCGGCCGTACGCGGTGGTCACCGTGTGCCTGGACACGCCGAGTTCGGCGGCTAGTTGGCGGCTGGGCTCGAGCTGATCGCCGGGCTGCAGGCGGCCCCGGGTGATGGCCTGGCGTAGCTGCTCATACAACTGAGCGGCTAGGGGCTTTCCGGCTTCAGGGTCGAGGAACAGGTCCATCGTAGATGGTCTACCACGAGCTTGGTATGGCCAAACAGTGTCATCTTGGATCTTTACGGCAAACCATGTGCTTCATATGGTGCTGGGGTACGGATCGGGCGAGACGGCTGGCTGAGAGGGTATATGACACCCTCGGCGCGGCATGCTCACCCGATAGCCCAGGCGGTTCACCGGCCCTGTTTCAGCCGAAAGGCGCGGCGAGACAACGGGGGCGCCGGTGAACCAGCCGGAACCGCTCGGAGGACGACGCTGCACTCGGGGACATGCCGTGGCTGAGGTCCAACATCTGCTCGACGGCCTGTCCTTTGGCGAGTCGCTGCGCTGGCATCAGGACCGGCTGTGGCTGGCGGACTGGGGCGCGCAGGAAGTCGTGGCCGTCGATCGCGGAGGCCGACCGGAGGTGATGGCCCGGGTTGATTTCCCTGCGTTCCCGATGTGCATCGACTGGCTGCCCGACGGCCGCCTGCTGATCGTCGCGGCGCGCGACGGGCGGCTGCTGCGGCAAGAACCGGATGGGTCGCTGGTGACCCACTCCGACCTGAGCGGGCTGGCCGCGCCGGGGCATCCCTGGAATGAGATCGTGGTGGACGGCCGGGGGAACGCCTACCTGAACAACCAGGGCTTCGACTTCCCCGGCGATCAGTTCGCGCCGGGAATGATCGCCCTGCTCACATCGGACGGGTCGGCCCGGCCGGTGGCCGACGGGATCGCATTCCCTAACGGCATGGCCATCACTCCCGACAACTCGACGCTGATCGTCGCCGAGTCCTACGGGCAGAAACTGACGGCGTTCCAGATCGCCGCCGATGGCAGCCTGTCCCAGCCGCGGCTCTGGGCCGACCTCGGCGACGGCGTGCCCGACGGCATCTGCCTCGACGCCGAAGGAGCCATCTGGTACGCCGACGTTCCTAACCAGCAATGCGTACGGGTCCGTGAGGGAGGAGAGGTCCTGCAGACGGTCGACCTGGACCGGGGCTGCTTCTCGTGCGCACTCGGCGGCACAGACAGGACCACCCTGTTCATGATGGCCACCCAGTGGCGTGGCACCGACCGGATGACCGACACATCACGAACCGGCCAGCTGCTCACGGCCAGGGCGCCGACCGCGGGCGTCGGCTGGCCGTAGGCACAGACGGCCGGTCACGGTCCGGTATGGCCCACCACAGCGGCGGGTGCCTGTCCTTCCAGGGACGGGCCTGCTCGAGCTGGGCGGACAGGGAGATCAGGGTCGCCTCGTCCCCCATGCGGCCGGCCAGCATCACGCCGATCGGGAGGTCTTCCGCGGTCCAGTGCAGCGGGACGTTCACGGCCGGCTGGCCGGAGACGTTATAGATCGCGGTAAACGGGGTGAACCGCTTCTGCCGCTCGAAGTTCTCCGGCGGGTCGACCTCGTCGAAGTAGCCGACCGGCACCGGCGGCAGGGCCAGCGTCGGGGTCAGGATGGCGTCGTAGGCGTTCAGCGTGGCCAGCGCCGCCCTGGTGGCGAACTGCAGGTAGGCCTGGGCGAAGAAGAGCTCGGAGGCCGTGGTGGCCCGGCCGCGCCCGCGCAGGTAACGGGTCAGCGGCAGCAGCACCTCCTCCTGATCCGGCGTGATTGGGACCAGCGTGGCGTAGGAATACCAGAGGGACTCGAAGAACGGGATGAGGTCGGGACCCAGCGGCATGGCGACGTCCTCTACCTCGTGGCCCAGGCTGGCCAGTAGGCGGCTGGCGTCCTCGTAGGCCGCCACGCAGTCCGGGTGCACATCCGCGCCGGGTACCGCGGCGTGCCGGGTACGGCCGATCTTGAGCCGGCCCGGCGGGCGGTTCGCGTAACCAAGGAACGACTCGCCCGGCGGCAGCGGGGGCTGGGTGTACATGTCGCCTGGGTAGTTGCCTGTCATCACGTCGAGCAGCAGCGCGGCATCGGCCACGGTGCGGGCGATGGGGCCGTTTGTGCCCAGTCCGGCCAGGTCAGGCACGAGCGGGCCTTCGGAGATCCGGCCGCGCGACGGCTTGATGCCGAACAGCCCGCACACGCTGGACGGGATGCGGATGGACCCGCCGCCGTCGCTGCCCTGGGCGGCCGGAGCCAGGCCCGCCGCCACCGCGGCGGCGGCGCCGCCGCTCGACCCGCCCGCGGACCTGGACAGGTCCCACGGCGTCCTGGCGGGCGGCCCGATCTTGGTCTCGGTATAGCACGGCAGCCCGAACTCGGGGGTGGCTGTCTTGCCGGTGATGACCGCGCCGGCGTCCTTGAGCCTGGTCACCATGTAATCGTCGGTGTCGGGCACGTAGTCCGCGTAGACGAGTGAGCCGAGTGTCTGCCGCACGCCCGCGACCATGTTCAGGTCCTTGATGGGGATCGGCACCCCGGTCAGCGGCGGCAGCCCCGCCGGGTCGGCGGTCCGGGCGATGGCCTTCTCCGCCGCGAGCGCCTGCTCGGAGGCGAGCTCGGCGGTGACGGTGTAGAACGCGCCCACCTGTTCGTTGAGCTCCTGCATGCGGCGCAGATAATGATCGGCGACAACGGGCGGCGACAGCTCCCGCGCGCGGATCGCGGCCGCCAGCTCGATCATGGTGAGCTCGTGAATCTGAGTCATGGTCGAGATGCTAGACCACGGGATGCCGGGACGTTCAGCCTCTTATCGGCACGAATGGCCGCTATAAAACTGGTTAACTGAGGGCACAATCGTCGTAGACGGTGTTATGCGCTGAGTCTTAAGACAGTTACGCTGAGGTGGTGAGTGAGTTACCTATGGCGTGGCCGAGGCTGAGAAACCGCAGGTCGCCGGCTTCGCAATCTGGC
>Ga0187780_10003703_pt1 | contig 11504 bp, 9 predicted proteins | sample 1015_Q2_SP10_20__FD_132429 | JGI IMG/M metagenome (GOLD analysis project Ga0187780, IMG submission 132429) | Tropical peat soil microbial communities from peatlands in Department of Meta, Colombia - 1015_Q2_SP10_20_MG | ecosystem: Environmental > Terrestrial > Soil > Wetlands > Peat | place...
CGGCGCCGATTAAGGCGGCGCGGACGAAACGCGCCACGGGAGAGATCACAGCGGCCCAATTGAAGGCTGTCGAAGATGCAGAGATCAGGAAGCTGGTCGCCAAGCAGGAAGCGATCGGGCTCAAGGCGGCGACCGACGGCGAGTTCCGCCGCGCCTGGTGGCATTACGATTTCCTCAAGGGGCTCGAGGGTGTCGAGCTGGTGAGTGTCGCCCACGGTCTGCAGTTCAAGGGCACCGAGACCAAAGCCGAGGGCCTGCACGTGCACGGCAGGCTCGACTTCTCGCCCGCGCACCCGATGATTGAGCACTTCAGGTTTCTGAAGTCGACGGTCAAGAGCGCCGTCCCCAAGTTGACCATTCCCTCGCCCACGGCGCTGCACTACCGCGGCGGGCGGCAGGCGATAGAGAGATCGATTTATCCCGAAATGGAGCCGTTCTTCGCCGATCTCGGCCGCGCCTACGGCAAGGCGGTGCGCGCCTTTGGCGAGGCGGGCTGCACCTACCTGCAGCTCGACGAGGTGTTCGTGGCCTATCTCTGTGACGAGGCGCAGCGCGAATACCTGCGCGGCCGTGGCGACGATCCCGACAAGCTGCTCTATGTCTACGCCGATCTGGTGAACGCCGCCTGCGCCGGTCGCACGCCGGGGATGACTATCACCATGCATCTCTGCCGCGGCAACTTCCGCTCGACCTGGATGGCGCAGGGCGGCTACGAGCGGGTAGCCGACGTGCTGTTCAACAAGATGGGCGTCGACGCCTATTTCATGGAATACGACACTGAGCGCGCCGGCGGCTTCGAGCCGCTGCGGTTCTTGCCGAAGAACAAACAGGTCGTGCTTGGCGTCATGACCTCGAAGACTGGCACGCTCGAGAGCAAAGACCAGCTCAAGCATCGTATCGCGGCGGCCGCGAAGTTCGCACCGCTCGACCAGCTCTGCCTCAGCCCGCAATGCGGCTTTGCCAGCACGGAAGAAGGCAACCTGCTGGCCGAGGAAGAGCAGTGGGCCAAGCTCGCGCGCTGCGTCGAGGTGGCACAAGAAGTTTGGGGCTAGGCCTTGAACTGGCGATTGCGGACCCGGAAGGACGTTGCCGGCTTCACAGCGGTGATCGTCTTTTTCGTGGGCGTGTTTGTCTTTTATGCCTTCACGAACTCCTCGACCAGACAGGCGAACCCGCTGGATTTCGGCCCTGAATGGACCTGCATCAATGCGGGCCAGGGCGACCCGGTCTGCACGAAGAAGACCGGTCCCTCGAACTGAGGAGACGGCCGCACAGCTGAAATTGGCTTGCAGGGAGGCAGTCGTTCGCGCGCTTCGGTCATTTCGCCATTTTCTTGCGATTGTGCTCGCGGTCGCAATGACGGGTGGCGTGACCGGCGTGCGCGCACAGGACTCGAGGGAAGAGCAGCCAGTTCCTTCGTCACCCGCTGACGATTTGACCGCCATACAGCGTCTTTTCAGACCTCCGCCGCCTCCCCCGCTCACGCTGTTTCCTGAAATTCGGCAGGAGTTGAGCGACGCGCCCGCGCTCTTCCGAGATTCGAAATTCGGCATCAATTTCCGCAGCTACTATCGTGACCAGGTGACGAACTCGACGGGCAGTCCGACCGCCATAAACGAGGCGTGGGCGGCGGGCGGGTCGCTCGCCTTCGAGACCGGCCGCATTCTCGACCGGCTGTGGGGCGGCGCGGTCTTCTACACCTCGCTGCCGCTGTACGCCCCAGCCGAGTACGATGGAACCGGGCTACTCCTGCCACGCCAGTTGGGCTACGACGTGGTGGGCCAGGCCTACGGCAAGCTCCAACTGTTCGGCGATAGCGTCTTCACGGCGGGACGCTATCTCTACGACACGCCTTTCATCGGGCCGCAGGACAACCGGATGACGCCAAACACCTTCGGCGGATATGTCCTGCAGGGTTCGATTGGCAATGCAAGATCCGGCCCGGTGTTCCGCTATGGCGGCGGATTCATCGACGAGATCAAGCCCAGAAACGCCAACACTTTTCAGTCCATGGCGCGCGCGGCTGGCGCCAATGCCGACTATGGCACCGGAGTTGTCGGCGGCCTGCTCAATTGGGGACCGGCATCGCTCGGCGCCATCGAGTACTACACTCAGGACACCATCAATATCGCCTATATCGAGGGCAAGTATGGCTTCAGCCTGGCGCCGGAGTCGAATGCCATCGTTGCCTTGCAATACGCCGACCAGCGTAGTACCGGCCTCAACCTGCTGAATGGCGGCAACTATTTCTCGACAAACGAGTTCGGCGCCAAGGTGGATCTGGGGTACAGGACGGCAATTCTCACACTGGGCTTCTCCACCATCAATCCGAGCTTCCAGATGCAGAGCCCGTGGAGCGCCAACCCGTTCTACACGGACGCGCAAATTCGAACCTTCCAGCGCGCGGGCGAGCAGACCGCCGCGGCCGGTCTGTCTTACGTCTTCACACGGCTTGGTCTCAACGGGATCGCGGCGTCGATTTTCTTCTACGATGGCTGGACGGACGCCGCCGCCGCCGGCGGACCGCTCGTCGAGAACGAAGTCGATTTCAATCTCGAATGGCGGCCGAATTGGGAGTACCTGCCTGGCCTTTGGCTTCGCGCCCGCTACGGTCGCGCCGCCACCAGCCAGAACAACATGCTCACGTCGGTCGATGATGTGCGCTTGATCCTGAATTACGCCGTGAATCTCTACTAGGAGCCCAACGTGCTTGAACACGAACTGCTTCGGGACAAGGGCATCCTTATCGTCCGTCCCACGGGTCCTCTCGAAGCCGGCGATTTTCGGCGGCTCGCATCGGAAGTTGATCTTTATCTCAAAAAGCAGGGTAGGCTTACGGGATTGCTCATCGACGCTCCATTCTTTCCCGGTTGGAGCGACTTCGCCGCGCTAATTGAGCATTTCAGGTTTGTTCGCGATCATCACCGCAGGATCGCGCGTGTCGCGGTCGCCACGGACAGTACAATCCTGCAATTTGTGCCAAAGATCGCAGCTCACTTCGCTCATCCCGAAATAAAGGCGTTCGGCGGCAACGAGCGAAACCGCGCGTTGGAATGGTTGGCTTCCAGCTAGTCGATCGAGCGACTGGCCAATGGTGTGATAACCGCTGTTCCGCAACTGATTTGATTCAGATCATGGCAGGGGTCGCATGGCAGCCACTTACTTGAAATATTGTGGTCGTCGCCCGACTCAGCTCATGGCTCCGAACATGCGCCTCGCACTTCTCACGTTGGTGATGTCGCTCGGCCTTGTGGCCGGCGCCAAGGGGGAGGCCGCGTCGTGGGACAAGCCGGGCGCAACCGAAGGCATTATTGCAAATGACATGTCCCAGTGTCGCGCTTCCGCGGAAAAGGAAGCCGCACGCCGCTATCCCTACAATGCTAACTATGGGGCTGGAGGTTCCTACAGCACCAGCATGTCCCAAACACGCGACTGGATGAATCGCTCCAATACAAGGGACGCACTGTTCAACGATTGCATGGAGCTCAAAGGCTATCGCCGCTCGCAGTAAGACCGCTACGTTTTTACGCGCGTGAGGATCTTCGACCCGTCTACCGGCCCTCCAATTGCCGGTTGACCCACACCTGGACCGTATTGGACTCGAGAAAGTGTTGTGCTTCCTTGCGCGCATCGGAGTCGAGGTGCTTGCCGACGACGATCGCAACGACGAGATCGCAATTGAGCGACACGGCGATGCCTTCTGCGGTTAGCGGGCCCTTGGCCGTGACGATCCGGTAGAGCCGGGCGCGGCCGGGCAGGTCGGTGATGTGGATGCGCTCGCCTCCGCCCAGCGGCTGGAAGCGTTCGTCGAGGAGGTCGATGTCAGTCACGCGGTCGACTTCCGAGTCGTCGACCACGCCGGTCTCGCAGTTGCTGCAGAAGCCGAGCTTGGGGCGGATATAGACCTCGGTGTCGCCGTTTCGCCAAGCGCGGCCCTCGTCCCAACCGTCGCGCGGGAAGGGCCAGGCCATTGCGTGCCAGCCCGGCCCGAACTCGGCCATCCACGACTTGTACCAGTGCGCGAAGTCGGCGAGGCCCACGAGGCCCAGCAATAGCACCGCCGCCAGCGACGCGGATATCAGCGTGCGGCGGTTCAGCATCGTCTCAGGGCAGGCCCGCTACCTGCCGCGCCGCACCCGTGAGTTCGAGGATGTGCATGCCGGTATTGGCGCGGTCGACAATATAGATGTAACCACGGTCGTCGGTCTCGACGTTGTTGGTCTGGATCGCGATTCTGCAGCGGTCCTTGCCCTCGACCTTCACGCAGCGCTTGTCGGTCTTGTCGGTGATCGCTGGAATGAAGTAGCCCACTTCCTTGGGCTGGAAGGGATCGCGAATGTCGAGCGCACGCACGCCGGCGTTGAAGTAGGCGATGAAGGCCATCTTCTTGTAGAACACCGGTGCCATGCTCTCGTTGGAGGAATGCGCGCCGAACCGGCCGCCGCGCTGGCAGAAGTTGCCGGCGGCTTCGTCCGCGTTCCAGTTCGAGACCACCATCGGCCGCTTCTCGGTCGTGACGTCGACGAACCACACCATCTGCGCCGCTTCCAGGCACTCATTGAGGATTTCCTCGTCGACGATCATGACGATGTCGCGCTTGGCGCCGTCCTTGTCGTGCTCGAACTGCTTGATCGGCATCTGCAGCATGGGGAAGGTGGTGTGCGCCCCGTTCCAGGCCGACATCTCCATCTGCGAAATCTCGGGATAGCGCAGGTTCTCATCGGTAGGCTCCTTCGGCCCCTCGAGCAGCTTCTTGCGGTCGACGATCTGCAGCACGCCGCCCTTGTCGGTGCCATAGCCGAAATAGACGCGATTGCCCTCGGGCCCGGTCGAGATCGGCCCGTGCAGCTCGGTCGGCACTGCACCCGTGGCGCCCGGCTGCTGCCCGGGTAGACCGAAGTCGCGGATTTTCTTGGGATGCGCCGGATCGGAAAGGTCGTAGACCTCGGTCATGCGACGCACGCGCCAGCCCTGCACCCCGGAGACCAGATAGGCAATGCCGGTGTCGCACTCCCACCAGCTCTTGTGTGTGTCCTTGTATCCGGCAAGGCGCGTCACGAGCACGGGGTTGGCCGGATCGGCCACGTTCCAGATCTCGTGCGCCTCGCCGCCGAAGGTGCGGAGCATATAAACGGCGTTGCGGTCGCCGTGCGGCAGGGTCTTGCCGTCGCATACGCGCACCATTTGTGCGCCGCCCGCCTCGTAGGTGCCCGGCGCGCCGGGGATGTGCTTGAGGTACTTGGGATGCGCGGGATCGGTGACGTCGACGATCGAGGTGCCGCTCGGCTCGGGCTTGCCGGTCAGCAGATTGACCGGGTTGGGCACTTCCTCGGTGCCGCCGTGATGGCCCACATAGGCGATCCAGCGGTCGCCCTGATGATGGATGGTCGGCTGATAGGCCGAGCGCGCTTGCAGATCGCTCCAGCCCGCCAGCTTCATATTGGAAGCCTCCGGCGCACCGCCCACCTTCTGTTGCTGCGCCAAGGCGCATGTCGCCGACAACATGAAGCCCGCAACCATCGCCGGCGCTACGTACCGAATCATGTGCTCTCTCCCTCTTTGGCCGGCGACTATAGTATCGCCCAATACCTTTCGGGAGATGCCCGCTGGTCCGAGCGGGACCCGGGCCGACGTTGAACTTCCTTGCCGTTACCCGCCGGTTACCGCCGGGTTGGCGGCCGAGTGCCAGACCTCTTCACTGTGACTGCGGCCGAAACGCGGACCTCCTCAACCGACGGCCCCGGGCAGGACCGCGGTCACGGACTCGTTTTCCAGGATTCGAATAACGTGCCTTGACGGTCGCAAGGAGCGGCGCCCATGATTTGCACACGTTAGAGAAAAAAAGAGAATCCCGCTTGCCTCGAGTGATGCGGGACGCGGGCTGAAGCGAAACAAGCAAAGCCACGGAGGAAACATGCTCACACTCACTGTCAACGGACAGGCGCGCCAGGTCGACGCCGAAAACGACACGCCTCTACTCTGGATCATCCGCGAGCATCTGCAGATGACCGGCACCAAGTTCGGCTGTGGTGCGGGCCTGTGCGGCGCCTGCACCGTGCACCTCGACGGCGTCGCTGTGCGCTCTTGCCAGACCGCGGCCAAGGATGCCGTCGGCAAGAAGATCACCACCATCGAAGGGTTGGGCGGCGGCAAGCCGCATCCGCTGCAGGTGGCGTGGGTCGAGGAGCAGGTGCCGCAATGCGGCTACTGCCAGTCGGGACAGATCATGCAGGCCGCTTCGCTGCTCGCCAAGAACACCGAACCGACCAAGCAGGAGATCGTGGAGCACATGGATGGCAATCTCTGCCGCTGCATGACCTACGGCCGCATACAAAAGGCCATCATCCGCGCCGCTGCCGACATGCGCGCCAGGCAGGGGAGCTGAGCCATGACAAAGATCGACCGCATCGAATTCAATCGTCGCAACTTCCTGATCGGTGCCGGCGCCGCCGGCCTCGCCTTCGGCTACGTCGCCACTGAGGGCGTGGGTGACGCGCTCGCCGCGGGAAACTTCGGTCCCACCACCTGGTACTCGATCGCGCCGGACGGAAAGGTCACGGTGATGGTCGGCAAGGGCGAGATGGGGCAGCACGTCTCCTCAGCCATGGCGCAAATCGTCGCCGACGAGCTGGAGGCCGACTGGCGCACGGTGTCCATTGTGCTGCCGGAGAACGATCCCAAGTACAACGACCCGGTGCTGGGCGCGTTGCTCACCGGCGGCTCGTGGTCCGTGCGCATGAACTTCGACGCCATGAGTCGCGCCGGCGCGGCCGGCCGCATCACACTAGTCGACGCGGGTGCTGCGATGATGGGCGTGCCGGCCGGCGAATGCCGCGCCGCCAACAGCCAGGTCATTCATTCCAAGACTGGCAAAAAGGTGAGCTACGCCAAGATCGTCGCCGGCGGCAAGGCGAGCAAGGTGTGGACGGCCGATGAGCTGAAGGCGATCAAACTAAAGACCCCCGATCAGTACAGCCTGATCGGCCAGGAGGTCCCGCAGCTGGACGTTCCGCCAAAGACCAACGGCACGGCGAAGTATGGCATCGACGCCATGGTTCCCGGCATGCTTTACGGCAAGCCGGTCGTGCCGCCGGTGCGCTATGGCGCGACCGTCAAGGCAGTCGACGAGTCGGAAGCCAAGAAAGTCAAAGGATACGTCAAGGCGGTGACGCTCGACGACAAGACCCAGACGACGACTGGCTGGGTGGTGGCGGTGGCCACGACCTACGAAGGAGCCAAAAAGGCCGCCGAGGCGCTCAAGATCAACTACGACAAGGGACCCAACGCCCAGGTGTCGGACAAGACGCTGATCGATGAGGCCAAGCGCCTGCAGCAGAGTGACGCGTCGGGCCAGCTCTTTGTCGCCAAGGGTGATCCGGCCAAGGCGATCGAGGGCGCGGCCAAGACGTTGGAGGCTGAGTATCTCACCTCCATCAACATCCACGCGCCGCTCGAACCGATGAACGCGCTCGCCTATGAAAAAGACGGGATCTGGCACGTCCACAGCGGCAACCAGTTTGCCAGCCGCACCGGCGGCATCGCGGCGGCCGCGGCGGGCGTGGATCCGAAGAACCTGGTGCTGCATCAGTACTTCATGGGCGGCGGCTTCGGCCGCAGGCTCGACGCCGACATGGTGATTCCGGCGGTGCTCGCCTCCAAAGCCGTCGGCAAGCCGGTCAAGGTGATCTACGCGCGTGAAGACGACCTGGCGATGGATTTCACCCGACCGCTCACCTACCAGAAGGTGAAAGCGGGGCTTGACGCCGGAGGCAGCCTCGTCGGGTTGCAACACGACGTGGTCTGCGCCTGGCCGACTGCGCGCTGGGGCATCCCGGCCTTCCTCAACGACTCAGTCGACAAGAAGGGCAAACTCGACGCCTTCACCGTCAACGGCGCCGACTTCTGGTACACCGTGCCCAATCACCGGGTGCGGGCGATCCTGAACGAGCTCGCGCAGAAGGCAACGCCGTCCGGGCAGCTGCGGTCGGTGGCGCCGGGTTGGACCTTCTGGGCGGTCGAAAGCATGCTCGACGAACTCGCCCATGCGGCGGGCAAGGACCCCGTCGAGTTCCGCCTCGCCATGCTCGACGGCGCGGGCGACAACAAGGGTGGCGCCAAGCGGCTCGCCAATGCGCTCCGCACGGCGGTCGGCCGCTCGGGCTACGGCGCGATCGACCTGCCCAAGAATTCGGGCATCGGCGTTGCCTGCGTTTCTGCGCAGGAGCGTTCGACCGCGACCTGGACAGCCTGCGCCGCCCAGGTCGAGGTCAACCCGACCAACGGCGAATTCAAGGTCAACCGCCTGACCATGGCGATGGACCTTGGCACCGTGGTCAATCCCAACGGCGTGCGTGCGCAGATCGAGGGCTCGATGCTGTGGGGCATGTCGCTGGCGCTGTTCGAGAGGGCATCACTGGAGAACGGCAGCCTTCAGGTCACGAACTTCGACAGCTATACGCCGATGCGCATGAGTCAGATGCCGGATATCGACATCTCGATCATCTCGAGTCCCGACCCCGCCTCGGGTTGCGGCGAACCAGGCGTGACAGTGGTGGCGCCGGCGATTGCCAACGCAATCTTCAACGCAGTGGGCGCCCGCGTGCGCTCGCTGCCCATCACCGCCGAGGCGGTGAAGGCGGCGATGAAGGCCTGATTGCCTTCGCTTGTCGAAACGGGAGGGGCGGTCGCAGGACCGCCCCTTCAGTTTGCCGGTTCAATCGCGCAAGTCGACATGGTCAACTTGGCCGGCGCGTATCCAGCCAATCAGCGAGCGGCCGAGCAGATAGCCGCCGGTCAGGGTCATTGCCAGCACGCCGCTCGGCATAATTGCGCTGACAGTTTGAATGTGCATTTCGATCCCGAAATGAATGATGGCGACGGCCGCGAAGAAGTAGGCTACCCACAGCTCGTCTCGTCCGTCGCGGGTGCGCACGAGGCCCCAGTTGTGATCGGAATCGAGACGCATGAATTGACCGCGTAGGCCACCGATCAGGAAGCCGACGACGCCGGCCGTCCAGATCTGCAGATTCACAAGGTCCATGATCTGCGGGAAGGCGAGATCGGCGACTACAGCGAGTGCCGCGAGCAAGCCCGGCAGCAGAAGCACCCAGCGCTTCACGATCTTGTGCCGGCGCTGCGCTCGCGCGCTCGCCACCACTGCCAGCGCCAATATGACCATGGCGGCGTCGCTGAGATAGAAGGCGAGCGGCATGGGCTCCTCCGGGCTCATATCTGATGCGCCATCGGCGGCGCCGGAATCGGGCGCACTCTCTCGTAGGCTGCCGCGGCGCGCAGCACCAGCGAATCTCGTGCAAGGCCCGAGACGATTTGCAGGCCGATTGGCAGGCCCTCACGGTCGAGGCCGCAGGGGATGGTCGCGGCCGGATGGCGCGTCAAGTTGAAGGTGAGCGTGAAGGGCGTCCAGCCGATGTCGACGCCTTCGCCGCCCCAAGCGCCGTTCTCATTCACTGCGAAGGCGGTCATCGGCATGGTGGGTGTCAGCAGCAGGTCGTACTTTTGCAGGAACAGGTTCATGGTCACGGCGAGCTGCTGGCGCTGATGGATCGCCGTGACCACGGCGTCCTGTCCGAGACCGGCGCCGACCTCCGCCGCCTTGATAAGGCCGGGGTCCATTAGCGCCCGCTTTTCCGGACTGAACTGCTTGAGCAGCACGGCAACGTTGGACTGCCAGTGAGCGTTCAGGATCTTGCGCGGATCGAGGCCCGCGAAGTCGGGAGAATCCTCGACCACTTTGGCACCCAGCGTCCTGAACACGCGCACTGCCGCCTCGACTGACTGGGCGACGTCGCGGTCGATCTTTTCTCGTTCGATGAAGCCCAGGTTTGGCGAATAGGCGATGCGCAGGTGCTTGACGCTCTTGTCGAGGCCCTTGGCGTAGTTCTCGATATCGTCCGGCCGAGAATAGGCATCACGCCAATCGGGACGGGCGATCACGTTCATCAGCACGGCCGCGTCGCGGACGGTGCGGGTCATCGGCCCGACATGCGAGAGAGTGCCTTGCGCCGATGGCGGCCAGATCGGCACGCGTCCCTGAGTCGGCTTCAGCCCGAACAGGCCCGTGAAGGCGCATGGGATTCGCACAGAGCCCGCGCCGTCGGTGCCGATCGCGAGATTGCCCATGCCGACCGCCTCGGCGGCGACGCCTCCGCCCGACGAACCACCCGGCGTGCGGCCAAGCTTCCAGGGATTGTGCGTGGCGCCGAACAGGGCGGAATCGGTGACGCCCTTCCAGCCGTACTCCGGCGACGTGGTCTTGCCGAGCAGTACCGTTCCCGCCTCGCGCAGGCTCTGGCCTACCGGCGAGTCGAGGGTCCAGGGACCGTCGGCGTCGGTCGCCAGGCTGCCCATGCGGGTGGGCAGGCCCTTGGTCAATACCATGTCCTTGATGGTGATCGGCACGCCGTCGATGTCTGAGAGGCGCTTGCCGCCTTTCTTCCAGCGCCGTTCGGAGGCGCGTGCCGTCTTGAGCGCGCCCTCCGGGTCGAGATGCTGGAATGCGTTTAGCTGCGGATTGAAAGCCTCGATGCGGGCGATCGCCGCCCTGGTCGCCTCGACCGGCGAGGCCTTGCGTGACTTGTAGAGTTTCACCAGCTCGTACGCCGGCATCATCGCAAGATCGGCAGTCATTTCTTCTTCTCCGGCAGGCTCGGAAACTCAATCGGATGTGCCTCCGAGTAGCACGCGGCCGCGCGCAGCAGCGCGGCATCCCGAAAGTGCCCCGCGACGATTTGCAGTCCGACCGGCAAGCCCTGGCGGCTCAGACCGCAGGGCACCGAGACGGCCGGATGGCGCGTCAGGTTGAAGATCGGCGTATAGGGCGTCCATTGCCGGTTCGGCTCGCCGCCAGGCCCCTCGGGGAAATTTTTCAGCACTTCGAAGGGCTGCACCGCGACAGAGGGCGTGAGGAGATAGTCGTATTTCTCGAAAAAGAGGTTCCAGGCGACGGCCAGCTCGCGCCGGCCGACCTGGGCGTTGACGACATCCTGCATCGAGTAGCGCTGCCCTGCCTTCATCGAGGCGAGCAGGCTGGGATCGAATTCACCATGGCGGCTCTCGGGAAATATCTGCATCAGGCGTTGGCCGTTGGTGAGCCAGTGGGTGAGAAAAATGCGGCTCGCTTCGTCGTATGGAAAGGGCGGTTCGACCTCCTCGACAGTGGTGCCGAGTTCCTGAAACCGCTTCGATGCCCTGGTCACCATAGCGGCCACCTCGATATCGAGGGGGTGATCGCCCATGCGCAGGATGAAGGCGACTCTGGGCCAGCGCGATTTAGACCTGGCGAGTTTGCCATCGAGCTTCTTCGTGTAGTCCGTGTCGTCGGGTGGCAGCTGGGTGGGATCACGCGGATCGGGCCGGGTGATCTCGTTCATCATAAGGGCGCAGTCGAGCGCCGTGCGGCACATCGGTCCCGTATTGGCAAGGTCACCGTTCAGGCCGGGCGGCCAGGCGGGCACTCGGCCATATGTGGCTTTCAGGCCGACAAG
>Ga0187780_10003704_pt1 | contig 11503 bp, 8 predicted proteins | sample 1015_Q2_SP10_20__FD_132429 | JGI IMG/M metagenome (GOLD analysis project Ga0187780, IMG submission 132429) | Tropical peat soil microbial communities from peatlands in Department of Meta, Colombia - 1015_Q2_SP10_20_MG | ecosystem: Environmental > Terrestrial > Soil > Wetlands > Peat | place...
GAATGGGATCTGATGAGATAATCGTCGAAGCGAAATACATCTCGGGCATGCCATTGGCGCGTGGTCCCTCATAGCGGATCACTACCATATCGCCTGGTGTCACAGAGCGCTTTGTCAGGGCTTCGATCGCCTCATCCTCGTGGTCGAAGATGCGTGCTGGCCCAACGTGGATATGCATCTCCTCGGGTACCGAGAAAGCTTTGATTACTGCGCCCTCAGGAGCAAGATTACCACGTAGCACTGCGACGCCACCATCCGTGCCGAATGGATCTGAACGTGGGCGCAGTACTTCACTTCTGGAGACTTTGACGTTGTTCAAGTAACCTAGCCTCTCGCCTAAGAAAAACCTGTTCTTCTCAATCTCCTCAAGATTCTCCCCCAGTGTCTTGCCGGTTACAGTGAGGCAATTGAGGTGCAGCAGATCACGTAATTCGAGCATCAAGGCAGGGACACCACCTGCATACCAGAAGTATTCCACTGGATATCTTCCGGTGGTCTTCACATTCGCCAGAACAGGAACACGGCGATGGATGCGGTCGAAATCGTCGATCGTGATCTCGACCCCAGCCTCACGCGCGATTGCTGGTAGATGTATCAGCGCGTTCGTCGACCCGCCAGTGGCAGCGTGCAAGGTGATGGCGTTCTCAAAGGCCTCACGTGTCAAAATGCGCTGTGGAGTAATATCCTCTTCGATCAGTCTGAGGATTTGCTTGCCAGTAGCACGAGCATAGCGCAAGAGTTTTGTAAGTGGTGCTGGAGTCAGTGCTGATCCCGGCAACGCCAACCCAAGTGCTTCAGCAAGTACCTGACCGGTACTTGCACTGCCCATAAACTGGCATGCCCCGCACGTTGGACAGGCTCCATGTTGCGCAAGCTCTAGATCCTCTCTCGGCATCTCTCCTCGCTCGACGGCAGCGCCCATAGACCACATCTGGTTCGAGGTTTTGTAATCAGGCGCATTCAGTTGAGTGCCTCCAGGCAGGTGAATGGCGGGTAAATTGCAACGGGCTATTGCCACCAGGTGCGCTGGTACTGATTTATCATTACCTGAGATCAAAACCATACCATCATGTGGATGACCAAGGGCGTGAATCTCGACCATAGCTGCCATAATATCACGCGAAATGAGCGAATAGCTCATACCGTTTGTCGCCTGGACAACACCATCACAGATATCACTGACATCAAAGATTCCTGGCTTCCCACCAGCTTCAAAAACTCCATTGCTGACCTCTTCGATCAGAGATCGGAAGTGGAATGTGCCTGGGTGCCCCATGCCATAAGCGCTGTCAACCAGCACCTGTGGTTTGGCAAGGTCTTCTTCGGTCCAGTTCATCCCCAGGCGAAGCGCATCTCCCTGGTGGTTCACTGTGCGGAGGCGTTGACTCCGTAAGTGCTGCGATTCTCGCGGCATCTAATTACTCCTTTTTATGTTATGAAATCATTGGTAAAGGTTAGAAGATTCACATCTTACTCTACAACTAGACACTCAACCGAGAGAATCGGACAGCCTATGTCATGCAGCGAGTTGAGAACACCAATCATCGCAGATTGATCGAATAAGCGACCTGTCAGGATTGTAATGGTATTGAATTTTGGATCGTTTTTGTGCTCGATCGTCATACCACCACAATAATCAGACCAACTTGTGTCCAGGTAACCTCCAATGCAAACCCTGTATATCGTTGGTTCAAACAGGCTGGCGATTGAGCGATTTTTTACCATTACATGTTCCTTGATTTGCGAACGCGTACATTCTCTGCATATTTATGTGAGCTCGCCTGGGCCTGGACAGCATTTGTCATGAAACGCTATGATTTGTCAACAGCCCTTTCCTTGAGAGTTAGATGCAGTACGCACTACGACTATTGTCTGAGAATCAGAGTAGTCGCAAACGCGTAAAAATGCTATACCACTTTGGGGATAGAGAGGTGATAACTTTGGTAGGAGTTCTAATCTACGGTCAACAAACCGAGCGCTTTGGAGAGGGTAACAGCAGCCTGGCGGTTATTTATACTGAGCTTGCGATAGATATTTTTCGTATGAACTTTGACAGTTCCAGTCGTCACCACCAGTGCTCGCGCGATCTCTTTGTTCGTTTGGCCCTTATCAAGCAGTCGTAGTATGTGTAGTTCGCGCTCAGTCAACGGTTCCAGTCCTTCTTGCCGCATGAGATCTTCCTTTGACGCTGAAGATGCATCAACTAGGATCATCGCTGCCAGGATGCTTTGAAGATAGGCGTCAAATTTCGTATCGACCACCTGCTGCGCCTTCCGGCGTTTGCGCAGCTGTTGGAGTACCCTGGCCAATGGTGGCACATCCGCAAAGACGCGGATGAACCCCCCAGGCCGCCCTGATGCCAACGCGCGTTCCAGTACGTCAAGCGCCACATCCAGCCTACCTTGAAGTTCGTAGGCCCATGCTTGCAAGACTAATAGCTGGATCGTCTTGCGTGTGTTGTGTATGGTCTCAGCATTCTGTATGAGTTTATCCAGAAGAGCTTGCCCATGTGTCACGCTTACTGTTTCGCCCTGTGCAATTTGCAAATAGGCCTTGGTGATAGGCGGGTCCTCCAGGAAGCGCATCGGTCCCATCACATCCTGCTCCCCGGCTAAAGCAAGCCACTGCGAAGCTTGCTCCACCTCATCCTGCATGAGCGCTAACTGGGCGCAGAAAGCATAGGTCCCTTTCAACTCCTCCATATTTTGCTGCTCCTGCACCCATCTGACCAGGTCTTTGGCAGTCTCTTGCGCCTTCTTGTCCAACCCCTGAGCCAGGTAGGTTAAAGCCAGACCGTACATAGCATCCTGCACCGCCCAAAAGTTCACAAAGTGCTGGTTCGCGATCACCATCGAGAAATGATAGAATGCCGCTTCCAGGTGGTTCCATTCATAATACACCTCACCTAGCATCCAATGGGCATAATTTTGGCTCAAGGACAGCCCACCAGCTTTCGCGGAATGAAGCAAATGCAGTGCAGTTTGCTCAACCTGGTGCAATTGGCCAGTTGCCAGGTAAACCAATCCCTGCGCAAGAAGTAGATGCGTCGTACAGGTGATATGCGCGGCGTGGTTTCTAAGCCCTCTTTCCATTTCCACGAGAGCAACATCTGCCTGTCCAGCAAGCTGGCTAGAAAGTGCCAGGGACAACAAGGCCTGGATCTCTACTTGCTCCTCGCCTGGCGGAAGCCATGCCAACCCGGAACGTGCTCTCTCCACGCTCAACTCTGCTTCTCCCGCCCGGTAGTAGCAGTGACTCCAACCAATCTCAATCAACGCATGCAGGAGACGTAACTGTTTAGTGTCTGCATCACTGGCATTATTGGCTCTGGTTGCTAACAGTTGTTCGGCAGCCGTCAGTAAGTCAGGAAGCTCTGCGTGTCGTGCGTGTGTCTGAAAAATCCATATCCGTGCGCACAGTAGGGTAGGACTACTCTGGATTTGTTCTTCCGGTAACAGGCGCAACCAGCGCTCCATAAACATCCAAAGTTCCTGTTCGCGGGCCGCGAGAAATTGTGCCTCCACCAGCCTTGCTGCGTAGGCCTCATCCCCTGCCTCAAAGGCATGTCCGATGGCCTCCTCGATCAACCCTCGTTCCGCATACCACTCGCTTGCTTTGAGATGCAGCAAAGCAAGTTCCTCAGTACTGCTTTGATCTAGCATGCGCTGCCGTAATAACACCCTGAACAGGTGGTGAAAGCGATACCATCCTTGATGATCATCAAGTGGAATCAGAAACACATTTGATCTTTCCAACCAGTCCAGGGTGGCATTCACCTGTTCAAAAGTGGTATTACTACCCATGATCGCGACGCACAAATCGACACAAAACTGCTCTAACACCGACATTCGTAGCAGCAATGCCTGTATCGTTGGAGCTTGCTGGCTGAGCACCTCATCCACAAGATAGCCGCTCACATATTTTTCAGGGGAATTATGAAGTCGCTCAATAACCGCCTGGTGATCTGTGACTCCGCCTAGTGAGAGCATAACCAGTCGCAAGAGCGCAATCCATCCCTCCGTCACTTCTTCAAGTTGACTTGCCGCCTCCTGTGTCACTTCGCGGTCTAACACACCTGCGAGAAAAGCCTCTGTCTCTGCCAGGCTAAAGCGCAGGTCTACACTGCGCAGGTCATGCAGATACCCTTTGGCACGCCACCTTGAAAGCGACAAGGGCGGGTCAGATCGCGCAGCCAGCACCAGGTGCAATTGAGGTGGGAGATGCTCGATCACTATGTTGAGAAGATGGTGGATCTCACTTGTGTGAATGAGATGATAATCATCCAGCACCAGGATGATGTCCTCAGGCACATCATCAAGATCATTGATAATCAACGTTGCTACCTGTTCTGTAGTTGGAAGCTGCCTGGCTCTGAGCAGGCTAGCCGTGTTCTGGCATGATTCAGGGAAGATTGTTTGCACCGCGGTTGCGAACGCATGCACGAAAACGGGAAGCTCGTTGTCGCCTTCATCCAGTGAGAGCCAGGCTGATGAACAATCAATAGACTTGAGCCATTCGACTAGCAGGGTTGTTTTACCAAATCCGGCGGGTGCGCACACGAGAGTTACTTTGCCGTCAAGGCGACTATTCAAGCGTTCTAGCAGCCGATCACGGGGAATTACATCTTTGCTCACACGTGGCAAGTAGAATTTGGTTCGTATCAGCGTGTCGATTGGGATTGGATGTGCTGGGAGCTCAGAAGAAATAGGAGGCACTATCTTATTCATCGTTGAGTCCTCCCCAAAGGACAGCAGGATTATACCACTACGAAAAAGATATCAAATGATCCACTACTTATAAATATTATGCAGAGCTTATGCAAAGATATACCACACATTACGCGCAAAGTAAAGGTGTTATACCCTCTATTTTTTACCATCGATATCATACCATTTTTTATCGAAATTCTGCCAAAATCTCGGCCAGTAGCGACTCGTCAAGGAACAATGTTATAATAGAGAGGTGCCTTCACCCCTGGTACCTGAACTGATTTTTGGGGTGCAATATGCATATGACTGGAGGAGTGCAAGGATATGTAGAACAAAGGTAACGTAGCAACGAAACGTAGAACGCTTCACAACAAGTATGTATTGCGTCGATAGACCATCGATGTTCCACCTGCTCTGGCACTTACTTTTTGTGCATGTGTAATGTGACCAGATGCGAACAAAGAAAGAGAGAAATGTGACATGAGCTTATCGGAACAACTGGACAAGGCATCGGATCAGCTGAAGGGCTTGTCGGAGAAGGCCAGTGAGGCAGAAGCTAACGCGAACGCGGCGAAGGCCAAAGATAAAGCAGATCTGGAGCAGAGGGTTGATGCCGCCAAAGCTGCTGCCAAGGAGAAATCCGACGAACTGAAGGCGTCTGCCAAAGAAGCCAAGGACGAAACCACTCAGTGGTGGGGCCAGGTTCAGGACAACTGGAAGTCCCACGTTGCCAAGGTCCACTCGGATGTAGAGGGGGCCAAGGCAAATCTGAAGGCAGACCGGTTGGAGAAACGGGCCGAACGAGCCGAGGACAATGCGGCGGCGGCAGTCGATTTCGCTTATGCCGCTATCGAAGAGGCCGAATACCAGGTGCTCAATGCAGCATTGGCACGAATTGACGCCGAGGATGCCGCCGCAGCGACCTGATTTCATGATCCCAGCTGTACCTGTATGCTGGGCAACAAGGTTGACGATGTCTGAACTTGGGCGAATCGAAGGAGAAACGCTGGCAACTACCCACATCGCACTATTTGCTCTCGTGGGCGTAACGGTAATCTGAGTACTTGGCCCGTTTCTGGAATTATTACGGTGCCAGTTCCGATTGGCGGAACCGATGTGGCTGCTGTCAGCAGTGTTGCGCTGAGCTATGTTGCTTCAAGCACGATCGCTGCTGAGGTGCGAGAAAGCATTCAGATCAATGGGGCGAATGTTCTTCAGGCGAATATCCAAATGGACAACGGGATCATTCACATCATCGATAAGGTGCTCTTTCCACCTCTCACCAGGCTCTAACAACGAAAGGCTGACCGCTCGTTCCGGGTCTGTTCGACTCTCGGTGCAAAGCCATGCAACTCGGAACGAGCTGGCAACCATGCATACAACGCTCGTTGACGGTGTCATCCATTCTATTATCTCCTTAAAAGCCCGACCAAGCCTTGAGACCGTCATCAAGGCCTCTATGCTTTGTCTTGACAAGACTGGACTTGTCTGCCAGATTCATAATCGATCTTTACCATAGTAGCATTCAGTAGGAGAAATCATATGGTTGTAGTAGAAACACCCCGTCAGTACTGGTTACTCATCTTATTTCGTGGAATCATTGCGTTACTCTTCGGCATCATGGCTCTCATCTCGGTGGAATTTACGCTGCTCTTTCTCGTGTACCTCTTTGGTATATATGTCTTGCTCGATGGGATAGCGGCTATCGTCGTTGCGATACAGGAGCGCAAGTCCACGCGAGCATGGTTGATTGTGCTCTTAATAGGGATTCTGGGAATCGTGGTGGGCATACTGAGCTTTATCCACCCGGGCAAAGTGGCTCTGGTAATTTTCTATCTTGTTGCTGCCTGGCTCATTATTGCGGGGTTCTTTAGTATCATTTCCGCATTTATGAGAGCAATCGGCACAGAGTGGTTGGCAATCATTGGTGGGATTCTCTCGATCATCGTGGGTATCATCTTTTTACTTCACCCGACATCAAGCATTTTGTCGATAGTATGGTTACTTGGACTGTTCGCGCTGGTATATGGAATCATCCAGATTATCAAAGCGTTTCAGGTTAAAGCGATGCTTGATGTATAAAAGCAATACTGATATGTACCCTCAAGCGATCTCATTAAGCAAGCATCCATACAAGTGAAAGGAAATGCGCAATGCCGTCTGAACAACCTGAGAGCGTGTCGCTCACTTCGGGGGCTTACTTACCTATAGAGGACTATGGGGTGATAGGTGATTTGTATACCGTCGCACTGGTCGGCAAAAACGGTTCAATTGATTGGTGCTGTATCCCAGATTTTGACTCCCCAAGCGTCTTTGGAGCGATACTCGATGCCACAAAGGGCGGCTTCTTCCGTATTGCTCCTGTCCAGACTCCTGGCATGGACCTGAAACAGATGTATCTCCCCGGTACCAATATCCTCATCACCCGTTTTCTCACCGCTGCTGGAGTAGGTGAGATAACCGATTTTATGCCCATCAAGCACACGGGAAGTGCGCCCAGCCAGCACCACCTTGTACGCGCGGTCCACGTTGTCAAAGGCACACTCTCATTTGAAATAGAATGCCGGCCTGCGTTCAACTATGCACGAGATGCTCACACAGTTCATCTTTCGAGAGATGGGGTTGTCTTTGACAGTCAAGATCTCGCGCTCGTTTTATCATCTTCCATACCCCTGGAGGAAGACGGACAGGGTGGTGCGCACGCCAGGTTCACCCTGAACGAGGGACAATCGGCGTACTTCTTTTTAGAAAGTGCAAGTGAACATACTATTGCCCCACATCAACCAACGCAGGGAGAATATCAGGGCGGTTTTGTCTCGACCCAGCACTACTGGCACAGATGGCTCTCGCAGTGCCGCTACCAGGGACGCTGGCGCGAAATGGTAGAGCGATCTGCGCTCATCCTCAAATTGTTAACCTACGCGCCAACAGGAGCGATTGTGGCAGCGCCTACCTCCAGCTTGCCAGAGGGCATTGGGGGCGTTCGCAACTGGGATTACCGTTTTACCTGGTTCCGTGATGCCGCATTCACGTTGAATAGCTTGCTTATCCTGGGCTTCACCGGGGAAGCCGATGCTTTCATGAAATGGGTCGTGGCCCGCATTGAGGAATTAGAGGAAGGTGGGGCATTACAGCCCATGTACACCATCCATGGCGGGCACGATATGACAGAAATCGAACTCGACCATCTGGAAGGCTATCGTGGATCACGTCCTGTACGTACCGGCAATGCCGCCTATAAACAAAAACAGCTGGATATCTACGGTGAAGTGATGGATGCGCTCTACATCTTCAGCCACGAAGGAGATATTTCTCATACCAATTGGGTTCACATGTGCCAGCAACTCGACTGGCTGAGTACAAATTGGCAGGGCTCAGATGAGGGCATCTGGGAGGTACGTGGTGGAGACAAGCATTTTGTCCACTCTCGCGTCATGAGCTGGGTGGCTTTCGATCGAGCCTTACGCATTGCTCGCGAACGCGGCTTACCAGCGCCGGAAGACGCATGGATAGCCACGCGAACCCAGATCTACAACGAGATTATGGATAAAGGCTGGAGCGAAGAGAAACAAAGTTTTGTGCAATATTATGGCGGCGAGGCGATTGATGCCAGCGCATTGTTGATTTCCCTGACAGGGTTTACCAGTGGATCTGATCCCCGCATAGTCTCCACAATCAACCAAATCAACAGAGAGCTGTCCCGGCCACCACATGTTTTTCGTTATGACGTTGAACTAGGTGCCAACGATGGTCTGCCAGGTGAGGAGGGGACCTTTAGCATCTGTAGTTTCTGGAACGTTGAAGCATTGGCTCGTGCTGGGCGTGTTGAGGAGGCCGAACTGGCCCTCGAACAGATGCTGACCTACGCGAATCACCTCGGGTTGTACGCCGAAGAAATCGGGATTCACGGGGAGGCCCTGGGTAATTTCCCCCAGGCATTTACGCATCTCGCGCTGATCGAGGCCTGTTACAGTGTAGACCAGGCATTAAACAAAACATCGCACCGGCAAGGCTAGTCCTTAGCTACTGAGCAGTTTGGCTTTCGCGGCTTGAAACTCTTCCTCCGAGAGCGCTCCTGACGGCATAATTTCCTCCTGAACTGGCTTTGAGTACCCCAAAGCTGCTTCCTATACATTCTTCATTATTGTGAAATACATTTCTTCAACCGAACTCCTGGGAGGGTCACGAATCTTTGCAAACTACAGTTTGCCCGGATTGTCCAAATATCGTTACTCTCTACTGCTCCTGTAGGCCAGGAAAGCCGCAACCAGCAGGAAAGGTGAAGCCAGCAACGCCCACCAGCCCGCGATAAAGAAAAACGCGATGCCGGAAATCAGCAGTAGCACCATTGCAACAATGGGACTAAACAGGGCAAAAATTGAGCCAACTAGCCCGATAAGTATGACAAACAAGCCCCAAAAGAAGTGCGATTGGTCGTTCGTGATTCCGGAAACCCGTCCCAGAACGTGGAAGAAGGAGTAGAAGATGTTTACGAAGAAGGCTATGACCACTCCTATGAGACCGATAATCATGGTTAGTATACGCATAGGTTTTCTCCTTACAAGCCGCAGTATTTCATGGCTGAAGAGGCCATGAGGTCACATGGGACAAAGCGTCCTACCCTCATAAGCTTAACGTAGGTACAACAGTAATGTCAATGCAAAGCAGAGCAAATTTTGCTTTTGCGTTTTCTCTCTGCAATACACTAAATTTGAGTGTATGAGGTTGAACCACTTTTGTGGTGGCCCAAATGTGAGGATTAACTCACTCGTTGTTCATAGACAGATTGGGTACTCTTCCCGAAACTATTCCACAGCCAAACGTCTCCTGGCTGCTTCATCCTTGATCACTCCTCGGGCGCACGATGCAGCGAAACCCAAGGTGGCTCATGCCTGTGTCAATCATCTGCGGTTGCCTCGCTGCCGGTCGATAACGCAGGCAATAGTTGGGCGCGCAGAGGTGGGAGCCACCCTTGACGACTTTGCGCGGGATATGGAACTGTGGTTGCCCAGGATCGTAGCTTTTGTCCGGTGAGAGGATGCGCGGGTTCTCCGGCGGACCACAACACGATGTGACGCTGTCATCCGCGTGGCGCGGTTCATACCAATCGCTCGTCCATTCCCAGACATTGCCAGCCATGTCGTACAACCCGTACCCGTTCGGAGGGAAAGAGCCGACCGGGGACGTTCCCTCGTACCCATCGGTGAGGAGATTTTGCCAGGGGAACTCACCCTGCCAGGTGTTCGCCATCGATTGGCCGTTAGGGAAATGCTCATCACCCCAGGTAAAGCGCGCGCCATCAAGGCCGCCGCGTGCGGCGAACTCCCACTCGGCTTCCGTTGGGAGTTCTTTGCCCACCCAGTGCGCGTAGGCCTGGGCATCCTCGTAAGCCATGTGGACGACCGGGTGCTTTTTCAGATCCTCGAGCGAGCCGTGCGGTTCGCCTGGATGCTGCCAGCTCGCGCCCGGCGTCCAGGCCCACCAATTTGCAGGATGACGCAGGTCAACGGGTGTCCTGGTCTTGTGGAACACCATCGAGCCGGGAACCAGGTTCTCAGCAGGCGCACCTGGGAACTCCTCCGGATTGAGCGGGCGCTCGGCGAGGGTGACGTACCCGGTCTCCTCCACGAAGCGCGCGAACTGTGCGTTGGTCACGGCGTAGCGATCCATCCAGAAGCCGGAAACGGCGACATCGTGGACGGGTCGCTCCTCCTGGTAAAACTCCTCCGATCCCATGCGGAACGTCCCGCCCGGGATCCACGCCATGTCCTGCGTGGCCTGTTGGCCCAGTGATACCGTGAACACCATGCTCTCTCCTATTGGCCGTGCGTGAGAACAGCTTCGAGCTTCGCCATAGCCTGGTCGATCGTGAAACTGGCCGCCTTTTGTCGCGGCGGGAACTCCTTAAAGGTCTCGAGGAACTGAGCGATCACCGCCGTGGCCGCGAGCGCTATGTAGTCGTTGTCGAGGAACCAGTCGTAGTAGGTGTTCGATGTGACGTCTGCCCGCTCGAACGGATCGGTGCGCAGGTTGAACAGCTTTGGCACACGCAAGGCGACGAACGGCTCGGCCCAGACCTGAAGGGTTCCCTGAACGCGTTGCTCCATGAATACGACCTTCCAGTTGTCGAATCGTATCGCCAGTACATCGCCGTCATCGCTGAAGTAGACGAACCCCTGGCGTGGGCTCTTGTCGGCCTCGCCGGTCAGATAGGGCAGCAGGTTGAATCCATCGATATGCACTTTGAACGACTTGTCTCCGATGGCGTGGCCCTTTTTCAACTTCTCGACGATGTCCGGCTCGCCGGCGGCAGCCAGGAACGTCGGCAGCCAGTCATGATGCTGGATGATCTCGTTCGAGACCACTCCGGATGGGATCCTGCCCGGCCAGCGTACCATCTCCGGGATGCGGAAGGCACCCTCCCAGTTGGTGTTCTTCTCGCTGCGGAACGGGGTCATCCCGCCGTCCGGCCAGGTGTTCATGTGCGGGCCGTTGTCAGTCGAGTAGACGACGATCGTATTCTCCGCGATGCCAAGCGCGTCCAGCTTGTCGAGCATCGCACCAACGACATCGTCGTGGTCGAGCATCGTATCGTGATAGGGCGACTGCCAGCGGCCGGCCCGCCCAATGCTCTCGGGCTTCGGGTGCGTGCGCAGGTGCATGTGCGTGGTATTGAGCCACATGAACCAGGGTGCACTCTCGCTATTCTTGCGGTCGATGAAGTCGAGCGCGTGCTCGAGGACTTCGTCGTCGATGGTCTCCATGCGCTTCTTCGTCAGTGGTCCCGTGTCCTC
>Ga0187780_10003705_pt1 | contig 11503 bp, 7 predicted proteins | sample 1015_Q2_SP10_20__FD_132429 | JGI IMG/M metagenome (GOLD analysis project Ga0187780, IMG submission 132429) | Tropical peat soil microbial communities from peatlands in Department of Meta, Colombia - 1015_Q2_SP10_20_MG | ecosystem: Environmental > Terrestrial > Soil > Wetlands > Peat | place...
AGGTAGAATGGGTGCTGCTGGACGGCCTGCATCGCAAGTATAAGCGAGACGCCAGTAACCGCCCTCTGGCCTCCGCTGTGCTGTGACGATTCGCGGAGGCCGTTTCCGAAGTCCGCTCTGAGGATTATGCCTCCGTTGAAGATCTCGTCCGGGTTCTCGAGCTCGAGAAGTGCCTGCCCTCCCGCCAGTTTCTGGAATATGCTGCTGAACTCCGCGCCCACCCTGTCGAAGGCGGTCATGAACACCTTCCTCTTCTCGGATTCTACGCTCTCGATGAATTTGATGATGGAGTTGCGCTCTGCTTCCAGCTCGTTGTGCCTGACTGAGAGGTTCTTGTAGCTGACGTACATTTCCGTGTACTGCCTGTCCGCCCCTCTGTTCACAGATCCGATCACCTGCTGGTACTCCGCCTGGAGTTCGCCCAATAGTGACTCGCTCGTCTCGAAGAACTGGAGTTCCTCCTGATACCCCAGCATTCGGAGGTATCCGAGCGCCTCTTCCACCTTCTCCTGGGTCGTCGAGGCCTGACCCGAAAGGGCAAAAAGATCCTTCTGGTTCCCAGCTATCGACCGGGAAACCGCGTCCCGCTCCTCCTTGAGTCTCCTTGCCTTGCTGTCGAACTCATCGAGGACTGGCTGGCTCCTCTTGGACGACTCCATCAGTTTCGAGATCTGCTCCTCAAGGGTGTGCTTCTGTTCCGTCAGTTCCTTGATCCTTCGGGGGGTCTCCCTCACAAACTGCTTGTTAGATTGCAGGTCTTCGTTTGCGTTCGCAAGATCGAGCTGGTTCTCCTCGAGCGCCCTAAGGAGCACGTTCTCGAGGTTCGCCCGCTCCCGGGCCAGGCTCAGGTTCAGGTCCTGGATCCTGTTCCTGATGGTGTCAATCTCTCCGGAGAGTGACGTCTTGGCGGCGTCGACCTCCGCGAGCATCCCGTCCAGGCCCAGGGACTGGGCTTCTGCGACCATCCGCTGGAGGGACGCCGTACCCTTCGCGATGGCATCCTTCTTCTCGAGGCTGAGTTTCAGTCTCTCATCGAGTCTGGAAACGACTGCGGACTGTTTCTGATACTGCGAGTCGATGTTTCTGAACAGACGCTTCTGCTGGCCTATCCAGGCCCTGATGGTCGTTGCCTGAGCCCGTAGAGTGCTGGTCGCCACTATTTTCTTGACCCTCTCCTTCATGATGCTGCGGGAATCAGACTCCAGGGACTCCAGCTCTGACTTTCTCCTGTCGATGGCTCCCTTCAGGGCGCCCACAGCGTCCTCGACCTCGCTAATCCCTTCGATGTTCTCAAGCCCCTCCATCAAGTTGACCACGAGCTCCTGGTAGCCGTAGCTGAAGGCGCGCCCGCCTGTCTCGAATGTCTCGCCGTCGACGGTGACGGCCCTCACCCCCTCTGAAGCGAGGATGTATCCAATTGCTTCGGTCTCGACGAGGACCGAGTCCCCCGCCAGGAAGTTGATGAGGCCCTGGAACTCAGATTCGCACTTTATCGTCTCCGAAAGGGGACCCAGTACGCCTGGGGAACGGTCCAGGTCGAGAGCCTTGACCGATTCGACCTCACTGAGGGGGACGACGGAGAAGCTCCTCGCTTTCAGCGACTTCGCGGCCTTGATGAGTTGTGTCATTGATTTCAGGTCCTGGACGATGAACGCACCCATCCACTTTCCAATGACTGCGTTGACTGCCTTTGAGTACTGCTGTGGGAACTTCACAATCTGGCCCAGGCGCCCCACGTAACCCGGCACGCCCCCTTCGTCGCAGAACTCCTGCAACTTGAGCTGGCCGCTCCTCTCCCCCGCGAGGCTCTCGGAGATGTGCCTGAACCCTTCCTCTCGTGACACCTCTGCAGACGCTCTTTCGAGAATCTTGGAAGCTGATGCTATCGATGTAATCAGCTTCTCTCTGTTCTTTTCTACGCCAGAAAGGTTGTCGTCCAATGAATTCAGCTCCTTGGTGGCGGTGTCGTAAAGGGCGAATAGGTTGTTTGTGCTTGCCTCGAGCTTCGCTAGAGAAGCGGAGTAGGTGTCGACCTTCAGCCTTAGTTCCTCTAGCCTCTTCTTCTCGGCCCCTAGGCTAGCGGTGGTGGCGTTGATGGTGAGATCGATCTGTTGCATCTTCTGGCCGAGGTCGGAGAGCTTGATCTGCACCCTCGCGTTTTGTTTGCTCTTCTGCTCGATGGTCCTTCGGAGTTCCTCCCCCGCCTTAAAGAACTCCTTCAGCCTCTGGGCAAGCTCCGCGTGCTTGCTGTCAAGCTTTTCGATCTCCGTAGTCAGCTGCCGGACACTCGAGTTCGCAGCGTTTACTTCCCTCTGCTTCTCGCCGACGACCTGCTTGAGCTGTGGGACCGTCTCCCCCTCGAGCTCTGCGACGTTAGACTGCGCAGTCTCCAGGTCCGCTTCCAGGGACTCCAGCTCGTTTCTAACATCGGCAAGCTGGAACTGGAGGTCCACGTGACTTGCCCCGCCCCCCTGAATGACGTCGACAATGAATCTTGTCTTCTCGTTCTCGACCTGGCCTATGCGGTTTTCCAGCTCGACGAGCCTCGCCCCCTGGTCGCTAATTTTCCCGTTGAGCTCCTGCTCCTCAGAGCGGAGGATTGCGAGCTTGTCCTTGAGATCTTTGATCCTCCTTGACGTCATGACGGCCTGGAGCCAGTTGATCTGAGACTCGAGTAGGTTGAACCTGATCATGTCGGTGCGTTGGGAATCGAGCGATTCCAGCGTGCTCCTCATCTCCCCGATGCGCGCCATGGCGACCTCCAACCTCTGGTCTGCCTGGCCGAGCTGCCTCTGGGCCTCGGCCTTGCGCTCGTCGAACTTCGAGATACCCACGACGCTTTCGATGAGTTTCCGCTTCTCCTCAGGTGTGAGATCCGCCATTCGGGTCCCTGCGCCCTGAGCTACAATGTTGAAGCCGCCAGGTGCGAGACCCGCCAGGTCTACGATGTCCGTGAGTGAACCTCTTGTGGTCTTTCTGCCGTTGATGTAGTAGACGTTGTCCCCGTCTTCCCTGAGTTCCCTCGTCACAGTCACGAGATCTGAGTCGACCGGTATCGCCCTGTCAGAGTTGTCAAACTGAAGCGTCACCCTGCAGGTGGAAGGCCTTCCACCACCTGAGGAATCCTCTGACTTTGGGGTGAATATCAGCCCCGAGAGCCTGTTGTTGGCCGCCCTAAGCGCCCTTGGAGAATTCTCCCCGATGGCGAAGGAGATCGCATCGGCCAGGTTCGACTTCCCACTCCCGTTGGGGCCGGTTATCACGGTGAACCCCCTTTCAAAATTGACGACGACCGTCCTGGGCCCGGCGGACTTGAAACCGCGCATCTCCAGCCGTCGAATATACGTCACAGGAAGATTTGCCCCGAAGGTGGACATCCCAGAGAATGCATATAAGCGATTTGGTTTTGGAGCCCGGAAGTTGACGGTTTACGCCCAAAGACGCAAAAGGTTGCTCTCCCTGGCAAAGGGGAGGCATGTTGCCGCGACGACGGCCCAGAACCTCTTTTGGCTGACCTCCTTCTTCGGAGGAGGCGCCGCAATCGTCCATCCTGACAAAACGGTTGTCATTACGACCCCTCTTGAGGCAGATAGGGCAGGGGAATTGTGCCAGGAAGCTGAGATTGTAACCGTGAAAAAATGGGACGAGGTGCACGGGGTGGTCGAGAGAATGCTGGAAAGGGGGTCCGTTGTAGTGGACGAAGATGAACGTTTCAGGTCAAGCCGTTTCATCGAAGACAACCAGCTCTTCTTGCGAGCGAGAAGGGTGAAGGATGCAGATGAAATTGAACTGATTCGCAGGGCGTGTGCGGGAACCGACAGGGCCTACGAGGCTCTGGAAAAGGAGCTGAGGCCGGGAAGGACGGAGTGGCAGCTGGCTGCCGAGGTGATGAGGGTGGCACTCGAGCAGGGGATGACACCGTCCAATTCTGATTCCTCACTCGGCCCCGTCATAATAGCTTCGGGGCCCAATGGCGCCTTCGGGCACTCTGAGCTGTCGAACAGGAGACTCAGGTATGGGGACTTTGTGGTTGCGGACCTTTTCTTCAGGTACAAAGGGTACAACTCGGACGAGACCAGGACATTTGCAATTGGAACGTCGACCCCGGAAATGAAAAGACACTATGCAGTCGTCAAGGAGGCTCAGGCCGCCGCGCTTGAGGCAGCGTGCGAGGGAAATGTATGCGGTGCAGTGAACGAGGCTGCAGTCGAAGTCCTTCGGAAGAACCACATGGACAAGCTCCTCAACCATAGTATCGGGCACGGGGTGGGAATAGACATCCACGAATTGCCGAAGATCCAAAAAGGGATCGGTGGAAGGTTGCTGAGGAACGACGTGATAACCGACGAGCCCGGAGTCTATCTCCAGGGGAAGTTCGGCGTCAGGATAGAGGACACGCTGGTTGTGGGGGGGAGGCCAGAAGTGCTAACCAAGTACACGAAGGACCTGGTCACCTGCGGCTAGATCAGACGCGCCCGCTCTCCTAGTCCCTACCTCGAAGACGTCGACCCTCACGTCTCCACCGTATCCGAGCAGAGCTGTCGCGACCTTGTCTGCGTCGTCGGGCCCAACTACGCTGTGCATCGCGTAGCCAATCATATTCTGGCTGGCGTGTGTCGCCCCGGCTGACTTCGCCAGCCTGATGAGTTTCTTCACCTCGACCGATTCGAGGCCCAAGGAGCCGGAAAAGCGCTCTCCTTCACTGGCCAGGGTGTCCAGCGATGGGTCTGACAGGAAATTGCGCAAGGAATCGTGGCCCAGCCGATTAATCCTCCGGCTCACGCTCTTCGATGACAGCGCGTCCTTCTTATCGAATGGCGCGATGAAAGCCGTGACGATTCTGGTACCATTGGGAACACCTACCGTAACAAACTTTGCACTGCCGGGTTCCCCCGCCACGGTGATTGCGCCCGCGCCGACCGCGTCAAAGATCACGGAGACCGTGCCAAGACCGGTCTGCTCGAGGATCTCCGCATTGTGCGCGTAAAGCGCAATTTCTGATCTTTGCTTCTTCATCCCGGCCGCATGAGCGACGGCGTACACCGCAGACGTGGCCGAAGCCGCGCTCGCCCCGAACCCAGCACCGATGGGAGTCTGCACCTCCTGGACGAGAGAGACCTTCCCCCTTACACCTGTCCCCGAGAGGAGGAGGTTCACAGCTCTCCTCGTAGTCCGCGCGTCGTAAGACGCATCGCCATTGACGACGTCGGTCAACGAATTGGTCCTGGCTGGAAGAATGGCAGCGCTCGTGGTGCTCCCCTTGGAGAGTATGTACCCACCCCCAGTTGCCCCCGTCGGCCTGGGCGAGTTGTAGCTAATTTCAAAGAAGTTAGTTATCGCGGCAGGGGCGAAGGCGATAGAAGCCCTAGACTGCACCCTGGCTCGCCCGCTGCTTTGCGCCTCCGATGGCGCCCGAGAGAGGGCCGAAGATGAGCACTACCACTGCCGCGATTCCAAAGTAGACGAGGCCGGTGGTGCCGCCTCCCGAGCCTAGCCCTAGGTCCAGACCCTGGACCGCGAAGACGACGACCCCAAGTACGGTATAGAGCACTGGGAAAACAAGTGACAGAGCAAGCTGGCGGCCGCCAACTATGCCACTCCACTCTGGGAGGTTGGTAAGGATCATGGCTCTGCCGAAGAGGGGCCTGACAGCCCTCACAAGGGCCGGGACCCCGATGATGATCGATGGGATCCCAGTAATGTTCCAGGCCACCACGAAGCCAGGTATCCAGGACGTCGGGAGCGCCGCGTATAGCACCACGTTCACTGCCGCGATTAGGTTACCTAGCGTGACGAACGCGACCGTACCTGCGACGAAAGCGGACCATGACCTGTACCTCTTTACAAAGAGTCCAAAGAGAAGTATCGCTACGAAGTTCGCGGGGACTCCAGCCACCAGGCTGATTGCAGGGGTGGTCCTGACGAAGTAATCACCCACAAATGTGCCAATGCCTGCGCCAATCGCAGCGGGGAGGGTGTCTGCAACAACGACAAAGAAGGCCGGGATGAAGATTGCAATTAGAACCTCGCCAACGCTATAGGCGAATGGGATCGGACCTGTCAACGCCTTCCCCACGGCATAGAGCGCGGCTGTGATCGCAATGATGCTGACCTTGACAGGGACGCTTGACTTCTTTGGCGTCATGGCCGAGGTCAAGGGTCCTTCCGTTACACTCTCAATATTTCAATATGGCCTATAATATCTCTAGAGTTGTTTATAGGGACGGGGTCGAACCGAAACTTTCGCAAACCGACCTTAAGTAGAACGGATCACGTGTGCCGGCTCCCTTGGGTCGCTGGACTGCAGGCGAGGTACTCGGGTCTACAGAGTTCCTCGGGGTAATGCTCTTCGTGATAGCGACCGGACTTCCTCCCTTCGATGACGCCGCTGAGGTCGACCTCACCACCCACATGATCCAGCACGTCGTAATCATATTCGCTGGGGTCCTCATTGCATACCCTCACTTTGGCCGCAGTTTGATCAGACGTGGAGGCAACGCCTGGATCCCCAGGGTTGCATTGTTGACCTCCGCCGCGGCCATAGTCTTCTGGCATCTTCCTGGTCCGTGGGATGCTGCGGTCCTAAACCCAGGGACGCATTTCATTGAACATTTCACTTTTCTGGGCGTAGGATTCCTCTGCGGGTCCTGGCTCCTGCAACTTTCCGATTCAGGCAAGATAGGCGCGCTCACAGCAGCGTTCTTCGGACACATGGTGTACGCTGAGGTCCTAATTTCGCCCTGGGGGACGCAAGTCTATTCCTTCTACACTCTCGGGAATCAACAGACCCTTGGTTGGGTCTTGCTGTTGACCGGGCCTACCATCGTAATCGGCATTGCTTACGTCATAGCAAGGAACCCGGACTGGCTGGGCGGGTTCTCTGCCGCCGCCGAGGGAAGGGGAGCCAGAAGGGTCACTCTCCTGAACAGGACGAAGGTTCCTCGCTGGGTTGCGCCCCTGCTCAGCGTGGTTCTGGTGGTGGCGCTTGTGGGCTACTTCTCGGCGACGGCCTACGCCCTTGCCAAGCCCCAGGAGGCGAACGGCGGCGCGACAGTGTACATCGCGGAGACTCTCGTGACATGGCAGTACTCCCCCCAGACGATCAAAGTGGTTCTGGGGGTGAACTCGACGGTGACGTGGCTCAGCCGTTCCATATCGTACGACACCGTGACGGACAGGGGGGGTGCTTTCAGCTCGGGACCGATTCCCCCTGGCGGGACCTACAGCTACACGTTCACGTCTCCTGGCATCTACAGCTACTATTGCCTTTACCATCCTTGGATGACCGGGACGGTAACGGTGGCGGCCCGTTAGGTTCGCCGTGAGGAATCTTCGCCCTCTGCAGAGGCGAACCCTTCAGAGTGCTTGCCAAGGCCTCGAAAATCCGTCTGCAGCGGTTCCGCTATCACATAGAACCCTACGCCAATCAACAAGGTGAAAAGGGCCGCTGCGTACCAGCCGAGGCTGGGGAGCGAAGAGAAGAACTGGAAGGTCCACAGCCCGACGAGAGGTGAGAGAGATCTGCCCCCCAGGGAGGCGGCTGAAACGTATCCCTGGAACGTCCCTCTGGTCCTAACGCCAGAAAACACGGTGAAGACTGTTTGTGATGGCACCGTCATGCAGATCTCCCCGAGCGTCAGGACGACCATTACGCCTTCGAATTCGAGGAAGTTGGAGGAGAGTCCAGCCAAGACAAAGCTGAGACCTGCGAGAAGACACGCCCCGACGAGTGGATAGGCCAGTTTTTTCGCTCGGAAGAACAATGATGAGAGCGGTAGCTGGAGGAACACAATAACAAGGCCGTTGGTGGCAAAAAGGTATCCGATTTGCTCCGATGAGAAGCTGTAGAACTTTGACACGTAGACAGAGATCGGGACTATCTCGTAACCTATCGCTAGATACCCGCCTATTACCAGGAACAGGAAAATCACGAGATTCCTGTCCCCCTCCCAACTGAGAGCGGCCAAGCGCCTCCCTTCCCCGTCTTCGTACCCCGCGAGGCGGCCCCCCGCGACATACAGGACTGTTAGCAGAGAAGTAATAACGGGAACCGCCGCGCTCAGGAGGAAGACGCTTGAGTAGTTGAAAGTTTGAGCCAGAATGCCCCCCAAAGCCGGCCCTATGGCGAAACCAAGGTTCCCGGCTATCGAGAGGAGTGAAAGGCCGGTCTTAAGATTCCCAATCTCGCTGTTTGCCACGATGGCGGACGACGCAGGGCCCGACAGCCCTCTCAGGAAATTGAAAACAGGGTACGCCAACAGGATGAAGGCCGTGTTTGCGTCGACCCCGATCAGGTAGCTCAGGACCAGGGCGGAGGCTACGGAGAATGCGAAGCCGATCAGCATCACGCGTTTCGGTCCCATGGAGTCGGTCATTCGCCCGCCAAAGAGCTGACTCCCCAGGCTCAGTACCCCAGCGACCAAGTAGATTGAGCCGATTGTCGCCAGGGACACCCCCCTGACCGAGTTCAGATAGACGGCGAGGAAGGGCATGGTCGCAGACCAGCCAACAGAATTCAGTGTTACTATTCCGAAGACCGCCCAGGTATCACGGGAAACGCGCATCATCTGGGTCCACCCGGCGACAACGCTTATTCACCCGGCCCGGTCATGGGCCTCTAAGAGGTTTGGCGCAATGGGCTTTACAACCTTTGCACATGAGCCCCGGGATTCAGTGTCTCGGTGAGATTCTCCAAGAGTATAGTTGCCCTGGTGGTGATGGCGGCCGTGGTGGTTGCAGGCGTTTTCGCCTACTCGATGTTCTCTGCACCTCAGCCCTACTGCACGTCGACCTGGAAGTGCGCAGCGCCGTACCCGGTTCAGGGGGCGGGGGCGGTCGGGGTGGCGGGGGAGGCGTGCGGAGCCAACTCGACCTACGTCTATTGCGTAGGGGGAGTGGATCCCAGCGGGGCACCGAGAAGTGACGTGTACACTGCCGTCATTTCGGCCCCGGGGAATATCACCGGGTGGCTCCAGGGCCAATCCACTTACCCCCAGAAAGTGAGCGGCCAATCTTGCGCCCCCATTGCAGGATACCTCTACTGCGTAGGAGGAATCCACGACAGTGCGGGGGACGACCTGTCGGCGAGCTACTACGCGAAGTTGCTAGCTAACGGTAGTCTTGGAGCGTGGATTCCCACCGCGTCATACCCCGTCCCAATCGATTCGGAGTCCTGCGTCGGCTGGTCGTCGCACATCTACTGCATTGGGGGGAACAATGAAACGAGTGGTAGCCAATCGAGCGTGGCGCCAAGTAACACCGTCTGGTTCGCCCCCGTCGGCTCTTCAGGCATCGGGGCGTGGGCCAAGACCACGCCGTATCCATCAGGCATCTTCGTCCCATCCTGCTACCAAACGGGCGGATTCTTGTACTGCCTTAACGGTTCAGACAGCAACGGTGACCCATTGGGGACGGCTTACTTCGCCCCGCTCACCTCAGACGGAGTGGGAAGGTGGACACTGACCACAGCCTATCCGGTCGCCTCAGTGGGTCCAGCTTGCGTCATTGCGTCAGGTTACATCTATTGCGTCGGGGGGGAAACGGCAGGGGGGGAGTCTCCCACCTTCACCAACTTTGTGTACTTCGCACAGATATCGAGCGGAGGGATCGGACCCTGGACGCAGGGGGAGAGCTACCCGGAGAGCGTAGGGACTTCGTGCGTAACACTGCAGGGGGACATCTACTGCGTGGGAGGGTTCGTCGAAAGCTCCCCTGGGATAGACGGAGTGGTGAACTACGCGTCCTTGAGTTCAATGTCTGGATAGTCAGCGACCGATCCCGTCCAACTTCAATAAGCGACTCGATACGACGGGCGGCGTCGTGCCCGCTGAAAGAAGAGGCTTGCTGGGAATGTCGAGGACTCTGCTCGCTGACCGTAACATCAGGGTCCTTGCAGTCACAGGTCTCATCTCCGGAGTCTACATCGGCATGCTCAATGGCGTCCTTCAGCTCTTTCCCGCCAGCCTCGGATTCGGGGTGGCGACCCTGGGAATCTTGCAAGCGGTGGGGAACAGGTTCTCGGGGGTTGCCGCGTCTGTAGCTCAGCCGATAGCCGGGCATCTGTCTGACATCTATGGTAGGAAGGTAATGATCGTGGTGGGGAGTATCACCACAGTACTGTCAATGGTGCTCTTCGTCGTGGCGGCACTCACTGCCGATTTTGCCTACCTTTTCGCCGCCTTCTTCACGTTTGGGGTGTCGGTGCTCGGGAGCCCTGCCTCCCAGGCAATGGTGGCCGAGTCCGTTGGCCTTGACAATTCAAAGATGAACGTGGCTTACAGCGTGGTTTTCCTTCTCAGCTCGATCCCGGGAGTGGTAACACCCTACCTTGCAGGTGTGATGGCAGGGGGCTACGGGTACGTGGCCGTCTTCCTGACAGCAGTGCTGCTCGAGTCGGTCGACCTCTACCTGTACCTGAAAGAGCTCTACGAGACACGTTCGATGGCCAGGGTGAGGGAGTCTCTCCAGTCCACCAGGTTCTCCCTAAGGCAGTCGTTTCGCATCCCCCGAGGGTCCTGGGGGTACTTCGGCGCCTTGGCCATGGACGCCTTCACCTTCGGAATCACGACGACAATAATATACGCCATGATTCAGGCAAATTTCGGGTACACCGACGCCCAGATTGGTATAATGGTTAGTGTGCTCTCTCTCGCGGTCATACTTACCCAGTACCCCGCAACGAAGCTACTACTCTTGCTCGGCGGGAGGAGGACCATCGCTTTTTCCGAGGCGCTGGGGACGGTGCTCATGGTTGGATGGGCTGTCGCTGGCTCCTTCCCAGTCTTCCTGCTCCTGTCGGTCGTTTTTGGGGCGTCTATTTCTACATGGGTGCCCGGAGTGCAGTCCCTCGTCATGACGAATTCCCCAGAGCACGAAAGGGGCGGGATTGGAGGGAAGGTCGCCGCCGTCAGAGGGCTCGTTGCGTTTCCGGCCCCCATTCTTGGCGGGTTCCTGTATCAGGGTTTCGGATATGAGGCGCCCATCATTGCAAGCGCTGCAGGCACGGCTGTCACTGTGGCCCTACTCCTGAAGTACGTCCCGGAGCGAGCGGAAGACGCCTTTGTGGAAGCGGAGGGTTGAATATGCCAAAGAGAGTAGCCTTTGCTACAAAGCTCAGAGAGGGAGATATTCACCCCGGCACGCCGACACTTCCCCTTGGTAGATGCGACCACCCTTACCCTGCTAGCGACCATCGTTCAGACCGTAGTGATAACCATGACGTTGCTAGTCTTCATTTTTCAATTCAGGAGCCAGGAAAGGGCAATCAGGGAGTCGTCCTACCAGAACCTCCTGGGTAGGTACAACGAGCTGATGATGTCTGGGACAAGAGAGGACGACCTTCTGTTTGCAAGGCTATTCTCAGAGAACGAGGACGTAGACCAAAAGGACCTGACGACGATTCGAAGATTGTTGCTGTCTTACGGCATAATAGAGGAGGCCTACGAACTCTACAAGAAGGGTTGGATTGATAAGGAATCGTGGGAGCAGTGGAACACTTGGCTCA
>Ga0187780_10003706_pt1 | contig 11500 bp, 9 predicted proteins | sample 1015_Q2_SP10_20__FD_132429 | JGI IMG/M metagenome (GOLD analysis project Ga0187780, IMG submission 132429) | Tropical peat soil microbial communities from peatlands in Department of Meta, Colombia - 1015_Q2_SP10_20_MG | ecosystem: Environmental > Terrestrial > Soil > Wetlands > Peat | place...
CGCTCGTCCTCTTGGGTCAGGTCCTCGAACTTCGCGCGAGACGTCAGACCGGCGCGGCAGTTCGCGCACTGCTGGGCCTTGCGCCGAAAACGGCCCGCTTGGTTCGTGCCGACGGCACCGAAATCGATGTTCCGCTCGACGTGATCAAGCCCGGCGACCGCCTCCGCGTTCGCCCCGGCGAGAAAGTGCCAGTCGACGGCGTCATCCTCGATGGGTCGAGCAGCATTGATGAATCCCTGGTGACCGGCGAACCGATTCCGGTCGAAAAGCAGCTCGGCTCGCGCGTGACGGGCTCGACCGTGAACGGCACTGGCTCATTTCTGATGCGCGCAGAGCGCGTCGGCTCCGAAACGCTGCTCGCGCAGATCGTGCGCATGGTGAGCGAGGCGCAGCGCAGCCGCGCGCCCATTCAGAAGCTTGCCGATCAGGTCTCCGGCTACTTTGTCCCTGTCGTCGTGGGCGCAGCAGCCCTTACGTTTGCAGTATGGGCCATCTGGGGACCGGCCCCGCGCATGGCGCATGCACTCATCAACTCCGTAGCCGTCCTCATCATCGCCTGTCCCTGCGCGCTCGGATTGGCCACGCCTATGTCGATCATGGTCGCCACCGGCAAGGGGGCAATGGTGGGTGTGCTTTTTCGGAATGCCGAGGCAATCGAGCAGATGCGCAAAGTCGACACGCTCCTTGTCGACAAAACGGGCACATTGACGGAGGGCAAGCCTAGAGTCGTCTCTGTCGAGGCCGCGCCGGGCTTCGACAAAAGCAGCGCTCTTGGCTTAGCCGCGAGTCTCGAACGCGGAAGCGAGCACCCACTCGCTGCTGCTGTTGTGTCCGCTGCGGAAGCGCAACGGATCGAGCTTTCGGCAGTCGAATCGTTTCAGTCGCTCACAGGCAAGGGTGTCCGCGGACGCGTCGATGGACGCGAAGTCGCCCTCGGCAATCGCGCGCTCCTCGACGAATTGCATCTCGACCCGAAAGATTTCGCGCCGAAAGCCGAATCGCTGCGCGCCGCCGGCCAAACCGCAGTTTTTCTCGCTGCCGGTGGCGCGGTGGAGGCGTTGATCGCCGTCGCCGATCCCATCAAGCAATCCACGCCCGGCGCAATTCGCCAGCTCCATGAAGACGGCATCCGCATCGTGATGCTTACCGGCGACAATCGCACCACAGCGGAGTCCATTGCAAAAACTCTTGGCATTGACGAAGTGATTGCCGAAGTTCTCCCTGGAGACAAAGTCAGGGTCGTGAAGAAGCTCCAATCCGAAGGCCGCTTTGTCGCCATGGCTGGCGACGGAGTCAACGACGCACCCGCACTGGCCCAGGCTCAGGTCGGCATCGCCATGGGGACCGGTGCCGATGTTGCAATGGAAAGCGCCCCCATTACGCTCGTCAAGGGCGACCTCCGCGGGATCGTTCGCGCGCGCCAGTTGAGCAACGCCACGATGCGAAACATCCGCCAGAACCTTTTCTTCGCCTTCGTTTACAACTCCATCGGTGTCCCCATCGCCGCCGGCGTTCTCTATCCGTTCTTCGGCCTGCTCCTGAACCCGATGATCGCGGCGGCAGCCATGAGTTTCAGCTCGGTTTCGGTCGTCGGAAACGCGTTACGCCTACGGCACGTAAGGCTCTAAGTCTCGCACCTCTCTGCCGCGATGCTATAATCGCGCTATGACATTCATGACGGTCACGTATGAACTGCAGTCAGGGCTCAAGCCCGAGCAGTTCCGCGCTTTGGGCCAGTTCGCGAACACCTACGGCCTGCAGAAATTCCGCTTCGACGAGAAGACCAAACATCTTCACTTCGATTATGACGCTTCGCGTCTGCGGGAAACGGTCGTAGAGCACGTCTTGCGCGCCGCGAAGATTCCGGTTCTTCGGCGCGTGCCGCAAGCTTGATGGCGGGCTTGCGATCCCTGGCGCAATTCAAGATGTAAAAGGAGTTTTGCTTGCCTCTGTACGAATACAAGTGCGCGAAATGCGGTCACAGTTTTGAGAAGATCGAGAGCCTCTCCGCTTCCACGACGAAGAAATGCCCCGAGTGTGGCGGCAAGGCCGAGCGCCAGCTCGCGGCGCCCGCCATTCAATTCAAGGGATCGGGCTGGTACGTGACTGACTATGCGGGCAAGAGCACAGGCTCTTCATCGGGTGAAAGCTCCGGCGATTCCGCGGCCCCGAAGCCGGCGGAAACTCCCGCAGCAAAGCCCGCCGAATCGAAACCGGCGGCCTCCGATAGCTCGAACAAAGCTTCTGCGAAGCGGAAGAAGTAGTCGCGATTAAAACTTCTGCTTCCTCAAGTACTCTCGAAAACCCGGCCCCAGCTTGGGGTCTCTCAAGCCAAACTCCACAGTTGCTTCAAGGAAACCCAGCTTGTCTCCGGCGTCGTAGGTTTTGCCTTCGTAGATGTATGCCGTCATCTTGCCGTCCTGAGCGAGACGCCGCAGGCCATCGGTGAGCTGGATCTCTCCGCCTGCGCCGGGTTTCGTTTCCGCCAGATAGCCGAAAATTTCCGGCGGTAGCACGTAGCGCCCGGTCACGGCCAAGTTTGACGGCGCCTTGTCCGCGCTTGGCTTTTCGACCATGTCCTTCACGCGCAGCAGCTTCTCGCCGAAGCGCGATTTCATCGGCTCCGCATCCACGATCCCATAAAGATGCACCTGCTCGCGCGGCACTTTTTCGACGTGAATCGCGCCCGCCCCCGTTTCTTCGTAAACGTCCACCAGCACTTTCGTCGCCGCCACGGGCCCGTCCATAATCACGTCGCCCAGCAGCACAGCAAACGGCTCGTCGCCCACCAGCTCCGCCGCACACAGCACCGCATGGCCCAGGCCGAGCGCCTCGCTCTGCCGTGTATAGCTGAAATGCACGCCCGCGCTGATGTCCCGCACCACCTTGGCCAGCTCCGGCTTCTTCCGCTCTTCGAGAAAACGCTCGAGCTCCGGCGCCAGGTCGAAATGATCCTCGATCGCGCTCTTGTGCCTTCCCGTCACGAAAATTACGTTCTCAATGCCGGACGCGACGCACTCCTCAACCGCATATTGAATCAGTGGCTTATCGACAACCGGCAGCATCTCCTTCGGGATCGCCTTCGTCGCCGGAAGGAACCGGGTCCCCAGCCCTGCCACCGGCATCACGGCCTTGCGCACTTTTCTCGTTTTTGCGCTCATGTGTCTGCGAAAAATCCACCCTCTGTCGCTATGCTAACATAGTGATTTTGAGGCCCTCGAAGATTGACGGCCTGTTGTGAGTATGCGTGAACACCTGATCCTCGGCATTGAATCGTCCTGTGACGAGACCGCTGCAGCCATCGTGGCCGGCGGCCGGCGAATTCTTTCGAGCGTCGTCGCGTCGCAGACGGATATTCATCGCAAATACGGCGGCGTAGTCCCCGAGCTCGCCTCGCGCGAGCACTTACGCCGGATCGTACCCGTGGTCCGCGAAGCTGCGGGTCAGGCTGGAGTCGATCTCCGCGATGTGGATGCCATCGCCGTTACGCGCGGCCCGGGACTGGTCGGCGCGCTGCTCGTCGGCATTACGTACGGCAAAGTACTCGCAATGTCCCTCGGTAAGCCGCTCGTCGGTGTAAACCATCTCGAAGGCCATGTACACGCCGTCCTTCTCGAAGCGCACTCAGCCGGGCGTGTGCCCGCGTTGCCCGCAGTCTGCCTGATCGTCTCCGGCGGCCACACGATTCTCTATCACGTGAAATCCGAATCGCAGAACGGCGGCCCGCCGAAGTTCTCTTACGCCCGCATTGGCGGTACCCGTGACGACGCGGCCGGCGAGGCCTACGACAAAGTCGCGCGAATGCTCGCGCTTGGCTATCCCGGCGGCCCGGTGATCGACAAACTCGCAGCCCACGGTAATCCCGACGCGGTTCGCTTCTCCGAACCCAAAATCAAGGGCAATCCGCACGACTTCAGCTTCAGCGGAATCAAAACCGCCGTGCTGTATCACCTCCGTCGCAATCCGCAGCTGCAGCCCGAAATCGAGGTGCGGCAACGAGCGATTGCGCGCGGAGAACGAAGCGCCGAGGCTCTCCGCGCCCTTTCGACTTTCGCCACGCTCGATCTCATCGCAGGCTTTCAGAGGGCAGTCGTCGACAATCTCGTGGCTCGCACACTCGACGCCGCCACACAGCGCGGCGTCCGCACCGTGCTCGTCTCGGGTGGAGTTGCGGCAAATAGCGCGCTTCGCCGCGCATTCGAAACCGAGTCTCCGCGCCGGGGAATCGAATCCTACTTTCCCAGCCGCGCGCTCTCAACGGACAACGCTGCCATGATTGCCGCCGCTGGCCACGCCCGCTTTCTCGTGGGCGATCGCGCGGACTCTACGCTTGAGCCGGCGGCCAATCTTCCCCTCGACTGATCCGAGCTCCGCTTGAGGGCCATCTTCCCTTTGATGTACTGTGTCCGTTCCTCGGAGGTGCGCAATGACCGCTCAAGGAACGATGGCCGGGAAAATCTGCGTCGTCACTGGCGCAAACAGCGGCATCGGTAAGGAAACCGCCCTCGGCCTCGCTCAGATGGGCGCTCACACGGTGCTCGTCTGCCGGAATCCCCAAAAGGGCAAGGCTGCGCAAGAAGAAATCCAGCGTGCTGCCGCATCCGCGCAGGTCGATCTCCTCATCGCGGACATGTCGTCGCTTCAATCCGTGCGCGCCCTTGCCATCGAGATCAAGCAGAACTACTCTCGCCTCGACGTCCTGATCAACAACGCCGGTGCAGCCATCCCCGAACGCCGCCTCTCTTCGGACGGCATCGAAATGACCGTCGCCGCCAACCATCTCGGCGGCGCTCTCCTGACGCTTCTTCTGCTCGATCTGCTGAAAGCGAGCGCACCCTCACGGATCATCAACGTCTCGTCGGAGGCTCAGCGGGACGTCCGGCTCGAAATGGACGACCTCCAGTTTTCGCGCCGCAAGTACAATGTCATCGCAGCCTATGGACAGTCCAAGCTGCTGATGAACGCTTTCACCTTCGAATTGGCGCGCCGGCTGGAGGGCACCGGCGTGACAGCCAACTGCCTGCACCCGGGCGTGGTCTGGACCAATATCTGGGGTTCGTCACCGCCAATCCTGAAAGTCATCGTCACGATCCTCTCGCCCTTCATGCTCAACTCAAAAGAAGGCGCCAAGGTCTCGCTCTATCTGGCCACCTCTCCCGAAGTCGAAAAGGTTTCGGGCCAATACTTCGTCAAGTCCAAGCCTGCCCTATCCAATCCGCTCTCGCGTGATCCGAAAGTCGCCGGAGAAATTTGGGATTGGACGGAAAAGATGATCGGCTTTCAGGTTGCCTGAGGCAGGGAGCTACAAAAGCGGCGGATCGTAGATGTAGGCAAGCCCGTCGGATGTGACGGCATAGGCTTTCGATCCGTCGACGCTCCATCGCAGGTCGACGACGCCCTCAGCGGCGCATTCGTCGACGATCGTGAGGCTCTTAACGTCGGCAACGAACAGCCGTCCCTTTGCTGAGTTTTTCAGCCACGAACTGAAGCCGAGACACAGCGGAAGATGTGGATGGCAGGCGCAAATCTCGGCGCCAAACGGCAGCGTTTCCGGCTCGGCGCTTCCCTTTGCAATTCGGTAGCACTGCCCCGCTGCGCAGAAGGTCAAATACCCTCCGGCATGTGCCCACCCGAGACTAGTCACGCGGCCCTGCGCGTGAATCGTCTCTCGATGCTTGAGCCCCGGCACATCCAGCAGCAGGATCGCATCGTCCGCCCACTCGCCTTCCATGCAGGCGACGGCCGCAAGCACTCTGTCGTCCGGACGGAACGCCATCGAACCGAATCCCGCAAGTTCGCCTCCGTCGGCGTCGTTGCCATCGCCCCCCGCTGCCAAACCCTCGAGTTGCTCGGACGAGCGAAGCTCCGTTTCCGCCGCGTCGCCGAACGGCATTCCCGTCTGCGGCTCGCGAGGAGTCCGCCACAGTTTCAGCCGCGATTCATCCGCCTCCCGCACAGCCGCCGCGAAATACGTGCCTCGTTCAGACCATGCCATCGCTTCCGGCGCGCTCTCGAATCCGCCGAAAGCGCCAAGAAACCCCCGCGCCTGTAGGTCGAAAACGTGAAACTGCTTCGGCCAGCCTTCCCACGCAACCACCAAGCGTCGCGCCGTGGGAGAGAAGGAAAAACGCGCCGGCAATCCGGCAGCAGGAAGCGTGGGTTCGCGAGGAATCGTCAGAACCGCTTGCGAAGCGGTGCTTTCAGCGTAGCAGATCCAGAGATGTTCCGTTGTCTGCGCGCCGGAACCGAAAAATCCGCACACCTGTCCATCCGGAGAAACAGCGATGCGGTCGGATTTCCCTGCAAAGACTTTCCGGACCAGCCAATTCGAATCGCGCGCCAAATCGCGCAATCCCCGCGAGACGATGGCAGCTGTCCGAGCGATGAGTGCCCGGGAAGGCGCCGGGACGATGTGGTCCGCCGGAGATTTTACCTCCGCGTTCATTTCGAACGCGACTTCACGCCGGGCTTTTCGACACGCTCTTTCACCAGCGCGATCTGCTCTTCCACCTTTTGCGTCATCTGCGCGAGCACGTCCCGGCCGCTCTTTTCCGCCTCGTCGACGCGCGTCTTGAGCTGATAGGTTTCCGAGCGCACCAGCTCCTGCATCTCGGCTTCAATCTCCGCGAGACGGCTTCTTGCCTGGCTGACACGCCGGATCACGCGAACGAGTTCCGCGCCCGTGCCTTCCCCTTTCACGGTTTCCGGGCTGCACTCGTAGTTCGCCAGAATTTTCGCGAGCTTGGCTTCGTCGCCGCGGTTGTACGCCTGGTTCGCCTGTGCCATCAGCTGCTGGCGCTTCATGCGATCCTCGCGGTCTGATGTGAGATCGGGATGAATCCGCTTCGCCACTTCGCGGTAAAGGCGCTTCAACTCGGGAGACGCCTTGAAAGCGCCCGCATCCCGCTCCGTTTCCGGCCCGACTACGGATTTCGTTTCATTGGCTATTGCCCGCGCGTCCCGCGCGGCTTGCTGGGCTCGTTCGTTTCCTGGCTGCTCTTTGGCGATACGCTCCGCGAGCCGCGCCTTCCATTCGTCGAGCTCGGCATAACGCGATCCGACAAAGTGCAGATACCGCCGCTCGAACGCACCGAGCTCCGCGCGAAGATTGGCCACGCGGAGTTCGTGGTCGGCAAGTTCCGCCTCGAGTTTCGCTTGCTCGGCCTGCTTGCCTGCGAGCTCGCGATCCTCTGGTTTGACCACCGGCTTTAGTGACGGATGGGAAGATAGTCGCTCGCGCGGTTTTTCCGGATGGACTTCCGCAGTTTTCGCCATACTTTGCGCCCCTGAAGTGCCTGCCCGTAAATTGTAAGCTGCCAAAATCGCGGCATTCCGGCTTTGACGCCGTGCGTTTCCTAAACAGCGATGGCGAATCCTTCTCGAACTTGGCCGCCAATTTGGCTCGCGCCGCTCAGCGAACCCCGAAGACCGGGAGGTTGGCTTCTGAAGCCGACATTTCTAGAATCAACAGGACCCAGGCAGTACGAAAGGAAATCCGATGCAGGAAACTTCACAGCAATACATCCAGCGGATGCTCGGGCTCGTCGGAAAGCAATCCCCTCTCAAAGTTCAAGCCGCAACGCCCAAGAAGATTGAACGCCTCCTGAAGGGTGTTTCACCTGCCAAACTGCGCAAGAGCCCTGCGCCCGGGAAATGGTCCATCGCTGAAATCCTCGCCCACCTCGCGGACACCGAAATGGTGCTCGGATGTCGCGTGCGGATGGTTCTAGGCTCTCCCGGAACGACACTTCAGCCCTTCGATCAGGACGCTTGGGCCGGCGCGATGAAATACGCGAAGCGCGACCCGCGAAAATCACTCGCGCACTTTCGCAATGTTCGTGAAGCCAATCTGGCTCTGCTGAAGTCTCTGAGCCCGGAACAATGGAAACTATCCGGCATGCATCCCGAGCGCGGCGTGCAGACGGTCGAGATGATCGCGCTCATGACAGCGGGTCATGACATCAACCACACCGGTCAAATCGAGCGCATCCTCGGCAAAACCGCGAAGTAGCGCCGCTACCAAATTCGACAGCGTTGCTCGGCGGGCTTGACCATGTGCGAGTTCGCGCCGCATCCCCACGCCTTCGCGAACGATTCGAGGTTCGGGAGCGAGGCGTCGACGCGGAAGAAGTTCAGCGGATGCGGATCGACCTTGGCGCGCAGCCGCTGCGCTTCCGGCCGGTAGTTCACCGCCCAGAGCGCGGCGAAGCTCAGATAGAAGCGCTGGTCCGCAGTGAACCCGTCGATGGGAGCAGGCGCGGGCTTGCCTTCGAGCGTCTTCTCGAAGGCTGCGTGCGCGATCACAAGGCCTCCGAGATCGGCGATTGCTTCGCCCTCCTCGAGCTTTCCGTTTTCATGTAGCCCCGGCTCAACTTCGAGCGCGTCGAACTGCTTCGCGATACAATCGCCGCGCTGCTCAAAATTCTTCCGGTCGTCGGGTGTCCACCAGTTCTTCAGGTTGCCGTCGGCGTCGAATTGCGAGCCCTGATCGTCGAAGCCGTGGGTCATCTCGTGGCCGATGATGGCGCCGATTCCGCCGTAGTTGACCGCATCATCAGCCTTGGCGTCGAAAAAGGGCGGCTGGAGGATGCCCGCGGGGAAAACGATCTCGTTGTGCAACGGGCTGTAGTATGCGTTGACCGTCGGAGGAGTCATGCCCCACTCGGAGCGGTCGACCGGCTTGCCGATCTTGTTCAAGTCGCGCCGGACCTCGAACTCGTCTCCGTGAAGAGCGTTCTCGACGTACGAACCGCGGTCCACGTGGTATGCCGAGTAGTCGCGCCACTTGTCCGGGTAGCCGATCTTCAAGTTCATCGCGTCGAGCTTGTGGAGGGCCTGTTGGCGCGTGTCCGGACCCATCCAATCAAGCGTCGTAAGGTCCGCGCGCAGGGCGGCGATGATGTTGTGCACCATTTCGAGTGCGTGGGCCTTCGCTTCCGGCGGGAAATAGCGCTGGGCGTAGACCTGGCCGAGCGCCTCACCCAGCTCCCCGTCCGTAGCCTGAACGCACCGCTGCCAGCGCGGCAGGATTTCCTTCGCGCCGGTGAGCTGCTTTCCGAAGAAATCGAAATTTTCATCCACGAATTTCTTCGAGAGCGCGGGGGCGACGTCGTGAATCAGCTGCCAGCGGAGATAGCTCTTCCACTGGTCGAGCGAGACAGCGGTGAGTTGCGCGTCGACAGCCTTCATGAAATCCGGCTGGGCCATGTCCACCGACTGGATGCCCGCGACGTTCATTTCCTGGAAGTAAGCCGGCCAGGAGAAATGCGGAGTGAGGTCGGCGAGCTGTGCCAGGTCCATTTTGTGATAGTTCTTCTCTGGATCCCGGAGTTCCTCCCTTTTCAAGGACGCCTTGGCGAGCGTTGTCTCAAGGTCCATCACGGCCTTGGCTTCCGCCGCGGCGGTCGCATCGTCGTCGCCCATCAGCTTGAACATGTTCGTCACATGCTGGACGTAGCCCGCGCGAAGCTGCTTCGAGTGATCGTCGTCATCGAGGTAGTACTGCCGGTCTGGCAGGCTGAGTCCGCCCTGCCCCGCGGCCGCGATTGCCTGCTTGCTGTCCTTGAAATCCGGAATCGAGCCGAAGCCGAAGGCGGCGTTCACGCCCTTCAGTTGCAGCCATGCGATCTCGGCTTCGAGGCCAGGGACGTCCTTGATATCTGCGATGCGCTTCAGCTCCGCGGCAAGAGGCTTGATGCCCACGTCCTCGGCCTTCTGCTCGTCCATGCAGCTCGCGTAAAAATCGCCGATTTTCTGCAAATTCGAGCCGGGCGCCGCAGATGTGTCCTTGGCAGCTTGCTCGAGGATGCCGCGCAGCTCGTGTTCGTTCTGATCGCTAAGCTTCTGGAAAGCTCCCCACGTGGACCGCGACGCCGGAATCGGATTGTTCTTCATCCAGCCGCTATCGGCGAACTTGTAGAAATCGTCGCAGGGAGAGATCGAGCGGTCGAGATTCGCGAGGTCGATCCCATGAGTCACATCCGCCGCTGCCGCGCTGGGCGTTGCTCCTTCGGCTTCCTTCGCGAAAGCGAAGCACGGCACATTCGAAGCCGCGAGCGGCTCCGCCGCAGCATTCGCTGTGGGGTACGAATCAATGGATTGCGCGCCAAGAGAGGGTGAGATTGCCAAAATCAGCAGGAGGAAGAGCGACAGGCCGAGTCGTCGGAGCATAGGAAAAATCCTCACCGGGATGATTCGGGAGACACGCGTCTCCACACCCGAATTCGATTGCGATTGGAAAGCCGCCCCTGGGCAGGAATCACCGCCCGCCGCCCACCGCGCCAACATTTTGCTTTTCATGGGGTCAGGTGTCAATCGGGTCAGTCGATTTGGGCCCGCTGCAAACGGTCCGAGTAATCGACGTAGATCGACTTCCACTCCGAGTAGAAATCGAGAGCTGCGAGTCCTGCCTCGCGATGTCCGTTGCCCGTGTTTTTCGTGCCGCCAAACGGCAGATGTGTCTCCGCGCCAATTGTGGGGGCGTTCACATAGACGATTCCGGTTTCGAGGTCGCGCTGCGCACGGAACGCGTTGTTCACGTTGCGCGTATAGATTGCCGCAGATAGCCCGTAGTTCACGCCATTCGCGATCGCCAGCGCCTCCTCGAACGTATCGAACGGAATCAGGCAGACGACCGGCCCGAAAATCTCCTCTTGGCAGACACGCATCTTCGGATCGCAATCGATGAAGACGGTCGGCTCGTGGAACCAGCCACGCGCATAGGAGCCGCTATCGAGCCGGTGCCCGCCCGTCGCGAGCTTGGCTCCCTCCTTCTTCCCGATTTCGACGTATTTGATCACGGTATTCAGCTGCTGCTCGTTGATGCACGGCCCCATCTGCGTGGCGGGGTCGAGGCCGTCGCCGACTTTCAGCGCCTTCGCGCTCGCAACGAATTTCTCCACAAACTCGCGATACACCTTTTTCTGCACGGCCACGCGGCTCGCAGCGGTGCAGCGCTGGCCCGTGGTGCCGAAGCCTCCCCAAATTGCGCCGTCCACGGCAAGATCGAGGTTGGCGTCCTCCATCACGATGATGATGTTCTTTCCGCCCATTTCGAGATGGCACTTCTTGAATGTCGGCGCGCACGCTTCGTTCACGATGCGCCCTACTTCCGTCGAGCCGGTGAAGCTGACGAGATCGACTTTCGGGTGGGTGACGATCGGCGCGCCCGCGTTCGGGCCTTCGCCGAAGACGACGTTCAGGACTCCGGGCGGCAAGCCCGCTTCGGAAAGAACCTGCGCGAGGTTGTGGGTCGAAAGCGGCGTATCCTCGGCAGGCTTGATGACGATTGTATTGCCGCAGACCAGGGCGGGCATTATTTTCCAAGACGGAATCGCGATCGGAAAATTCCACGGCGTGATCATGCCCGCGACGCCGACCGGCGACCGGACGGCCATCGCAAATTTGTCGGGCAGTTCCGAAGGAGTCGTGTGGCCGAACTGGCGGCGCCCTTCGCCGGCCATCACGTACGTCATGTCGATGGCTTCCTGCACGTCGCCGC